>Ga0187844_10000317_pt1 | contig 37696 bp, 36 predicted proteins | sample SpaLakP09_SKY_50_FD_134517 | JGI IMG/M metagenome (GOLD analysis project Ga0187844, IMG submission 134517) | Oligotrophic lake water microbial communities from Sparkling Lake, Wisconsin, USA - SP09_SKY_50 | ecosystem: Environmental > Aquatic > Freshwater > Lake | place: USA: Sparkling Lake... | reverse complement strand
TCGCCAGCAGCACAACCCCGAAGGGCATCACCACCAGCCACCGAACACAGCGCCAAACGATCAGATCATCCGGACCAAGTGCTTCAGAAGCGAAGCCCTCGACTATAGCACGGATTGAAGAGGTGCGGAAAGAACCCAGCCACTTTTCCCGTCTATGCCGTCTGGCGTCATGCCGACACCCCAGCTGGCCTCGAGCGATCCACCGTCAAACCGCCCCTCTCCTTGAGGTCAAGCAGGTAGCGACAAAGGGGGCGGCATGCCCCTCTTTGCGCTCGCCACCGATAATCCTGCCCCTATGGCACTTATCACCCTACTGGACGCCCAACTCGCATTTGGGCATGTTGCACTGCTGGACCACGCCGGCTTTTCTTTGGAGACTGCGGAGCGTGTTGGCCTGATTGGCCGCAATGGCGCCGGCAAGTCTTCGCTTCTCAAGATCCTGGGAGGCCTGGCCAAGCCGGACGATGGCGCACTGCAAGTCCAGCAAGGGGTGCGCATTGCCTTTGTCGCGCAGGAGCCCACCCTGGACCCCGCCGCCACGATCTTCAAGGCAGCATCCGAAGGCCTGCAGCGGGTGATCGGCATCCGCGACCAGTATCTTTCTGGAGCCGAGGGCCTGGATCTGGACGCCTTGCAGTCCGAGATCGAAGCTTATGACGCGTGGAACTGGGAGCAGCGTGTAGAAGAAACGCTGCAACGTTTGCACCTGGACCCGGAAGCAGTGATCGGTACCTTGTCTGGCGGGACCAAAAAGCGGGTTGCCCTGGCCCAGGCGCTGGTTGCACGGCCCGATGTTTTGCTGCTGGACGAACCCACCAACCACCTGGATCTCGATTCCATCGAATGGCTGGAGGACCTGCTGCTGGACTTTCCGGGCAGCGTTGTCACGATCACCCATGACCGCTCATTTCTGGACCGTGTCGCCACCCGGATCGTCGAACTGGACCGGGGCCAGTTGCGTTCGTACCCAGGCAACTTTGCGCAATACCAGATTCAGAAGGAAGAGCAACTCGCCCAGGAAGCAGTGATCGCCGCCAAGGCCGACAAGCTGCTGGCCCAGGAAGAGGTCTGGATACGCAGGGGGGTGGAAGCGCGCCGCACCCGCAGCCAGAGCCGCATCAGTCGGCTGGAACAGCTGCGCGCGCGCCGCGAGGCCCGCCGCGATGTGGTGGGGAGCGTGCGCATGGATGTGGCCACCGGCGGCTCGAACGGCTACCAGGGCAAGATCGTGGCGGAGTTGACGGGGGTGAGCAAGGCCTTTGGCGAGAAGACCATTGTTCGCAACTTCACGGGCACCATTCTGCGGGGTGACAAGGTGGGGCTGATTGGCCCCAATGGCGCAGGCAAGACCACCCTGCTCAAGATGATTCTGGGGGAGCTGCCTGCCGATCACGGCACGATCCGCCAGGGCGCGAACCTGCAGGTGGCCTATTTCGACCAGATGCGCGACGCCGTGAACCTCGATGCCACGCTGGAGGACTTCATCAGCCCCGGCAGCGAGTGGATTGAAATCGGCAACCAGCGCAAGCACGTCAAGAGCTACCTGAGCGACTTCCTTTTCTCACCGGCCCGCGCGCACTCGCCTGTACGTTCCTTGTCGGGCGGCGAACGCAACCGACTTTTGCTCGCACGCTTGTTCGCACGCCCCGCCAATGTGCTGGTGCTGGACGAGCCGACCAACGACCTGGACATCGACACCCTGGACTTGCTGGAAGAACTGCTGGAAAACTACGATGGCACCGTGTTTCTGGTCAGCCACGACCGGACCTTCCTCGACAACGTGGTGACCAGCACAATCGCTTTTGAAGGTGACGGCCTGTGGCGCGAATACGAAGGGGGCGTGCAGGACTGGCTGGAGCAATCCAAGCGCAGCAAAGCCATTCAGGCCTCGGCAGCCGCTGCGGCGGCCAAGCCATCTGCCGCAGAAAATTCAAGCAAAACCAGCCCTTTGCGCGCGCCAGATAAGCCTGAGCAGCTATTAAAAAAGAAGCTTTCTTATAAGGAGCAGCGCGAGCTGGAACAGCTCCCTGCCCAGATCACCGCCCTGGAAACGGAACAGCAGGTACTACAGGAGGCGCTGGCCGATGGAAGCCTGTACAGCAAAGACCCAGCGCGTGCCGCCGAGATGGCGACCCGTGCAGCCACCATTGACGACGAACTGATGGCCGCTTTGGAGCGCTGGACAGAACTGTCTGCGTGAGGAGGGTGGCGCGCCCCGGGCAGAGCACCGGGGCCGCATGCAAGCCTTTGACGGCCCCTGGTCACAGCCCACGCAGGGGCTGAACAACCGTCAGATGCGGTGGTGCAGCCGGTCTGTCGCGCCGCGCAAACGCGTGATCAGCGCCGGAGCGATCTGACCGAGGGGCAAAACCTCATCGGCAGCGCCATGGGCGATGGCCTCACGCGGCATGCCAAACACGATGCAGGTGGCCTCGTCCTGCACGTAGTTGTAGCTGCCCGCGTCCTTCATCTCGCGCATCGCCGCAGCGCCATCGTTGCCCATGCCGGTGAGCATGATGCCGAAGGCATTGCGCCCCACCACCGCAGCCGCTGATTTGAACAGCACCTCGACCGATGGCTTGTGGCGGTTGACCGGGGGGCCGTCATCGACCACCGCCACGTAGTTGGCGCCACTGCGCGCCACATGGAACTGGGTGCCGCCCGGCGCAATGTAGGCATGGCCCGGCAAGATGCGCTCGCCATTGACGGCTTCTTTCACCGTGATCTGGCACAGCCCGTTCAAGCGGGCGGCAAAGCTGGTGGTGAACCCCGGCGGCATGTGCTGGGTGATCACGATGGCGGGCGAGTCGGCCGGCATCTGCACCAGCACCTCCTTGATGGCCTCAGTCCCACCGGTAGAGGCGCCAATGCAGATCAGCTTTTCGGTGGACAGGCGGCCCAACAGTGCAGAGGCTGGCGCGGGCGCATGTGCGGCCCCGCCCCCGGCAGGCGCTGCATCCCGCACCGGAGCACGGCGAACCTGCGCCACCGCCGCCACACGGATCTTGTCCACGATCTGGGCGGCCAGGTCGTTGAGCCCGCTGGCAAGGCCCACACGCGGCTTGGCGACAAAATCGATGGCGCCAAGCTCCAGCGCCTTCATCGTGACTTCAGCCCCGCGCTCCGTCAGCGTCGAGATCATGACCACCGGCATGGGGCGCAGCCGCATCAGGCGGCCGAGAAAATCGATGCCATCCATGCGGGGCATCTCGACGTCCAGCGTGATGACATCCGGATTCAGCTCACGGATCATCTCGCGCGCAACCAAAGGGTCATTGGCTGTACCAATGCACTCCATGTCGCGCTGCCGGTTGATGATCTCGGACAGCAGACTGCGGACCAACGCCGAATCGTCCACCACGATCACCCGGATTTTCCTGCTCATTAACGCGAACCTTCCTCAAAACAGATCAACGGAACCACCGGCAGTGGACTTGACCACCGTGACAGCGTTGCCGCGTGCCTCCTGGGCCAGGGCCTCGGGATGGGCATGCGCCAAGCGCTTGACCATGGCCTTTCCCGTCACAGGAAAGAAGACCACCTTGCGCGGGTAGATATCGAGCACATCCTCGGAAACAATGGGAATGCGCTCGGTGTGCAGGTAGTTGAGCACAAAATTGGTGTTCCTCTCGCCCACATTCATCGTGGTGAAGTTGTGCATCACCTGGGCACCACCAAAAATCTTGGCCTGCATGGTTTCGCGGCGCGCCCCCATCTTCAGCATCTCGTTGATGAGCAGCTCCATGGCGTAGGAACCATAACGCCCCGACGCATCGGCCAGGTCACCATCGGGCAGCATGAAGTGGTTCATGCCCCCCACACGCGCACGGCTGTCCCACAGGCAGGCTGCAATGCACGAGCCCAGCACGGTCATGATGACCATGCTCTCATCCGCCACAAAGTACTCCCCGGGCAGCACTTTCACGGCGTTGTGCTGGAAATGGTGGTCCAGGTAGAAGAAAGACGCCTCGCCCGGCTTGCGGCTTTGCGCCTTGAGTTCCTGCAAAGAAGACTCGCGCGCAGGCGCCGCACCCGCTGCGTAGATATCCGCACTCAAGGGCGCTATGCGCGGTGCGCGACGCCGTTCGGATGAGCCTGGAGTCTGGGTCGTCATGGTGGAAGAGGTGCCTGCTTGGATGTTGGTCATGGGTGCTTTGTGCAAGACAACATGGACAGGTCAACGGCGCTCGTACACCGTCTTGCCACGCAGGGTAAACAGATCGCGGGATTCGCTGAAGTTTTCGGCATGGCCGACAAACAACATGCCCCCCGGCTTGAGCACCCGGTGGATCCGCTCCAGCACCTTCCGCTGCGTGGGCGCATCGAAGTAGATCATCACGTTGCGGCAGAAGACCACATCAAAGGGCTCTTTGAACGGCCAGTCATCGCGGATGAGATTCACGCTCATGAAGTCAATCACCCGGCGCAACTCGGGCTTGGCACGCACCATTCCCGCGTTGCCGCCCTTGCCTCGCAAGAAGAACTTTTGCAGGCGCTCGGGGCTCACCCCTTTCAGCCCGTCGAGCCGGTACACGCCCTGCGCGGCCGTGGCCAGCACCCGCGAGTCGATGTCGCTGGCGGTGAGCTTGAAAGACGCGTTGGCCCCCAGCGCTTCGAATGCCGTCATGACAATCGAATACGGCTCCTCGCCTGTGGACGCGGCATTGCACCAGACCTTCCAGTTGGCCGAGGGTTTGGAGCGCAGGTGCGAGGCAAAAATCTCGAAGTGGTGCTGCTCGCGGAAAAACGCCGTCAGGTTGGTGGTGAGCGCATTGACGAACTCCTGCCACTCCGGCCCGTCGTGGTTTTCGAGCCAGCTGAGGTAGTCGTGAAAACTGGTGTGCCCGGTATCGCGCAGCCGCCGCGACAGGCGGCTGTAGACCATGGCGTGTTTGCCGTCATGCAGGCTGATGCCGGCGCGCTGGTAGATCAGCGCCTGAACCCGGGCAAAGTCTGCATTGGTCCAGACGAATTCACGCCCCTGGGCCAAGGGCCCCGAGGGAGCCTCTGCCGCAGCATAGGCCGCGTCTCCCCGTGAGGAGGCAGACCGGGCTGAAACGGAGGCACTGGTGGTGTGGGCCATATTGATCGTCCGAAGGGAAATCCTGTTCGCTCCAAGAGGCCCGCAAGCCCCGCTTGCGGCCTGACATGTGCCTGGGCCACCAATGGTTGTTGACCGTCGTTGCGCCCTATTCGTTGGCAGTAACCAAACCCATATCCACGCTCGACATCAGTTTCTCGATGTCGAGCAGGATCAGCATGCGCTCACCCACCGACCCGAGCCCCAGGATGCAGCTGTTGTCGATGGCGCTCTCGATGTCGGGCGCCGAGCGAATGCTCTCGGGCGTCAGCTCCATCACATCGCTGACCGAGTCCACCACGATCCCGACCACCCGGTTGCGCAGGTTGAGGATGATGACCACGGTGAAGCTGTTGTAGTCGGCCTGCGCGCAGTTGAACTTCAGGCGCATGTCCACAATGGGAACAATCGTGCCGCGCAGGTTGGTCACGCCCTTGATGAACTCGGGCGCATTGGCGATGCGGGTCGGCGGTTCGTAGCCGCGGATTTCCTGCACCTTCAGGATGTCGATGCCGTACTCTTCCTGATCCAGGCGGAATGTCAGATATTCACGTGCACCCGTCGGCGCAGCGTCTGCCGTCTTACCAATCACACTCATGGTGCATTCTCCTTTCATGACAGCGCCCAGGCCCTGAAGGACCAGAGCGCTTGAATCCTCAGTGGCGCGCCCGGCGCACCAGGCCGCCCGTGTCCAGAATCAAGGCCACCGTGCCATCGCCCAGGATGGTGGCGCCCGACACGTTGGGCACCTTGCGGTAGTTCGATTCCAGGTTCTTGACCACCACCTGGTGCTGCCCGAGCAGTTCATCGACCAGCAGCGCCACACGGCTGCCGTCCGCCTCGACCACCACCATGATGTTGCTGGACTTGTTGAGGTCGAAACGGGGGACCTGGAAAATTTTCTCCAGCGCGATCACGGGCATGTATTCGTCGCGCACCTTCACCAGCTGCGAGCCCTGCGCCACCGTGCTCACGTCGTCGGCGTTGACATGGAACGACTCGACCACGGAAGACAGCGGCAGGATGTACACCTCTTCGCCCACCCCCACCGACATACCGTCCATGATGGCCAGCGTCAGCGGCAGGCGCACAGACACCTTCATGCCGTAGCCTTCGGCCGAGTCGATCTCCACCGACCCGTTGAGCGCCGCAATGTTGCGCTTGACCACGTCCATGCCCACACCGCGCCCGGACACATCCGTGACCTCATCCGCCGTGGAGAAGCCCGGGGCGAAGATCAGTTGCCACACCTCGGCATCGCTCATCTGCTCGGACACTTCGATGCCCCGCTCCTGGGCCTTGCTCAGAATCTTGTCGCGCGAAAGGCCCCGGCCATCGTCACGCACCTCGATCACGATCGAGCCACCTTGGTGCGAGGCCGACAGCGTGATGGTGCCGTGCTCGGACTTGCCCTTGGCCAGACGGTCTGCAGGCATCTCGATGCCATGGTCGCAGCTGTTGCGCACGAGGTGGGTCAGCGGGTCGGTGATCTTTTCGACCAGGCCCTTATCCAGTTCGGTGGCTTCACCCAGGGTGACCAGCTCCACCTTCTTGCCCAGCTTGTTGGCCAGGTCCCGCAGCATGCGCGGGAAGCGGCTGAAAACGATGGACATCGGGATCATGCGGATCGACATCACCGACTCTTGCAGGTCCCGGGTGTTGCGGTCGAGATCGGCGAGGCCCGCCAGCAGCTGTTGGTAGGCACCGGCATCCAGCCCACGGCTGTTTTGCGCCAGCATCGCCTGCGTGATCACCAGTTCGCCCACCAGGTTGATGAGCTGATCGACCTTCTTGACGTCCACCCGGATGGTCGTGGACTCCATCTGCGCCTGCGCGGCGGCCTTGGGCTCCGCCTTGGGAGCGGTCGCCTTTGCAGCCTGGGCAGGGGCGGCTTGTGTGGCGGCCTGCGAGGACTCGTTGGGAGCCCCGGGTGCACCACTGAAGAAGCCATAGGGCGTCTCGCCACCGGATGTATCCACTGCCATCGTGGCTTCGTCGTCCACCGGTTCCGCGTCAGGCTCGCCTGCTGCGGCACCAGCGTCCCGAATGAGCACCTGCTCCTTGGACACATGAAAGGCAAACAGGTCCAGCAGATCGTCGTTGGTGGAATTGGTCTCCACCCCGAAGAGGCGCGTATTGGGTTCGGTAGCGGTCAGGTCGCGGATGGCACCGAGACCAGGAATGTCGCGGAACAGCTCCTTGATGGCGTCCGCCTGTTCCGGCCGCTCAAGGGGGCCGATCTGGATTTCAAGCTGGCGCGCCTGTCCGGCCACGGCAGGGGCGGCAACCTTGGGTGCAGGTGCTGGCGCAGCGGCTGCTGGTGAAGGCGGCGGTGGAGGTGCTGCGGCAGCAGGGGCATCGCTGGGCACCAGGCCTGCGGCCAGGTCGCTGATGCGGCGAACCAGGGAGGTGGTGGACACCGCCTCGCCCTGGCCACCCGCCTGGTGCCGGGCCAGGAGGCTGCGCGATGCATCGGCGGACTCCAGCAGCACATCCACCATCTGTGGGATCGGCTGCAGCTCGTGGCGGCGCAGGCGGTCCAGCAGCGACTCCATCTGATGGGTCAGCTCGGCGACGTCAGAGAACCCGAAGGTGGCAGAGCCGCCCTTGATCGAATGCGCGCAGCGGAAGATGCCATTGAGTTCTTCGTCATTGGCACTGCTCAGATCCAGGTCCAGGAGCATCTGCTCCAACTGGTCGAGGTTCTCGCCTGCTTCCTCGAAAAATATCTGATAGAACTGGCTCAGGTCGAAGTCAGCGCCTGCACCCGAACCTTCTTGGTAGCTTTCCGCCATGGTGGGCTCCTGTGTACTTGATGGTCTCAGTCAACCCGGCTCAGCGGATCACCTTCTGGATGACTTCGATCAAACGATTGGGATCGAAAGGCTTCACCAGCCAGCCCGTCGCACCGGCGGTGCGCCCGGCCTGCTTCATCTGGTCACTCGACTCCGTCGTCAGGATCAAGATGGGGATGGTCTTGAACTTGGGGTGCTCGCGCAGCTTGCGGGTCAGGCCAATGCCATCGAGCCGGGGCATGTTCTGGTCTGCCAGCACCAGATCGATGTTATGCGTCTCGGCTTTTTCAAGGGCGTCTTGCCCGTCCACTGCCTCCACGACGTGATAGCCGGCGCCCGTGAGGGTGAACGACACCATTTTCCGCATGGAAGGTGAATCATCTACGGCAAGGATCGATTGCATGTATGGCTCCAACTGACTTGAATATATAGGCTAACCAATGATGTGAAGGTCAAAACAGGTCCACGGAACCTGCATCCATCTCGCTCTGCGTAACAGGGTTTGGCCTGTCGGGCGCCATCTCTGCAAAGGGCGCTGCATCCTCGCCGTCTTCATGGCCCATGGCTTCCGAGGCCAGGCGGAAGGCACACCCCTGCAGCACCTTGGTGGTGTGCCAGATCAGTTGGGAGGCCATGTCCTGGAACTGCAACTCGGTCACGGCACTGCGCAGCGCAGCGCGAGCGGCCACCAGTTCGGGAGAATCCGAGACCACTGCGTCCGTCAGCATCGCGTTGGCCTCGCCAAAACGCTCCAGCAGATTGTCTGTCGCGTGGTTCAACAGCCCTTCCAGGCGGTGCAGGTCGTGCATCACCACCAACAAGGAGTCCTGCAGTTCCGCCGCCACCATGACGGGTACCTGGACTGCAGGCCCTCCAGGCGTTGTTAGCGTAGATTGCATCGTTTCTCCATCGCAGCACGTAGCAGCAAAGCACGCAAAAACACGGGACTACGATACATGCCTCAAAGACTTCCGGGCTTTGTGCACACCGTAGCATCCGCGCCCATTGGACGCCGACGCCGAAACCACCCCAACGGGACAAACACCCTTGTTTGTTCCAATTTGTATCCTATGATAGCGCTCCTATGGTCACTGCAACACCAGACCAGACCCTTGAAATCCTGCATCTTGAAGATTCACTGGCTGACCATGAACTTGCAGCCAGAACGCTGCGGCGGTCAGGGCTCCAGTGCCAGTTGCACCAGGTAGACACTCTCTCTGAATTCCAGCGCCTCACCGACTCCGGGGCGTTCGACATCATCCTGGCAGATTACCGCCTGCCCGGCTTCACGGCACTGGATGCGTGGGCACATGTGGCGCAAAAGCCTCAGCATCCGCCATTTGTCCTTCTCTCAGGCGCCATCGGCGAGGCGGCGGCGGTAGACGCCATGCGCCTGGGCGTGGCCGACTACCTGCTCAAGGACGACATCCAGCGCCTGCCCCACGTGATCGCGCGCGCACTGGAGGTGCACGAGGCCCGGCGCATGCGCGAACACGCCATGGCCGAGCTGGCCCGCTCCGAGCGCAGGCTCGCGGAGCTGGCGGAACACCTGCAAACCTCCATCGAGCAGGAGCGCGCCTCGATTGCGCGCGAAATCCACGACGACATTGGCGGCGCACTCACGGCCGTGCGTTTTGATGTGGCCTGGATCGGCCGCCACAGCACCGACCCGGCCATGCAGGAGCATGCAAACTCCGCCGCCGACATGCTGCAGCATGCCATCGGCGCCAGCCAGCGCATCATGATGAACCTGCGCCCCCCCATCCTGGAGCAAGGCCTGGTGGCGGCCGTGCAATGGCTGGCGGCGGGTTTTGAGCGGCGCACGGGGGTTCCCACCCGCGTTCAGAGCAGCAGCGACAGCATCGACACCCCTGCAGACATCCAGCTCGTGGCCTACCGCACCGCCCAGGAAGCCCTGACCAACATCTCCAAACACGCCCAGCCCGGCAAGGTGGACATCGAACTGTCTGACAAGGAAGGCGTGCTGACCCTCGAAGTGGCAGACAACGGCCGGGGCATTGCGCCGGAGATGCGGGACAAACCCAAGGCCTTCGGCCTCAAAGGCCTGCAGGAAAGGGCGCGCACCGTGGGCGGCTGGCTGGACATCAGCAGCCGGCCGGGCCAGGGCACATCGGTGATCCTGTCCGTCCCGCTACCATCGGCCCCACCAACAGCCCCAGGAGATGCGACGTGATTCATGTGGTCCTGTGCGACGACCACGCCGTTTTGCGGCGCGGGATACGCGACACCCTGACCGAAGCGACCGATATCCAGGTCACCGGCGAAGCGGGCGGCTACTCCGAGCTGCGCGAGGTTTTGCGCACCGCCGCCTGTGATGTGCTGCTGCTGGACCTGAACATGCCGGGCCGCAGCGGGCTGGAAGTGCTCACCAGCCTGCGGGAGACCCATTCCGCCATCAAGGTGCTGGTGGTGTCCATGTACCCCGAGGACCAGTACGCGCTGCGCTGCCTCAAGGCGGGTGCACAGGGCTATGCCAACAAGGCGGGGGACCCGGTCGAGCTGATTGCCGCCGTGCGCACGGTGATGCAGGGCCGCAAATACCTGACGGCGGAAGTGGCCCAGATGCTGGCAGACAGCCTGGCCCAGCCCACCCCCGAAGCCCTGCACACCACGCTGTCCGAGCGGGAGCTGCAGACGCTGATCAAGATCGCCTCCGGGCGGCGGCTGTCGGACATTGCGGAGGAGCTGATGCTGAGCCCCAAGACCGTGAGCGTGTACCGATCCCGCGTGCTGGAAAAGCTCAAGCTGTCCAACAACGCCGAACTCACCGTCTACGCCATCCGCAACCAGCTGGTCTGAAGGCTTCGGCCCGCGCCCTACCGCTGCGCGGCAAACAAGTCCACCGCCTGCTGCATCAGCGCCAGCACGGGCTGTTCCAGCATGGGCAGGGTGGCGGCAATGCCCAGCATGCCCACCGTGAGCGTGACGGGGAAACCCACCGCATAGATGTTCATCTGCGGCGCCACGCGGGAGATGATGCCCATCGTGAGGTTGACGAACAGCAGCAGCGCAATCATGGGCAGGGCAATCCAGAGTGCGCTGGAGAAAAGCGACGCGCCCAGCTCGTGCAGCCGCATCTGCGCCAGCGACTGCAGGAAGTTGCCGTTGACCGGAAAGCGATCAAAACTCTTGACCACCGCCATCAGGATCAACAGGTGGCCGTTGATGACCACAAACAGCAGCATGGCCATGTGGCCGAAAAAACGGGCCACGGCACTGATCTGCGCGTTGGACGAGGGATCGAAGAAGGAGGCGAAATTCAGCCCCATCTGCAATCCGATGATCTCCCCGGCCAGCTCCACCGCCGCAAACACCAGCCGCACCGAGAACCCGATGGCCAGCCCCACCGCCACCTGCTGCGCCACGGCCCCCAGGGCCTCGCGGCCGTTGACGCTGATGACCGGCTGGTCCCCCAGCACCCCCTGGGCGCACAGTGCGACCAGGAAGGCCAACCCGATCTTCACGCGCATGGGGATCACGCGCATGGAGAACACCGGGGCTACGGAGAACAGGGCCAGGACCCGCAGAAAGGGCCACAGGATGGGCGAGAGCCAGGCCATGATCTGCGCTTCGCTGAAGGTGATCATAGCATCAGTTTGCTATACAAAACATAGCACATAACGCTTGATGGACGCGCGCAAAAGGTCTTTTTTATCAAAAAACCTAGCCAATCATCGACGGAATCGACTCGATGGTTCGGCGGATGAAGTCCACCAGCGTGCTGAGCATCCACGGCCCGGCAATGGCAAACACCACCATCGCAGCGATCAGCTTGGGGACAAAGGCCAGCGTCGCCTCGTGGATCTGCGTGACCGCCTGGAAGATGCTCACGATCAGCCCCACCGCCATCACCACCCCGAGCACCGGCATGGAGATCATCAAGAGCAGGGTCAGGGCGTCGCGCCCGATGGTCAATACCACTTGTGGAGTCATCGCGTGCTCCTCCCTCAGGTTACAAAGCTGGCGGCCAGGGAGCCGATCAGCAGGTTCCAGCCGTCGGCCAGCACAAACAGCATGAGCTTGAACGGCAAGGCCACCAGCACGGGCGACAGCATCATCATGCCCAGGGACATCAGGATGCTCGACACCTCCATGTCGATCACCAGGAAGGGGATGAAGATCATGAAGCCGATCTGGAATGCCGACTTCAGCTCGCTGGTCACAAACGCTGGCACCAGCACGCGCATCGGCGCGGTCTCTGCCGTCACGTTCGGGTCCAGGCGGGCGAGCCGCGAGAACAGCGCAAAGTCAGACTGCCGGGTCTGCTTGAGCATGAAACCGCGCATGGGCGCCTCGGCCTTGTCCAGCGCCTGCTCGAACGTGATGGTGTTGTTGGTGTAGGGCACATATGCCTCCTGGTACACGCGGTCCAGGGTGGGGCCCATCACGAAGAAGGTCAGGAACAGCGACAAGCCGATGATGACCTGGTTGGGCGGCGCAGACTGGGTGCCCAGCGCCTGGCGCAGCAGGGACAACACAATCACGATGCGGGTGAAACCCGTCATCATCAGCAGCACAGCGGGCAAAAAGGACAGCGCCGTGAAGAACAACAGCGTCTGGATCGGCACCGAGTAGCTGTTGCCTGAAGGGCCGCTGCCCACCACCAGGGGCAGGCTACCAGCCGCCTGCGCGAAGGCAGGGCCTTGCACGGCCAGCGCCAGCAGTCCCACAAAGGCTGCCAGCAGCCATCGGTGACCGGCGCTCCATCCCTTGACCGGGGCGGGCATGGGCAGTCTGTCAGCCATGGCTTGCCTTTTCCGGCACACCGGCCACAGCAGCCATCTGCTGCGCAAACGAGGGCACCTCAGCCACCGCGCCCACACCGACTGTCGCTGGCGATGGCGCTGGCGACACCGGCAGCACATGCAGGCAACTCACCTGCTGGGCCGTCACGCCCAGCACCAGCCAGGTACGCGCATGCTCGGGGCCGACCTCGACCGTCACCACCCGCTGCTGCGGCCCGACCGCCACCGCAGACACCACACGCGATGCTGCCCCCGCAGCCAGGGCGCCGCCCGCATGGCGCTGCTGCAGGCGCCGCACCAGCCAGGGCAGCGCCGCCATGGCACCCACAAAGAGCACCACAATAAGCAGGGTCTGGGTCATGCTCCCACTATCCACGGCTGACCCGGCGCAGGCGTTCGGACGGGGTCACCACGTCGGTAAGGCGGATACCGAACTTGTCATTCACCACCACCACCTCGCCCTGGGCGATGAGGTAGCCGTTGACCAGCACGTCCATGGGCTCGCCCGCCAGCGCATCCAGCTCCACCACCGAGCCTTGCGCCAGCTGGAGGATGTACTTGATGGGCACCTTGGTGCGCCCCAGCTCCACCGACAGCTGGACCGGGATGTCCAGCACCATGTTGATGTCGTTGACAGTTCCATCCGGACCTGCAGATCCGGAATACGGCCGCACGGGCTCGCCGGACAGCGGGCCGCCCTGCTCTGCATCCGCAGGCTTGTCGTCGGTGCGTTTTTGCTCTTCCAGCGCCTCGGCCCAGCCCGCAAACGGGTCTTCTGCGCCTGCGTCCTTGTTGTCTTCTTCAGTTGCCATCTTTCTCTCCCAGCCAGCTCATGTCCGAATTACGCAAGCATTCCTCAATGCGGATGGCGTACTTGGAGTTGTGGGTTCCATACTGGCATTCAAAAATAGGAACCCCTCCGATTGAGGCCCGGATGCGGGGCTCTCGGTCCAGCTCGATGAAGTCGCCCGGCTTCATGGCCAGCAACTGCTCCACCGTGGCGTCGGCCTTGGCCAGCTCCGCCACCAGCGTGACTTCTGCCGACTGGATTTCGCGCTTGAGCACGTTCACCCAGCGGCGGTCCACCTCGATGGAATCACCCTGCGTGGATGAATACAGCACATCGCGGATCGGCTCCAGCGTGGCATACGGCATGCAGACATGGATGGCACCGGAGAGGTCGCCGATTTCCAGCTGGAAGGCCGTGGACACCACAATTTCGCTGGGCGTGGCGATGTTGGCGAACTGGGGCTGCATTTCCGAGCGCTGGTACTCCAGCTCCAGCGGGTAGATGCCCTGCCAGGCTTTCTTGTACTCGGTGCAGATCACATCGACCAGGCGGTTGATGACGCGCTGCTCGGTGGGTGAAAAATCACGCCCTTCGATCCGGGTCTGGAACTTGCCGACACCGCCATACAGCGTGTCGATGATGCCGAACACCAGCGAGGGCTCACACACGATGAGCCCGCTGCCACGCAGGGGCCGGATCGCCACGATGTTGAAGTTGGTGGGCACCGCCAGCTCGCGCAGAAAAGCGCTGTAGCGCTGCACGGACACCGTGCCGACCGAAATCTCGGGGCTGCGCCTGATGAAGTTGAACAGCCCGATGCGGAAGTTGCGCGCAAACCGCTCGTTGACGATTTCCATCGTCGGCATGCGGCCACGGACGATGCGTTCCTGGCTGGAGATGTCGTAGTTGCGTACGGACCCCGCCTCGGCCACTTCCTCGACCGACTTCTGGCTCTCGCCAGTGACCCCTTCCAGAAGGGCATCAACCTCTTCCTGCGAAAGAAATGAATCACTCATGGCTGGTCCTTGCCCCGGTTCACTGAATGATGAAGTTGGAGAAGAGCACACGCAGCACGGGGTTGCGCTCGGTGCGCTTGCGCGCCGGGCGGTCTTCGGCGTCTCCGTCCTGCTCGGCATCTGCCGCGCGTGCACGCTCCCGTTCCGTCGGCACCGAATAGCCCAAGGGGCGGGAGACTTCGCGGCGGATATCGGCGGCCAGCTTCTCCTTGCCTTCGCGCACCAGCAACTCAGCCGACGTGCGCTGGGACACCAGCATCAGGATGCCGCTGCGGATGGTGGGCAGGTACAGCTTGACCTGCTCGGCGGTTTTGGCGTCTTCCAGCTCCAGGGTGATGCCAATCTGGGCAAAACGGTCGCCGCCGGGGTCGGCCAGGTTGACCACCATGTTTTCCATGGGCAGGAAGGTGGGAGCCACCTTAGGCGCCTCTTTGCGGGCAGCCGGGGCACCGCCGCCCTCCTCCTCGTCCCCGTGCGAACGGGTCAGGAACCACGCCGCCGCGCCCCCCCCGATCACCAGCACCGCCACAACGACGCCAATGATGATGATGAGCATCTTCTTGCTTTTCGCCGGAGCAGCTGCGGGTGGTGGGGCTGACACGATGGATGTTCCTTGCGGTAGGGAGCAGGCCGCACCTGCGCTATCAAAGTGCAAGCAAAGCCGGATGGCCCATTATTGGACGGGGGTGTAACCAATAATAGCCAGAATAAAAGCCCAAAACCATGGCATTCACCGCGCTCTCCCTCTTGCCATGGGGAACCTCTGCATGCATCGAGCGGCAACTGTGCACTGCGAATCGGGCTGGGTTGATTGCGCGCACAGGCAACGGCGCAGACCACCCCAGGCCGCAGCCCCTTGAGAAAGCACACAGATGGTGCCCGCCCGTATCGGCGCCCATTCCACCGGGCGCGGACGGGTCACACGAAGATGTCTACGGTGCGGTCGGGCCCGCTGCCGTCCCGTGCCAGCGATGCGGTGCCCACCGGTGCACTGGACAGCACCTGCGCCTGGCGGGCGCCATCGCGGCCACGGGGCTGCCCCGCATCACCGCCCTGCGCACCGGCACCATCCCGCGCCGAAGTCCCCACCGACATGCCGGACAGCACCAGGCCTTCGCCGCGCAGCAGCTCCCTGAGCTGGGCCATGCTCTGGTCGAGCAATTCGCGGGTCTGCGCCTGGTCGCTGCGGAACGTGACATGCGCTTCATTGCCCGACAGGGACACGGAAACCTCGACGGGCTGGCCATCGCGGTTGAGTGTCAGCTCCGCGTTCTGCGTTTTCTGGTTCACCCAGTACGCCACCTGGTCGGCCACTTGCTCTTCTGATCCGGCAGCACCGGGGTCCACAAACGCGGCAGGGCTGTCGGTGTTGCCTGGCTCCAGGGGAGACACGCCCGCACTGCCATCCGACCAGGCGCCCCCGCCAGCAGGTCCCTCGCCAGGGCGGCCGCCCGCCGAGGACTCGGCCCCCCGCGCTGCCGCCACGCCCGCGAACAACCCGTCGGCCAGCGCGGCAAAGCCTCCCTCTGCCGCAGCTGGCGCACCAACGCCGCGCTCCACCGTGGCGCCACCGGCCATGCCCCCCAGAGCCGGACGCTCATTATTGGCGGCCTGGGCGAGTGCCGCCGCAGCCCCCTGGGCCGCCGACAGGCGCTGCGTTGCATCCCCAGCGGTGCTCGCCACCGTGGACAGCTCCGCGCCCCCAGCCCCCCCTGCCCGCTGGGCCTGGGTGTTCTGCAGGCGCGAAAAGCTGCGGCCGAACCCGGCCACCGTGCTCTGGACGGTGCCGTCCTTGAAATCTGCTGCGGTATCGAGTTTTGCGGTTTCCGCCACCAGCCCCTGGGGCAGCCCCACGTTGGCCAACGGGCCGTTCTGCGCCATGTCGCCCAGCGCCCCAGGGGTCGCCGCCCCCGGCATCCCAGGGGCCACGGAATCGGGGCGCAGCGTTCCGTCGGCCTGCCGCACCAGTCCGGTGGCGGCAGCATCGCTCTGGGCGGAAGCAAACAATCCCTGAAAAGCCGCCAGGGCCGCCGCATCCGTTTCGCCCTTCACGGCATCTGCCGCGATGTCGGCAGGGCCCGCATCGGTCCCCGTCAGTTCCAGCGGACCGGTGTCCACAGACACCTCATCCAGGGCAGCCAGCAGTGCCAGAAACCCGCCTGCCGCCGCCGCGTCACTGGCATCCGCCCCTTGCTGCGCGGGCGCTTTGGCCCGCGTGGCGTGGGCCGCATGGGTGCCGCCCTGCGAGGAGGAAACTTTTCCCTGTTCCATGGTCAATACTCCTGGCCCTGGGGCCCTTGGCTCGCGGTGCGGTACTGCAGCGCGGCCCGTTCATCGGTCTGTTTCTGGTCTCTGCGCATTTGCTGCAGCTCCAGGTCGTGGCGCCGCTTGTCCACCACCTTGCGCAGGCTGGTGAGGCGCAATTCGGCCTCCAGCAACGCGCGCTGCGCGCTCTCCACACGCCCCGCCTGGTCGCCCACCACGCCCGCCTGGATGCTGGCCGCATGCCCCAGACGGTTCATGAACTGGTAGTGGTGGTACATCACCTCGGGCTGCATCGCGGTGTCGGCCTTCATCCCCCAGCGGGATTCGGTTTCGCGGGCGTAGTCCTCCAGCTGGTCAAGCTGCGCACGCGCCGCCTGCTGTGCGGCCAGCGCGTCCTGCAGCACCTTGCGTGCGGCGTCCCGCTTGCGGGAGGCCACATCCACGGCAACGGCGAGGGAGTTCAGGCTGGACATGGTGGACTACCGGCGGGTATCAACGGTCCAGCACCGAGGCCATGGCGGTCACGCTCTGGTCCATGGAGGCAGCCTCGAACATGTCCTGCTGCAAAAAACCCGCCATCTGCGGCTGCAGGCGGATCGCTTCGTCGAGCGCGGGGTCCGAGCCACTCATGTACGCGCCCACCTGCACCAGGTCGCGGCTCTTCTGGTAGCGCGAGTACACGGCGCGGAAGTTGCGCGCCAGATCAAAATGCCCGCGCGACACCACGTTGTGCATCACCAGCGAGGCCGACTGCTCGATGTCGATGGCCGGGAAATGTCCCGTCTCGGCCAGCGCCCGCGACAGCACGATGTGCCCGTCCAGAATGGCGCGCGCCGCATCGGCAATCGGGTCCTGCTGGTCGTCCCCTTCGGACAGCACCGTGTAGAACGCAGTGATGGAGCCCACGCCGTGCAGGCCATTGCCACTGCGCTCCACCAAGGCGGGCAGCTTGGCAAAACACGACGGTGGATAGCCTTTGGTGGCGGGCGGCTCGCCAATGGCCAGGGCGATCTCGCGCTGGGCCATGGCATAGCGGGTGAGCGAATCCATGAGCAGCAGCACATGCTGCCCCTTGTCGCGGAAATGTTCGGCTACGGCCGTGGCATACGCAGCGCCCTGCATGCGCAAGAGCGGCGGTGCGTCAGCCGGTGCCGCCACCACCACCGAGCGCGCGCGGCCCTCTGCGCCCAGGATGTCTTCCACAAACTCCTTGACCTCGCGGCCCCGCTCGCCGATGAGCCCGACCACGATCACGTCAGCCTGGGTGTAGCGGGCCATCATGCCCAGCAACACACTCTTGCCCACCCCCGAACCCGCAAACAGCCCCAGGCGCTGGCCACGACCCACGGTCAACAGGGCATTGATGGCACGCACACCCGTGTCGAGCGGCTCGCGGACCGGGTCGCGGTCCATGGCATTGATCTGCCGGCGGCCCATGGGCTCGGCCACTACATCCTGCACCGGGCCGCCATGGTCCAGCGGCAGGCCCTGGGCATCGACCACGCGCCCCAGCAGCCCGTCGCCCATGGGCAGGCGCAGCACACCGGCGCGCTGCACCGGCCGTGGCGGCTCACCCAGACGGGGGACGGGGATGTAGGGCGCTGCCGGGAACACCCGTGCGCCACTCGACAAGCCATGGATGTCGCCCGCAGGCATCAAAAAAGCACGGTCGGCAGAGAATCCCACCACCTCGGCCAGCACCGGCTCGCGGCCCGGCATCTGCACCATGCACTGCGAGCCCACCGGCACCTTGATGCCCACGGCCTCCAGCACCAGGCCCGTCAGCCGGGTGAGCGTGCCCCGGGTTTCCAGCGGCACCCCTTCGGCCACGCGCTCGCGCGCGTCGTCCATGAAACGCGTCCAGGCAGAAGGCGCCTCAACGCTCATCGCCTTCTCCTTCGCTCCAGGGCGACTGCAGGCCCAGGGCCGCAATGGCACGCTGCCAGCGTTTGTCCAGGCTGCCATCCACCACTGTGCCGGCAGACTCCACCAGGCAGCCACCGACCGGCACGGCGGCGTCCGCCATCCACTGCACGCCGGGTCCATCCAGTTCCTCGCGCAGGGGTTGCGCCATCGCGTCCATGTCGATCGGATTCAGGCGCACCGTGGCGGGCCGCCCCTCGGTCACCAGCATGCCCACGGCCTCGCGCACCACGGGCTGCAAGGCATTGGGGTTGACCGACAGCTCCTGGCGCACCACCTGGCGGGCGATGTCGCACGCCAGCTCCAGCAGCTGCTGGGCCATCTGCTGCTGCATGTCGATCAGGCTCGCGTCCAGCGTCTGCAGCACCGCTTGCAGGCGCTGCGCGGCGTCTTGCCCCTGCTGGGCAATGTAGTCATCCATGCGGCGCTGCCACTCCAGCGCGGTCTGCGCCTGCCCCTGGGCAAAACCCTCGGCATAGGCGTCGTCGCAGGCCTGCTGCTGCAGCAGCGCCTGCTGGGCCTGCAGCTCGGCTTCATCGACCTCAACGGGGATCTCGGCCACCGGCTCCGGCGTGGGCTCGACCAGGTCGGAGCCATCCACCGCGCTGAACTTCCACTGCTTGAAGTCGCCCACTTCCTCGCTGGGAATGAAGCGCGAGTACGACCGCTGGTTGTTAGACGAAGGCATCATCACCACCGCCTCCGATCACGATCTGGCCTTCGTCGGACAGGCGCCGGATCGTCTTGAGAATTTCCTTCTGCTGCGCTTCCACTTCGGACAGCCGCATCGGGCCACGGGATTCGAGGTCTTCGCGCAGCGCCTCGGCCGCACGCGAGGACATGTTGGACAGGAACTTCTCCCGCAGCTCGGGCACGGCCCCCTTGAGCGCCACGATGAGGGTCTCGGACGCCACTTCCTTGAGCACGGACTGGATGGCGGCGTTGTCGAGCTTGAGCACGTCCTCGAAGACGAACATCTTGTCCATGATCTTCTGGGCCAGGTCCGGGTCGTAGCCCCGGATGGATTCGAGCACCACGGCATCCATGTTGCCGCCCAGCAGGTTGATGATTTCTGCGGCCGCCTTGACGCCCCCGAGCGAACTCTTGCGGATCTTGTCGCCACCCGCCAGCACCTTGAAGAGCACCTCGTTGAGGTCCTTGAGCGCCGTGGGCTGGATGCCTTCGAGCGTGGCCACGCGCAGCAGGATTTCGCTGCGCTGGCGGTCCGTCAGGTGCATCAGGATGCCCGAGGCCTGGTCGCTGTCCAGGTGCACCAGGATCGCCGCGACGATCTGGGGGTGCTCGTTGCGCAGCAGCTCGGCCACCGACAGCGGGTCCATCCACTTGAGGCTTTCGATGCCCGAGACATCGCCGCCCTGCAAAATGCGGTCAATCAGCAGCCCGGCCTTGTCATCGCCCAGGGCGCGCTTGAGCACCGCCCGCACATAGTTGCCCGTGTCGGACACCAGCAGGCTTTGGGCTGCTGCCGCGTTCGAGAACTTGTTGATGACCTCGTCCACCTTCTCGCGCGACACCGAGCGCATGCGCGCGATGGTTTCGCCCAGCTTCTGCACCTCTTTGGGCGAGAAATGCTTGAAAACTTCGGCCGCTTCCTCTTCGCCGAGGGACATCAGCATGATGGCGGCATCGTGAAGGCCTTGGTCGTCCATGGTGGGGGTCCGTGCAATCGGTGGCTAGGCGGCGGTGTCGCCGTTCAGCCAGGTCTTGAGAATGTTCGCCACGGCCACCGGGTTCTCCTTGGCGAGCACGCGGGCGTCTTCCAGGCGCAGCTGCTCGGGCGTCGCGGGCACCGCTTCGTCCTTTTTGGACGGTGCGGGCAGCGCGGGGCGGTCGGGCGTGTCAGCCTCCAGGGCATCGAGCTGGCCACCGGGCACCGGTGCGGCGCTGGCCTTGGCCGGTGCAGGCGCCTTGAGGGCGGGCCGCACCAGGCCCAGCAGCACCAGCGCTGCGAACAGCACCGCCCCCACCGGCCACGCAAAGGTCTTGGCCAGGTCGATCACTTCGGGCTGCTTCCACAGCGGAACGTCGGTGGATGGCGCTGCCGTCACCTGGAACGGCGTGTTCATGAGGTTGACCGAGTCACCACGGTCCTTGTTGAAGCCAATGGTCTCGCGCACCAGGGCCGTCATCTGCTCGATCTGCTCGGGCGTGAGCGCCTTGGTGATGGGCTTGCCCTTGTCTTCACCAGACTGGTAGTTGACCACCACGGCCGCGCTCAGGCGCTTGACGGCACCGGTACTGCCCCGCGTCACGCGCACGGTCTTGTCCACTTCGTAGTTGGTGGTGGACTCGCGCTTGTTCGTCTGCTCCTCGGTGCCCTGCTGGCCACCGGCATTGGGGGCGGGGTTGGCGCCATTGATGGGGGCGGCCGACGGTGCAGGCGGCTGGTTGGCCACGGCGCCGGGCACACCGGTGGCGGTTTTGCTGGCGCTGCCCCGGCTCTCCAGCACCTGCTGGCTGCGCACCGCGCTGGAGTCAGGCGTCTGGTTGGGGCGGAACTGCTCGGACGTGGATTCCGTCTGCGTGAAATCCACCTCGGCCGTGACCTGGGCCTTCACGTTGTCGCGGCCCACCACGGGCTCCAGGATGTCCATGATGCGGCGGGTGTACTGCTGCTCGATCTGCTGCACATACAGCAGCTGCTGGGCATTCACCTCGGCACCGGCGGTGCTGTCGGTGGTCTGCGACAGCAGCTTGCCGGTGTCGTCCAGCACGCTCACGGCCGAAGGGGCCAGCTCGGGCACGCTGGAGGCCACCAGGTGCACGATGCCCGCCAGCTGGGCGCGATCCAGGATGCGGCCGGGGTGCAGGCTCACCAGCACCGAGGCCGAGGGCTTTTGCTGCTCGCGGAAGAACCCGTTCTGGTTGGGAAGCGCCAGGTGCACGCGCGCACCCTGCACCGACGACAGCGCCTGGATGGAGCGGGTCAGCTCGCCCTCCAGGCCACGCTGGAAGTTCAGACGCTCCTGGAACTGCGTCATCCCGAACTTGCTGGACTCCATCAATTCGAAACCGGCCACCGAGCCCTTGGGCAGGCCCTGGGTGGCCAGGCGCAGGCGCACGTCGTGCACGCGGTCCGAGGGGATCAGGATGGCGCCGCCGCCTTCGGCATGTTTGTAGGGCACGTTCATCTGAGACAGCTGGGCCACGATGGCGCCACCGTCCTTGTCGTTCAGATTGGCGAACAGCACCCGGTAGTCTGGCTGGCGCCCCATGACAATGGCCGCCACGGCAGCGGCCACCAGCAGCGCCACGCCCACGCCCAGCCGCATGCGCTGCGCCCGGTCGAGGGCGGACAGCCGCTGCAGCCAGCTGGGGCTGGCGGGCGGCGGGAGCGGATTGAGAGGGACTTCAGCAACAGCAGACATCTTTGCTTTTCCAGTAAAGCAGGTCCGGCAACAGACCTAGCGTGGTGTCGATTATTCGGTCACGCCTCCACCATGTTCGCTGGATAAGCCGCCCGTTTGACCATCATTTCAGGGGGATGGGCGCCAGGGCGGTGGCTAGGATACGCAGCATACCGCCATTCCCTACGGATACCGCCATGGACCTTCGCATCTCAAGCTCTACCGCCCCGCTGACGGGCGCAGGCGTGGCGCGCCGTGCCGCAGCGCCCCAGGAAACCGGTAACGAAGTGGGATTTTCCAGCGCCCTCAAAGGCGCCCTGCAGTCGGTGAGTGCGGCACAAAACCGCTCGTCCGAACTGCAAAGAGAGGTTCAGCTGGAAAACCCCTCCGTGAGCCTGGAAGAAACCATGGTGGCCATCCAGAAGGCCCAGATCGGCTTTCAGGCCACGCTGCACGTGCGCAACCGCATGGTGCAGGCCTATACCGACATCATGAACATGCAGGTATAAACAGGGGCACCCCCCTGAGGCGCTGCGCGCCTTCCCCCCGCTCTCGCAACGCTGCGCGCTGCGCGCTGCGGGCAGGGGGACGCAGCCCTCGCTGCGGGGCGGCCCTTGCTCGGCTGCCCTGACACTGGTACGCGCCCGTATCCCGCAACAGCGCCCGCATATTACTCCTAATTTGATAGCATTAAGCGCTTATTGGGAGCGCGGAGAAGCCCAATTTTTCCATGAAAAAGCCGACCTCACAGGGTCGGCTTTGTCTTGGGGCTTGTTGCGCGCCTCAGTGCATCATCTGGGGTTGCCCTTCGAACAGGGGTTCGAACTGTGCCAGCCAGGGCTCGGCCAGGCAGCGGATCTGGGCGTCGTTGCGCAGGATGCGCTGCATGATGCGGGTCTTTTCGCGGCGGTGCTCGGGCAGCAGCTCGTGCTCCTGCGACTTGAAGCGCAGCTGCTCGATCAGCACGGCACAGGCACCTTCGTAGCGCACCACGCCGTCCCAGTCCTTGAGCCGGGCAGCCTCCAGCATCTTGGCGCTGCTGTCTTCAATCGCCTTGTAATAGTCAATCAGCATGTGGGACATGGTTTAGGCCTCCACCAGCACGGGCTGGCCAGTGGCGGCGGGCGCGTCGGCAGAAGCCGCTGCAGCGCCGGATTTCTTGATGTCGTTCCAACCCTGGGCCACGGGCTCGATCAGGCGCATGACTTCCTGCATCATCGCGTCGTCGTTGCGGGCGTTGGCCAGGATCAGGCGGCGCATGCAGTAGTCGTACAGCGCACCCAGGTTCTCGGCCAGCTCACCGCCGTCCTCCTTGTCGAGCGAAGTGCTCAGGCCTTCTTCGAGAATGCGCACCGCCTTGGCGATGGCGTTGACCTTGCCCAGCACGTCGCCCCGTGCCATGGCGCCACGCGCGGTGGCGATGGAGTTCAGAACGCCCTCATACAACAGGCTGACCAGCTGGTGCTGGTCGATCGTGTGCATGCTGGTCTCTACATTGATGCGCTGGTAAGCGTTGGCTGCACGGGGGCTGTAGGCGCTGAACATGCTGACAATCCTTCCGAGGTATTACTTAAGTTATCGGCGAGCGCCAAGAAAACTGAAGCCTCTGTTTATTTAGCCCGTCGATTTGTTCCAGGCCGCCACCTGCTGCGAGATATAGGCGTTCAGGCCGTTCAGGCTGCTCAACTGGGTGTCCAGCGCGTTATAGCGCCGCGTGATGCGTTTTTCAAATGCGTCAACCTTTTCGTTCACGCGGGTTTGGTCCTGGGAATTGCGCTTGAGGCTCAGCTGCAGGGTGTCGTCCTTGGATTTGAAGAAACCATCGTTGGCCAGCAAATTGGTGGTCAGCGCCTTCAGTTGCACCGCAATGCCATCGGCCGATCCGCCTCCGGTGTTGCGGAACAGGTTCTTCACGTCGTCGGGCTTTTCCGTCAAGGCCTTGTTCAGCCTGGTGGAGTCCACGGCCAGGTTACCGCCCAGCTGCTGCGTGATACCGACATCTGCCAGGCGCTGAAAGCCCCCGCCACCGGTCGAGATCGACTGGATCGCGTTGCGCAGCGAGTTCTGCAGCGCCACAGCGGTCGAGTCCCCCTGCAGAAGACCCGCCGAACCTGTCTTTGCGTCGTATTTGGTCGCTTCCTGCAGCAGTTCGTTGATGGCGTTGTAGGCCTTCACGAACCCGTCGATGTTGGACTTGATGGCCGACTCGTCCTTGCCCACGGTGATTTCGATCGGCGCCGTGGTGATTTGCTCCGCCTTGAAGGTCACGCCCGAGATCGTGGAGGCAAAGGTGTTGGTGGCCGAAGACACGGCAATCCCGTTGACCGTGGCCTTGGCATCGGCAGCCGCCTGCGTGACCGTGGTGCCATTGACCAGGCGCGACAGGCCCGTGGCATCGGTGTTGCCTGCGCTCTGGGGATCGGTGTCGCCGTCCTCCATCACGCTCAGCCGGAAGCCGAACTCCTCGCCGGTGCTCTTGCTGCGCAGCAGCAAACGCTCACCGGAAGCATCCGACAGGATCGAGGCGGTCACCCCGGCATTGGAACCATTGATCTTGCTGGCCACGTCCGAGAGCTTGTCGCTCGCGCTGATCGTGATGTCCACCGGCTGGCCGCTGCCGGGCGTGAAGGACGAGGGAGCCACACTCCACTTGCCCAGCTCCAGCCGCAGCGTCCCGGCGCCCAGCGCACCGCCCACAGGCAACAGGGCCGCCGACGCGGTAGCCTGCGCCTTGGCCAGGCCTTGCACCTCCACACTGAAGGTGGTGGGCAGGGTGCCACCCACGGCGGTGGCGGACACAAATTTGGAATCCGAGGAGGTGGTGCTGACCCCGTTCCAGCCGGTCACGCTGGTCAGCTTGCTGGCGGCGTCCTGCAGGGTGGACACCAGTGATTTGATCTGCCCAAAGGCAGATATCTTGGTTTTGACCGTTGCGGCCTGCACCGTGAGCTTGTTCAGCGGCTCCTTTTCCAGTTCGACCAACTTGGCAATGATGTTTTTGACATCAAGCCCGTTTGTGCCGACACCTACGGATGAAATCGTGGCCATACCAACCTCCTGAACTGGTTCAACGGAAATTATGGCGCCGAACGGCGATCAAGAACGTCCGTAAACACGCCAGGAAACCCGTCTTATCCAGCGGTCCTGGCACCCGCTGCTCCAAAAAGCCAAAGGGCGGCGACAGAAATCTGCCGCCGCCTGGGCCACTTCAGGGTGCTGCAACGCCCTGACTGCCTTGCCCGCCGCTTGTTAACGCAGCAGGGCCAACACACCTTGCGGCAGCTGGTTGGCCTGGGCCACCATCGCCGTACCAGCCTGTTGCAGGATCTGCGAGCGCGACAGGTTGGCAGTTTCTGCGGCGAAGTCGGCGTCCAGAATACGCGAACGCGAGGAGGACAGGTTTTCCGACGTCACTTGCAGGTTGCTGATCGAGGTTTCAAAGCGCGATTGCAGAGCACCGAGCTTGGCACGCTCACCGTTGATGAAGGCCAGGGCCGAGTCCACGGTTTTCAGCGCGTTGGTCGCGTTGCTGAACGTGGTCACGTCCAGGTTGGCCACCGTTTGCAGGGCCGAGCCGCCAGCATCCAGCTGGTTGCTGGCCGAGGACACAGCAAAGGACTTTTCGGAGTCCAGCGTGATGTAGCCACCCGTGTTGACGAACTCCACCGAGGCTGCGGCAGAACTCAGCGTGGTCGTGGCACCGTTGGCGGCACCGGCTGCGTCGTAGCCCGTCACCGTCACGTTGGCCGCGTTGGCATTGGCGGTGTCGCCCACCACGATGTTGTTGCCAGTGGCGTTGCTCAGAATGATCTGGCTACCGTCCGAGCTGAGCGAAGCATTGATACCGGTCTTGGCAGACTGGTCGTTGATGGCGGACACGGCGGCCGACAGGCGGTCCGTGCCGGTGGCAGAGGTCAGCGTGAAGGACACGGTGCGGGCGGAGCCCACGTTGTCGCCTTCCAGCGTCAGCGAGTACGAACCCGCCGCCGCCATGCCACCCAGGCGCACTTCGGTGCGGGCCGTGGCGGTCACGCCGGTGTCAGCCTTCAGCGCGTTGATCTGGTCGGCCGTGGCCTTGGCCGTGGCGCTCACAGCCACCGTCAGGGTGCCGGTGCCCAGGTAGCCAGCAATGGCCACGGAGCCCGTGGTCACGCCGTTGGTGCCAGCGGTGGCCTGGGTGGCCGATGCGCCGATACCCGAGCCGTTGGAGGCCACGTTCTGGTTGTTGCCGTACACGCTGGTGCGCAGGTTGGCGGTGGCCGCCACGATGGTCTGGTTGGCGTTGGCGCCCACTTGGAACTGTTGCGTACCGAACGTGCCGTCCAGCAGCTTGGAGCCGTTGAATTCCGTGGTTTGCGAGATGCGGTCCAGTTCGGACACCAGCTGGCCCACTTCCTGTTGCAGGGCCTGGCGGTCGCCAGCGCTGTTGGAAGCGTTGGCCGACTGCACAGCCAGTTCACGCACACGTTGCAGGATGTCGCCGGAAGCCTTCAGTGCGCCTTCAGCCGTCTGCGCCAGGGAGATACCGTCATTGGCATTGCGAACCGCCTGGTTCAGGCCGCGGATCTGGCTGGTGAAACGCTCAGAAATGGCCAGGCCAGCCGCATCGTCCTTGGCGCTGTTGATGCGCAGGCCCGACGACAGGCGCTGGATGGAGGTGTTCAGCGAGGTCTGGCTCATGCCCAGGTTGCGCTGGGCGGTGAGCGAGCTGATGTTGGTATTGATGGTGGAAGCCATTGCAAATCTCCAGAAAAGAACTGACTGAATATGGCGTTGCCGCCAGCCGGGGCGCCAGCACCGTGCTGGCCTCCTGGGTTCCCAGCGCCTGGGGCGTCTGGTGAACGGCGGGCCACTCATGGTCCGTTGAAAGTGTTTTCGGGTGGCCGCCGGAAAACTTGAGGGGCAAACGCACAAGTTGTGCGACTTTTTGGCCGCTTATCTGCCCAACGCCAAAAAACGGCATCTCCACAATTCACCCATCGTTCCCCCATTGACAGCCGGACGGGTGCGCTTGAACCGGCAAACAGATCCGTCTTGCGACGTTAAGGAGTTTCGCCATGGCAGCAACCATCAACACCAACATCAGCTCGCTGACTGCGCAGCGCAATCTGGGCACCAGCCAGATGTCGCTCAACTCAGCCATCCAGCGCCTGTCGTCGGGCCTGCGCATCAACAGCGCCAAGGACGATGCCGCCAGTCTGGCGATCTCCGAGCGCTTCACCAGCCAGATCCGGGGCCTGAACCAGGCTGTTCGCAATGCGAACGACGGGATTTCGCTGGCCCAGGTGGCGGAAGGTGCGATGGGGTCGGCGGGCAATATCCTGCAGCGGGTGCGTGAACTGGCCGTGCAGTCGGCCAACGCCTCCAACAGCGCGGGCGACCGCCAGGCCCTGCAGCAGGAAGTCGGCCAGCTGGTGGCAGAACTGGACCGGATTTCGCAAACCACCGAGTTCAACGGCCAGAAACTGCTGGACGGCACCTTTGGTACGCAACAGTTCCAGGTGGGCGCCAACGCCAACCAGACCATTGTGGCCGCCACGGCCAACCTGCGCACCAATGTCTATGGCAACAACCAGAACATTGCATCCAACGGCTCGGGCATCGGCGCATCGGCCACCCAGGCCACCGCTGGCACCAACGGCGTGACCACCGGCTCGGTGGCCATCAGCGGCTACCTGGGCACCGGCACCATGACGGTGGCCGTGAGCGCCACGGCCAAGGCCACGGCCGACCAGATCAACGCCTTGCAGTCCACCACCGGCGTCACGGCCACGGCCCGCACCGAGGTGCGCCTGGGCGGCATGGCGGCGGCGGGTTCGTACTCGCTGACGCTGGAAGGCGACAACGTCGCCAGCCCCCGCACCATTTCCTTCACGCTGGTGGCAGGCACTGGCACCGACCGCCTTTCCCCCGCCGTGTCGGCCATCAATGAGCAAGCGGCCAAGACCGGCATCAACGCCTCGCTCAACTCCGACGGCACGCAGATCATCCTGACCAACGCCACCGGCAACAACATCGTGATCGGCGACACCGTGAACGCCAATGCGGGCGCGGTCACCGTCACCGGCTACGACGCGGCAGGTGCCAGCAACGGCGCGACCCAGACGCTGGCGGCCGATGCGAACGTGGAATTCATCAACACCGGCGGCTACATCACGCTGGACTCCGAAAAGTCCTTCGCCGTGACCTCGGCCAGCAACCAGCTGGACAACGGGGGCTCCTCGCTGCACAACGTGGCCAACCTGGATGTGACCACCTTCACCAACGCCACCGACGCGCTCAAGACCGTGGACTCGGCCCTGGCCTTCATCAACGGCGAGCGTGCCAAACTGGGCGCCCTGCAATCGCGCTTCGAGACCAGCATCTCCAGCCTGCAGATCACCTCCGAGAACCTGTCCGCATCGCGCTCGCGCATCCAGGACGCCGACTTCGCGGCCGAAACCGCCAACCTGTCGCGCGCCCAGATCCTGCAGCAGGCTGGCACGGCGATGGTGGCCCAGGCCAACCAGATCCCGCAGGGCGTGCTGTCGCTGCTCAAGTAAACCATCTGCCCGGCCCACCGCTGCGCAGTGGAACAGCAAGACAAAGGGGCCCATCGGGCCCCTTTGCACATGGCACACTGCCACCACACCCTGCCCTTTTTTGCTCGTAGATCGGCGCCAACGTGCAATCCAAACACACCGAACAGGACACGCCCCGGCTGCAGGCAGCGCTGGCCGCTGCCGACTGGCCCCTTCTCACCCGCCTGTGCCGCCAGGTGCTGCGCAAGAACAGCCGCCACCTCAGCGCCCACCGGCTGCTGGGCTTCTCGCTGAACAAACAGCGCGAGTTCGATGCAGCGCTCCAGGCCTACCGGCAGGCCTATGTGTACTGGCCGGGCGACGCCGAGCTGCTGGTCAACTACGCCAACGTGCTGATCGAGCAGGCGCGCAACATCGACGCCCTGCCCCTGCTTGAAAAAGTGTGCGAGCTGCGCCCCCAGCAGGCCATTGGCTGGATCAAGCTGGCCGAGTGCTGCTACCTGCTGAGCCTGCACGACAAGGGGTTTGATGCCAGCCAGAAGGCCGCCGCCCTGGCCGAGACCCTGCACGACCGCGTGGCTGCGCTCATGCAAAGCTCCATCCACCGGCGCGAGCTGGGCCAGGTGCGCGAGGCGGTCAAGGACTGCGAAACCGCCATCGGCCTGCGCCCCAACGACCCGGGCAACTACACCAACAAGCTGCTGTTCATGCTGGCCGACCCCGAGGTGGACGCCGCCCAGCTGTCGGCCGCCGCACGGCAGTACGGCGCCACGTTCGAGCCCCCGCTGCAACCCGAGTGGCCGAGTTTTGCCGAGCACCGGGGATCGCCCTGGAAGCGCCTGAAGATCGGTTTCCTCTCGCCCGACTTCCGCGTGCATTCGGTCATGTACTTTGTGGAAGGGCTGCTGGCGCAGCTGGACCGGCGGCAATTCGAGGTGTTTGCGTTCTACCTCTTCCCCCGCGACGACCATGTGACCGAGCGCGTGCAGCGCCACGCCGACCACTTTGTGCCCCTGGCGGGCTTCAGCCCCCAGCACCAGGCCGAGGCCATCCGCGCCGAAGGCATTGACATCCTGATCGACCTGGCGGGCCACACCGGCAACAACGGCCTGCTGGCCCTGGCGCACAAGGCGGCGCCCGTACAGGTGTCGTGGCTGGGGTTCCCGGCCACCACCGGGCTCACGGCCGTGGACTACAAGTTCACCGACGAGATCACCGACCCGTCCGGTGCCGAGGCGCAGTACACCGAACAGCTCTACCGCCTGCCCACGCTGTTTGCGTGCTACCGCCCCATGAGCCGCAACCCGCTGTGGCGCTACCAGCCGCGCTACCAGGTGCGCCCGGCGCCCGCACTCGCCAATGGTTTCATCACCTTCGGCTCGTGCAACAACCTGGGCAAACTCACCGACGAGGTGCTGGCCCTGTGGGGCCAGGTGCTGGCCGCCGTGCCAGGGTCGCGCCTGCTGATCGAAGGCAAGAACTTCGACCGCCCCGATTTTGCGCAGGCCTACCGAGAGCGCTGCGAGCGCCTGGGCCTGCCCCCGGCACAGCTGGATCTGGTGGCGCAGCGCACCGACAACCAGTACCTCACCTACCACCGCATCGACATTGCGCTGGACCCCTTCCCGCTCACGGGCGGCACCACCACCTTCGACGTGCTATGGATGGGCCTGCCCATCGTGTCGATGGTGGGCGAGAGCTTCAAGAGCCGCATGGGCGTGGGCCTGCTGGCCTACCTGGGCCGCACCGAATGGCTGGCCGAGACGCCCGAGGACTATGTGCGCATTGCCACGGGCCTGGCGGCCGACGCAGAGGCGCTGAACACCCTGCGGCAGGGGCTGCGCGCCGAGGTGGAGGCCTCCGCCCTGATGCGCGAGGACATCTTCAACCACCACTTTGCCGAAGGCCTGCGCGTGATGTGGCTGCAATGGCTGGCCCGCGCCGAACACCCGGACGACCCCGCCGCCCAGGCCCTGGCGATCCAGGACTGGCTGCCCCAGCTGCCCGAGGCCTGGACCCAGCCGCCCGTGCCCGGCGTGGGCCTGAAACCCGGCCAGCGCGTGAGCCTGCACGAGGCCCACCAGCGCCTGCAGGAGCTGGTGGACAAGGCCAAGGCCGCCCCGCCGCCCACACCCGCCACTGACTCAGACACCAGCGCGGGCCCGGCCCTCAAGGACCGCCACTGGATCGCCGTGACCGAACTGGCCGAAACCGTGCTCAGCGCCATGCCCAACGACCCGGTGGCACTGGCCTGCCTGGCCGAGGTGGAACATGCCCACGGCCACACCGAGTTTGCCGTGACCTACCTGCGGCATGCCACGCAGGCGATGGGCCTGGACATGGGAGCCAGCCCCGCTGCGTGATGTCCTGGTGCCCTGGTGCCTTGGTGCCTTGGTGCCTTGGTGCCTTGGTGCCTTGGTGCCTTGGCACTCAGTTACAGGGCTGCGCTGCGTCTTTTGCTATAAATAATATAGCTACAAACACATAACCAACGCGCGCAAACAGGCATTTTTATCCATATTTTTTGTACCCATCACCCCTTGCGCCGCAGAAACCCATGTGGCGCCACCGTGACCTGCAGGCGCTGCTCCATCTCGGCGTCGATCTCGAACTCGGCGTGCCCGGCCAGCCACTGGTGCACCGCCGTCTTGGGGTTGTTGCCCACGTCCCAGGGGCGGTCGGCAAAGAACTTGGGTGGCATGTCCTCCACGAAGGTGTCAAACACCACGCAATAGCTGCCGGGCGTGACCAGCGGCGCGTAGGCATCGAGTTCACCCAGCACATGGTCGTGCGTGTGCATGGAATCCAGGCACACCAGCACGCGCTGGTAGCCCTGGGCAAATGCGTGCACCTGCTGCACCACCTCGGGCGCCACGGCCGAGCCCTGGATCATGGCGATGCGGCTGGCCATGGGGTGGGCTTCGATGGCGGCGCGGTTGTGCGCGCGGATATCGATGTCCACACCCAGCACCTTGCGGCGCGAGGCGCGCGGGTCCAGCGTGGTGCCCGCCTCGATGGCGTCGCTCATGTCCAGCAGCGCCAGCAGCGAGGCGCTGAGCACCAGCGAGCCGCCGTGGGCAATGCCGGTCTCGATGATCAGGTCCGGCCGCACGCGCCACACCAGCTCCTGCATGGCCACCATGTCCTGCGGGTACTGGATGATGGGCCGCCCCATCCAGTCGAAGTTGTAGACGTACTGCCGCTGCATCGAGGCCTGCAGCCAGTCGCGCGACAGGGTCTGGAAGGCGGTGTCCTGGGCATAGCCCGCGAGGCGGTCGCGGCGTTCCTGGGCGAATTGGTCAACGGGGTTCATGGCAGGTACTCCAACGGGGTCGTCATTCATTCAATAGCAGCAAGCAAGCTGTCGTCCCAGAGAGGGCGGGGCACAACGCCCCACTCGCCCTGCAGGCGCGACACGGCAATCGGGGGAAACGGCTGCAGCGGCGCGCCGGGCAGCACCTCTACCGCGCAGCCGGTGCGGGCCCGCAGCCAGTCCAGCCACTGTGCATGGGAGGTCTGGCAGCCACTGGCCAGGTTGTAGACCGTGGCACGGCCTTGCAGCGCAATGCGCGGCAACCAGTCCAGAACATCGGCCACCTGCACATAGTCCTTGGCAGACTGCGGATCGGAACGCAGCACCACCCGGCCCTGCCGCGCCTGGTGCAGCAGATCGGCAACCAGGTTGCCCGATGCGGCGTCCAAACCCGGCCCCACCACGTTCGACAGCCGCGCCACGCGCACGCCGGTGCGGCCGCTGGCGTGGCACAGCGATTCGCCGGTGAGCTTGGTGAGGTTGTAGAGGTACGAGGGGTCGCCCGGCAGCACGGACAGGGGCGCGTCTTCGTCGGTGCGGGTGGCGCCCAGGTAGACCCGGGTGGACGACAGGTAGAGCAGCGAGTCGAACTGCGAACGCCGCAGCACCTCGGCCAGCAGGCCCACATGGGCATCCACCGTGTCGAACGGGCGCGTGCGGAAGTCGGCAGTGAGCCCCACGCAATAGATCACATGGCCCAGCGGGCGGGTGAACACCTCGGCATCGCCACGCGTTGGCGCCCACACGGTATGGCCCTGGGCCTGCAGGTGCGCCACCAGGCGGCTGCCGATGTAGCCGGAGGCGCCCAGCACGGTGAACGTTGAAGGGGGCAAGCCCGTCACCGACGCTCCCCCACAGCCGCCAGCGGTTGCCCGGCATACACGGTGTACGCCAGCAGCTCACCGCGCACGATGGAGCCCGCCCCCACCACGCAGCCGCGCCGCAGCACGGCGCCGTCGAGCAGCACGCAGTTGGCGCCGATCCACACGTCGTCCTCAATCACGATGCCGCCCTTGCTGGGCAGAAAGCCCTGCTCGCGGATCAGGCGGTTGCGGTCGGCATAGGCGTGGTTGACCGGTGCAAAGGTGCAGTTGGCGGCAATTGCCACGTAATTACCGATATGGATGCCGTTGCCGGTGTAGAGCACACAGCCCGCGTTGATGACCACATGCTCGCCCACCACCAGGTCGCCACTGCCGCCCGCAGGCTTGACCTTGACGAAGCTGTCGATCACCGAATGCGCGCCCACCACGATGCGCGTGCCGCGCACCGAGTCTTCGATGTCGGCCAGGTGCGAGACCTTGGCAGTGGGGTGTATCTCGATCACCTAAAACACCTCCAGGCGCGGCACGGCCACCACCATCTGCGCCCCCCAGCTGCGCGTGTAGTCCAGTTGGTCGGCCACCTCGCTGCGCAGGTTCCAGGGCAGGATGAGGATGCGCTGGGGCTTGTGGGCGCGCAGGTGCGCTTCGCTCACCACCGGGATATGGCTGCCGGGCAGATATTGATCCTGTTTGGCCGGGTTCTTGTCCACCACGTAGGGCAGCAGGTCGGGCCGCACGCCCGCAAAGTTGAGCAGGGTGTTGCCCTTGGCGGCCGCGCCGTAGGCGCCCACGGTGATGCCGTCGGCCTGGCATTGCAGCAAAAATGTGAGCAGCTCGCGCTTGACCTGTATGGCCTGGGCCTGGAAATCGCTGTAAAAACCGGCGCCCAGCAAACCCGCCGCTGCCTCGGTGGCCAGCAGTTGCTGCACGCGGGTGGTGCCTTCAGCCGTGGCCTGGGGATGGCTCTCCGCATCGGCGCGGGCGGCAAACACGCGCAGGCTGCCGCCATGCGTGGGCAGCTCTTGCACGTCGATCACCAAGAGGCCATTGGCCGCAAAGATGCGCTGCACCGCCGTGAGCGACAAATAGGAATAGTGCTCGTGGTACGCCGTGTCGAACTGGCAACCTTCCACCATGCGCAGCAGGTGCGGAAACTCGAACGTGGCCACGCCGTGGGGCTTGAGCAGCCGCGTGAAGCCGCCCACAAAGTCGTTGATGTCGGGCACATGGGCCAGCACGTTGTTGGCGGCGATCAGGTCGGCATGGCGGTTGGCGGCGGCCAGCTCGTCGGCCAGGGCCACGCCAAAGAAGCGATCCACCACCGTTATGCCTTTGGCGCGGGCGGCAGCCGCCGTGCTGGCCGTAGGCTCCACGCCGTAGCAGGGGATGCCCGCCGCTTGCACGTACTGCAGCAGGTAGCCGTCGTTCGACGCGACCTCGACCACGCGGCTGTCGGCGGTCAGGCCCAGGCGTTCACGCATTGCCTCGACATAGGCCTGGGCATGGGCGAGCCACGAGGAGGAGAACGAACTGAAATATGCGTAGTCGTCGGTGAACAGCGCCTCGCGCCCGGCGTGGTCTTCGGTCTGCACCAGCCAGCAGGTTTCGCACACCAGCAGGCGCAGGGGGAACCAAGTTTCGGGCGCACGCAGCGCGGCCGCGCTCAGGTAGGCGTTGGACGGGGGCGCGCTGCCCAGGTCCAAAAACGGCAGTTGCAGCGGGCTGCTGCAGTGTCGGCACTTCACAGGCGCACTCCTTCGAATTCTTCGGTCATCCCGGGCTGGCCCGCGTCGCGGGGCGACATTTGCCCCACCGGCAGAGGCCAGGCAATGGCCAGGCGCGGGTCCAGCGGGTTCAGGCCCGCTTCGGCCGCAGGTGCATAGGCGGCAGAGTGGCAATACAGCAGCTCGGCATGGTCGGTCAGCGCCTGAAAGCCGTGCGCAAAACCGGGCGGGATGAGCAGCGCGCTGCCGTTGTCGGCAGACAGGTGCTCGGCGTGCCAGTGCAAAAAGGTAGGGGAGCCCTGGCGCAGGTCCACGGCCACATCCCAAACCTCGCCGCGCAGGCAGCTCACAAGCTTCATCTCGGCGTGCGGCGGCTTTTGGTAGTGCATGCCGCGCACGGTGCCTGTGAGCGCTGTGTAGCTCTGGTTGATCTGGGCGATGGGGCCCGTCCAGCCCGCGCCCGCCAGTTCATCGGCGCAGAACAGGCGCGCAAAAAACCCGCGCTCGTCCACCAGCGGCCGGCGTTGCACACGGAACAGCCCCGCCAGCGGCAAGGGCGCCAGAGCCAGGCGGCTCATGGGCGCGCCCCCCAGGCGTCGATGTCGGCCAGGCACAGCGCGCGGGCGTCGGCGCCGCCATGTTGCTGGCGGTACCAGTTCATGGTGCGGGCCACGGCGGTGTTCAGCGACCAGTGGGGGGCCACACCCAGCACCTGGCGGGCGTGGGCGGTTTCCAGCGCAAGCCAGCCGGCTTCGTGCGGGCCTTCACTCTCATTTTCATAGCTGGTAGCGCTTGTTGGATAGGCGGTAGAGGCCAATTCGATGACATTTTTGACCGTGGCCGCCTCGTGCGGCAGCGGGCCAAAGTTGTAGGCACCGGCCAGCGCGGGCGATTCCCACAGGCACTGGGCCAGGCGCAGGTAGGCGGCCAGCGGCTCCAGCACATGCTGCCAGGGGCGTGTGGCCTGGGGGCGGCGGATGTGCAGGGTTGCGCCCTTCTCCCAGGCGCGCACGGCGTCGGGCAGCAGGCGGTCTTGCGCCCAGTCTCCGCCGCCAATCACGTTGCCCGCGCGCGCAGTGGCCACGGCCACGCCCTGGGCGGCCAGAAAGGAATCGCGGTAGCTGGCCGTGACCAGCTCGGTGGCGGCCTTGCTGGCGCTATAGGGGTCGTGCCCGCCCAGGGCATCGTCCTCTCGATAGGGGTAGGCCCATTCGCGGTTGCGGTAGACCCTGTCGGTGGTGACCACCAGGGCCACACGCGCCTCGGGCAGGCCGCGCAGCGCATCGAGCACATGGGCCGTGCCCATGACGTTGGTGGCAAAGGTGTCGAGCGGCGCCGCATAGCCGGGCCGCACCAGCGCCTGTGCGGCCAGGTGCAGCACCACCTCGGGCCGGGCGGCGCGCACGCGCATGGCCAGGGCTTGCGGGCTGCGGATGTCGCAAAAATGGCTTTCGAGGCCCAGTCCCGCCTGCCCCAGCTGGGCCAGGGTGAACAGGTTAGGCCCGGTGGCGGGCGGCAGCGCCACGCCGGTGACCTGCGCGCCCAGGCGCTGCAACCACAGGGCCAGCCACGCGCCCTTGAAGCCGGTGTGGCCGGTGAGCAACACGCGCTTGCCGCGCCAGAAGTCGGGATCAGGGCGCATCGTGCTTACCAGCATTTCCAGGGCGCGCGGCCCGATTGCCACAGGTCTTCGAGCAGGTTCTTCTCGCGCAGCGTGTCCATGGGCTGCCAGAAGCCGGTGTGCTCGAAGGCGCGCAGCTGGCCGCTGCTGGCCAGGCGGGCCATGGGCTCCAGCTCCCAGCTGGTGGCGTCGCTGTCGATGTGGTCAATGACCTCGGGCTGCAGCACAAAAAAGCCGCCGTTGATCCAGCCGCCGTCGCCGCGCGGTTTTTCCACAAAACCGTCCACCCGGTCGCCGTCGCGCATCAGGGCGCCATAGCGGCCCGGGGGCTGCACGGCCGTCACCGTGGCCTGGCGGCCATGGGCGCGGTGGAAGGCAAACTGGGCCGTCATGTCGAGGTCGGCAACACCATCGCCATAGGTAAAGCAGAAGGGCTCGCCCGCAGGCAGATATTCCTGCACCCGTCGCAAACGCCCGCCGGTCATGGTGCTTTCGCCGGTGTCCACCAGCGTCACGCGCCAAGGCTCGGCGTGGCGGTGGTGCACTTCCATGCGGTTGTTGGCCATGTCAAAGGTCACGTCCGACATGTGCAGGAAGTAGTTGGCGAAGTATTCCTTGATGACGTAGCCCTTGTAGCCCAGGCAGATGATGAAGTCGTTGACGCCATGGGCGGCGTACATCTTCATGATGTGCCAAAGGATGGGCCGCCCACCGATCTCGATCATGGGCTTGGGACGCAGGTGCGACTCTTCCGAGATGCGGGTTCCCAGCCCCCCCGCAAGCAGTACGGCTTTCATGCCCGCAGCATAGTCCAGCCCCCGTGCCGCCAAAAGGCCCTGTGGCTGCGGAAAAATGGGCCAAATGCAGAGATTGCCCCGGCTGCGCCGAGCGGGGGATGCAGCGTACCCACACCGAATTGCTACACATTAGATAGCAACAAATCCTTTTCCATCAGGCGCAAACGGCCTGTTTCATGCCGAAGTTGATGGCATGGCACGCCCTCCACCCAGCGGGAGCGGTGCCCAAGCCATTCCTCCAAGAAGCCCTGGTTTGGCAGCTCTCTTGTGGCATTTCGCGCTCAGCAATCCGATACATTTGCAGTAACCTTCGGTAAACCCGCGACTGCGGCTCTCACGCCTCTGCCGCGACCGCCCCCGCTGCGAAGCCGCCCAATACGTCTAAAACATGTTCGTCATCATTGGTTACGTCGTCTGTTTAGGCTGCATCTTCGGCGTGTACATCGTGCACGGTGGAAACATCACTGTGATCCTGAAGGCCCTGCCCTTCGAGATCATCACCATTCTGGGCGGCGCCCTGGGCGCCTTTGTGGTGAACAACCAGCACAAGGTGATCAAAGCCACCCTGGCCGCGCTGCCCATGGCGCTCAAGGGGTCCAAATACACCAAGGACCGCTACATGGAGCTGATGGCCATGCTCTATGACATCCTGCAGAAGGCCCGCAAGGAAGGGCTGATGGCGATCGAAAAGGATGTCGAGACGCCCCACGAGTCCGAGATCTTCAAGAAATACCCCACAGTGGGCAGCGACCACCATGTGATCGAGTTCACCACCGACTACCTGCGCATGATGGTGTCGGGCAACCTCAACTCGCACGAGATCGAGGCGCTGATGGACAGCGAGATCGACACCCACCACCAGGAGGCCCACGCCCCCGTGGCCGCGCTGGCCC
>Ga0187844_10000315_pt1 | contig 37795 bp, 27 predicted proteins | sample SpaLakP09_SKY_50_FD_134517 | JGI IMG/M metagenome (GOLD analysis project Ga0187844, IMG submission 134517) | Oligotrophic lake water microbial communities from Sparkling Lake, Wisconsin, USA - SP09_SKY_50 | ecosystem: Environmental > Aquatic > Freshwater > Lake | place: USA: Sparkling Lake... | reverse complement strand
GAAGAGGAAGAGGAAGAAGTTCTTCAAGAGGAAGAGGTTGTCCAAGAGGAAGAGGAAGAGGAAGAAGTTCTTCAAGAGGAAGAGGAAGAGGTTGTTCAAGAAGAAGAGGAAGAGGTTGTCCAAGAAGAAGAGCCTGTTCAAGAGGAAGAAGAGGAAGAGCCTGTTCAAGAGAAAGAGGTTGTCCAAGAGGTTGTCCAAGAGAAAGAGGTTGTCCAAGAGAAAGAGGTTGTCCAAGAGGAAGAAGAGGAAGAAGAGGAAGAAGAAGAAGGTCTTTCACTTGAGGAAATTAAATACAATGGTGAAACATACTATAAAGATGCAGACAGTTTCATCTACAAAGAGGTTAATGGAGAGATTGATGACACTGCCATTGGATACTGGAAAGAGAAAACAGGTACGATTGCCTTTTATAAAAACAAGAAATAAATCTAAAGATATAAACCTAATTATAGTACAGAATGGGAAATTTACGAAGTATTATCATTTTAGATAAAATAAAAACATGTTATATCAATACTTCAACATATACATCTTATTTTTTATCATCTATGGTTGATTATTGGTATGATCGCCATAACAAATGGGTCTTTATTCCCAACTACACATGTCCGATCCCTTTACAGCATATTAAAAATGACGTACATAGTGACTGGGTATATCATTCTAGTATGAATACTCTTAAATCTACTGATAAAAATGCAAAAGCAATCTATAAAGTAAACTGGCTTTCTGCACATATTTCTATTACTACACTGACTACAAGCAATGAGTTCAATATTGATGATTTTTTGTCTGATTTTATGATATGCAGTGAATTAAATCATACTCTAATTGGTATTCCTAAGATTTCTTATCTGTTTATTTCATGGTGTATTTATACTAAGCAATGGTTTCCGTCTGATGCAGAAGTTGTCTTTCATATTATTGATTCAAATGGATTTGAAAAAGAATTACAAGTTCATGAACATAGTTATGTAGATATTGTTTCAAGACACTGTTAAGAACTTGTTAAGAACTTGTTAAGAACTTGTTAAGAACTTGTTAAAAACTTGTTAAAACCTCTTAAAAAATTGAAACAGATTTCAACCATAGTTTAAAGAAAACAACACTAAGAATAACGTATTATGGCGGCCTCTAACGAGCTGACCATTCAAACTCCTATTCCCACTGGTTCTTGGACGCTGTACTTCCATGCAGCAGAGGAGACCAAGTGGACACTCAATACATTCATCAAAATCGGTACAATGACTACATGGAATCATTTCTGGGCGATTATGGACGCACTTAACATTGACTCTTTCTCTGATGGAATGTTCTTTATGATGCGTGATCCTTCCCCTCCCCTATGGGAAAGTCATTATCACATTCGCGGTGGATGCTATTCCTTCCGTTGCCACAAGAAAAATGCAGCCAATATCTTCGTAGATTATGTCATTGCTTCTATGATCAATTGTGCATCCACTAATCCTGAGAATTACATCAATGGACTCTCTATCAGTCCGAAGCGTGGCTTCAATATCATCAAAGTGTGGAATGGAGATTCACAGAAACACAATCGTGTGAATGAGATCAATACAGAATTAAATTCTGTTCAGGCTGCGGATATCATTTATACACCGTTTGTGCAGAAGAAGATGTATTGAACTTTTATGCAAAAGTTCGGCAAAACCAGTCTGCGACGCAAAATTTAAAAAAGTTTGGCAAAACCAGTCTGCAACGCAAAATTTATTAAAACGTATTAGAACCTACTAAAATTATATTTCTTCTTATACAATATGAAAACAAGAAAACAAAAAAAGCGATCTCGTTCAACAAAACGTTTTTTTTATAATCCTAATGATCCAAAGAAATCATTTGATGTATACATAGACAAAAATCCAAAAGATACCATTCATATTAAATACACAACACTGGAAGATGTTACAAATACCATTCATAAACTTGAAAAACTCTACAAATCTAAACAGTATCCACATAAACGAATATGGCAAGTAGCCATGATTATGAAAGTTCGTTTAGAAGTATTACAAGAGAAAAAACCAAAACAGTATGCATTATCAAAAAAATATTTAGATTTCTTAAGTAAACGAACAACATTGGATGAACATGCACGGTATAAAACTATATTTAAGTATTAAGTTGTCCAAAGATAAAATATAACAAGATTATACATTATTCTTGTTATATTTTTAAGATTTTAGCTCTATTTCCCATTCCTCGGTACATCTGACTTCTGTTTCTGTGGAGCCAGAACAAGTCGCACTTCACCCAGATTCGCCACCATATATCTAAGAACCAATGGATAATCATTCTTCAAATGAATCTGAGTACTTGTACACAGATTCGTACACTTTGTAAACAGAACCAAATACTTCAGCTCAAATACCCCTTGCACAATATCATTCGTATTTCGTTCCACTTCAATCTCCCTTTGATTATTTGACATAATGACCGTCTCACCATCCACGAAATCTCCCATACATCGAAAGATCAAGTCCGAATTGGAACTTGTAATCTCCAGCTTCTCAGCCAATGCATTGAAATCGCGACAGATCTTCTGAAAATCTAGTGATGGCATATGAATGATAGACGTAAATGAAATATTAGGAAACTCAATGTTCTCCACATTTGTAACAAACAGTTTCATCATCCATGTATTAGTTGTTCCCTTATCCGCATTCTCCGCACGGATCCCCAGCTTATTTGGATTGTTAGCAGGAAGAAACAGAGTAAGACTGTCTGTATTGTTTAGTGTTTTAATGAGTTTGAACAAGTAAATCATATTGATTCCAAGGATGTATTTGGCAGGACAATAGAAATACTCAAAACGATCTGCATGCAAACGGAGATATGTTAACACAGTATGGGTTTCATCTACATCAATCACTTTAATACCTGTACTGTCAAATTCCAGGTTGGCTTCGGTTAAGATTTCTTTAAGCGCTTCAATCAAGGTGCGAAAGGCTGCGGACTGAACAGTACGGATCTCAAACAGATTTCCATTTGCATTGGGTTGTGCTTTATCGGATTTTGGTTGGTCGCCTTTTGAGTGGTGATCGCCTTTAGAGGCTTGGTCCGAGTTGAGACTCATTAATGTGTAATTGACGGTGTGGCTTTAGATTACTATGCGTATAATGTACTAGACGTATCCGGATGCATCCGGATACGTCTGTTATGATATTTAAACGCAGTGCTTTAACAAAGTTCCAACAAAAGCCTCTAATACGGATTTTTATTTGAACATCTCGCAAACCACTTCTTTCCTTTTGCAGTCTTCCTTGCTTTTTTAACCAAATCCGAATCAGTTGTATAATGCGTCTTACCACATACTAATAATGAATGAACTCGTGCATATCCCCATTGTTGTTCCGTAGCTCCTGGACGATGACCTGTTCGCCATGCAGCCATTCCACGATTATATGATTCTTTGATCAAGTTAAGTGGAACTCCTGTCGCTTCTGACTTCTGTTTCAGTGACTTCGCATCAGGAAACAGTTTGTACCAATCTTTTGTATAATGGGATGATTTTGTTTTCACTCCTTGATCTGTCTTAAATCCCTTGTATGCTGTCTTGTTTTTCCAGGACTTCTTTCCAAACTTGATAATCTCTTTGAGACGCTGAGCTTTTTTGGTTTTTGATAGACCTCTGTAGTATTTGAGCGGGTAGTATACCATTACTTTCTAGACAGGTTTTTCTTATATTTTTGCCAGACTTTTTCCTAAAAAGTCTTTTTAGAAGTTCTTAGAACTTTTTGCCAGACTTCTTATACTTTTTAGAAGTTCTTAAAGACTTCTTAGTTGGACGATTCATTAATTTCCAAGCAGACAGACCAGCAAGTGGTGCAATATATTTAGAACATCCTAATACAAATGGCTCCATAATGGAGGGAAAGAATCCGCCTTTTGTTCTAGTACGTCTACTGCGTCTTTTACGTGTACTACGTTTACCGCCAATCGCAGGACGCACCACATTACCAGAAATACGCATATTACAACCAGGATCGGCAGATGGATGATCTGCATTCACATCAAAATATCGTAATGGCAATGGACCACCTCCCTTATGTTTTTTAGTATAAGACATCTAATGATATACAATAAAAATTGACATCAACTTTTCAATTTAAATAATCAATCACCACTATTACATAATGGCTGCTACTGCTGCTACTGCTCCTGCTCCCACTCGTGTCTACAAGAAGCACACGCACCATCAGCACATTCTGGAACTCCCTGACACCTACGTAGGAAGCACCAAGACGAATGAAGAAACGCGTTGGATTTACGACGGAGCCACGAACAAAATGATCTACAAAAAACTCAACTACAATCCTGGTCTCTATAAAATCTTTGATGAGATTGTGGTCAATGCTCGGGATGAGTTTGTTCGTAGCACTATGACGGCGGGGATGACCCCCATTAAACACATTGATATTTCGGTAGATTCCAAGGAGGGTGATACGATTATCTCAGTAGAGAATGATGGCGATGGGATTCCTATTGAGATGAATTCAGATGGGGTGATGATCCCTGAGATGATTTTCGGTCAACTTTTGACTTCAAGTAACTACGATAAGACGGAAGAAAAGATTGTCGGGGGGAAGAATGGTTACGGAAGCAAAGCTGTAAATATTTTGAGCAAACTCTTCACAGTTGACATTAAAACTCCTGCGTCTCAGAAGCAGTATTCTCAGAGCTGGTACAATAATATGTTCCAAGTTGAGAAACCTATTATTAAAAAATCAACATCTAAAACGGGTTATGTAAAGATTACATTCATTCCTGACAAGACCCGATTCCAAGGAGCATTTGATGAAAATGGTGCCATTACTGACATGATATCAGCTTTCCAGACGCGCACCGTTGAACTCGCTGCGCTCGTCGGCAAAGAAGTCAAAGTGACCTGGAATGGCACTGTTATCGGATCCAACACCTTTGAAAAATACATCAAACTATTCCTCCGTGATGGCATGACAGGATTTGCCTATGAACAGTGCGGACCTCGCTGGGAAGTAGGTGCCATCTTGGCATCACATTTGTATTCAGATGAAGAAGAACTCGCTGAAGACAAACATATCTCCTTTGTCAACGGTATCAATACAAAGAAAGGTGGCAAGCATGTAGAAACAGTTACACGAAAAGTCCTCACCGATTTCTGTGAGCTCGCCAAGAAAAAGAAAGTAGATATTAAACCAGGACAACTCAAGAATGCAGTGGTTTTGTTTCTGAACAGCACCATTGTCAATCCCTCCTTTGATTCGCAAAGCAAAGAGTTCCTTACGACTCCTGCTGCAGAGTTCGGATCACGCGCAGAGTACTCAGGGAAGCTCGTGGATTCCCTATTTAAATTAGGGCTTCTAGATGAAGCCAAACATGTCCTGGAAGCAAAATCCTTGCGTGATGTAAAGAAAACCGATGGCAAGAAACGATCCGTCCTGCGCGGTATTACTAAGTTGGAAGATGCATTGTTCGCAGGAACTGCGAAGAGTAGTGAATGTACTCTCATCCTCACGGAAGGAGATTCAGCTGCTACTTCTGCCATCTCTGGCTTGAAAGAGGTCGGTCGTGAGCGATGGGGTGTCTTCCCCTTGAAAGGAAAGTTGCTCAATGTGCGTGAGATTACGATCCAGAAATTCAATGCAAATGAAGAGCTTACCACGATCAAGAAGATTCTCGGGTTGGAACAAGGCAAGAAATATCGGGATTCATCCGAGTTGCGATATGGACGCGTCATGGTTATGGCCGATCAGGATCATGATGGATCCCATATCAAAGGTCTTCTCATGAACTTGTTCCATGCAGAATGGCCTGGGCTCATGCAAGCGGGATTCTTATGTACCTTATTGACGCCGATCTTGAAAGCGATGAAAGGCAAAGTTGTTATGGCCTTCTATTCTATCCCTGAATTCCAGGCGTGGAAAGAGACGTTGCCTTCAGGCTTGAGTGGCTGGAAAATTAAATACTATAAAGGGTTGGGTACATCTACACCCATGGAAGCCCGTGAATGGTTCAAAGAACTCCATGAAATCAAATACGAATGGGATGAGAAAACGGATGATTCTATCAATCTCGCCTTCAACAAGAAACAAGCAGATGATCGTAAACGATGGCTCTCTCACTACGATCCAACCACCATGCTTGTCCCTGTGGCTGGAGCAGCATCCTATACCGAGTTTGTTAACAAAGAGCTCATTCACTTCAGCAATGCTGATAATATCCGATCGCTCCCCAACATGATGGATGGATTGAAACCGTCACAGCGAAAGATCTTGTTTGCCTGTCTCAAGAGGAATCTCAAAGAGGAAATCCGCGTAGCACAGCTTGCAGGATATGTCTCTGAACATGCAGCGTATCATCATGGTGAAGCATCGTTGAATGGGACAATCATTGGTATGGCACAGAACTTTGTGGGATCCAATAATATTAATCTGTTGCGTCCTGTGGGGCAATTTGGATCACGGCTTCAGGCAGGCCAGGATGCAGCTTCTCCACGTTACATTCACACGTATCTAGAGGACATTGTCTTCAAAATCTTTCGCAAAGAAGATAATTGTCTCTTGAAATACATTGATGATGATGGTGATGTGGTAGAACCAGAATACTATTTGCCTGTTGTACCACTTCTTGCTATCAATGGCTCTCTAGGAATTGGAACGGGGTATTCAACTAATGTACCTCCATACAAACCTGATGAAATTGCCTGCCTCCTCAGAAAACGTTTAGATGGATCTATTCTTACACTGGCAAATTATCCTTTGGACCCCTGGTGGTTTGGATTCAAGGGTACAACCAGTCGTCAAGATGAACAAACATGGCTCACCAAAGGATTGTATACCATGGATGATGAGAAGAAAACTGTGACGATTACTGAACTCCCTGTTGGAACATGGACCAAACCCTATAAAGAATTCTTGGATGGTATGTGTGAAGAAGAAGAGAAGAAATCCAAAGAAGCCAAGAAGGAAGCAAAGAAAGCAGAGACTGCTAGCACGGCTTCTAGCAAATCTGGTAAAGAAGTGGAGCCTTGTGGTCTGAAAGGATTTGATGATCTTTACAATGACGTGGATGTTCGGTTTATTCTCTATTTCACGGAAGAAGGCTATGATGAAGTCAAGGAGAATCCTGACAAGTTTGAGAAGCACTTCAAACTAATTAGTTCATGGAAAACGACAAATATGACCTGCTTTGATACAGAGTTCAATATTGTAAAATACAAGACGGTGGGTGATATCATGGAAGCATTTATGGAGAAACGTTTGCCGATGTATGAAGCCCGTCGGCAATATCAATTGGGAGCCTTGAAAAAACAGATTACAGAACTGGACGCAAAGCGACGATTTATTCAGGCTATTCTGGATGAACGCTTAGTGTTGCAGAAGAAAACGGACAAAGAAATTGTTCAAGGGCTACAAGCATGTGATATTCCTCCGTTGAGCGGTACTGATCCTATTGATCCAAATGCATATGATTCCTATGATTATGTCTTGAAAATGCGGATTGATCGGTTGAAACTGTCAGCCATCATAGAGTTGGATAAACAGATCATGGAGAAACAAGATGAGATTGATTATCTGGATTCGCAAACAGATGCATCTCTTTGGATTAAAGATTTGGATGAATTTCAAGAGACGTGGGCTGCGTACTCTGTGGCACGTATAGCAGAATCTGTTCCGATGGCTGAAAAAATGGATGAGAAACCAAAGAAGAAACGTCCTGTACTTGCGAAGAAGTAATTAACAAAAAATAAACAGTAATATATTTATATTATTTTTCATGAGATAGTTTTACTATGCAGGATAGCATCGTGCTTTAAAATCATCCATATTTTCAGTTCCCATAGAGAGATTACATGAACCGCATGTTGGACGTAGATTTGTAGCAATATCTTTTCCTCCATTGCATACTGCAATAATATGACCTGCATGCCATGTATCAAATGCATCTAGTTCTTTTTTACAACAATAGCATTGTCCTTTCATAGAATCGCCAAATGCCATTCTCCATGCTTCTCCGCGAATCTTTTTAGGAATTGCCTTGCGTGGTTCTTTGGGTTCCTTTGGTTCCTTTGACTTTTCTTCTTTTTCTTCTGGTTCTTTTGGCTTTGGTTTCTTTTCTTTATCAGGGATTGCTAATTTTGCTTTTACAATCGCTTCAAGTGAAACACATGTATCATATGATCGCATCATAAGCCATTCAGAATCATTCATAAAATCTGATTTGGGCTTATATCCATTTGAATTACATAGCATTTGCATTGTAGAACTTAATGCAGCTGCTTGAGGATCATCAGAATGTTGTGTCATTAACCAGTTAGACAATTTGAATAGAATCTGATCTCTGTCACGTTGTTCATATGTAAAGAGTAGTTTCTTAAACTTGATGGAAGGTCCTGCCATTGTTTGATATCTTTTTATGATATCATATCTTTCAATTTTTATACAGATATTATAAAAATTGAAATAAAAGTTGGATTAATATGACAGACAACCATGTCGCTTACAGACTCTGCATTTGATTTTGTATTTGACTCTGCATTTGATTCTGCAGAATCAAAGAGTGATGTTAAATGTAAATCTAAAAAGATCGAATCTTCAGATGAAACAGATGAGAAAATGGAATTAATGCGAATGCTTGAGGAATCTCGCAGAACAATTGCATTATTGCAGAAAGAAAAAGATGACTTATATGAAAAGAGGAAAAAAGAGGAACAGGAGGAAAAGGAAAAAGAAGAACAGAGGCAATTGGAGGAATATTATAAGAAATTTGAAGAGCGTTTTGCATACATTTATCATCCATATCCTAATAAACCATATGAATACATGCAACGACTTATTGAACAATTACATAAGTCTGGAGAAAGAGTATTATTTGTTCAAGGTATTGTTGAACGTGGTAATAATGGCATTATCATTACAATTAAGAATGTGTACTATACCTGTTCCAAAGATAACAAGGATCCAAATACAGTAGATATTATTATGAATCCTATGTACACCTTTTCACAGAAGCTCAATCATAAATATATGACACTTATTTATAATATGATTTGTGGAACAACGCATACAACTGGACATAATAATCAAATTGCATACGTAATGCCATTTTATACTAGTATACAATCTGGAAGAAAGTGTGAATCTAATGTCACTGCTGAACTAATACAGGGACTAACTTTATTTGAATCCATTATTCGTTACATCCCTGGCGGATATAAAAATGGGCACTGGAAACAGCTCAATGGATTCTATGGAATGTATCTTCATGAGCAAACAATGGAGCTCTCTTACATCCCTCCAGCTTTAGAGTAATTCTTACGTGTTTTTCGGAATCGTGATCCACCTTCTTTTGGATCTTTATTACCTTTTATCTGAGCACAAGTAATCTCCTTAAATTTATACTGACGTTTAGGATATTCAGTTGCATTTATTGAAGCGCGTTCTTCCTTTGTAAAACCAAAATAATCTGCTAATGTTTCATCTGTGATTTTTTTAAGAGGAATAGACCGTATATCTGGGTAGTATTTTGGATCTATTTTTTTCTGTGTAAATTTAATATAATTTAATAATAATGCAGATAATTTTGTATCAAAATATTGTTGTACTTTATCTAAATCATCTCCAATAATTATAAAATTTGTTCCATCTCTAGGATATTTACCATAGTCTCCATCTCTGTCATAATAGTATCGTGGATATGTATATCCATTTATTATTAATTTTGGTTGATCAGCCAATGGATGTTTTATGTTAGTTTTTACATATTGTATCTCACCATTTTCATAAATTCCAATTATTTGTTTATATAAACCAGTTACACACCCTTTTACAGTTGTTGATTTTATTGCATTTGTTTTTAAAAATAAATCTGATTTTTTATATACTTTAGAATATATTGAATTAAATGCTAAGATAATTATACTATCTTGTGTCAACATAAGTTGTTCATCATTTTGTAACATATCAATAATTCGCGTAGATTTAGTTGGCGGTGTATTTTGAATAAGATAATACGCAGTTGTAAGTTCTCCTGATCCACCAAATAGTTTCTTTGATTGTTCTAAAAATATAATTCGTATATGATGTATTTGTCTTGAAAGTATAATATCACGTGTACCTGTTGTTTCTGGATGAAACCAATTAATTGGTGTAATAAATAATAAATATCCATTATTTTTTACTATATTTTTAGTAAAAATTTTTATAATAAATTTTGTCCATAAAGATTCTCTTGCAGTGTCCTCTAATCCTAAAGCCGTTATTTCTGCTTTAACTTTTTGAGTTTGTTTACGTAAAATTGTACCTTTATTAAATGGCGGATTACCTATAACAATATCAAATTCATTTACAGTTCCATTATGAAATTTCATAGGAATATCTGCTAAAAATCCATTTATTCTATGCATTTGAATAATATTTGGTTCAACCCCTGGTGCTAATTTCATAAACAATCTACGTGCAATTGCATTATTTTTTGAATTGAGTTCTACCATAAATAGCATTTTTTCTACAATATGTTTTCGTCTTGCAGTTTCATTCTTAATTACTCGTGTTAATCCAGGATTGTATTTACCATCACCTATTTCTGTAATACCTATATACTTTCCATCATTTGTACGAAATCCATAGAATAAACGCAAGAAAGTAGCAATGGGATAATTACCCATACCATTTGCAGGATCTAACCATTTCAAATCTTTATCTTTCCAAACTGTATCTGGTAATGTATCTAACATTTCATGGACTAATGTCATCGGAGTAAATACTTCGCCAAATTTGTGACGTTCTGCCGTTTTCGGTGCTAAATGTTCTGCGATATACTCTAATACTTTTTGTACACTTTCTGGATAATGAGCATTATCATTAACATATGTTTTTAATGCCATGTATGAATTACCTCTATTTGCATCTTTTATTTTTCTTAAATTTGTTAATTTTGGAAGAATTATTATATCTATAACAAAATTACGCTGTTCATCCGTACGCAATGTATCTTTTGCTATAATACCACGCTTAATAAGTGTATCATATAATACTTCTCTTAGAGATTCATCTTTTCCTAACTTTGATTCTAGTTGTTCAAGGTCTGATGCATTTGTCCCAAATGCACCAAATTTTAATGTAGTTTTAAACATCTCAATATATGCTTTGCGTTTTGTCTCTTCAGATGTTATATCAGGAAAAGGAAAAATAACTGGATTAGGATATGATTTAGACTCAGATTTAGACTCAGATTCAGACTCAGAATTACTTTCAGCCTCAGGTACATTTCTATTCGCTTTTCGTATTACCTTTTTATTAGCTTCCTCTTTCAAACTACCTAGAAATTCGGCATATGATCCTAAATAGGTCTTTGCTAACACTTCATCAATATTTTTATTTAATGCATCACCTACATTATCTAACTGATGCCCATCTTTTGATGGACGTTGAAGCAATCGCTGTAATTCTGGAATAGTTTCTTTCTGAATCTGTGACTTTCCATTTGCACGTTCTTCATGTGTACCAAAAATAGGCTTATCATCATCTATAGAAAATATGTCTAAGACTTTATTAAATAAACTAGGCACTTCTTGTGCACGTGGATATACTCTTTTACCTGTACGTGATTCTTTTCCTATCATTTGATAATTCATAATTGCAGTAACTGTTCTAAAATAATTTAGATCAATAATATAACCACCTTTCTTATTTATAGATTCTGTTAAGGCACGGTACATCTTTTGAATTCGTTCATCCACTTTTTCACCATTATCTAACAATACTATAATATCAACACATGGCAATGAAATACCAAGATGCAACATATTCTGTGCTAAAATGATAAGACCTTTTCCTTTCTTTCTTGCTTTAATCTCTTCATCAATAAGACATTGCTTTAATGACTTCTCAGTAGTTGGACATGCCCATGAAAATATACCACATGAATCAGATCCATCTAATGCAGGAATTTTTACCGAATTATTTTGTGATCTAGGTATTAATTTCTTCCAGTCTACCGAAGATGATACTGCAATTACATGAAAATACTTACGAAACCATGGTATTTGAAAAATAGCACCTGCCAGTGCACACATTCGTTTGCCAAGTGGATGTCCATTCATATGTGGTAAAAACCATAATTGTGAATGAACAACAAAATCTGATGTAAAAAATCGTAGACGATCTCCAATTCGCTGTGCAATATGATCCACTGATGTTAATGCACTATCTATTGGATCTATTTTCTCTTCATCCATATTCGGCACTTGGATACTCATCACTTGCTGCGATTTTGGTGCAAGATAATTCAATAATCGCATGATGCCTTTTGGAATTGTAAATCCAGTATACCATCTTTCTGGGCCGATTCTTTCAGGATTAAAATCACGACGTACTTTAAATAAATGTGTTAGTGTTGGATATCCTTTTCCTTCTTCTTTTAAAAATGCATCTTTTGCACTTGGTGTAAATTGTGTAGTTAGTAAATAGAGTTCTGGAAATTTCTTATATTCTTGCTCAATTATTTCGTGTGTTTGTCCATATCTAGTACATGTATCTAATGCTCTGTCATAGTATTCACCAAAATTCTGTTTGAAATACTCTTCATTTGTAGTTAATTTCTTTGCTTCTTGAATATCTTGATAGTCCCAAATAATTGTATGATCTGGTTGAATATTAAATATAGATAATGGTTTCATATATGTTCCTGTCATATAAACAACTGGAATATCATTTTGAATCTGTTCATCAATCTCTTTTAACTCCTTCTGTTCCTCTTCTTCTGATATTTCATCTTCATCTGCTTTTTTTTCATCAACTTTATCCTCTTTTTGCTCTTGAACAGAAGTACCTCTTGCCATTTGTTTTGCCGCTTTATGCGTAGTCTGTTTTAAATGTGCTTCATCACATATAAATAGATCTGCACGTAATTTGCCTCCTTTTAATTCTTGTAATATAGGACGTGTGCTACTTTCTGTCTTATATAATTCTACACTCATCATAAAAATGTATTTCTTTTCAGGATCAATTCTTTCATCTTTTACTACTTTATCAACAACATCAATGCATTCATACTCTCTAAAATTTTGAAATTGTTCAAATAAATCTGCTTTAAACTGAGATAATGTTTCAGATTTTGCACCAAGTAATACAACTACACGTTTAGGAAGTAATTTGTCAATGATACCACCTGCAATATATGTTTTTCCACCACGAGGTACAATACCAACAAGAAATTTATTATCTGTAGATCGTGTTTCACGAAACTCTTTAATTGCATCACATATTTTATATGTAGCAATGTATTGATGTAATCGTAAACGCATAATAGGTAATGGTTTTGATTCTAAATGTAGTATTTCAGACAGAATTTCTTTTGTAATCTTACTAGGATATTTTGGTTTTACAAAATCATATAAACGCGACAATGCATTAAATAAATCATCCATACCATATATATATGTAGCTTCTTCTGAAATATATTTACGAATAGCACGACGCATTTTCTCTTCAACTGCATTTTTATCTTTTACAAGCAGAATAATTTTTCTATCATATTCTTCATGTAACTTCTTTGCAGCAGTATAAATATTTTGTATATCAAATTTATCTACTCCTTTTTGATTGTCATGTTTAAAATATTTACTAGAGCAGAAATAAAATAATGGCTTATCTGTTTGTTCAGACTGTTTTCCTTCTACTTCTTTACAGCTATCTGTTACTTTTATAGTAGGATCAGATGAACATGGATCTGCATCTAAATTTATCTTATTTTGTTTATATACAAAGGTAATATCTGATGCACCACTTTTTGATCCTTCATTTACTTTTCTTGATTGTAAATAGGTAAGAGGTGTATTAATAAAATGGGGTTCATCAATATGTACAAGTGTTTCTATTTTTCCATTATACATATAAAAATCATCTTTAATGGGAAATTCATCTATTAATCCTAATGCAAATACAATGTCCCAATATGCTTCATATACCTGTCCATTTAACTTATAATCTAATAGACCTTCATTTGGTTTTTTAGCACGATTTAATACATTTAATAAGAGATCAAGTCTTGTCATAGAAGATTGTAAGGGTCGTTGTGATTGTATGTCTTTTATACTTTGCTGTTTAAGATCACGAATACGTTTCTCTAACTCTGCTAGCGATCCAATTGGCTCTTTTGTACATGGATCATATAATTGCGGACATGGATTAGATTTCTCTTCAGCACTTGCTCCTTTCTCTTCGGATTCACTTGCTCCTTTCTCTTCAGCTTTCTTTTCTTCAGGAAAAAATGAAAAATACTCATAATGTTGTTCGCCTTGATTATGTAGATGAATTGCTGCTTTACCATTCTCATTTTTTAACAAATGTGTCTCAATATGATTATGTATTCTCAATATAATATTACATTGTAATAATTCTTCTTTTACAATATATACCTCTATTTCACCTACCCATTCTCCCATTGTTCTTATATGCAATGCAAGACGTTCACAAAATGAGCTTCTTATTCCTAATTTTTCTCCCTTTTCTCCAAATTCTTTTTTAAACCAAGATGGATAATGTGCTATTACTTTACTATACGTATTAGAATTTGCAGTTAATCCTACTAAATAATCATATGAATCAATTATACCATTTTTTTCATGATGAAATGGTATATTTCCTAATGCAATACGATCTGCAATTTTATTACGAAATGACTCAATAAATGCCATTTCATCAGATGCATCCAATGTTAAACATGTTGCAACTATTTGTAATAATCCTTCTCTTTCTTGAAGTGCTCTAAAAATTGCACTAAAAAAACAATTTCCATCATCCAATGTTGGTTTTGTTTGAACAGGTCTTGGTCCTGCAAGTATTAATTTCTTTTTTCCATTCTTTTGTGTTGACTGTAATCCTTTAAACCCATGTGTTGGTACAAGTGAAGCAGATGGTACTCGGACAGGATTAGAAACAGATGGTACTCGGACAGATTTAGAAGCATTTACTGCCATCTACTATTATCTGTAAATTATATATTATAATCTCATCCTTTATAAATGACCATTATTAATGGCATTGAGATTGATATTGTATATAAACCTATGGATGATATCCGTCAAGCCATTATGAATAATGATCCCATTGATGATACTCTTCATGTGATCGCTGTCACTTCCAATCCCTGTCAATTTGCGCGCCGTTATATTTTAGCTCGTGAATTCCTCTCCCGAATGGAACAAGAAGCCAATGTAAAAGTATATGTGGTTGAACTCGCATATGGCGATCAACAGTTTTATGTCACAGATAAGAAGAATCCTCGTCATCTACAGATTCGCGGAACAATACCCCTATGGCACAAAGAAAATATGATCAATATCGGTGTAAAACTTCTACCGTCTAATTGGAAAGCCATGGCATGGATTGATGCCGATGTAGAGTTTGAAAATGTTAACTGGGCTATGGATACCTTAAAAGTATTAAATGGGTGCCGTGACGTGATTCAACTCTTTAGTCATGCAGTAGATATGAATAAACATATGGAAGCTATGTCTATCTTTCCCAGTTTTGGCTTTCAGTATTCAAAGAAGTCGCGCTATGGTGGTACAGGAATCAACATGTGGCATCCTGGATATGCTTGGGCTTGCACAAAGAAAGCCTATGATCGCATGGGAGGACTTTATGAATATAGTATCCTTGGCTCAGGAGATCACAATATGTCTTTTTCCTTTATTGGACAGCCTGATAAGAGTTTGAATGTAGATACAACCAATGCATACAATGAATCGCTGCGTTTATTTCAAAAACGTGCTGCACAGTTACGATTGGGATATGTTCCTGGCGTTATTCGTCATCATTTCCATGGTGCAAAAAAGAACAGAAAATACCATGAGCGCTGGCAGATTTTAGTTGATAACGCATATAATCCTTTTATACATATCACAAAAAATAGAGATGGGCTTTTAGTACCGACGGAATTATGTCCTCAAAAGATGCTGGATGAAATTCTGGCATATTTTGCGGAGAGGAATGAGGACGAGGGGTATGCTGATGCTTAAAGGTGTTAGCTATCCAAGTCTCTATAAACATGGCGGCGCCGCCTTTTTTGGCAGACTTTTTTTAAGAACTTGTTAAAAAAGCCTTTACATCATATTGCGAAACGGCAACGATTTTGTACCCGCACTAGACATATTTAACGGTTTCTCCAACGGGATTGGTAAATGTGATATATCATTCAAATAATATTGATATTGTTCAATTTCTGACATGATTCGTGGGACACTCCATTCAATTACGAGTTTATTGAGTTCGTTAATCTGTCCTTCAATGTTAAATGGATTATTTTTAGCATATTGTAAATACATTCCACGCATAATCATCTTCAATTCATCAACATCTTGATCATCAATCTTAAATTGTTTGGGTCCACTTCTACGGTAAACCTCATTCGTGATCTCTTTCTGGATTCGTTGTGCGTTTGTACGGCTAAAATAAGCGTCAGAAAGTGCTGTATGCTCCCAGTTGCCCCGGAGCATATCACCTGAAAAGTTTACTTCCGTTTGTGTTGGATGTTGAAAGCCTTGAAGTTTCACTACGGAATTGGAAGTACCGGTTGGGGTTGAAAGATTGACTCTGCCATTTTGACCCCCCTGACCATAAGTGGTATACGGGAGTTCAAATTCTGGAAGGGATGCACCGGCTGAATATGACATTCTACCGACCCTGTGTTTTTTTTCTAAGCTCTGAATATAAAATGTCATCCGTTACACGTTTTCTTAAACAAGTTGATCCTTCTACCTCTTATTCAAGCATTGGTGATTTAATTAGTTCTGTTAGTACTCGTGTATTTGAGTTCGTTCCCTCCTCTGGCAATGTTGTCGGCAACTACCCCCCTGGTTATGTCCAGGCTGCATCTGCCGCTCTCCAGGCTGCTCTCGCTACTATTGCCGCCACCCCTGCCTCCCAATGCGTTGTCCGTGATATGGGCAAGACTATCTTGGCACCTATTGGCTCATTGACGGGTGCTCGTGGTTATTTTCGCCAGGTACAGATCCTTTTGCCTGGCACTGTTTCTGCCACCCAAGGCTTTATTGGAGGATCCGCTGGCAATGTATTCGGTGTCCTCGGCGCTGCTGCCACCCCTGATGCCTACACCAACTACATGACTCTTTACATTGCTTCCCCTCTTGCAGGCATCTTGGGTGGCCCTCTCTCAACTTCCGCTGTCATTGGCGCAATGTAAGCAGAAGCGACTCTGTAAGCAGAAGCAGAAGCAGAAGCAACTATATAAATATTTTTAATTATCTTATTCTGTAGCGAATAGAATAAGATAAGTAATAGAACCTATTAATAGTAGAAAATGATTATTGAAATACCACCCCTTAACATTAAACTAATTATCTTTATGATCATATCTATTATTATTTTAACATTCGGTACAATGAAAGTTAAAGATCATTATCAAATCATGGGTGCTGCCATCTATTTTGCAGGGGCTCTCTATATATGTGTTATCTACGGTATTCGTTGGTTTGGTAAACCTACATCAGGTGCCACTTCATGGCCTCCTATCATTAATACATGTCCTGATTATTTAACCTATATAGAACGTACTGAATCAGGGGTAAAAGTACCAAAATGCATTGATACGATAGGAGTTTCAACAAAAGCGTTTTCAATGATTCCAAAAGGTATAGATCCTACATTACCATCCACTGATTCAAAATATTTTTTTGATTTAACCATTAAAACTAATAATAAAAATCAGGAATTGTGCCAACGTGCAATTCAAGCTGGTTTAACATGGGAAGGAATCACAAATGGTGATGGATGTATTAGTCAAACTGGTACTGCATCTAGTACGGGACAAGATGTTCCTAAATGTACTCCTTAGTGCGTTTAAAATCTACATTTAATTGCTACGGTATCATTGTAGAGAAATCTACAAGCATTCATAGTTTAGTGGCAGAATTGCCCCCTTCCAAGGGGTAGACACGGGTTCAATTCCCGTTGAATGCATCTATGTTATTTTTGATAGATTTATAATCGTTCAAAAATAAGATATTTTATTTTTAATAAGATACCCTCGCTAAATAATTATAGTAGTGCCTGCAAAGCAATAGAATACGCATAAGGACTATTCCCCGCACATCCCTTTCCATCAATATTTGCATCCCACATCGTCACTCCTTTCAACCCCTGTTGCTTTGCAATTGTAGTTAGATTCATCGCATCCTGCAATGATAAAACTTGATCCATATCATTCTGGCCACCCATCAATCCAAGAATAATTTTCGTTGCAGGAATAGACCACGTTTTCTGATAATATTCAATATCCCATTCAATCTGTTTCGCATACGTTTCCTGACCAATCCATAGATCATATTCCATCGGTTGCCATGCATCTATACTTTCAATTGTCATACTCAATAGATCCCGTTGATAATGCCCTTGATTTGGAATATGTCCTTCCGCATACTCTTGTGTATTCCAAGCCTGTGCAGCCGTTGTCAACGTAATATACATAGAAGGATTAAGTGATCGCAATGTGTTAATAATACATGCTGCAGTTATAGCAAAATTAGTTGGAACAGTAGATTCCTCAATATCAATATCCACGCCATCAAATTCATAAAGATTCAATACACCACTGATATTCTCAGCCAACTCATCAGGATAATCATATAGATCCGATCCCGTTAATGAATTAATACCACCAATAGACAGACTAATCTTAGCATCCACAGAATGAACAAGACTAATAATGTTCTTTACATTATCCATTGTAACGGATCTAAATCCAGGAATATAATGACTGCTAATAAAATTAAAACTAGCAAATGCCAGAATAATTCGTGTGGTCGGTGTTATTACACCCTTCTCTATCATTTCTTGAAGTTGATCCAAGGGATCATTGTCCCAATATGTAATATATATTGAAAAAGACATTATATTATTCTTATATAGTATGTCTTGTAAATGCTTTAGATTGATGTAAAAACTAGTGTAAAGAATAATCTGGAATATCTAGTAATGGTTCGTACTAGTCTACCTGAATCCGAAACGGCATGTCTTCATCCAGAAATTGAAGCAGCAATGATAAAATGGCTATCTACTCGTTCCCATCCTGCCTTTTTGTTAATTGGTCCACCAGGGGTTGGAAAAACAACAATGGTATATCGTGTCTGCAAACAATCCAAATTCTGGATTCAAGAATTCAATGCAAGTCATACACGAACTGGTTCTAGTTTTCGTCAAACTATTATGCCATTACTTATGGAGACAGGAGTCAGTAAATGGATTCACCCTTCTACACCCAATGGACGTGCAGTACTATTGGATGAAATGGATGGACTCTCTCAGGGTGAAAAAGGTGGTCTTCAAGAACTCCTAGATTATTTGAAATCTAAACGTTCTCTTGCACAGGACTGTCCTTTAATTTTAATTTGCAATATCTTGGAAGGCCGTATTATGCAACAACTTCTTAAATATTGTTTAGTACATTATGTGAATATGCCAAAGAGGGAGAAGCTAGCCGAATATTTTAAGAAAGATATCCCTGATTCATTATATTTCTTGGGAGATATTCGTAAAGTATCACAGAGTTTAATTTATCAAGAAGCAGTGGAACCTATTATTCAAGAAAAAGACGCCACGTTAGATCAGACGATTCATGTGGCCATTCGTGCAGCATGGTTTACACTTTTTAAATCCTGGGATAAAAACGATGAACTGGATTTGGAAACCAAAGATGCCAATTTGGCAGGTCTCTTATTTCATCAGAACCTACCATTGTATTTGGAAAAAGCCCCGTTTGAAGTCTATGAAGAAATTCTGGATTATCTGCGATGGAGTGATCGTGCTGATTTCTGGGCGTTCTTTCATCAATGCTGGAATTTATTACCTTTGTCTTATCGTCTTAAATTAAAATATCCCAATTTATATTTACAGAATTATGATAAACCGTCAGTGATTCCTGAACCTGCACAACTTCAATATACCATGGTTCTAACCAAACAGTCTGCTTTATTTAATGCTTGGAAAGAGATGAATCGTGTTGCGGCAGAACATGATATACCATTTAGGTGTGTAACACAATGGGCTACACATCAAAAGGGTAAATTATATGATACATTGGGACTTAAACTTGAATCTCTGAGTGAAGATATATTACTTGAAGATTCTGTAAAGGTAGAATTACAGAATTCTGTAATTCCTGATGTAATGGTGCCTGCAACTGTAAGCTCTGCGACTGTAAGCTCTGCAACTGTGAGCTCTGCGACTGTGAGCTCTGCGACTGTAAGCTCTGCAACTGTAAGCTCTGCAACTGTGAGCTCTGCAACTGTGAGCTCTGCAACTGTAAGCTCTGCGAAGGGCGTGAAGCGTGTGAAAAGTGTATCAATGCCTGCTTCTGTTCAAAAACGGGTAGGTCGTGGTAAAAAAGTAAACACGGAGTAAATACAGATAAACTTCGCACCAATTCCACTTTAGATATAAATAATACAGATATACTTCCTTCCTTAAAGTGTTTTATTGCTTTACGTAATGAAAATGATGTAATTAATTCAGATGTAATTCCACGTGCTTTCAGTTCAGGCCACAGATCATGATAAATCTTATCAAATGAAATATATACAATGCATGATTTTTTAGACTGAATCACATCTAAACATGCATCTTTTTTAGATCGCAATGCGTTCATTCCAAGTGGTGATAAACAGTGCATATGGGTTACATCCAATGCATTGCGACAGGTTGGACATTTAAATTGTATAATGGTATTTTGCAGAATGCACTTTGCACAGTATAAATGATAACAGCACTTTACAATTGTTGGATATTCACATTGATCTAAACAGATTCCACATTCATTTTCTTCTATTTTTCTTGAAATCATATCTTGCTTTTCTTGCGATGCAATATAATCATTTGGATCAACCGATTCAACTCCAAGTGCTTGAAATAACTGTATGATATTGCTAGAACGTATTGAAGTATTTCTCGTGAGATAAATACTTGAAAGAGATTGTAGCGTAGTTGTTGATTTACATTGTAAAATACTGTGTTCTATTTGTCTTTTGTATATACTCTGGCGAATATGTTCATTTGAATTTCGGATGATTGTATAACTGCGGTCTGGATGACTGTATGATAAATACTGTTTTATATAATGCGAAGGAAAAATATGATTCTCTTCAGTTGAATTATCTAATAACATTTCCTCTAAATCACAATGCATAGGTTCTTGCAAGAATAAGAGCTGGCTTTTCTTGAGAGGATTGCGAAAGAGTAGCGAGGACCATTGATAGGAAATAAACCACAGAAATTGAAATTGCATCTGTGGATCGGATGATTTCATTTGAATAAAAAGGGGTTCATCCATACAGATATTATTCCATGTAATATTGTGTTTGAGTGCATATTCATTCACATAACGATAACATTTGTTTGTAGTAAGAACAAACTTACTGGATATAATTCGTTCTATCAGATTCTCTTTTATTTTTCCACGTGTTTCAATTGGAACATAGGACAGAGTTGTGTGAGTTTTAATTTCATCCTCCCAATGTCCAAATAGATGTGAAGGAACAATGATGAGATTTGTACAGAGTTGTGGATAGGTCTGTTTCTGTGAATAAAAATAGGGTGTGGAATATTGTGTGAGTTCAAAGGATGGATGCGGATCTGTATCAGATGCGAGATATCCTAAGATGGCTAGGGTTTTACCGGACCCAGACGGGTCTGTTACAATTCCTATTTTTGCTTTTATTTCGTCGGCATCCACTTGGAACCCTTCTGTCATTTTTGCACGATAGGTGTGCATACCGTGAATTAGTGTGAATTGATGAGGATATAGTGGAGTTTTAATATTGGATATAGAAGTTGTTATGTCTATTAAAGGTACTGGTGTTAAAGGTACTGGTATTAAAGGTACTGGCGTTAAAGGTTGTAATGTATTTGAATAAATTGTATGAAGTATCCGCAGATTTTCATTATGATTCTGCATATTGATATTCCTATTCTTTGTGAGTTTAAGTTGCGGATACTCTAGTATCCGCAACGCAGATCAAACAAATAAATTTGTTTGATACAAGTTGCTGGCTAACCAGCAACACCGATTTTGAAATATTTATTTCAAACAAGTTGCAGACAGCCCCAAATAAAAATCATACACCTCTTTCTCTTTTACAACATCTGATAACTGCAATGGAGTTATTTTCATTCTTTCTTTTGCCTGTCGTTTATTAGCAACATGTGATTCTCTTAGCTTTTGTTTATCTACTGTATTATCAGTATGACATATCACTAAAATAAGATTTGAATCTAATTGAATCATCGGATGAATATAATTTTCTAAAAAAGATGTTTCTTCGCCTTTTGTAACAAACTCGTCATATCTATGTTTATCTGAATAGGATTTTCTCCATGCCATTGTACCATTTGTTGCATGATTTGCCATAAATGGTCCAATTGTATAGATTTTCTGTGTATCAATATAATACATATGCATTTTTGATGAACCGGCCAGCATTGCCTTAGGATATCTCTTAAATGTATCTACGATTGTCTGGATACGATGGGGTGGATAATAATCATCGTCGTCCATTGCGATAATAATCTGTCCTTTTGCTTCTTTGTTGAGGAGATTACGTTTTGCACCAATTGATATTTTTTCTTCTAATGCAATGTAACGAATGTTGGGTAGAGAAGCAATTGCTTCTACAAAAAAATCTCCTACCTTATCTTGACCATCGTCTATAATAATCCATTCCATATTTTCTTTGGGATATGTTTGATGTTGATAAATTTGGATGAGTGTTGGAATAAATTGTCTGCGATTGTATGTGGGGGTGACAATAGATACTTCTATCAAAGCTTCTGGTATAGCTTGTGCCATTTCTTATACTTCATCACTCTGATTTAAATTCACGAAAGAGAGACATGCATCCTTCTTTTGTTTGAATCTGTGTCAGATATTTTTGTCGCTCTTCTTTTACTGTCCAATTCAATTCCAACTGATCATAATATAGTTCCAACCAATCATGAACATATTCAGCCTTTGATTTCTTTAATTCTTTGTATAGATTGACTTCTTTTCCTTCTATATCCTCATCAATGGAAATGGTTTGATCTCCAATCATAAGGAAATTACGATCCGCCAAATCAGGAATACCCAGAACATATCTGAATAAGAGTGCTTGAATATAATCAATTTGTTGTTGCTCAGAAGAAAGTTTATACTTGTAATGAAAGTGTATTTTGTCCCATTCAACAACTTCTGTTTCAGGCCATATCTTACTGGAATGCAACTTGATAGGAAATGATTCTTTATTTGTCACATTTCCTATCAATGATTCAAAGAGGATAAAATAGGCTCGCTTGGAACGATCAATTGTATTACGTGCTCCCAATGGAACTCCTTCAGGCCAACGATCTGGAATGAGATATTTTATAGTAAATGGAATATAGGGAAGTCCATTTTCTGCTTTCCAGTTTGTATTTGCTTCTAATGCATCAATCTCTTTTCTAGTTGCATAGGGACCTTTCATGACAACGAGACGTTGTTCTACTTTTTGATCGCCTGTGGCTTTTTCAGGTGTCATTGCAAAATATACATCCATGTTTGAAGCCATCGTAGTAAGTTGTGTACGCACAATAAATATATAATCTGTTTCTTTTGATATGATAAGTACAGGGCGTTTTTTTTCTTTTCTGGCCTCTCCAATAATCGGTATTCCATCTTCCCATCGTTTTCGGTCTTCATACAATTGTTTCCACAATGGATTTACAAATTCTGCCTCATTCTCTACATATGCTCCTTTTAAGGCAAATTCAGTAAGTGACTTGTTGTGTCCTGTCTTTGTATGACGATCTGCAACATAATCATCCACTTCTATGATATGATTTGAACGGTTTCTGTTCCATGTTTTATCTATATTAGGAAGTTCAGGAAGTTCTCCATCAGGAATCACACCTAATACATTTAACAATGGAATCAGCCAACACAGAAATCCCTCTTTCATGTCTCCAATGTATTTTTTATACCATCTGATGAAGATATCCATCTTTTTACTTGTGAATGGGCTATATAATTCTCTGAAGATAAACCAGACAGGTTTAGAGGATTTATATATTTTCTCTTGGAGTTTTTCAGTGGAATGATAAATTTTATTGGCATGATAGGTAGCCAAAATGTTTTTCTCTTGAAGATATTTTTTAAACATCTGACAATGAAATACCAGATCTCCTTCTTCTAAGGATGACCATGGAATACTGGGATAATATGCTTCAAATGCTGCATCCGTTTTCTGCAATGCTCTGATATGGGATGCAACGCGTGCTTTTTTAGATGCACATAGAAGTGCCACCCATTCTGCAATCCATTCTTCCTCTTTTTCTTTGGATCTCTCAGGTTTCTCTCGCTCTGCATATAATTGGGTGATGTATGTATCTACTTTTTCAAGCAGGGCCATATTTTCCACATCTTCTAAATAAATAATGAGAAGGCGATGAAGAAAATTGGTGCGAATTGTTTCTCCTCTTTCAGTAGCTTCTTTGAATAAATCAAGCTCACCTGCACAGAATAGTGCCTTCTCAGTCATACCACGACGAATATACTTTTGAAGTCCTGATTTCATGAGATCACATGGGAATCCATTCCACGTGATCTCATGACGAAATGTATCAGATAAGGACATGGCTTGATGTTTCAAGCTGTGCATTTATCATTTCAATTTTTTTGAATTTTACTAGTTTATTCTTTCTCTTTCTGTTCCTGTTCCTTTGGTTCAAGTATAGCGGGTAAAGGTGCTTCTTTAGAAATGGGTTCCTTAGATAAAGGAGTGATGGATTCCTTAGGTAAAGGAGCAGTAGCGGATTCCTTAGGTAAAGGAGTTGATTGATTGGGAGTTTTATTTGGTTGAGTCTGTTGATTAGGTAAAGGAGCTTCTTTCTGTTCAATTACAGTAGGTAAAGGAGCAGTAGCGGATTCCTTAGGTGCTTCCTTTTCTTTTGGCTTCATTAGTTTATGCATATTATTTTCTGTTTTATCAAATATTTCTTTACGATCTGTAAAAATCTCTTCTGTTGTACGTATCACTTCATAATAGGGAAAGGATTCATTTAAAGAGTCTGTGTATTTTTTCATTAGAATTTGTAAGAATGAAAAATCTTTTTCAGCATTATCTCCTTTTAAATAACGAAATGGATACAAAAATAAATTAATCAATCCATTATCAGATGTATATGTTGTAAATGGTATCATTGCAAATATTTTTGGCATTAGTTTCACACGAGGTTGTGGCGGATCTTGCTCACGGTTCAAATACATCTCATATAACTTTTTACATATATAGTATCCACCCATTAGAATCGCAATATATGCAAAAATATTACACAATACCAATACTAAAATGAAAAAAATAAGACGAATAGGAGCAGGATAGACAATTAGTTCATTTGCTACAAGAGATGCCAGATATAATGACAGAATAGGATAAAATAAAATAGATACTAATTGAGACCCTTTATCATATACATTTTCAAGAATACGAGAAATATCTATTTGATCCACCGTAGTCGTTTTAGTGGGTAATGTAACTGCTTCAACTACGTCTTCTTTTATTTCTGTAGGTTTCTGTTTCTGTTCTGCATATTTATTTGCTTCATCATCATTTACAGTTTTATAAATATAATAGGTAAGTTTATTCTGTAATCTTTTTAGAAAATCAGGAATTGTACCATCCATCCTATTGAAATGAAATGAATTATAGGATGGGTTTTAAGCGAAGCCTAATATGCACTAAAGTGCGTACCTCAGCGAAGCCTAATAAGCCTGTAATAAATTACAGGGCGTACCATATATCGGCCTTTGGCCGATATAGTTAAGCTCTTTAATAAATTAAAGTGCATATTTCAACCCACCCATACCAGAAGCAATCGTTACCCAATTCAAACTCTCCACATAAATTCCAATATTATATTGATAAAATGAATTGGAAGGTAACGGGAATACATTTAAATCCACTTGTAATGATTTAATACGACTACTATTAATACTTCCACGAGGTTGCGTAACAGGCGATGATAATGCAAATGGATATACAATCATCTCAGGTTCTGGAATACCTGTTAAATACTTCCATGGCACAACCTGTGTAAAATACTGGTATGGTTTCTCTTCTTGTAACGGATTACCATCTCCCAGTACAGTAAGTGTATTAATAATAGATCGTTGTCCATTTACAATCATCTTACCTGTACTAGATGTTAACTGTACATAACTATTCCATCCTCCATCATTTGCAAGGAATGGTGCCTTCAAAGGGTTAATCCAGTTTGTATAATTTGCTACCTGATTACGATAAACAATAGAATCAGATCGTCTCGGTACTAATATAATTCGTTCAATTGGATTATGCACATCTAATTCTACAAACTGCCGTGCAATAATACTATCAAATTGATATGATGTAATTTGACGAACAAGATACTGTAATGATTCCGATGAAAATTGTGTACGTTCTTCATCTGTAATATATACATACGTCATTTGAATACGCGGTTGAAGTGGCCATGTATTAAGAACAGGATTCGGTGTTCCCACATCTGTTAAGAAATTATTAATAGTTACATCTGAAGTATCACCTACATTCGTATAATATACATTTAATGGCTGTAATGCAACAGGAGACGGATTAAATTGAACTCCAGGTGCTACTTGATATCCATTTACATCCAATACACGGTATAACTGATTAATCGGACGTAATATGATTTGAATTTCACATTCATGATACTGCAAAGAAACAAGAGGAAGTGCATCAAATGTAGACTCTGAGAACCAAAATGGCAATGGAACTTGAATCTGTCGCCCTGCAATGGACGGACGATTCGTATTAGGCGGAGTCGTGGTAGATCCATTGCCATTATTATTATATACTAACGGATATCCTGTACCCGTTGAACCACCTCCATATAGACCATTTGCAGGATCATATAAGTCTGGAATATTCCCTACAAGTGTCTGCCATTTCCGATATGAAATCGCATCTAAATCACATTGTGCTTTCGCAATCATATATGTGCCATCATATTCCTGAATTTTCTGACCACCTATAAAAAATGCAACATTCTGTATCATATGACATCCAATGTAGTTTACCCATGCAAAATTATATTGAGCACTACGTGGCTTGGATCCCTGTTGACTCTGTAACAGATCTATATATTTGCAGTAAATATCGGGTAGATTACATACAAAATATACATCACGGACTAAATCTGCAATGCGCTGAACCTTCATGCGGACTTGAATCGGTTGAGAATAAGACAGATCTTGAGGACCATCCATTGCAAATGTTACAGATTCTTCCGCAAAGTGGCTGTATTTTTTATAACTCTTATAAAAATAAGTAAAATTTGGATTTCCTGAAAGTAATACATTTTGTGCACCATAGGCTACCAATGCAAAGAGACCACCGCCTGGCATCACTAGTTTTGTATTAGTTTATATGGCAATGCTTTAGACCTTAGTTATTATTTGCCCACCATGTATCTGCCAAATAAGGCGGTACATCATTCAAATTGGATGAATCCATTTGAGAAGAAGGTCCTTGTTCCATATCTTTCTGAATCTCGGCATAGCACAATGCATAGTTAAAATATGTTAATCTGCTTAACATTCCCTTTGCAGATCCATCTACCTTAAATCCAGTATCATCTACTGATGGGATTTTTGATTGCTCAAGGCTAATATGACGTTGACTAAAACAGATCACATCCTGGTAATTTTGATAGATAACAGATCCTTCAAATGATTTCTTTTTAGATAAATTGCCATTGATAAATATCTCCAATGCACTATCTTTACAGACAATGGCAACATGAACCCATTTACTCAATGGCATATTCTCAACATCTATGTAATTATTCCAAGTTTTATAGGTATTCATATAAACTCGTAATGTGTTCACATTAGAATGCATATAAACACCGGGTGCAAGAAGAGGAAACTGTGATGAATAACCTTTGTGAAAAATGTGTTTTAATCCAGCAAACCCTTGTTGAAATGTAACAGGATCTATGTTAAGGTAGAAGGTATAGGTAAATTCCATCCCTGTACGTTCATTATCGGATAATTGCACAATTGCACCTTTTGTTAAATTGGGATTCTGTGTAATCGTAATAGTTTTGTTTGCAACAGAATATGTATGCGGTAATAGTTCTACACGGTTAATTGCTAAACGATTCATATATTTATACAGAAGTTCTGCAAATAAGAAACCGAGATATAGTAATAACACAATAACGACAGGAAATAAAAAATTCTGTATACCGGATCCACTATTCTGTTGTGCATTCGCCGTTGGTTGAAAAGCCATCTATTATTTATAGGTTTTTGTAAATAATAGATTGTTATATAGCTTTTTAAAGGCCTACAGGCCTTTAAGACATAGATCGTATCGGTTCAAAAAAGCTAGAAAACCAGCCACCAATGGATGTAATCGGTTCAGGTCCAGCCATGTAATTTTTATAAACCATCTCAGGATTTAATGCAACATCATACATCGTTGTTGTTGAAATTTTTCCTCCAAATCCACCATAACCCAGCAGTATTGCTTCATATCCGCTTGAATCTACTTTGAATGTGCTAGGTAATATACATGATCTTGATAATTTGCCATCCACATATACATCAACCACTTTCGCATTTACTGCTACTGAAATATTTACCCAGCGTTGCATTGGTAATTCAGGAATATTACATATATCTGAATCGGTTGAATCAACTGCAGAAGGTGCGCTAAAGGTTGAAGTGCGACCTACAATAGCTAATTTATTAGATGGACGCCCCGTTGCATCCCCAGATGGATTAGATTCATGTGTATCCAGTTTAACATATAACTTTGGAGTATATGCACCGAGATAGATACGAATGGTATCAAAACTGGATTCTATATTTGTTCCACCAATTGTTATAATGGATTTATTTTGTCCTGATAATAGACTCCAATTTGCAATATAAATCCATGTTGAAATTGTAAATTCTCCACCTTCATATAATGGTGCTAATGCGGCCGGTTGAAATTTAATGGGTTTATCTGCAGGTACATTTGCATCTTGTGTTGCAGTAATAAGCGGATAGATATTATTCATTTTAGGACCAAATAAGTATTGATATAAATAATATAATCCCAATAATCCTGCAAAAATAACTAAAACAGGAATCATTTTAACAATAGGCGAACTGTTTGAATTGTTATTTGATTCCATGATTCTGTCATATACAACGAATATATGATACAATAAAAATTATGCATAGGGAGTAGACCACGAATACATGTTATCTGTTGGTGGTTTTGTAATAGGATCACATGGTAATCCGGGAGGACATTCTACAAACATTTTCAGATTAGGAAAAGAGGGAAATAAATAATGATCCTCTGTAATATTATTATTTGTATCCACATACATTAATCGCTGGCGTTCTGCCTCTATCGGTGGTAACCGATTCTTATTAATAATAACATGAATTGCACTACCATCTAGACCATTGCTTCCAACAGAAAGAGGGCTAGAAATAACAACCGGATAATGATTAAGATGATGAGATGCCACAATATGATTATCATAAATTACATCAAATCGTCGGCCTTCTCGTAATATTGCAATAAATACCCATTTTTGTTTAGGAATAGGTGGAAGATCAATTATTTCATTCTGGGGTGTATTTGATCCATTCTCTTTTTTAAGCGTCTTTACACGAAGACGGGCAGATACATCAGATGTACTTGTATTTGATGTTTCAAGCCACCAGTTATTATCCACATATATGACTGATACAAAATTATTATTGTATGTTGTTGTACGATTTCCTGCTTGTAATGAAAAGAAACCCATTACCGTAGAACCACCTGACCCTAAAATTGTTTTTTGGACTTCATCTGCTGTAACAATATCTTTTTTAACATTTAGTGGAGTCAATGACGTTAATACATCTGTATTTCCTGTATCACGATTTATATAAATGTAATATAAGATGAATACAATGATTAATAAGATACCTAATACATGAAACATAGATATGGATTGGAGTAATCCTTCAAACATCTTCTTTTATCTTGTATATTTATCCATTATAAAGGACTACATGAAGTAGATGATGATATTGCTCCAGCAGCAAATGATAGGGCAGAAGCCATATCGGGTTTTGCATAACGTATTTCAGAAGTAGACAGAGTACGATCCCATATTTTAAGATTCTGCATTTTTGCAATAGTTAGTTCTGTTCCTGTAGCAATATTTATATCGCCTTTTATATCTTGCAATGATTGTTTATATGCAATTGAACTTTTTAATAATCCATTAATATATACTTCTAGCATTTGTTGCATCACAATAACTCCTAAACGAAATGGTTCTTGAACAGGTATATTTTCAATAATAATCTGTTCCATTGTTGAACCTGATGTACTAACTGCAACAATTATATCATTTACATCTGGTTTTAATGCTACTACAAAATTAAAAGAAGATGCAATAGACATAATAGTATCTCCTGTGCAACTAGATCTACGTGTTAATCCTCTACTCAGTAAAATTCGGTGACATGTTGAAAATTGCATTGGATCTTGGATAAACATATCCACTATGAATGAATAATCGTAGTATTTATTTTTAATGGGGAGATCTTTATCTTTAATTAACGTTGGAGTGGGATATACTCCAGATCCATTCCAGAAAAGAACACCATCATCAAAGCCAGGTATGAGTATAATACCGGGGGCACCAGGACGCAAACTGTATATTGGTGTAATGTAATAATGAATAAGGAGAGAAATAACAATAATAACAAAAATGATTCCAATAATATATGCGATTATTTTACCTGAACCCTCTAGAAAAGATCCAGATACAGATGCAGATGCAGATGCAAATGCAGTAGTTGAGTAACCAGGTGGAAGAGGAACAGATGGTCTAAACAGAGAGAATGCAGATGCAGATGCAGGTGCATCTGCAGTTGCAGTAGTAGGCTGTGTGGGTAAATATGTACCTAATCTTGATAAAATATTACCTGGTCCTCTAAGATATTGTTGAAAATTTATTGGTTCTCTAGCCATCTATCTTATATTTTTTCATAAAAAATAATATACCACCACAAACAGATAATACAAATCCACCTGTTATAAATCCTCTGATAAATGAACGATAGTCTACTTCGTCCAAATCCTGTTTTGTCCAGATAGGCGATCGTCCACGTTGTCCTAATTTCTCATAATAATTTAGTACTTCTGCCTCAGTCCACTGTGGTTTATTGGTTAATTTATTGACTTTATTATGTATATCAATTGTCCATTTGAGCAAATCCTCTCTAGAATCTAGAAAAGGTGTAATTGGTTTAGAAGAAAGATGTTCTTTATAATGTTCTCTGCAAACAGAACAGGGTATAAGAAATGTAAGTGATTCAAAAAACTCTTTGGCGCATTTCTTATCTGTATATGTTGGATTCTTTGAATAACCGAGTGCTACAATATGCATTGTGTGCCAGAAAAAAGGTCCCCATACTGTCGGTGGAAGATGCATTCTATTTACTCTAACCAGTTTCAATAAATCTTTATTTATCTTTACAGCATAAAGAAATTACATGAAATACATAGTAATTATGGATTCAAACCGGATACGATATTGTACAAATTGTGGCCTACATGGTCATGTATTTCGTAGTTGTAATGCTCCTGTTACTAGTTATGGAGTGATTGCTGTAAAATATAATGAAGCACGACAGAATGATTCCATTCAATTTCTTCTTATTCAACGTAAAGATTCGCTTTCATTCATAGAATTTATTCGTGGAAAATATGATATTCATGATAGTGAATATATTACAAATCTGTTAAGAAATATGACACAGAGTGAACAGAAACAATTGATTGTACATTCATTTGATGAAATCTGGCAGAATATTTGGGGAAATGTATCCAGATTACAATCGCATAAAAATGATTATAGAAAATCGGAGGAGCGATTTATGCTACTACAACCGAGTCTACCAGAAATGATTGCAACACATCCTTCTCCATGGATTGAACCAGAATGGGGATTTCCTAAAGGACGTCGTAATTCCAATGAAAAAGATATTCATTGTGCAGTACGTGAATTTGTAGAAGAGACTGGATTACGAGAAGAAGATTTTATTATTATTCATAATACAAAATCAATTTCTGAAACGTATATTGGATCTAATCATGTGAATTATTGTCATAAATACTATTTGGCAGTCTGTAAAACAGACGCAGATGTTAGTGTAGATCATAATAATGTTCATATGATACGTGAAATTGGCAATATTCAATGGTTGTCGTTTGATAATGCATTTGCGAAGATTCGTCCGGATAATATAGAAAAACGAGAGATTCTGTTAAAAGCAAAGAAGATTATGAATCAATTTCATTTGGTGAATACATGAACATAAGAAAAATCATCTATTAAATAGCATGGCTGATTCAAATGCGAATAGTCCATTTAATAATCCATTTGCTAGTAATAATGAATCAGATACAGAATCTCCTGTAGCTTCTGCTCCTGTTGCTCCTGTAGCTTCTGCTCCTGTTGCTTCTGCTCTTGTTGCTTCTGTTGCTTCTGTTATAAATGCAGCAAATGCAGTATCTGATAGTCCATTTAATAATCCATTTGCTAGTAATAGTAATACTAATTCTTCTCCTTCTCCTGCTTCTGTTGCTCCTTTAGCTCCTGTTGCTCCTTTAGCTCCTTTAGCTCCTGTAGAAGCTCCTTCATCTGTTGCTCCTTCTCCTGTAGTAAATAATTCATTTAATAATCCATTTGCTAGTAATAGTAATACAAATTCTCCTGCTCCTAATGTTCCTCTTGCATCTGTTACATCTCCTGTAGCTCCTGTAGCATCTGTAGCTCCTGTAGCATCTGTAGCTCCTGTAGTATCTGTAGCTCCTGTAGTATCTGTAGCTCCTGTAGTATCTGTAGCTCCTGTTGTACCTGATTCAGCAAATGCATTTAATAATCCATTTGCTAGTAATAGTAATGAAAATGAAGCATCTCCTATTGCACCTGTTGCACCTGTTACTTCTGTAGAAGAACCTGTATCTGCATTTGCACCTACTGTACCTATTGCACCTTCAGTCCTATTAGATCAAGAAGAAAAAGAAGAAGCTGTATCAGCACCTTCAGTTGTATTAGATCAAGAAGAAAAAGAAGAAGCTGTATCAGCACCTTCAGTCGTTTTAGATCAAGAAGAAAAAGAAGAAGCTGTACCAGCACCAGCACCAGTACCAGCACCAGCACCAGTAAAATCTAAAAGACCCATGTTAAGAGCAGATCCACGATTTCAGTCCCTTACAAACACAGAAATCATAGAATTATGGGATACAACAACCGAATTTAAGGAGCGTGATAAAATCATCTTAGAACTACAGCGTAGAAAACTATTTCCATCTGCATCTGTAAATCAATGGGATATAGATACAGGTGCTTATCCTGATATTAAAGATCCTGAATTCTTGCAAAAACTCCTTGCAAAACGAGAATTTGCAGATTCACTCCAAACCACATGGAAACCTAAAACAGATCCCTGTGAAGATAATACAAGTTTTGAAGTAACAGCTGTTCAGCGTTTTATTACAAATTTTATGTCACCTAAAACACCTTATATGTCTGCCTTGTTATATCATGGAGTAGGTGTCGGTAAAACATGTGCCGCTGTACAGATTGCAGAAGCATGGTTGGAATTCCTTCCCAATGATCAAGTTATTATCGTAGCACCCCCTACCATTCAAAAAGGATTTTATCGCACTATTTTTGATCCAACAAAAGTGATTATCGGTGAAGATGGTGAACCCAATTCCGCATCGCAATGTACAGGAACAATCTACATGACACTTACTAATACATTATATGAAAAAGATGTAGATAAAATAAAACGTCGTGTAGATCGCTTTATACGCAAACGCTATAAAATTTTTGGATACATTTCATTTGCAAATTATATTCGTGATCTCGTAAAAGTTACCCAACAAGGTATCAGCGAAGATCGTAAAAATGAAATAGAAAAAGAACGAATTCGTAAACATTTTAGTGGAAAACTATTAATTGTAGATGAAGGTCATAATCTTCGTGATATTTCAGGAGAAGAAGACAGTAAATTAGAAAAAGGTGAAAAGGGAGAAAAAGGTGATTCAGAAGGTGGGAAATTGTTAACTCCTTACCTTAAAAATATCTTACAATTCTCTGAAGGAATGAAATTCTGTATTTTAACTGCTACTCCTATGTATAATAGCTATCTTGAAATTATTTTTATGTTTAATTTATTACTTATGAATGATAAAAAAGCCCAAATTAAACAACAGGATGTATTTCATCATAATGGAGAAATCACAGAGAATGGTCAACGAATCATTGCTGATATTTCGGGACATTATGTGAGTTTTATGCGCGGTGAAAATCCATTATCCTTTCCTATCCGTTTGCATCCTGAACGTATCCCAGAACTACCTGAATATCCCACTGAAAATCCACGCGGTATCATTATCCCAGAAGAAGACCGAGACTATTATAGACATTTACCATTAGTACCCATTGCACTAAAAGGTGATTTATTAGATGCTACTATTACATTTACCAATGAATTATCCGACTCTGGTCAGGAACTAGGTACAATTGATTTAGAACGTCTTGTTCATGCAGGTAATTTTATTGTTCCTGCTACACCTGCCACACAAGGGACAGATCCTGCCAACTATAGAGCGCGTACAGATATTCGTTCTTTGGATACAGTATTTATAAGAGAAACACGGGACAAAGAGAAAGTATACCGATCCAAGATTGGTAAACCTGAATGGTTGGCTGCACAGAATATTGGACAGTACAGTGCAAAATTTGAATTCTTACTAGATCGTCTACGAAACGCTGAAGGATGTTGTTTTGTATACAGTCGGTTTGTACACGGTGGTGCGATTCCTCTTGCACTTGTCCTAGAAGCAAACGGATATACTCATTATAAACGACGACGTGGGCTACTCGCTGATGGCATTCAAGTTCCTGGAGGACGACAATGTGCCTTATGTCCCAGAAAAGAAGATGAACATAAAGGAACAAATGCAGCTGCTGTATCTCATTCATTTGTACCTGCAAAATATGGTATTCTAACAGGTGATATAGATATTTCACCAAATAATGAAGAAACCATTACTGCTCAGCGCCGATTTGAAAATAAATATGGCGAACATATGAAGATTATTATTGGTTCGCAGATTGCATCTGAAGGTGTAGATTTACGATTTATTCGCGAAACACATTTAATTGATGCATGGTACCATTTAAATAAAACAGAACAAGTTACAGGTCGTGCTATTCGTTTTCTGTCTCATTGTGCACTTGAACCAGAAAAACGGAATAATACTATATATTTATATGTGGCGGTCATGGATAATGAGAGAGAAACATCTGATTTATATAGTTATCGCAGAGGATATAAAAAAGCAGTTCATATTGGCAATGTGACACGCATTATGAAACAATCCTCATTAGACTGTAATTTGAATCATGATGCCATTGTTATTCGTGGAGAAGATACAGTTCGTCAAGTTGATTCACAACGCAATGTACGTGAAGAAGTTGAAATCAATGATATGCCATTTACAGCAATATGTGACTGGCTAGATACATGTGATTATAAATGTAATCCTGAAATTAAGGTTAATCTTTTAAAAAAGGATGATTCTACATATGATGAGTTTTCTGCACGATGGCGTATGCATCAAGTAAAAGAACGTATTAAGGGACAATTTCGTGAACAGACCTTTATTCAATCTGAAAACATGTGGGAAATCTTAGCAGATATTCCTCGCATTGCGTCTGTTACTGTGTTAAATGAAATTGTAAATAATAAAGCATTTCAAATTATACATAATGGCATGAAAGGATATATACGTTTTTGCAATGGATATTATATATTTCAACCTAATATTTATGAAGATTTATCTATCCCACTTGCAATTCGTTCTGCACAATTCCCTATCAAGCGCGATGAATACATTCCTATTTTATATGAAACGCCTGAAATAACAGAAGAATTGGTGCCCGTGGATGAATCTATTCTTGATAGATGGACTGCAGTTTCAGAATGGATCGCCTATATTGCAGAATATGATGAGTATATTCCACCGCCGATACAAATAGAATATTGGCGTCTTGCACTGGCAGGTACTGATAAGGATTTATTGGAGAAATATTCAAATATTATTGAGACGATTTGGTGGTTTCATATTTCATTTCATCAATCTACACGAAAAGATTCCAATTCATTTCGTAGAGCATTATTGTTTTATTTGTGGGATGAATGGTTACAGATTAATGAACAGAAATGGCTCATTTATTCAAGCGGACTAGATGTACAAGAGTGCATAGAAGAAAGTCAATACCGATTTGGAAAACAGAACATTAACAGATTATTAGATCCAATTTATACAAATCAATTACAATATATCTGTGAAGATAATACAACATGTAGTATTGTTATTATTAATCGTATACAACAAGATGCAAGTGATCCACTTAAACAACTACGAGTCAATACGAAAACAACTGGTATTCTGTATGGATTTATTGTTGTTAAAAACCGACAATATATATTTAAAACAGGTGAACCACCTGCAGGAGATGAAAGGCTTGGAGTAGGATTAGAATGTGCACGAAATAGTAAGATTGCGGTTCATATGGCGAAACTAATCAAATTGGGTGATGTTCTTAACAGAAATGGGTATAGTGATTTTGATTTAAATAGTGTGCAATTAAATGAAGACCGTGATATCATGGAAGATGATCAACTTATTAAGGTTCTTCAAATTAAAAATTCAAATCGTATTTGTACCTTGTTTAATTTTGTATTACGATACATGGATGAAGAAATGGTAGATGGTAAACGATGGTTCTATCGTCCTGTTTCTGCTTATTACACGGGACATAAGAGCATTGAACGGGTTAAAGTGAAAGAGAGAAAAGGGTAAAGGCTTTAACAAGTTCTAAAAAAGCCTGCCAAAAAAGTACAGAATATAAAAAATTGACACACTAATTCCTTTTAGAATAGCTAGAGCAGAATGGAATCAACCGTTTTCTTTGAGAAGAAAGTAAGTATCACCCCTAAGGAACTAAATAGAGTCAAGACAGAACCGATTGATGACATTCTGTTGCAAAAAGCTATTCAAATGATTGAAAACAAATGTTCAGAACAGGGGTTTGTTCTTCCCGGTTCTGTATCACTTCTATCACGTTCTGTGGGGTATTTTGAGGCAGCACGGTTCACGGGCGATTCCAATTACTATGTAAAATTACAAGCAAAAGTTCTATATCCTGTGGATGGTGTTCGTTTGTATGGAGAAGTGATTCGTAAAAATAAAATGGGTTTATACGTAAATTACAATAATGCTATTCATGTTCAAATACCTCGCGATTTACACATTGGAGACGAAGAATTTGATAAAGTGGAAATTGGTCAATATGTATTGGTTGAATTAAAACGATCCAAATTTGCAATCAATGATGCTTTTATCCTATCAAGTGGTAAATATATTTCAAAGAATAAAGATCAAGGCGAAGAACCTGAAGTGGATGAAGTAGATAAAGTAGATGAAGTAGATGAAGTGGATGAAAAGGAAGAAAAAGAAGTGGAAATTGAAGAATCTAAATATGATATTGATGCAGATACTGTTGCAGATGAAACATTGTATGTAGCGCCAGCTGCTTCTGCTGTACCAGTTGCTTCCACTATACCAGTTGCTTCCACTATACCAGTTGCTTCCACT
>Ga0187844_10000314_pt1 | contig 37889 bp, 44 predicted proteins | sample SpaLakP09_SKY_50_FD_134517 | JGI IMG/M metagenome (GOLD analysis project Ga0187844, IMG submission 134517) | Oligotrophic lake water microbial communities from Sparkling Lake, Wisconsin, USA - SP09_SKY_50 | ecosystem: Environmental > Aquatic > Freshwater > Lake | place: USA: Sparkling Lake... | reverse complement strand
CCTCGGCGCCGAGGGCTTCCAGCGTCTGGATCAGAACGGCGGTCTGGATCGTCATGTGCAGCGAGCCGGCGATCCGGGCGCCCTTGAGGATCTGTTGCGGGCCGAACTCCTCGCGCAGCGCCATCAGGCCCGGCATTTCGGTTTCGGCGATGGCGATTTCCTTGTTGCCGAACGGGGCAAGCGAGATGTCGCGGACGATGTAGTCGGTCATGGGGGCGGGGCTTTCCGGGAAACTGTTCGCGCGGCCTATAGACCGGACCCGGCGCGGGGGCAAGAAACACATAAGGATGTCTTTATGTGATTGCCGATCTGGCGTGTGCCTTCCGCCGTCGTGGCGCAGGCCATGTGTCTGGACCCCCGGGGCCGATCTGTGTCTATCTGGCGTAATTCCGGGGAGACAATCATGAAATCATTGGTCGCAGGCGCGCTCGCGGCGCTGACGATGGGCGGGGTGAGCCTTGCCCAGGACGCGGCTCCGGCGAGCGCGGGTCCGGTCGCCCTGATCCAGGCGGGCCGGCTGCTGGATCGTCCGGGCCAGGCACCGCGCGGTCCCTCGACCGTCGTCGTGCGCGACGGCCTGATCGTGGAGATCCGGGACGGTTTCGTCGACGCCGCCGCCTTCCCCGGCGCGACCGTGATCGACCAGCGCGACCGCTTCGTCCTGCCCGGCCTGATCGACAGCCATGTGCACCTGGTCTCCGACCTCGGCGGTCAGGCCGGCTTCCTGTCCGGCGTCACCGAGAACCTGCCGGCCCATGCCTATCGCGCGGCGGAGAACGCCGAGAAGACGCTGATGGCCGGCTTCACCACGGTGCGGAATCTCGGCGACGAGGGCGGGGTGACCCTGGCGCTGGCCGATGCCACCGCCGCGCACCGCCTGCCCGGACCGCGCATCATCGATTCCGGCAACAGCATCTCGACCACCTCGGGCCATATGGACGGGCGGCTGGGGTTCAACGATGACCTGCGCGAGGTCATGCCGCACGACAACGTCTGCAACGGCGTGGAAAGCTGCCGCGAGGCGGTGCGCATCCAGGTCGGCCGCGGCGCGCGGGTGATCAAGATCGCCACCACCGGCGGGGTCAACAGCCGCATCGGCGCCGGTCTGGGCGCCCAGATGTTCGAGGACGAGGCGCGCGCCCTGATCGAGACCGCGCATCTGTATGGCCTCAAGGTCGCGGTCCACGCCCATGGCGCGGACGGCATCAATATGGCGCTGCGGCTGGGCGCGGATTCGATCGAGCACGGCACCATCTTCGACGACGAGACCCTGCGCCTGTTCCGTCAGTCGGGGGCCTATTATGTCCCGACCCTGTCGACGGTGAACGGCTATATCGAGCGCCTGGCCGCCGATCCGAACGCCTATCCGCCGGAGGTCCTGCCCAAGATCCAGTGGCGCATCTCGATCACCGGACAGTCGCTGCGGCGGGCGGTTCCGGCCGGCGTGCGGATCGCCTTCGGCACCGATGCGGGCGTGTCGAAGCACGGCCGCAACGCCGATGAGTTCGCCCTGATGGTCGCCAATGGCATGACGCCGATGAGCGCGATCCAGGCGGCGACGGTCAACGCTGCCGACCTGCTGGGTCTGTCAGCGGAGATCGGCACGCTGGAAGCCGGAAAGCGCGCCGACATCATCGCGGTGGACGGCGACCCGCTGACGGACGTGTCCGTGCTGACCTCCATGGACTTCGTCATGCGAGACGGACGGGTCTATCGCGACGAGGAATAGGCGGCTTGGCGGGCGGCGGCGGCGACGGTAAGCAGGCACCATGACCCGTGACCTCGCCGCCCCCCGCCACGACTGGACCCTGGATGAGGTCGAGGGCCTCTTCGCACGACCGTTCATGGAGTTGGTGTTCGACGCGGCGACCGTGCACCGGGCGTGGTTCGATCCGTCGGAGGTGCAGAAGAGCCAGCTGCTGTCGATCAAGACGGGCGGCTGCGCCGAGAACTGCGGCTACTGCTCGCAATCGGCCAGTTTCGACACCGGGCTGAAGGCCGAGAAGCTGATGGACGCCACGGCGGTCATCGCCGAGGCGATGGCGGCAAAGGCGGGCGGGGCCAGCCGGTTCTGCATGGGCGCGGCCTGGCGCGAGCTGAAGGATCGGGACACGCCGAAACTGGCGACCATGATCGCGGGGGTGAAGGCGCTGGGGCTGGAGACCTGCGCGACCCTGGGCATGCTGACGGCGGATCAGGCGCAGCAGCTGAAGGCGGCGGGTCTCGACTACTACAATCACAACCTCGACACCGGGCCCGAATACTACGCCCAGGTCGTGACCACGCGAACCTATCAGGACCGGCTGGATACGCTGCAGCACGTCCGCGATGCGGGCATGAGCACCTGCTGCGGCGGCATCGTCGGCATGGGCGAGGCGCGCCGCGACCGGGCCAGTCTGCTGCATGCCCTGGCCACCCTGCCCGTCCATCCCGACAGCCTGCCGGTCAATGCGCTGGTGCCCGTCACCGGCACGCCGCTGGGCGAGCGGGTGATGCGGGAGGGTGAGATCGACCCGATCGAATTCGTCCGCACCGTCGCCGTGGCGCGGATCGTCTGTCCGAAAGCCATGGTCCGGCTGTCGGCCGGGCGCGAGACGATGAGCGCCGAAATGCAGGCCCTCTGTTTCCTCGCCGGGGCTAATTCCATCTTCGTCGGCGGCAAGCTGCTGACCACGCCGAACCCCGAACAGGACGAGGACGCGGCCCTGTTCGCCCTGCTGGACCTGAAGGCCATGGAGCCGGCGGCGGTCGGGGCGGCGGCGTAACGGTGCTTTAAGCGACCGGCGCTAGCCTTGGCGTATGGATCGTCGCGCTCTCCTCGGACTGAAGACCCAACCGCTCAAGACCAGCGGCGGCGGGGGTGGTGCGCAAGCCACCTATCTCCGGCTGCCGACCATCACCGCCAATGTGCGGCGGCCGGGCGGACGGCCGGGCGTGATGACGGTCGAGACCGGGGTCGATACCCCCGACGCCGCCCTGCGCACCCGTGTGGCCCAGTCGGCGCCGCGCCTGCGCGCGGCCTATGCGGCGGTAGTCCAGCAGTCGGCCAATGCGATGCTGCCGGGCACGCCGCCGGACGTCGAGCGGCTGGTGGCCCAGCTCCAGGCGGCCACCAATACGGTCATGGGTCGCGCCGGCGCGCGGCTGCTCATCGGGACGGTGATGGTCGTCTAGGAGAGGGCGGCGATCGGAGAGCGGACGCCGTGAAGGTCGGCTTTGGGTGGAAAGCGGACCTAATGGTCGAGCGGGATTGTGACAACAGGCATGCTGTTCACGGCGTTGTCGGTTGGCTCGGTCCTCACATTTCCAAGGAGAGCCATGCTACCCAGTGCGGCAAAGGGGAGCAGAACGAGCGCGACACGGGCCAAAGTGAGCGCGCCTTTCAGCCTCTTGCTGTAGTTGTTTGTCTTTTCCCCCACGATGATGCCGAACCATCTATGTGACGATTCTGGGCTGTAGAGGTCCGGGACGACGCGGTAGTCACCGTGTCTCAGGCGTTCCTTCGGAAGGAGCCTCGCTGCCGTGTGAAGGCCCCACCAGTAAGCAAGGAAGGCCAGAAGAGCGGGCGACATCGCCAACCAACTGAGTAGCCATGACATGGCGACGATCTGAGCATCGCTTTCCAATGTCTGCAATGGGTCGGGAGCCGACAGTCGCCTACAGGTAGCAAGCTGCCAGTTCACGCTATAGCGTCGCCGGATGTTCGATTGGTTCAAACGAGGCTGTGGAACCTGCCGCCAAGGTATTCTCTCCGGTGACAGTTCGTCTCCTGAACCGGTAGGCACCAGCATCGCTCACCACGCGCATCTACGCAGGTGCCAACATTGCGGCTCATGGTGGCAAGAGAACGAACGCGAGGCCCACGTCATAAGCGAGCGCGAGGCGCGCGCGACATTCCACGATCTGTTCTGAATGTCTGCAATGGGTCGGGAGCCGCCGGTCGGCTGAAGGTGGTTAGCGGACGTCCCCTACTGGGTCAGTCGTGACGCCAAACCTGCCAGCAAGATCATGAGCAGTGGAATGACCAACTGCAAAACGAGGGTCCAGCCTTGGCGGGCCTCCCCCGTCGCCTCGTGGCGCGAGCGGGCGTCTTCACGTTCCGCCCATCTGGGGGCATCGCAAGTGTCCTCCGGGGCTACAACGGGCGAGGCACGATTGCTTTGGTTCAACTCTTCCATAGGCCAAGTTTGCGCCGACCATCATCCATGATCAACGGGCATGACTAACGTCCGCTACGGGTCGAGAGCCGACGGTGACCTCAGGGTGTGGAGCGGACACGAGGGTGCTATGGGTGGGGTGTCGCTGCTGAGAACCCGTTGATGCACTCGATCAAGACCATCGGCGCCGCGTATGGCTGGGGCGGCTGGATCGCGTTTTTCGGTGCAGTCTACCTCACGCAATTCAGTTGGATCGCCGCCGGAATTTTCCTGTTCAGCTACGCCTTGGCGGGACCGGTGCTCTTGAAGTGCCCGAGGTGCGGATTGCCGACGTCTGGCCGCGTCCGAACTGACAGGAAAGGTCGGGAGCGGCGCAGTTCGTCTCACCACTCCCCCGACCCGGATTATTGCAGCCGGTGCGCTCTCGACTTCCGCACCCACACCCTGGGTGAACGCTTTGATTGATGTGTAGCCAACGTACGCTTTGGGTCGAAACTCGACATACGCTCAGGGCTGGTTAGCGGACCTTCGTCAGAGACCCCCGCCTCGTATTGCGCTGGTGAACTCGGCGTCCAGTGCCTGAAACTCCTGGAACAGCGCGTCGCAATCGGCGCGATCTGCATCGCAGCGCATTGAACGCTTCATCCTGAGTGCCCCGCCCTCCTCGTATAACTCACGACAGGACACAGCCGGATGCGCTGGCTCCGTGGGCAGGGTGGCGACCAACTGATATCTTACAGGTTCGCCCCCTTCGAACATCTCGAAGCGGTCGGAGGGGATCGGCACCGCTCGTAGACCGGACGACCGGCGAGCCGTCGCCAGGAGGTCAGCGGCGTCCGCTCCCACGATCCCGCACATCGCCGCCGGGCCGTTCGCGAGACGATGGATTCCCTCGGGAACACTCTGTCCGCTGCTTGGAGAGGCAGCCACGAGAAGACCGGCCACTGCCAGCACGAGCCTGCTCATGAAGCCTCCGTTGTCGAACGAGCCCAGTATGAGGGCGAGGGGGCACAAAGTCTGCAATGGGTCGGAAGCCGACCATCGCCTGAGGGTGGAGAGCGGACGTCAGGCCCGGGCTCTCAGGCGCGGTCGTCCTCGACCTTCGCCATGCCGATTATGATGCAATCCTGCATATCCGCTGGCGCTTCGACCAATTGTTCCCTGTCTTGCAGGGTGATCCGCTCGCCTTCCCAGGTCCCGCAACTACCGATGAATCTCAGTGAGTAGGTGCCGTAAGGCAGACGTTCCAGTCGATAACTTCCGTCAGCACGAACCTTGGTCTGTCGCCCGCGCCCATCATCGGAAACGGCCCTGACGGACGTCACCATGCTGTAGCGGCTTACTGTTCCAACGATGGTGCCCGTTGGTGCTGGGGTGGAAGGCACGGTTTCACAGGCCGACGCGAACAGACCAACCGAAGCGCTCACCGCGACCAACATCCTTCGCGAACGCCCCGATGGGCCAGGTCGCAAGCTCAAGGCACCGTCGGGCCCGACCTGCGCTCGCACGCAGTGCTTCCCCGGCTCCCGTAACAGAGCTTCAGCCTCCTCCACCGTGAGTGTGGCGAGGTCGTGCACGGTCTCGGAACAGGTGGCGCAAATGCGGTCACAGCCCGAGGGCTGCATGGCGTCCCAGCTCTCACCGCAGGGATCGGGAAAGGAAATGCGGAGATCGCTCATCGGGGCGATTGTATTCGCGCCGCCAACGTCCGCAATGGGTCGGGAGCCGTCGTTCGCCCGGCGCCGGACAAACGACGTCGCGCCGGCGCGCCCGGCCTAGTCCCTTGTCGGGCTGACCTGGTTTGCGTCGCCATAGGTCAGGGCCAGGAAGACGTCTTCCAGGTCCGGGTCCTCGGTGACGATGTCAGCGATGGTGACGCCCGCGGCACGGACCGCGGCCAGCACATGCTCGACCGACGACTGGCCCTTTTTATAGGTGACGGCGAAGGCCCCGTTGGGGCGGGCGACGGCCTCGAAGCCCTTGAGTTTGGGCAGGGCCTTGAGGGCGGCCTCGGGGGTGACCACGACGTTGCGCGTGTCCAGACGGCGCAGCAGCTGGGGCGTGGGCTCGCAGGCGACCACCTCGCCGCGGTTCATGATGGCTATTGTGTCGCAGAGCTCCTGCGCCTCTTCCAGATAGTGGGTGGTCAGCAGGATGGTCACGCCCTCGGCGTTGAGGCGGCGGACGTATTCCCACAGCTGGCGGCGCAGCTCGACGTCGACGCCGGCCGTGGGCTCGTCGAGGATCAGGATGGGCGGATTGTGCACCAGGGCCTTGGCCACCATCAGGCGGCGTTTCATGCCGCCGGACAGGGCGCGGACATAGGCGTGGGCCTTGTCGCTCAGACCGAGGGCGGCGAGCAGTTCGTCGGAGCGGCGCTCATTGGCGGGGACGCCATAGAAGCCGGCCTGGACCTCCAGCGCCTCGCGCGGGGTGAAGAAGACGTCGGCGACGATCTCCTGCGGCACCACGCCGAGGGCGGCGCGGGCGTCGCGCGGCTGTTTGTCGATGTCGCGGCCCCAGATCCCGGCCGTGCCGCCGGTCTTGTTGACCACACCGGCGAGGATGTTGATCAGGGTCGACTTGCCGGCGCCGTTGGGGCCCAGCAGGCCGAACATCGAGCCGCGCGGAATGACCAGATCGACGCCGCGCAGGGCGACCTTGGGTGGGGCCTTCTTCGAGCCGGCATAGGTCTTTTCCAGCCCGCGGACCTCGATGGCGTTCACGGGCAGGGCGGCGGAGTCGGACATTCGGCGGCTTTCAGTCGGTGACGGGCCTAGGTAGGCCCCCGGTCCGTCGTCGCCAAGGCCAGAGGCGTCGACGTCCGCTTCGATGTGTCAATGACGCTTGACAGGTGGCGCTTTGATGTCTAGCACACTTGTCATTATGAACAGTTTGCTTGACGGAGACCGACCTATGACCCGCACCAAAATGATCGGCTGGACGGCGTTTTCATTCTGCCTGCTCGGCTACGGGACCTTCACCGCCGTGGTGGTTCTGAACCTGATGGGCGAGATCCCCCGGCGCGAGACCCTGATGATCGGTGGTCCGGCCGCGGTGATCGGCGAGATCGGCCTGTGGGTTGCCGCGGGCTGCCTGGGCTGGTCGCTGTTCCGCAAGCGCAAGGCCTTCTTCGACCGGCTCTTCCGTCGGAAATCGCAGACGGTTTGACGCCGTGCGCCGGGGCTTCTAGGGAGTCGGCCGTTATTCGCCGCCACCAGTCAGGGTCGCCCATGCCGCCGCGCCACGCCGATGCGATCATTCCGCCGCCGGAAGCCATCGTGGTCTCCACCAAACGTGTGGCCTGCGACGGGGGCGGCGGCGCGCTCGGTCATCCGCTGGTCTATATGGACATGGGCGGCGAGGACTTCGTCGAATGCGCCTATTGCGACCGCCGCTTTGTGCTGGACGCCCATCCCAAGACCGAAAACGAATACCTCAGCCCCGCCGCGCGGCCGCCTGAGGCGCACTGACGACGGTCAGCTAGGTCCCGCAGACCGTCAGCGGACCTCGACACCCTTCCAGAAGGCGACGCGTCCCCTGATTTCGGCGGCCGCGGACTTCGGGTCGGCGTAGTACCAGGCGGCGTCCCGGTTCTCGGCCCCGCCGGCCTGGACGGAATAGTATTCCGCCTTGCCCTTCCACGGACAGACGCTGGTGGTCGAGGACGGGGTCAGGACGCCCGGCTTCACGGCCTCAAGGGGGAAGTAGTGGTTCCCCTCCACGATGACGGTGTTGTCGCTTTCGGCGATCACCTCGCCGTTCCAGCTCGCCTTGGTCATGACTGTCTCCTCCGGGAGCACAGATGGGGAGGATTGCGCCGGAAGCCAGAGTGGGGGGAGGTCTATCGGCTGTCAGTCCGCGGCGGGCGGCGCCGGCATCAGGTCCCCGAACGGTGCCGCGTCCTCCAGCGCCCGGACGAAGGAGGGCCGTGCCATCAGCCGCGCGTGCCAGGCCCTCAGCCGTGGCCGGTCGCCGAACGGGACCAGCCGGCGGGCGTAGGTCAGGATCGGTGCTGCGCCGCAGTCCGCCAGGCTGAATCGCTCGCCCGCGCCCCAGGTCCGGCCGTCCGACAACCGCCCTTCCAGCCAGTCCCACGCCCCGGTCAGGACGTCTGCGTCCTGGGTGTCGCCGAAAGGGTCCTCATGGCCGGCGGGGCGGAATTTGCGCGGAATGATGCGGTTCATCGGGCCGCCGGCGTAGGTGTCGACCATCCGGTCGACGAGCCGCGCCTCCAGCGCCGCCTCGGGATCGGCGGGGATCAGTCGCCCGCCGCCGGCCAGCCGGTCCAGATATTCGATGACGATGCTGGATTCGTAGAGGGTCTTGCCGGCCGCCATATCGACCAGCGCCGGCATCTTGCCGAAGGGCGACAGGGCGCGGAATTCGGCCATGACCGCCTCGTTTCCGGCCTCGACCAGCCTCTGGTCGAAGGGCAGGCCGAGTTCGTAGAGGGCCACGGAGGCCTTCTGGCCGTAGGCGGAATAGGGGTGGGACCAGAGGGTCAGGGACATGGATCAGACCTTTGAGGCGACGGCCCGCCGGCCGAGGGGCTGGTCGAGGCTTTGGTCGGGTCCGGCACCGAATCCGTCGGCCGAAACGGCGAAGCAATTCACACGCACCTTGCCGGTCATCTCGAGCTTTCCCTGGCCGCCCTGCCTGTGGGGGCCGCCGCAAGTCTCAACTTCCGGAGGCGGGACGCAACCCCCCGTTAATCGACAGGGCGCAGGCTCTGCCCAACGTCCTTACGGAGCGGTTCGATGTCGACCATCCAGACCACAAGCTATCGTCGCCAGCGCGACCATTTCGAGCCGCAGGACACCGATCCGCACGAACAGCGGCGGCTGCGGGGCCTGCTCGAACAGATCGACTATTCGGCCTTCATCGCCAATCGCGAGGTGATCGGCCAGATGTTGCCGAAGCTCGACGCGTCGATGTTCCAGAAACTGGCCGTGCTGACGGCAACGGCCCGGGCGAAATGGGTGGCCGAGAGCCTCCGGCAGTCCGAATCCGGCGCACCCTCGACACCAGACCAGATCGCGCGCCTCGCCTCCGCGCGCACTGCCTATGAGGAGCTGGCCGAGGCCTATGAGGGCCTGCGCCGCATGGTCGAGCGCGGCTACGCCTCCCTCCGCTAGCCGATAGGCTGCGGCCGGGTCGCGATCGGCGAATCGGGGTCGGTGGACGGCCGCTCGGCCGCGGTCGGCACCGGCTCGGGCGCGATCACAATCACGGGCGGGGGCGTGACCGTCGGCGACGGGGCGACCGCCGCGGGCGAAGCAGGACGGGCCGCGGGCGGCGGCGTCGTGCGCGCCGGAACGGCCACGGTTGCAGCCGGCCTGGCAGCGGGTGCCGCGACGACGGGCGCGGGCGTTTCGACCACGGCTTCGGTCACGGGCGCGGGAGCCGGCGGGCTTTCCGGCGTGACTGTTTCGGCGGCCGGGACCGCCGGTACCGGTTCCGGCGCGGCGATGGCGGCCGGGGCGGGGGCCTCAGCGGGCGTGCGGGACCAGATCCAGCCTCCGAGCGCGAGCACGGTCACAGCGGCGAGCGCGATCCCGGCATAGAGCGGGACCCGGCTGGCGGGCCTGCGGCCTTCGCCGGCGGCGGGTGCCGGTTCCTCAGCGGGTTCCGCGGCGAAAACGACGGGTTGGACCGGCGCGGGCGTGGGAGCGGGCGAACGGGCGGGCTCCGGTTCGGGTGTTGGCAGGGTGCGGACGGTCAGGTCAGGCTCGGCGGCGGCTGCCGGGGACAGGGCCACTTCCTCGCGCGGCTCCGGCGCGCGGGCGACGGGCGCGGCTGCCGCCGGAGCAGGCGCGGGAGCCGGGGCGCGCGACGGGGCGGCGCGCGGGATCATCGAGCCGCTCAGAATGCCCGGCGTGAACTGCATGGGCGAGGATTCGGGCCGGGGCGGAAGACCGCCGGCCTTCGGCAGCGGGCCGGTGCGGAAGACGGTTGCGGGCGGCCGGCCCCAGACCACGGCGCGGCGGAAGGGCTCAGGCGTGCCGTTGAGCTTCTTGTCGGTATCGGTGGGCATCAAAACTCCCGCGCAGGAACCGGCGCGCTACATCAAATGCGGAGAGGGGCCAAGGTGTCCGCCGATCTGGCCCGTTTCGTGACCCCGGCGGAGGACCTCAGTTCTTCAAACGGTATCCCGTGCGGAACATCCAGAAGACGACCGTCAGACAGACCAGGAGGAAGCCCAGCGTGGCCGCCAGACTGGCCACGATGCCGACGTCCCCCGACCCGTAGAAGGTCCAGCGGAAGCCGGAGATCAGATAGACCACCGGGTTGAACAGGGTGATGCTCCGCCAGACCGGCGGCAGCATGTCGATCGAATAGAAGGACCCGCCCAGGAAGGTCAGGGGCGTGACCACCAGCATGGGGATCATCTGCAACTGTTCGAAGCCGTTGGCCCAGATGCCGATGATGAAGCCGAACAGGCTGAAGGTCGTCGAGATCAGGATCAGGAAGGCCAGCATCTCGATCGGGTGCAGGATTTTCAGGGGCACGAACAGGGACGCTGTCGCCAGGATGATCAGGCCCAGCACCGCCGACTTGGTCGCGGCCGCGCCGACATAGGCGATGACGATCTCCAGCGGAGACACGGGCGCCGAGAGGATCTCGTAGATGGTGCCGGTGAATTTCGGGAAATAGATGCCGAAGGAGGCGTTGAAGATCGACTGGGTGAACAGGCTCAGCATGATCAGGCCGGGCACGATGAAGGCGCCGTAGGGGACGCCGTCGATCTCGGTCATGCGGCTGCCGATGGCAGAGCCGAAGACCACGAAATAGAGGGCGGTCGTGATCACCGGGGTGACGATCGACTGCCAGACGGTGCGCAGGGCGCGCGCCATCTCGAACCGGTAGATGGCCCAGACGCCGTAGCCGTTGAAGGTCAGGCTGCTCATGCGGCGGCTCCCGTCTTGTCCCTGTGGACCAGGCTGACGAAGATATCCTCCAGCGAACTCTGGCTGGTGTGAAGGTCCTTGAAGGCGATGCCGAGGTCCGAGAGCTTGCGCAGCAAGGAAGGCACGCCGGTCTTCTCGAGGTTGGAATCGAAGACGTATTCCAGCTCGTTGCCGTCGGCCTTGAGCGTCGGCGACCATTCGGCCAGCTCAGCCGGCACGGCGGCGAGGGTTCCTGCAGGTTCAGCGTCAGGGTCTTCTTGCCCAGCTTCTTCATCAGGGTGGCGGTCTGTTCGACGAGGATCAGTTCGCCCTTGAGGATCACCCCGACGCGGTCGGCCATCTCTTCGGCCTCCTCGATATAGTGGGTGGTCAGGATGATGGTGACGCCCTTGTCGCGCAGGCCGCGGACGAGGTTCCACATGTCGCGGCGCAGTTCGACGTCGACGCCCGCGGTCGGTTCGTCGAGGAACAGGATGTCGGGTTCGTGGCTCAGCGCCTTGGCGATCATCACCCGGCGCTTCATGCCGCCGGACAGGGTCATGATCTTGTCGTTGCGCTTCTCCCACAGGGACAGTTCACGCAGCACCTTCTCGATGTGGCCGGGGTTCGGCGCCTTGCCGAACAGGCCGCGGCTGAAGGTGACGGTGGCCAGCACCGTCTCGAAGGCATCGGTGGTCAGCTCCTGCGGCACGAGGCCGATCTTCGACCGCGCCGCCCGATAGTCCGTCTGGATGTCGTGACCGTCGGCGATGACCGTGCCCGTGGTCGGGGTGACGATGCCACAGACGATCGAGATCAGGGTCGTCTTGCCTGCGCCATTGGGTCCCAGCAGGGCGAAGATCTCGCCCTTGCCGATGCTCAGGTCCGTGGCCTTCAGGGCCTGAAGCCCCGATTTGTAGGTCTTGGTCAGACCTTGGATGGAAATAACCGGCTGCATACGCGCCCTCCCGAGACGCAGGCAGATATGCGTCCGCCTGTCGCACCTCAAGGGTTGGCGGGGCGCGGGAGCCATATTCCCGGCTGCGGGTTACCGTCGCCGTGCCCGATCTCATCGCCCTCGTCCGCACCCGTCTGGCCGACCTGGGAGAGCGGGGCCGTCACCGCTCGTCGCTGCTTCGGCGCGTGCCGCCCCTGCATGTGTTGCTCGAGTGGGCGGCGCGGGTCGGCTACGGTTCCCTCGGTTTTGTCTATCTGTCGGCGGGGGTGCTGAGCCTGCTGGCCGCCACCGATCGCATAGGCGACGCGGCGGGCTCCAAGGAGGCGACCTTCTGGCTGGCCGACCAGCCATTCGGGCGGGTGTGGCTGTTCCTGCTGGGATTGGGACTGCTGGCCTTCGTGCAGTGGTGCATCCTGCAGTCGGTGTTCGACGCCGACCATGAGGGCACGAACTGGAAGGGTTTGATGAGGCGGGCCAGTCACGCCGCCAACGGCCTGTTCCACGGCGTTCTGGCGGTGTCCGTCTTCGGGCTGCTGCATAACGCGCCGGTCGATCCCAACGCGGTTGAAACGGCGGCCAATCAGGACAAGGCGGCCATGGTGCTTAGCCTGCCATTCGGCGACTGGCTGCTGATCGCGGTGGGATTCGGGATCATCGCCGCCGGGGTCAGCAATGTCGTGAACGGGCTGCGTCAGGACTTCACAAGAAAGCTGTCCTGTTCCGCCGAGGTTTGCCGCCGCGTCGCTCCCTTGGCCAAGGCGGGCAATGTCGCGCGAGGGGTCTCCTTCATACCGCTCGGAATCTTCGTGGTTCTGGGCGGCCTGCGTTCGCAGGCCTCGGAGGTGCGCAGCTTCGGCGCCGCGCTGGACGGGCTGGAGGCGCAGCCCGGCGGGCCGTGGGTCCTCGCCTTCACCGCGCTGGGTTTGATGGCCTTCGGCGCCTTTTCCTTCATTGAAGCGCGCTTTCGTCGCATCCGTCCGCCGCGCGACCTGAATCCGATGGCTTGACGCGTCCGCAAGGAACCGTTGCCGTACCTGCCAGTTCAATCCTTGCCGGAGACCGACCCATGTTGAAGCGAAGCCTCGCTGCCGCCCTCGCCCTGACGGGTGCCTTGTCCCTGTCGGCCTGCGTAACCGCGCCGGGACCCGATGAGGTGCGCGCGCCGGCACCGGTGAGGGCCGTTGATCTCGATCGCTTCTACAGCGGGCGCTGGCTGGAGATCGCGCGTCTGCCGATGGGACTGACGGACGGCTGCGTGGCCGGGGCGACGAACTATGTCGTGGTCAATCCGACGCGGGTCGATGTGCGCGACACCTGTCAGGTGGATACGCCGCAGGGCCGGGAGAAGGCGATCGGCGGGCGGGGCGAGATCATGGATCCGGGCACCAACGCCAAGCTGAGGGTTCGCTATGTCGGCGGCCTGATCACCTGGGACTACTGGGTGCTGGACCATGCCGAGGACTACAGCTGGTTCATCTCCGCCGACCCGACCTTCGACAAGCTGTGGATCTACACCCGCGAGGTTCCGGACGCCGCCGAACGCGCGGCGCTCGTCGCGCGTGCCGCGGCGCTGGGCTATGACGTCAGCCGTCTGGAGTTCCCCGCGTTCTGATCCGCCCATCCAAAGGCCACCCCATGATCCGTCCGACCTTGCTCGCAGCTTCCGCCCTTGTGCTCACGCTCGCAGCCTGCGGAGGCAATGAGGCGCTGGACCCGTCCGCGGGATTCGGACCTGACCCGACCTTGCCGCGGCCGCAGGCGTCGCTGTTCCCGCGGGTCAACATCGCCGAGGCGGTCGGCTGGCCGGAGGGCCGCACGCCGGTGGCGGCGCGCGGTTTCCGGGTCCAGGCCTTTGCATCGGGCCTCGACCATCCGCGCTGGCTCTATCGCCTGCCGAATGGCGACGTCCTGGTCGCCGAGAGCAATGCCCCGCCCAAGCCCGAGGGCAAGTCGGGCGGTCTGCGCGGCTGGGTGCAGGGTCTGGTCATGAAGAAGGCCGGGGCGCGGGCACCCAGCGCCGACCGGATCACCCTGCTGCGTGACGCCGACGGCGACGGGGCGGCCGAGACCCGGACGGTGTTTCTCGAAAACCTGACCTCGCCCTTCGGCATGGCCCTGGTCGGGAACACCCTCTACGTCGCCAATGCCGACGCGGTGGTCGCCTTCCCCTATCAGACCGGCCAGACCCGGATCACGGCGGCCGCGACCCGGCTGGCGGCCCTGCCGGCGGGACGCAACCATCACTGGACCAAGAGTCTGGTCGCCAGCGCGGACGGGACCCGGCTGTATGTCGGGGTCGGCTCGAACTCCAACGTGGGGGAGAACGGTCTGGCCGAGGAGGAGGGCCGCGCCGCCATCCATGAGATCGACATCGCGACGGGAGCCGACCGCATCTTCGCCTCGGGCCTGCGCAATCCGGTCGGACTGGCGTGGCAGCCGGACAGTGGCAAACTCTGGGTCGCGGTCAATGAGCGCGATGAGCTCGGCAACGACCTGGTGCCCGACTACATGACGTCGGTGACGCCCGGCGGCTTCTACGGCTGGCCGTGGAGCTACTATGGCCAGACCGTCGACACGCGGGTCGAACCGGCCAATCCCGGGATGGTCGCGCGGGCCCTGCGGCCGGACTACGCCCTCGGTGCCCATACGGCGTCGCTGGGGCTGACGTTCGGCGAGGGCGGCCTGTTTCCCGTCCGCTATCGCGGCGGCGCCTTTGTGGGCCAGCACGGATCATGGAACCGGACGCCGCGCAACGGCTACCGCGTCATCTTTGTGCCGTTCACGGGCGGCGTTCCGGCGGGTCCGCCCGAAGACATCCTGACCGGCTTTCTCAACGAGGCGGACCAGGCGATGGGCCGCCCCGTCGGGGTGCAGTTCGACCGCACGGGAGCCCTGCTGGTGGCGGACGACGTCGGCAATGTGATCTGGCGCGTTTCGCCGGCGGCCTGACCCCGATCAGACAAGGGCCCCGGCGGATCGCTCCGCCGGGGCCCTGTTTTCAGACTTGACAGGCGCGATCAGCCGACCGGTTCGACGATGATCACCGGAGGCGTCGGCGCGGGTGCCGGCGTCGCCGGGGGCGCGGTCACCGGGGCGGTGTTCAGGGTCGTGGTCGAAGGCGCGGCCGGCGTATAGGCCTGCGGTCCGGTGGTGACCGCCGGGGCCGGCGCTACGGCCCGGGGCGTGGCGGCCGGGGCGGCTTGACGGGGTGCCGGCGCGGGCATGGCCCGGCGAAGCGGTGCGGCGTCCCGGGCGACCGGTGCAGCGGGGGGCTCGGCGATGACCGGCGCGGGCGTCGAGGCGGTGGTCAGCGGAGCCGCGGCGGTAGCCGTCGGCGAGGCCGACAGGACCGGGGCGGTCAAGGCCGGTTCGGCCAGGGGCGCGGTCGCCTCTTCCGGGCCCTGCATCAGCATCATGGCACCGAGGCCGCCGAGCGCCACGACGGCGACGGGGGTCAGAATCATCCAGGTCCTGATCTTGCCCTGGCCGCCGCGAACCTTGCCACGACGGGCATAGACGGGGACGAAGGGCGCGTCCTGGGTCAGGTCGGCGCGGGGGGCCTCCAGGCGGTCGTTCAGCGGTTGCGTTTGGTCGGGATAGGTCACGGACATTTTAGTTCCTCCAGAAAACTCATGGAAGAAACAGGTCTGTGAGATCGCGGTTCCGCGATTTCTGGATGGCCTTGAAGAAACACCGTTGCCGCCACATTCGGGGCGGCAACGGTGCGACTTTAAGCTCAATCAATACTTAGAAGTTGGTCAGTTCCGAGATCGACAGCACGGCCGGCTGGGGGTCGCCGCTGGCATAGGTGCCGACCCAGATTTCATAGCGGCCGGACACGGAGCCGAGGGTGACCAGCGGGTTGTTGTCCTCGCCGGTGTCGTCGTCGCAGTACCATTCGCCGTTCGGGCCGTTCACCACCAGCGTCGTGTCGGCCTTGGACAGGACCGAGATCTTGATGTTGAGCGAGCCGTTGCCGTTCCACTGGAAGCGGAAGTCGGGCGAATTGGTGATGAAGCCGGCGCAGCCGCTCCCGGCGTTGGAGGCGCTGATGTCGCCGCCGGCGCGCAGGCTGACGAGGTGCGGATCGGGCTGGAAGCCCGGCGCCAGGGTGATGCTGCCGTAGTTGGGCTCGGCGTTGTAGTCCTGGGCCGCGACAGGCCCGGCCAGCGCGAGGGCGCAAACGGCGGTCAGAAGATATTTCATCGTGTATTCCCCCGAGGATCATTCCGGCCCCACGCCGCCAATCCGCGTTCGGTGATTAAGACCCGGCGCACGCCGTTCTTCAAGCGGCTGTCAGACTTCGACAGGTTCACCCCGCATCACCGCCGCATCGGCGCCACGCCGCGGCGTAAACCGGCGGTCTTTTGCCTCTAATCGCTTCTGTGATTCCCCTGCCGGTTGACCGGGACCGGCGGCTTGTCCATCACCAAGGCAAGGGCGGCTTTCCATGGAGCGATGAAGACGATGGGTCTGGTGGCGAACATCAAGCGCAACATGCGTTTCGCCAAGGGGCTGCGCCGTCTGCTCAAGCGCATCAAGCCGATTGAGCTGGATAGCGCCGATCTGGTCTGTGACGACTGGGAAGAGGCCGTTGACCGGTTCGGTGACCGGGTCGCGATTGTCGATGACCGGCGGACGGTGACCTATCGCGAGCTCGACGCCATGGCCAACCGGTTCGGCCACTGGGCCCAGAGCCGCCGGCTCAAGCGAGGCGACACCATCGCCCTGGTGATGCTGAACCGGGCCGAATACATCGCCGCCTGGATCGGCTTCTCCAAGATCGGCGTGGCCACCGCCCTGATCAACACCAATCTGACCGGCCACGCCCTGGCCCACTGCCTGTCCATCTCCAACGCGTCCCAGGTCGTGACGGACGAGGATTGCTGGAAACGTGTCGAGGACGCGCGGGACCTGTCCGGCCGCAACCTGATGCTCTGGGTGCTGGGCCTGCGCGACGAGGATGAGGCCGACGAGCGGCGCGGCCTGGACAAGCCGGTGCGCAGCGGTTCGTCCGTGCGGCCCGCGCGGTCGGCGCGCCTGGGCCTGACCAATCGCGACACGGCGCTGTACATCTACACCTCGGGTACCACCGGCCTGCCCAAGGCGGCGAAGATCACCCACGCCCGGGCCCGGACCTATATGCGCGCCTTCGCCGGGGCGACGGCCGCCACCGAAAAGGACGTCACCTTCAACGTTCTGCCCCTCTATCACTCGACCGGCGGGCTGGTCGGGGTCGGGCCCGCCTTGCTGAACGGCGGCCAGCTGGTGCTGCGCAAGCGGTTCTCGGCGACGAATTTCTGGCCGGACGTAAAGGCCTCGGGCGCGACCCTGTTCGTCTATATCGGCGAGCTGTGCCGCTATCTGGTCAACTGCCCCGAAGCCGAGCACGAGAAGTCCCACACGCTGCGGCTGGCCTTCGGGAACGGCCTGCGGCCCGATGTCTGGACCGACTTCCAGAGGCGGTTCGCGATTCCGAACATCCTCGAATTCTATGGTTCGACCGAGGGCAATGTCTCGGTGTTCAATTTCGACGGCAAGCCCGGTGCCATCGGTCGTGTTCCCGGTTTCCTCAAGAAGCAGATCAATTTCCGGCTGGTCCGGTTCGACATGGACACCGAGGAGCCTGTCCGGGGCGCAGACGGCCTGTGCCAGCTGGCCAAGGCCGGCGAGGTCGGCGAGGCGCTGGGCATGATCGGCGACGACATTCGTCATGCCTTCTCGGGTTATGCCGACCGGGCGGCCTCCGAGAAGAAGATCCTGCGCGACGTGTTCGTGCGCGGCGATCGCTGGTTCCGCACCGGCGACCTGATGAAGCAGGACAGCGAGGGCTACGTCTATTTCATCGACCGGATCGGCGACACCTACCGCTGGAAGGGTGAGAACGTTTCGACCGCCGAGGTCGAGCAACGGCTGGCCGACGCACCCGGCGTGAAGGAGGTCATCGCCTATGGCGTTCCTGTGCCCGGCCACGAGGGCAAGGCCGGGATGGTGGCGCTGGTCGTCGAGGGCCGGTTCTCCGCCCGTCCGTTCGCCGACTGGGTCGACCAGGAACTGCCGACCTACGCCCGCCCGGCGTTTGTCCGCCTGATCAAGTCCGCCGACACCACCGGAACCTTCAAATACAAGAAGATCGATCTGGTCGCCGACGGCTTCGATCCCGACAAGGTCGACGGCCCGCTCTATGTCCGGGGCGGCAAGAACGGCTACACCAAATTCAGCGAGGCGGCGCGCGCGGCCATCATGGACGGCGAAACCCGGCTCTAGAGGTCGCCTGTTCGCAACCGCCCCTTAATCATTAACGGCGAAGGTCGGCGTCTCTCGCGCACAGGATCGCTCGCCCTCCCATGTTCCAGATTATCGGCATTGTCCTGCTGTTCGGCATGGTGTTCGGCAGCTACGCCATCTCAGGCGGCAAGTTCGACGTCATCACCCATGCGGCACCGCATGAGTTGATGGCCATCGGCGGGGCCGGCATCGCCGCCTTCCTGATCTCGAACAGCGTCACCACGATGAAGGGCACCCTGGGCGGTCTGGGCAAGTCGTTCGGGGGGGTCAAATGGAAGAAGCAGGACTACAAGGACCTGCTGTCCCTGCTGTTCCAGCTGACCAAGACGATGAAGTCCAAGGGCGTCATCGCCCTGGAAAGCCACATCGAAAAGCCTGCCGAGAGCACGATCTTCCAGAAATATCCCAAGGTCCTGAAGGACCATTTCGCCACCGACTTCATCTGCGACACCCTGCGGATGATGACCATGAACCTCGAGGATCCCCACCAGATCGAGGACGTCATGGAAAAGCAGCTCGAGAAGCACCACCACGAGGCGCTCGAGCCGGCCCATGCCCTGCAGAACCTGGCTGACGCCCTGCCGGCGCTCGGCATCGTCGCCGCCGTTCTGGGGGTCATCAAGACCATGGGCTCGATCACCGAGCCGCCGGAGATCCTCGGCGGCATGATCGGCGGCGCCCTGGTCGGCACCTTCATGGGCGTCTTCATGGCCTATGGCCTGGTCGGCCCGATCGCGGCCCGGCTGAAGGGAATCGTCGACGAGGAAGCCGCCTACTACAAGATCATCCAGTCGGTGCTGGTCGCCCACCTGCACGGCAACGCCGCCCAGATCTCCGTCGAGATCGGCCGCGGAGACATTCCGTCGGCGGCCCAGCCGTCGTTCGTCGAGATGGAAGAGTCCCTGTCGGCCGCGCCGACCGACGCCTGATCACGCCCGACCGGCCTGTAACCTTTCGCCCCGCGTCATCGAAACCGGTGTCGGGGGCATGACGCCCCATGTCCGGCCATTCCGGCCGCTAATTCCCAGGGGTTCAACATGATCCGCAAACTGCTCGTGGTCGCCGCCGGCGCCGTCGCTCTCGCCGCCTGTACGCCCGCCGCCGAAGAAAAAGCTGAAACCACCGAGGGCGCGATGGCCCCTGCAGCCGAGGGTGCCATGGCTCCCGCAGCGGACGGTGCCATGGCACCGGCGACCGACGGCGCTATGGCTCCCGCCGCCGAGGGCGCAATGGCTCCTGCTGCGGCAGGCGCCATGGCCGCTGACGACAAGATGGCTCCGGCCCACTAGGGATTCGGGCCACCGAACCGCGTCGCGGCCGGCCCTGCGTTGGCCGGGATGCGGTTCGGACCGCTCCTGTCAGAAGGGTCGCGGACGGCGGGGGCACCCTGTCGGCGTCCCTGTCACGCGCGGGTGAGTCTCCCCGGTGCCGATTCGGCCCGGTGACCCGCCGCAACGGTCGCCCTGGCGGCCGCCGGGGAGCGGTCGGCGCTGTCCGGCGAGCCGATGCACGTTGAATTCCGGCCGTGGGGTCACGCCGGTTCACGAATGCGTGAGAATTAGGCTTGGCTTTCGCTCACGTTCCCGTTATCTCCGGAACTGCGAGGAGTTCATGACCTCGTATGACCCTTCTGAAGGAATAAAACTATGCGCATCACCGCTCTGGTCGCCGCTTCGGTCGCCGCTCTGGCCCTGGCCGCCTGCACCCCCGCCGCCGACAAGGCTGAAGAAGCTCCGGCCGCTGACGCCGCTGCTGAAGCCCCGGCCGCCGACGCCGCCATGGCCCCGGCTGCCGACGCCGCTGCCCCGGCTGCCGACGCCGCTGCCGCCCCGGCCGCCGACGCCGCTGCCGCTCCGGCTGCCGACGCCGCTGCCCCGGCCGCCGCTCACTAATACGAGCGACATCATTCGGGCCTTCGGGTCTGATGAAGGAAGGGCCGTCCCGGAAGGGGCGGCCCTTTTTCGTTGTCCCGACCGCTGCGCGCCGCCGAACGTGGGCGCTATTTAACTTGCGGGGGTTCGCCGGCGGTCGTTATCCAGTTCCCCGGGACGCCCTCGTCCATCGAATCCAAGGAGCCCTCCAATGCGCATCACAGCCCTGATCGTGGCAGCCTCCGCCGCGCTTGCCCTGACCGCCTGCCAGAAGGCCGAGGAAAAGGCCGACGGCGCCGCGACCGAAGCCGTTGAAGCCGCCGGCGTCGCCGACCCGGCCGCCGCCAACACCACCATCGACCAAGCCGCCGCTGATGCCCAGGCTGCCGCAGACGCCGCTGCCGCCGCTGAGCTGGCCCCGGCCGCCGCTGACGCCGCCGCCCCGGCACCGGCCGCCGCGGCTCCCGCCGCACCGGCCGCCGCGGCCCACTAGGCCCGGAGATCCGGCGCGCTTGCCGGCGGACAAGCCCGAGAATGGAGGGCCGCCCCCCGGGGGCGGCCCTTTTTCGTTGCGCGACGGCCCGGGCGGTATAGGCCGTGGCGAATGACTGAAGACCGTGCCCCCCGCCTGATCTGGACCGACGACGGCTCGCCGCGTTCGGGACGGTTCGGCGATGTCTATTTCTCGCAGCAGGACGGGCTCGCCGAGAGCCGGGCGGTGTTTCTCGCCGGCTGCGGTCTGCCCGGAGCCTGGCAGGGACGGTCCCGCTTCTGCGTCGCCGAACTGGGCTTCGGCACCGGTCTGAACATCGCCGCCCTGCTGGACCTCTGGCGCCGCGAGGGGCCGGCTGACGGCCGGTTGAGCCTGTTCTCGGTCGAGGGATTTCCGTTGAGCCGCGAAGAGGCGGGGCGGGCGCTGGAGGCCTGGCCGGACCTCGCGGAGGCGACACAGGCGTTGCTGGATGTCTGGCCGGAGCCGACGCCGGGATTTCATCGTCTCGACCTGCCCGGGTTCAAGGCGACGCTCGACCTCGCGATCGGCGACGTCGGCTGGGCCCTGTCGCAGTGGTCCGGACAGGCGGACGCCTGGTTCCTCGACGGCTTCGCGCCCTCGACCAATCCAGGGATGTGGTCGGAGGCGGTCATGGACGGCATCGCCGCCCGCTCCGCGCCGGGCGCGCGGGTTGCGACCTTCACTGTGGCCGGGGCTGTGCGGCGGGGGCTGGCGGAGCGAAACTTCGCCGTGGAGAAGCAGCCGGGTCACGGGCGCAAGCGCGAACGTCTGGAAGCCCGGCTGCCGGGCTCCCCTCTCGCACCAGCGCAGACGCCTTCCGTGGCAGTGGTCGGGGCCGGGATCGCGGGAGCGGCGCTGGCGCACGCCTTTGCGGCGCTGGGCGTGCGATCGACGGTCGTCGAGGCGGCGCACGCTGGCGCGGGTGGCTCCGGTTTTCCGGCCGCCCTTGTGACGCCCCGGTTCGACGCCGGAGACGCGGAGATCGCGGGTCTGCACGCCCAGGCCCTGACCCGGGCGGCGGCCCTCTACGCGGCCATACCCGAGGCCGTGATCGAGACGGGCGTGCTTCAGCTCGAACAGACGCCGCGCGATGCCGGACGGTTCGCCAAGGTCTCGGCCCAGCCCTTCTGGAGCGAGGGCGCGATGGAGGTCCGGGATGCCGGGCGCTGCGCTGCCGACCTGGGTGAGCCCGTCGGCTGCGGCGGACTGTGGATGCGCGACGCCATGGCGATCCGGCCACGCGCCGTGCTCGACGTCTGGCTGGCGAAGGCGGTCCGGGTCACGGCGCGGGTGGCGCATATCGAACCGGCGGGTACCGGCTGGCGTTTGCTGGACGAGGCCGGCGGCCTGATTGTCGAAGCCGACATCGTCGTGGTTGCGGGTGGCGGGGGAACGGCGGGACTGGTCCCCGATCTGGCGCTGTCGCCGGTCCGGGGGCAGGCGGACTGGATAGAGGGCGTCGAGGCCCGGCCCGTCGCCTGGGGCGGCTATGCCGTGCCGACAGGCTCCGGCCTGTTGTTCGGCGCGACCCATGATCGGGGCGAGACTGATGGTGGACCCTCGGAAGAGGCCGGGGCCCGCAATCTGGCGACGGTGGCGGCCCGGCTACCGCATCTGGCCGCACGGATCGCGGCGGCAGGCGAAGCCTCGGCCCGGACGGCCGTTCGGGCCACGACGCCGGACCGGTTGCCCCTGGCCGGAGCCGTGCCGGGGCGCGCAGACCTGTTCGTGCTCGGCGGACTGGGTTCGCGCGGCTTCTGCGTCGCGCCGCTTCTGGCCGAACATGTCGCGGCCCTGGCCCTCGGGGCACCGTCACCCCTGCCGGCGGACCTGGCGGCGCGGGTCGACCCGTTACGAAACGCTACCGTCGGGGCCCTTGTGCAACCGATCAGCAAGGCGGACGGTTGAGGTTCCGGTTCCTCGAGGAGACTCCCCCATGCGCACCCTCGCCTTTGCCGCTCTCGGCGCCCTGACCTTTCTGGCCTCCTGCGCGCGCGTTGAGGGCGTCGGCATGGCGGGCGACCCGCCGGCCCGCGCCCGTCAGTGTTTCAGCGTCCGCCAGGTCAATAATTTCGAACAGGGCCGCCCCGATCAGGTCTTCCTGCGGGTCGGGCGCAGCGACGTGTATGAGCTCAACGCCGCCGGCGGTTGCCCGGACATGGACTTCGCCGTCCAGATGGCCCTGATCCCCGACGGCGGCATGGTCGGCTCGCGCCTGTGCACCGACGACTGGGCCCGGATCGTGGTGCCGGGATCCACATCCCAGACCTCGGTCTGCCGCGTCAGGGTCAGCCGCAAGCTGACCGCCGAAGAGATCGAGGCCCTGCCGGCGAACCACAGGCCCTGATCTTCCCGCCTCAGGTCTTCTGGGCGTAGCCGAGGCGCTGGTTCAGCTTGTCGATCAGATCGATCGCCGTGTCGGCGATGACCGAGCCGGGCGGATAGACGGCGGCGGCACCCATGTCGACCAGGGTCTGGACGTCCGACGGCGGGATCACCCCGCCGACCACGATCATGATGTCCGGGCGGCCCAGCTTCTCCAGCTCGGCCTTCAGTTCGGGCACCAGCGTCAGGTGGCCCGCTGCCAGGGATGAAGCACCGACGGCGTGGACATTGCCGGCCACGGCGTCGCGGGCGGCCTCGGCCGGGGTCTGGAACAGCGAACCGGCCGTGGCCTCGAGGCCGAGGTCGCCATAGGCGGTGGCGATGACCTTCTGGCCGCGGTCGTGGCCGTCCTGGCCGAGCTTGGCGATCAGGATCCGTGGAGGGCCGCCGTCATTGTCGACGAAGGCGGCGACCATGTCGCGGGCGCGGCTGATCTTCGGATCATTGCCGGCCTCGCGGGCATAGACGCCGCGGGCGGTCTTCACCGTCGCCACATGGCGACCAAAGGCGGCCTCCAGCGCATCGGAGATCTCGCCGACGGTGGCATAGGCGCGGGCGGCCTGGACCGACAGCTCGAGCAGATTGGCGCTGCCCCGGGCCCCCGCGGTCAAGGCGTCCAGCGCGGCCTGGGTCTTCGCCTCGTCGCGTTCGGCGCGCAGGCGTTTCAGCTTGTCGATCTGGGCCGCGAGCACGGCGGCGTTGTCGACCTTGAGCATGGGAATGTCGTCGACGGCATCGGAGAGATAGCGGTTCACGCCGACGACAGTCTGCTGGCCCGTATCGATCCGGGCCTGGGTGCGGGCCGAGGCTTCCTCGATCCGCATCTTGGGCACGCCGGCCTCGATGGCCTTCGCCATACCGCCCAGGGCCTCGACCTCGGCCATCAGGACGCGGGCCTTGTTCGCCAGTTCGTGGGTCAGGCGTTCGACATAGTAGCTGCCGCCCCACGGATCGATGACCTTCGTCAGGCCGGTCTCCATCTGCAGCAGCAGCTGGGTATTGCGCGCGATCCGGGCCGAGAAATCGGTCGGCAGGGCCAGGGCCTCGTCCAGGGCGTTGGTGTGCAGGCTCTGGGTCTGGCCGCCCGCTGCGGCCATGGCCTCGACCATGGTGCGGGGCACATTGTTGAACACATCCTGCGCCGCCAGCGACCAGCCCGAGGTCTGGCAGTGGGCGCGGAGGGACAGGGAGCGCGGGTCCTTCGCGCCGAATTTCGAGACCGCCTCGGCCCACAGCAGGCGGCCGGCGCGCAGCTTGGCCACCTCCATGAAATAGTTCATGCCGATGGCCCAGAAGAAGCTCAGGCGCGGCGCGAACCGGTCCACGTCCATGCCCGCCGCGACGCCGGCCTTCAGATATTCGACCCCGTCGGCGAGTGTGTAGGCCAGCTCCAGGTCTGCCGAGGCTCCCGCCTCCTGCATGTGATAGCCGCTGATCGAGATGGAGTTGAATTTCGGCGTGTGCTCCGCGGTCCAGGCGAAGATGTCCGACACGATCCGCATCGAGGGCTCGGGCGGATAGATGTAGGTGTTGCGGACCATGAACTCCTTGAGGATGTCGTTCTGGATGGTCCCGGTCAGGGCCGCGTGCGGCACGCCCTGCTCCTCGGCCGCCACGACATAGAGGGCCAGGATCGGCAGGACGGCGCCGTTCATGGTCATGGACACCGACATCTGGTCGAGCGGGATGCCGTCGAACAGGGTCCGCATGTCGTAGATGCTGTCGATGGCCACGCCGGCCATGCCGACATCGCCCTTCACCCGCGGGTGGTCGGAATCGTAGCCCCGGTGCGTCGCCAGATCGAAGGCGATCGACAGCCCCTTCTGACCGGCGGCGAGGTTGCGGCGATAGAAGGCGTTGGAGGCCTCGGCGGTCGAGAAGCCGGCGTACTGGCGGATGGTCCAGGGGTTGCCGGCATACATGGTCGGATAGGGGCCCCGGACATAGGGGGCGATGCCGGGCAGGCCGTGGATGAAGTCCAGACCTTCGACGGCATCGGCACCATAGGTGGTCTCGACCGTCAGCCCCTCAGGGGTGTTCCAGACGTCGCGGGCCGGGCCGGGGCCGGTGGGGCCGAGGTCGAGGGCGACCTTGGTGAAGTCGGGCGCGCTCATCGGGCCGCCTCCCAGGCTTGCGTCTCGAAGGGGGCGGCGAACCGGATCGGGGTCAGCGGATCGCAGGCATCGCTACCGGTTTGCGCCGGATGGGCGGGCTCGGCCTCGAACGGCGCGGCGCGGGGATCCGGGTCGACGAATTTGGTCACCCCGACCAGGTGTGAAGCACCGCTCGCCAGGGCCGCCTCGCGCTCAGCACGGGCGGCGGCGACGCGATCCTGGATGTCGCCGGTGCGCAGGGCGACGACGAGTCCGCCTTCGCCCTCGATGCGCTGGAACTCGGCCCAGCCGGCCTCGGCCACATCGCGGGTGCGGGCATCGAGGAACCAGGAGCCGGCCGCCGGATCGTCGACCCGGCCGAGGTGGGCTTCTTCCATCAGCACGGCCTGGGTGTTGCGCGCCTGCCGCCGGGCGAAGGCGTCGGAGCGGCCATTGGCGCGTGACAGGCCGTCCAGCACCACGGCATCGGCCCCGCCGACCGCGCCGGCATAGCCCGCCGCCGTCAGCCGCAGCAGATTGGGCCAGGGATCGCGCGCGGCGAGCATCCGCCGCGAGGAGCGGGCCTCGATCACCGCTGGTGTATCGACCCCGAAGGCGCGGGTCAGGGTGCGCCACATCAGCCGCAGCGCCCGGACCTTGGCGAGGCCGTCGAAATATTCCTGGTCCAGCGAGACGCCCAGCACGGTCCCCTTCAGCGCCGCCTCGGCCGTCATGCCCGCCGCGACCGCCGCCTTGACCAGCGCCACCGCATTGGCCGCCGCGAAGCCCAGTTCCTGGGCGATCGAACCGCCCGCCTCGTGCACGACCCGGCCGCTTGCCATGAAGAAGGACGCCTCGGGATAGGCCCCCGCATGGCGGGCCGCCGTATTCGCCGCCAGCATCAGATGCTCGTCGATCGCGCGCGACGCGGTGCCGGCTTCGGCGAAGGCCGAGAGCGGATCCATGTGGAACATCAGCCGGGCGCGCGGCGAACCTTTGGCCGCCACCGCCAGTGCATTGGCCGCATCCGGCCCGTCCATCCCGGCGTCGAGCCCGACCGGTGCCAGTTCCAGCGCCACGCCGTCCAGCGCGCGGGCCAGCGGTTCGGAATCCGCGAGCACCGCGCCCCTGACCAGCACCGAGGCCGCCCCGCCCACGAGGTCAGCCAGGACGGCGGCATTGACGGCGGCCGGGTCGTCGCCCTCGACCAGGGTGCGCACATCCCACGCCCGACCCTCGGCGTCGGACGGACGCGGCGCGGAGACCGGCTGGCCGCCGGTCGCCGCCGCATACAGCGGCCGGATCGCGAGGCCGTCGGGGTCAAGATGGACAAGGCTTTCCAGCGGCCGGTCCTTGAGCGCCTTTTCGGCCAGGACGCGCCAGTCTGCGGGGGACGGGGTCGGGAATGTCATGCGTCTCCATTGCCCGCCCGAAGGCCTCGGGTCCAGTCAGGACGGAACCAGGGGACGGATGCGCCACCAGTGCGGTTGCGGATGGGCCCGGCCCGCCTACATCCATGCCGAACGCAACCGGAGCCCTCCCGATGGCCGACCTTTCCGCCTTTCCGATCACGCAACGCTGGCCCGCACAGCATCCCGAGCGGTTGCAGCTCTATTCGCTGAACACGCCCAACGGGGTGAAGGTCTCGATCATGCTGTAGGAGATCGCCCTGCCCTATGAGGGGCATCTCATCGACATCGGGAAGAACGAAACCTGGACGCCGGAATTCCTGTCGCTCAACCCCAACGGCAAGATCCCCGCCATCCTCGATCCCGACGGGCCGGGCGGCAAGCCGCTGGCCCTGTTCGAATCTGGCGCCATCCTGGTCTATCTGGCCGAGAAGACGGGCCAGCTGATCCCGACGGATCCCGCCGCCCGCTACGAGACCCTGCAATGGGTGATGTTCCAGATGGCCGCGATCGGCCCGATGTTCGGCCAGCTCGGCTTCTTCCATAAATTCGCGGGCAAGGCCTTCGAGGACAAGCGCCCTCTGGAACGCTATGTCGCGGAATCGAAACGGCTCCTGGGCGTGCTGGACACCCGGCTGGAAGGCCGCGACTGGATCATGGGCGACTATTCGATCGCCGATGTCGCGACCCTGGGCTGGGTGCGCAACCTGATCGGCTTCTACGAGGCCCGCGATCTGGTCGGGTTCGGCAGCCTGAAAAATGTCCCGGCCTGGCTGGAGCGTGGGCTGGCGCGCCCGGCGGTCCAGCGTGGACTGGAACTGCCTGCGCGCGGGTAACCCGGGCGGGGCGACGGCAGGCGCAGCCGCGCAAACCCGCGAGGACGGGGTTACTGATCCAGACTGAAGGGAAGGAATGGTGGACGCGACAGGGATTGAACCTGTGACCCCCTCGATGTCAACGAGGTGCTCTCCCGCTGAGCTACGCATCCGCCAAGACGGTTCCGGGGAAGCCCCGGAACGGGAAGGAGCGGTCTATAACCCCTAGGGGCCGCCGACCGCAAGGGCGAAACCGGGGCAAGTCTGTGTCAAATCACGCCCGTGCTCAAACCGTGAGCGGCTGCTTCCCGAGCATCAGCGCCAAAATATTCAGGCGGCGACCATCCGCTCAACCTCGCCGACGAGATCGCGCAGGTGAACGGGCTTGGCCAGCACCTTGGCCTGGGGGCTGGCCTGGGCGGACGACAGGGCCACGGCGGCGAAGCCGGTGATGAACATGATGCGGATGCCGGGCTGGCGGGCGGCGGCGACGCGCGCCACCTCGATGCCGTCGGCGCCGGGCATGACGATGTCGGTGAGAAGGAGGTCCCAAGGGCCCTGATCGAGGGCGTCGATGGCGTCGTCGCCATTCTCGCAATCGACCACGGAATGGCCCGCACGCTCGAGCGCCCGGGTCAGGAAGCCGCGAAGCGAGTGATCGTCTTCCGCCAGTAGAATGCGCGCCATGTCGTTGTCCGCCCCGGTCGTCTTTCCGAAACGCTACGCCGCGACTGGTAAACTGGCCATGAAAATCAGAGGGCCCTCGCCAGCGCTCGCTTGTGGATGGTTGGCCGAAACAGGTTATGGCTGCCGACATGGATCAGGACGGGGCCGGGGCTGGGAGTAGCGATGACGACGTCGTCGTCGTTCTGCGGCCTCAAACGCCCGGTCGCTTCGTCTTCGCCTCGCCCCATTCAGGCACGGTCTATCCGCCTGGCATGGGCGCGGACCGGGCCCTGCCGGAAGCCAGTCTGCGCAGCGCCGAGGACGCCCTCGTCGACCGGCTGATCGCGCCGGGGTTTGATCTGGGCGCGACGGTGGTTCTGGCGCGGCTGGGCCGGGCCTGGATCGACCTGAACCGCGATCCGGCCGATCTCGACCCCGAGCTGATCGAGGGGGCCGCCGACGGGTCGGTTTCGGCGCGGACGGCGGCGGGATACGGCGTGATACCGCGGCTGACCGGGGACGGTCGGGCCCTCTACGACCGCCGCCTGACGCTGGAGGAAGCGCAGGACCGGATCGCGGCGACCCACGCGCCCTATCACGCGGCCCTGACGGCGCAGATGCAGGCCGCGCGTGCGCAGTACGGCGAGGCCTTGCTGGTGGACTGGCATTCCATGCCGGCGCGGGCGACGCAGGGCGCGGGCGGCGCACGCGGGCCGGATGTGGTGCTCGGCGACCGGCATGGCTCCTCCTGTTCGGCGGCGCTGACGCGGCGGCTGCGGCGGGCGTTCGAGGCGCTGGGCTGGCGGGTCGCCTTGAACCAGCCCTATGCGGGCGGCTGGACCACCCAGAGCTGGGGCCGACCGTCGGAGGGGTTCCACGCCATCCAGGTCGAGCTGAACCGGGCGCTGTATTTTGACGAAGCTGCCCGGATGCCGGGGCCCGGCTGGTCGCGCACCGAAAAGGGCGTGGCCCGCGCCATCGCCGCCCTGCTGGACGGGACATAAAAAAAGCCGCGCCCGAGGGCGCGGCATGAAGTCTATAGGGAGGAAACGCCCAGAAGGGCACGACGCCCGGAGGCGTCGAAAATCAAGCTAGGTTGCAGCGCACAAATCGTCAAGCGGCTATCTCGCAACTGCGTTCACGCAGTGTAACCGTTTTCAGTCCGTCAGACGCGCTCCAGAAGCCGGCGGGCGTTGCGGATGGCGCGGGCAGCCGGCGACCCGGCCTGACGCCAGACCATCAGACAGAACGCCGCCGTCACGCCGATCGACAGCCACAGCGGACCGAACAGCCAGGCCGCTGCCGCCAGGGCAAAATAATAGCCCCGCACGCCCTGGCTGAAGGCGCTGAGGGCGGGGTTCAGCAGATTGGCCGCCGCGTCGCCCAGGGCCACCCGATCCGCCTCTGTATGCACTTCGGGCGCGGCCCCGATCAGGGCGAGGGCATAGTTCAACTGTCTGATCGACCAGATGAAATCCAGCAGGCCACGGGCCAGGCAGACCAGCACCAGCGCCAGCTTGGCCTCCAGCAGCTTCATCGGCACGTCCTCGGCACCGACCGAGGCGAACCCCTGCATCGCCTGTTCGCCGCCGAACAGCACACTGGCCACAGCCGCGATCAGCAGCAGATTGGTCGAGGCGAAGAAACCGCCCGAGTTGATGGTGTGGCCCATCAGATTGCTGTCGACGAGACGGGTTTCCCGATGGGTCATGGCCGTCATCCAGACGCGGCGAATGACCAGCATGGCGTCGTTGAGCGTGCCGCTGCGCCGTGCCAGCAGGGCCAGAAGCGGGCCGTAGCCGAGCCAGCACAGCATGAAGAGGGCCAGGGCCAGCCAGTCGAACAGGGTCATCGCCGTCTCCTCTTCACCGGTACACCGTGACGCGCCGGGAGTGCGCGCTCAAGCAGCGAGCGACCGCGTCGCAAGCGATAGCGCAAACCATCCTGCCTTGCTTCGGGCGCCATGCGAGCCTATCACGCCCGCCACTTTCGTATCGCACTGCACAATAATCGAGCGCGCCATGAATATCGATGCCATTCCCGTCGGCCCCAATCCGCCCTGGGACGTCAATGTCATCATCGAGATCCCGCAGGGCGGCCTGCCGGTGAAATACGAAATGGACAAGGCGTCGGGTGCCCTGTTCGTCGACCGCTTCCTGCACACGGCCATGTACTATCCGGGCAACTACGGCTTCATTCCGCATACCCTGTCGGACGACGGTGATCCCTGCGACGTGATCGTGCTGAACCCGACCCCGGTCGTGCCAGGCTGTATCATCCGCTCGCGCCCGATCGGTGTGCTGAAGATGGAAGACGAGGCGGGCGGCGACGAAAAGATCCTCGCCGTGCCTGTCGACAAGCTGAACCCCTACTACACCGACATCGCCAGCTACCGGCAGCTGCCGACCATCATGGTCGAGCAGATCGAGCATTTCTTCACCCACTACAAGGATCTGGAGAAGAACAAGTCGGTCACGGTCAAGGGCTGGGGCGACGCCGGCGAAGCCGCCGAACTGATCGCCGCCGGCATGCGCGCGCATCAGGAAAAGCTGAAGGCCGCCGCCTCCAAAGCCGCCAACGCGGCCTGAGCCTTTCGCGACCGATAGCGACCGGCTAGGGAAACCCATGGCCGCCGCCGAGACCCCCGCAGACGTTTTCAAACGCGCCCTCGCCCATGCGGCGCGGGCACTGGCGGAGCAGTCCGAGCTTGAGGTCGTGTTCGGCTCCGACGGGCCGAAACTGTCCAACGGCGTCCTGACCCTGCCGCATCCGCCGCGCGATCCCGGCAGTCCGGAGAGTGCGACCCTGCGTGGTCAGGCCGATCGGCTGGCGCTGCGTCTGGCCAATCACGACGAGACCCTGCACGCCCGCCTTCGCCCCATCGACAGCCGCGCCGCCGAGGTGTTCGAGGAGGTGGAGCAGGCGCGGGTCGAGGCCGTCGGCTCGCAGTCGCTGGCCGGGGTGCGGGCCAATATGGGCGCGGCCCTGCTGACGCGGCTGGAGAAGATGGGCGCCCTGCGCGCGACCGAGGCCGAGCGCGTGCCGGTCGCCGAGGCCGTGGCCCTGCTGGTGCGCGAGCGCCTGACCGGCCAGCGTGCGCCCGACGGCGCGGCGGCCATGCTGGACCTCGTCCGCACGGCGATGGAGGAAAAGGCCGGGGCCAAACTCAACGCCCTCGCCGAGGCTGCCGATGACCAGGCGATGTTCGCCGACCGACTGAAGGACGTGTTGCGCGCGCTGGACCTCGATCCGGGCGACGGCCGCGGCGACGACGCCTCGGACGAACAGGGCGAGGACGAGGCCGATCCCCAGTCGCCTGACGCGGCTGATGATCAGGACGAGGAAGACGACGCCGGCGGCGGCGAAGGCCAGACGATGGACGGCTCGGCCGACGACGAGAGCCAGGGCGACGAGCGCGAGGCCCGGCCGGACGGCTCGGCGGGTGATCCCGACGGGGAGGCCTCGGACGAAGGGCCTGACGTCAATGAAGGTGCCTTGCCCAACCGCCAGCAGACCGCCGACGACGGCCGGACCATCGACGCCTACCACGTCTTCACCACCGCCTATGACGAGGTCGTGGACGCCGCCGACCTGTGCGATCCCAACGAGCTGGAGCGCCTGCGCGCCCTGCTGGACCAGCAGCTGACGGCGCTGTCGTCAGTAGTGTCGCGGCTGGCCAACAAGCTGCAGCGCCGGCTGATGGCGCAGCAGAACCGCAGCTGGCATTTCGATCTGGAGGAGGGGGTGCTGGACACCGCCCGCCTGACCCGGGTCATCACCGACCCGACCAGCCCGCTGAGCTTCAAGGCCGAGAGCGAGAGCCCGTTCCGCGACACGGTGGTGACCCTGCTGCTCGACAACTCCGGCTCGATGCGCGGGCGGCCGATCATGGTCGCTGCGGTCTGCGCCGACATCCTGGCGCGGACGCTGGAGCGGTGCGGGGTCAAGGTCGAGATCCTCGGCTTCACCACCCGGGCCTGGAAGGGCGGGCAGGCGCGCGAGGCCTGGATCAGCGCGGGCAAACCGGCCAATCCGGGACGGCTGAACGACCTGCGGCACATCATCTACAAGGCGGCCGACTCGCCCTGGCGGCGGGCCAAGAAGAGCCTCGGCCTGATGATGCGCGAGGGCCTGCTCAAGGAGAACATCGACGGCGAGGCCCTGACCTGGGCGCATGAGCGCCTGCTGGGCCGGACCGAGGCGCGGCGCATCCTGATGGTCATTTCCGACGGCTCGCCGGTCGATGACTCGACCCAGTCCGCCAACGCCGCCCTCTATCTGGACAAGCACCTCAGGCAAGTGATCGCCGGGATCGAGGACCGTTCACCGGTCGAGCTGATCGCCATCGGCATCGGCCACGACGTGACGCGCTGGTACCGCCGGGCGGTCACCATCGTCGATGTGGAGCAACTGGCCGGGGTGATGACCGAGAAGCTGGCCGAGCTGTTCGAGGGCGAGCCAAAGGCGGCACCCGCACGGCGGCGCAAGGCCGCCTGACGAACGTCAGCCGGCCGGCGGAACCCGCGCGCCCTGCATCTGACGCAGCATCTCGCGGCTGGCGGCGCGATCTTCGTCGGTCTGGACCGCGCTGCGGCAGACACGGCGGCCGAAACGCGAGCCGGTGACAGCTTCGGTCCGGCAGACCTGGGCGGTCTCCGCAGCCGGTCGGGCGGCGCCGGATGCAGGGGCGGCCGCGACCGTGGGTCCCGTCGCGGGCTGGGCCGGCGCGGCGGCGGGGGCCTGCTGGAACAAGGCGACGGAAGCGATCAGAACAGCGGGAAACAACACCGGGAACTCCTGGGGGCTTTGGCCGCATAATGCCGGACGGGGCCGAAGTCGCAACCCCGGCGCGAGATCAGACGCGCTCGCTGATCCGGATGGCGGCCCGGCAGCCTGCCTTGATCACCGCGCTGAGCAGGTCGTAGCCCGGCGCTTCCCGGCTGCCATGGGCGACGGCGTGGTCGTGGTGGGCCAGTTCCTCATCGCGGAAGGCCGACAGTTCGGCGGCCAGGGCCGGATCGCGGTCTTTCAGCTCGGCGATCTGGTCGGCGTAATGTTCCTCGATCACGCTCTCGACCGCCTCGGTGCAGGCGTGGGCGGCCTTCTCGCCCATCAGGGCCGTACCGGTTCCGAGCGCCAGGGCGGCCAGTCGCCAGACCGGGGTCATCACCGTGGGACGCACCCGCTCGGCGTTCAGCAAGGCGTCGAAGCGGGCGAGGTGGACGGCCTCCTGGGCCTGCATCTCGCCCATGTCAGAGGCGACGGCCTCGTGGCCGGCACGACCCTCGAAGACGGCGCGCTGGGCGCGGTAGATGTGGACCGCCGCGTACTCCCCGGCGTGATCGACGCGCAGGATTTCCGCCCTGCGGCGCTGGCTGGCGCCGCGGCCGGTCCGGGACAGCGGAATACGGCGGTTGTCCGCCGTGTCCGTTTCCGGGGCCTCAGTTGCGAGGGGCTCTGGCATCCTTGGGCCTCTTGGCGGCGAGAAGGCTGAACACGGCCAGGGCGGCCGAGATCAGGGCGTTCCACCCTGCCATGGACAGGCCGAGGAAGCGCCACGTCACCGCGTCGCACATGACGACCTTTTCGACCGGGCCGGTGCCCAGGGCCAGGGCCGCGAGGCTTTCGAGGTTGATGTCGCCGCCGCCGGAACAGGTCGCCGGCAGCGCCCACCATTTCATTTCGCCGCCCATGTGGAAGACGGCGGTGATCGTGCCGGTGGCGAAGACGACGGCCAGCAGGAAGGCGGCGATGCGCGGCGTGCCGCGGCTGCCCCGGCTGATCAGATGCCAGAGGGTGGCAACGAGGGCGATGGCGACGGCACCCCAGTAGACCTCGCGCTGCTTGAGGCAGAGGTTGCAGGGCGCGAGGCCGCCGAAGCGCTCGAACGCATGCGCTGCGCCCAGCAGGGCCAGCGAGGCCGCCAGGGCAAAGGCGGTCCACCACCGCGTCAGGAGTCGATACAGGCCTACCATCGGACGACGTTCATAGCGGGGCCGGAGCGCCGCGTCGATGAGGCTCGCCCGATCAGAGCAGCTTCACCGCGGCAAAGGCGGCGACGAGCACCACAATGCCGATGATGCTCCACATCGCCAGCCGCTTCTCGACCATTTCCAGCATGGCAGGACCCCAGCGCTTGAGCACGAAGGCTTCGGCGAAGAAGCGGCCGCCGCGGGTCACGGCGCAGAGGCCCACGAAGAGCGGGAAGTTGAACTGGAAGATGCCCGAGGCGATGGTGATCAGCTTGAACGGGATCGGCGTCAGACCCTTGACCAGGATCACCCAGGCCCCGTGCTGCTGGAACAGGGCCTTGGACGCCTCGAAGGTGTCGGCCTTGCCCAGCCAGGCCAGGATCATCATCCCGACGTCGGTCAGGAAATAGCCGATGGCGTAGCCCAGCATGGCACCGAGGACCGAGGCGACCGTGCAGACCCCGGCGTAGAAATAGGCCCGGTCCGGCCGCGCCAGGATCATCGGCCCGAGCATGACGTCGGGCGGGATGGGGAAGAAGGAGCTTTCGGTGAAGGACACCACGGCCAGCGCGGGCGTGGCGTGTTTGCTGCGGGCGAGGGCGAAGACCCAGTCGTAAAGCTTGCGAAGCATGGATGTCCCGGAAAGGCCGAGCGTCGCATCTAGCAGGCCGGGGCGGCGCGTGCACCCGCAGAAACCCTCCGTGAGTCGCGGTCGCGGCGAAGGGTCGCTATAGAGGCCGCCTCCCGCCTCTCCCCAGGACGGAATTCCTCATGCGCTATCTGCACACCATGGTCCGGGTGACCGACCTCGACGCCTCGCTGCGTTTCTACTGCGACCTGCTGGGTCTCGAGGAGATGCGGCGCATGGAGAATGAAGCCGGACGCTTCACCCTGGTCTTCCTCGCCGCGCCCGCGGACCGGGATCGATCGGACGCGGACCGGTCGCCCGAGGTCGAACTGACCTTCAACTGGGATCCGGACCCCCAGCCCTATCAGGGCGGCCGCAATTTCGGCCACCTGGCCTACAAGGTCGGCGACATCCATGCCGCCTGCCAAAGGCTGATGGATGGCGGCGTGGTCATCAACCGCCCGCCGCGCGACGGCCGCATGGCCTTTGTCCGGTCACCGGACGGGATCTCCATCGAACTGCTGCAGGAGGGCGCCCCGCTGGCACCCGCCGAGCCCTGGGTCTCCATGCCCAACACCGGGAGCTGGTGACCTTGAAAGCGTTTCCGATCGTGGCGCTGGCCCTGCTGGGCCTGACGTCGCTGGGGGCCTGCGCCTCGACCTCCGAGACCTATCCGTCGCGCACCGCCACCGAACAGCTGCTGGTGGCCCGCGCCGCCGACCGCGCCGTCGAGGGCCTGACCCTGCCGATCCCGGCCGGGTCGCGCGTCTTCGTCGACGACGCCTATTTCCGGGCCGACAACGCGGCCTATGCCGTCAGCGCCATCCGCAACGCCCTGTCCGACGCCGGCTACGCCCTCGCCGCCTCGAAGACCGAGGCCGACGCCGTGTTCGAACTGCGCGCCGGGGCCCTGTCGCTGGAGCAGATGCGCCGCGTCTTCGGCCTGCCCGACATGCGGGTGCCCATCAACGACAGCTTCAACGTCGTCTCCATCCCCGAGCTGTCGATCTACAGCCGCCGCGACCGGGTCGGCGTGGCCGAGTTTTCGGGCTTCCTCTACGACCCGAAATCCGGTGCCCCCCTCGGCGCCGTCCTGCCCATGACCGGCGAATTCCGCATCCGCAGCCACAAGCTGCTGATGATCGTGGCCTGGGGCCAGCAGAGCATCGACCCCGGTCAGCGCGACCCGGGCGACAGCTGGCGGGAATTCTAGGCCCCGGGGGGCGGGAAGACACCGTGTCCCGGAAAGGCGTGACGCTGGTCCGGAATTGCGCGGGTTCAGCCCGTTTCCGCTGACCTTGCCTGTCGACCGCTCCTGCGCCGGAGCCGCCGTGAAACCCTGTTGTCAAAGACCCGTGCCGCCCTTCGTGGGGAGCGACGGATCATTTTACCGCGCTCTCCGGAGCCGCTGGCTGATTTCCGGCGGCGGGGGTCGGGAAGGGTGGAATCGGGGTCGGGAGGGGCGAGATTATACGGGGCGGGAAGACACGCCTCACGCGTCCGCCATCGGTGCCTCGATCTGCAGCCGGGGCTTGCGGGGCGGGACGGCGGAGGCTTCTTCCTCGTGGTCCTGCACGGCACCGAAATGGTCGGCGACGGTGCGGCCGTCGTTGACGCGGGCGTCGCGGAACAGGAAGCCCATGATCTCGTGGAACCAGACCCGGCGGCCCATGCGGTAGTACCAGCGGGTGGCGTGGCGGATTTTCGGATCGGGACGCCAGATCAGTCGGGCCAGGGCCTTGGGCCGGGCCTGGCAGACGAATTCGATCGCCTTGACCCACAGGAAGACGCGCCAGGGCGGCATCCGCTTCATGGCGAGGACCTGATGCTTGTAGTCCCAGCGGCGTCGGTCGGGCTGGATCACCGCCCGGTCCTCGGCCAGCCTGTAGTAGGGCGTCCACCGGTGCGGGGTGACGTAGAGGGCCTGGATCTGGTCGGGGTCGTAGTCGACCAGCTGGCGCAGGCCGCGCCAGAAGTCGGCGTCGGTCTGTTCATCGAAACCGGCGACCCAAGTGGCCATCGACAGGATGCGGTGTTGGCGCAGCAGGCGGATCGCCTCGCGATCGACGTTGGCCGTCGCGCCCTTCCTGATCAGTTTCAGGGTCGGCTCGTCGGTCGATTCCATCCCCATCAGGAAGCGTTCGAAGCCGGCCTGTTTGTAGAGGTGAAGCTCGTTGCGATCGCGCACAATGTCGCCGGCGCGGGTCGAGCCGACCAGGGTGATGTCGAGATCGCGGGCGATGACGGCGCGCAGGAAGGCCAGCCAGGGTTTGCGGCCGGCGCTGGGATTTTCGTCGGCGAAGTTGAAGACCTGAACGCCGTGCTCCCGATGCAGCCAGGCGATCTCGTCGGCCAGTTTTTCGGGGTCGCGGTGGCGCCAGCGGGTCCAGAAGCCGCGCTGGCCGCAGTAGTTGCACAGGTGCGGACAACCGCGGGAGAACTGGATCACCACCGCCCGCTTGCCGCCCCAGTAGCTGTAGCGGGCGTGATCGATCAGCTCCCAGCCGACGCGATAGTCGTCCAGCGTCTGGATCACCGGGGCCGGCTGCGTGGCCATGGGCCGGCCGTCACGGCGGAAGGCCACGCCCGGGATGTCGGACAGGTCCGCGCCTGAGGCCAGCGCGGCCATCAGCCGGCGGGCCGTCTCCTCGCCCTCGCCGCGGACGATGGCGTCGACCTGGGGCTCGTCGCGCAGGATCTCGCGCCAGAAATAGGTGGGATGGACGCCGCCATAGACGATGTGGACGCCGGGCAGGGCTGCGCGGATGCGGGCCGCCACCGCGGCAATCACCGGATGGCCGGACGAGGAGCCCGAATGGCCGAACAGCACGGCCTCGGGCGCGCGGCGCACGGCCTCGGCGACCAGATCGTCCAGCGGCACCGGTCCGAACTCGCCGTCGATGAGGGACACCTCATGGCCGTCGTCGATCAGGGGGCCGCCGACCGCCAGCAGGCCGAGGGGCGGCAATTGTTCTTTCGGGATCCGGCTGCCGATCGCAGGATGCGGTACGTTTACGAGAAGAATGCGCATTCAGGCTCAACCGACGGTGTCAGCGCCACCTAAGCGGGGCCGGGACCGCGACGCCAGCCGTCAAATGCGCCCGGGACCAGAAATCCGCAGCCCCCTCCCGACACCGCCCTCCCTTGCGCCCCGGGCTTCGCTCGGGGATGGTCGCGCCCTCAGTGTTTCCGGGGGTTCCCATGCGTCGTCTGCTCGTCTCATCCGTCGCCGTCCTCGCCCTG
>Ga0187844_10000313_pt1 | contig 37914 bp, 24 predicted proteins | sample SpaLakP09_SKY_50_FD_134517 | JGI IMG/M metagenome (GOLD analysis project Ga0187844, IMG submission 134517) | Oligotrophic lake water microbial communities from Sparkling Lake, Wisconsin, USA - SP09_SKY_50 | ecosystem: Environmental > Aquatic > Freshwater > Lake | place: USA: Sparkling Lake... | reverse complement strand
TACCTGCTGCATCTCATCGGGCACCGAAGACCCCGCTGAGGGGCTGAAGGCTGGCGCCGCACGGTCCGGTTCAGGCTGGTTGCAGTCGCTCGGACTTGGCACTCGTAAGTCAGCAATGTGCCCGAAGCGGGTATTCGGATGGGCTCCATGAACTCGCGCAATCGACCCGGAGCGGTATTTGTCGCTGCCGGATTCGCCCTCCAAAAGCTGTCTGCCAACAGTATTGGTCTGGCGCACCGTCCCTGACGGGCCGACACAAGGCCCTTTAGCTTCCGGTTCGAAGCTGCTATGCGGAAATTTCGGACACCATTGGGCCTTCGGCGCCAATGGCTTGGAAGCGGTAGAACTTCGCGGCGGCCCCCATGTGACGGAACTTGTGCCGAGCAAGCTGCAACAGCTTCTCGTCGCAAGTAGAGATGACGAACTGCCGCTCGCCTTCCGGAGAACTCTGCAACCCAAGAATTAAGTCGAGTAGGGCATACGTGTTCAGGTCATCGAAGTGAGTGACCGGGTCGTCCATCATGATGGACGAGAAGCCCGACCACGTCTGCGAACTACATGCGGTGAGGAACAGGCCCAGGACGAGAGTCTGCACCTGCGACTGACTGAAGAAATCAGTCGGCCGCAGCGTTTCTCCATTGCGATGGACACGGATGCCGATGGCCGAGTCCTTGCTGGAGACCTCAATTTCACCGAATCCGTAAACCGGACGAAGCCGCTGTTGAATGACGGCGGTCCTCGGTCCGTACTCGGCGATGAAGTGGTCCGTTGCGAAGGCTTGCTGCGTGCTGAGAAGCTTCTTGACATCAGCAAAATACTCGACCCAGGGCTGAACCTTCTGCGCGCGGGCAGTTGCTTCCTGAACCACAGCCTCGTTGGCAAGAATGTGCTTGCGGATGTTCTCGAAAGCAGCGGACGTGGCGGCGGTGTCAATGGCCACCTCCAATTCCGCAACGCGGTCTCGCAGCCTTAACGCAGAGACCTCGCGAGCCACGGCGACTTCCACTTGTTGACGGAGTTCCTCCGGCGATACCGCACTGTCGAACTTTGCAGCCGCCAGCTCCGCCAGGACCGACTGAACGCGGGCCTGATGCCCGGCGCAAGCTTGATTCGCCTGCTGGTGGCTGGTTCGAGCGGCCGTAACGGCTGCCTTTGCTGCCGCCTGGACTGCCTTCTGTCGGTCGGCCTGCTCGTTCGCCGATTGAGCTGCAGCGCTCGTCGAGACTCTTTGCTCTTCGGCGGTGCGTTGCGCATCGGTCAGCGCCTGTAGGCCACCTGCCAGGTTGACGGCGCCTCGATTGGCTTCATTGAGCAACTCGGTCAAGCGCTTCTGCACATCGTTCAGCGCTGATTCAGCGGCCTGCCGCTGCTGGTCGAGCGCTTGATAGCCCGCCTGGACAGATGCGAACGCGGCTTCAGCCGTTTCTAGCAACTGCCTCGCTGAGCCGACGGTCCCCGCTGCGTTCAGCTCGTCTTCATGAACTTGGACATTGAGACTGTGCATCTGCTGCGGCGTTTCGCTGGTTAGCGAAAGGCCAACTGAGGTTAGCGATGCCTCATAGTTCGCGCGCTGCTTCTCCAGTTGCGACCGCTGCATCCGTGCATGAGTGAGCTGCAACTCCTCCTGCTTTACCCGCTCGGCGAGTGCTCGCCGCTGGCCTACGAGCGTCTGGAGTGTCGCCCGCTGAGTAGCGGCAACCTCGCTCAGCTGGACGATGCGGTCGCCGTGCTGCATTCGCCGGTCCATAGCTGCAAATAGGGCTTCCGTGCTTCCATGGTCGTGCCCACACAGTTGGCAGTTTGGCCCATCTACATGGCAGCGAAGCTCTGAAATGAGCTCCTTCAGCCTCGAATCGCTGCTTCTGGCCTCCGTAAGCTCCCGCTCGGCCCGTGCGACCAAAAGTTCCTGCGAATTTTCCGCCTGTTGAGCCTCTCCGAATTGCCTGCGCAGCTCCCCGATTAGGGCCTGTAATTTAGTCTCAGCGTTCAGCAACTCGGCGAGGTTAGGCGCAGCCTGTTCCCACGCTGCGGCGACGTCCTTGACTGATTGGAACCGAGCTCGCCTCTCCGATGCGGCTTTGAATGCGGTCTCGACCCGTCGAACCGACGCCGCGGCTTCGCGTTGAGCGGCTTGCGCTTTATCCAAGGGCGCCCGTTGTAGGCTCATCTGCGAGGACAGTGTGGCCAGCCCCGCTGCCAGGCCCATAGCTTGACTTGTTAGCTGTTCATACTCAGGCTGGACCGATGCCGCCCAGGTGAGCCAGTCCCGTCGAAATTGAAAGCCTTGTTCTTGGGTCTTCAGCTGCGCCAACTGGCTAGACAAGGTGCCGAGGAGTTCCGACGCCTCCTTCTCGTGCGTTTCAGCTTGCTGCAGTTGGGCCTGCCGCTCGGTCAGCTGAGCTCGCATCGGCTCAAGTTGCCCGCGCAGGATGCCGAGCGTGTCGACCTGCTGAATGGCGCGCGACAGCGTCGCCCGCCAAGCGACTGCCTCGGCCGCCGCAGCGTCCAGCATGGCACGCAGACCTCGGGTGTCGCGTGACGCAATCCCGGAGATGTCGAAACCGGCGGTCGAGATCGCTTCCTCCAAATTGGCGAAGCGGGCGTCCAGCGCCTCTGAGGATGTATCCGAGGCAGCAAGCCCCTCCAGACGTTCCAGTTCCTTGCGCTCATGCGCGACGACTCGCTGGGCATTGGCTATGTCAGTGGTCGCCTTGCCGTGTTCCTGCCCTGCGAGCTTCAGCACTTCCTCGGCCTTCTTGAGGCCGCTCGCGTAGTCCTCGAAGGCGAGCATCCGAGAGACAAGCTCTGACGATAGTTCGCACTTCGACGCCACGTCCTGCGTGAGTTCCTGGTTCTCCTGGCTGAACAGGTGGGTTGCTCGGAAAAGGTCCACCAGGCTGTCCACTCGGTCGGCGCCCGGGGCCGTACCGCCGGTCAGCAGACTGAGGACCTCTTTGCGTGGTGTGGGCTTGCCGTCAACCAAGGCGCTGTTGTGGTCAGCAAGATTGCGCGTGATGACGTGCGTCACGCCTTCCCGCTCGAGCGTAAGTGAGACCTCGGTGGGGTCGCTCTGGCTGTCGAGGTGCTTGGCGACCCGGGCTAACCCTCCAGGTGCTTTGGCGAGGCGGCCAACGCCACCTGTGACTGCAAAATCGAGGGCATCGAAGAACGACGTCTTTCCGAAGCCGTTGGGACCGTAGAGGATGGTCACCGCTGAACCGAGCTCGAACACCTTCCTCGTCCGATAGGCTCGGAAGTTCTGGATGGAGATGGACTTCAGGATGGCTTGAGCCCTGTCTTCCCCGACCTTGGCAAGCGTGCTGGGGCCTGCTGCCAACTGCAGCGCTTCCGGAGGACCATATGTGCCAGCAAGACATTCAGTCAGGATTCTCGATGCGCTGCTCGTCAACGGCACCACGAGCGCCTTCGCAAGGTCCGCCTTGAGATTGCGCTGACGAAGCAGCGTCTGGGCGGATGGCGGCCTCGTCTGGACACCTTGCGTGATGGGCGAAAGAGGAAGGAAGGGCAGCCTCGCCAAGCTGTCGGCCAAGGCACCGTCAAGACGAACGACGTACTTCCTGCAGAAGTACACGTCGACCTCGACACGGGAGCAGAAGTCCGGCTCCACGGTGATATCCGCAGGGAGGCAGTACACGAACGCCACATCCTTCGTTGACCACTGTGCGCTGTTCTTCAAGTAGTGCCTCTTGAAGGCTTCATACAGCGGCTGATAGTCGGCTTGGTCACCGACCGCGAAGGCGGTCAGCGCATGCTGGCGCAACATCATCACCACGGGAAGGCAGCCATCCCGCAGGACCTCTTCGGAGAACGTCGCTCCCTTCATGAGCTCCGCCAAAGTGGACCGCAGTTCTGCCGGCAGGCCCAAAGTCTCAGGAGAGCTTTGCATCGAGTGCCTCCTTCAACTCGGCTTCGTTCGCCGCGTTCCGATACGCGTCTAGCACGTCGTGGTAACCAACTCGAATGATGGCGCTGGTCGGCTGCGTGAATTTCGCCTCGGTGGACGGCTCATCTGGGACTTGGTCATAGATGGACTTGAAGCGCGGGTCCCATGGGGTGTTGTCCTCGTCGCGGCTGATAACTACAAGTTGCCCCTTATGCGCTGGCAGGCAGTTGAGCACATGCTTGTCGCAGTCCTCATGGCTCGCTCCCACTACGGCAATAATCTCCAGGCTAGTTTCGCCTTTCATGATGGTCGCCTGCGCACCGCTTCCGTGAAATATCGTCGGATATTGAGCCACGTCGAGAATCGAGAAGGTATGAAGCAGATGCTTCACGGCATAGCCTTCATCAGCCTTCCATTCGTCTGGCGTTCCCTTGCAAGCTGTGAGGCTCGCAAAGTTCACAGTGTTGCCGAGGGCGTCTGCCTTCAGCGTTCGTAGCTCACCGACCGTCCGCTGGTGTGCAACACCGGCCGCAGCGTTCAAAGGCAGATGCTTGTACTTTGTGGCCAATGACTTTGAAGGTTCATCCAACTCGTCGTTCATCCACTTGACGACAGCAGGTACGGCGCCGCCCGGTGCCCTGGGGTCATCCACACCACTAAACGGGTGCACGGTAGGTGGTTCACGCAAGGCAAATCGCCGTCCTGCGGACCCCGGGGGCAGCGTGGACGGGTGGACGACCAAGAACGAGTGAATGCAGGCTCCGCGCTCGCGAAAAACAGCGTCCCGGAAGTTCTCCAATATGTCTCCCCCTCGCTGTGACACACCTCCGTTGCCGTACGTTGGCATGCACTTTGGGCGCGAGAAGCGGCTCTGCGTAACGATGACTGCGGACTGACCGAACTTCTCAGCCTTGCCTGGCGTCCCCTTGCCGGCGACGTTCGCCATAACCAAGCAGGTCTCGTCCCGAGTGACTCTCGGATACCGGGCGGGGTCAAAGAAGGGCCCCACCTGACTCATGAACGAGGCATGGGACGGAGCCGGGTTGCATTGCGCTACGAACAACCAAGTCAGAGGAAGGGTGCCGCCCAACTGCCCAGCCCGTGTGGCAATCCCTTCGAGCAGCCACTCCCACATTCGCTTGGAGTCCGTTGACCCAATCCAGTCGAAGCAAAGCAGGGTGGCGAACTGATACGGGGCATCGGCGTTTGAGTGAATGCCCTTGAACACGTAGATTGAACGGCCCTGGTACATCGACATGTAGCTGACGTCCAGCTCAACCCACGCAGGGGAGAGCTTGGGCTGCACCCAGCTGCGAACCTCGCCCGACGGCAACTTCGCCCAAATGACCACGCAGTTCACCCATTGATGCGCCTGTACCCGGTCAAGGTGGTTCCGGACGTCGTCGTACGTGGTATTCGGCCTTTGAACGAGTTCAGCGAACTGGTCTTTGGTCAGCCCATCCACCCCGCCGATGACGACTGTTTCGGTTGGCCACTCCGCTGCCTGCATGGCCGCCGAAATCCGGTCCACGCCGTCCAGTCCTGGAACCGTGCACTCTGGGAAGACGGTGAAGTGCGTTCTGTCCGCGCCGTGCGCGCAACGCCGTGAGACCGCCAGCGTCTCATCGATGCACTGAAGAGCCCGTTGCCGTTCTGCGGGAGCCCACGTAAAAGGCTCCTGCTGTACGAAAACTACGTGGGGCTGCGCGATGACCATCGCAACCTCCCCGCGTGGAAGGCGCACGCCGAGCACCCCCAAGTCAACCTCGTCAACCGCAACCATCCAATCTCCCCGCCACTTTTTTGACGCGATTCTGACACGCGCGGTAACAGTTGGACTCATGTGGCGTTCTGCATGCACATTCCCTGGATGGCAGCGGCGCCGTGCGCAGTCCTCTTGTTGTATTCGCCGCACCGCAGGAATGCCGCATAGCAGACCTTTGTAAGCGTCCTCTGATGGCCGGCTGCGTGAATTCATCGAGCCAGTCCGAGTACCCGCTTCGGGCACATAGCGGACAGCCGCAGGGCGATGGTCGAACGACTGAAATCAGCCTTGAACTGCCGTAGCCCGCAGCCGGCCGAGCTTCCGCTCCTGGCCGACCGCGTGAGTCCGGCAGCGCGTCAGACAGCAGCCGTTCGCAGCTGGCCACGTCCGCCTTACGCGGGTGGCCAGCGGCCTGCTGGATCAGATCTCTGTTTGCTCAGAGATCTCAAGCGCATCATCAACCTCGATGCCGAGGTATCGAACTGTCGACTCCAGCTTGGAATGGCCCAGCAGAAGCTGCACGGCGCGCAGGTTCTTGGTGCGCCGGTAGATCAGCGTCGCCTTCGTCCGGCGCATCGAGTGTGTCCCGTAGTCGGCGCGGTCTAGGCCAAGCTCGTCGACCCAGTGCCCGAGGATCCGGGCGTACTGGCGGGTACCGAGGTGTGGTGAGCCGTGGAGCCGGCTGGGGAAGATGAAGTCATCCGACTTCAGGCCGGCCTGCTTGATCCACGCCTGCAAGGCATCCCGGGTGGCCGGCGTGATCTCGAACTGGACCGGGCGTTGGGTCTTGTGCTGCAGGACGATGGCGCGCGTCGCAACCTGGTCTCCATGACAAACATCTCGAACCTTCAATGCGACGAGATCGCACCCACGCAGCTTGCTGTCGATGCCCAGGTTGAACAGCGCGAGCTCGCGCACCCGGTGCTCCATCTGGAAGCGGACGCGGAGCGCCCAGATGTCCTTAAGCTTGAACGGGGCCTTCTGCCCGACGATCTTGCCCTTGTTCCACGGCTCGCGGAGAGCGTTGCCGCCTGTGTTGCCCATGATGGTCTCCCATCGAGTTGAGGGCCACACAAGATGCGCCTACTCCCCAGCGGAGCCCTTGCCTTGGGTCAACCCTAACCCCTGTCGTGGACCGGACCGAGGGCCGCTTACTGGCTCGGGTAGCTACTCACCCTGTCGGCCAGGAGCGGAAGCTCGGCCGGCTGCGGGCTACGCCAGTTCAAGGCTGGTTGCAGCAATTCGATTTTTGTCGGCCAAGGGACAGGCCCGGCCGAGACCGGTCGTTGGACGCGCTATTGGTCGAATGACAGCTTCACCTACCGAAGCTGACGATCAATGAAGTCGAGGTTCTTGAACAGCTATGCAGCCACCAAGCGCGACGGTGTTCATGACTGGAAATTGACCATGCAGCGTATCGAATATTGGCCGTTCGTGACGTGGATCAGCAGCGCCTTGAGTCTGCCTAGTAGTGATGGCGCACCCCGGGCACCGTTTTTCTTCTCCGCAGAAACGCTTGAGTGGGAGCAGCCATCATGCTTGCATTTGCCAGCTGCGGCGGTCAATGGTGACAGGAGCCAGTGCTCCGGGCTGCCCGAAGCGGATCCATTGGCCACGCAATGTGGCGGCGTCGATCTCCATCAAACCGAAGTTCTCGCAGTTGGTCCCCGCCCAGATCGCCCGGCGAATCGCTGCGCCCGAAGACGTGAAGTCATACACCATGCGCCCGTTTTCCGTTGGGATGCGGTGGAAGTCGTTGGCGTGGATATCGCCCGATACGCAGGCAATGCAGTGCTTGTTGCCAAGTTCTCGCAGCCAGGCCAAGTCTTCGAAGTTGCCCCACTGGTCGCCCTTGTGGGCTTCGACCACCGAGCCACTTGCCACCAAATGCAGCGTGCCAACTGGTGCGGCGTCCATCGCTGCCTCGATCTCAGTGCGCTGCACGGTGCCCAGCAGCGTGCGGTTGACGCGCCAGCTGCGTCCATCCGTCAAGTGCAGATGAACGGGCGCGCCACTTGGCACATCCAGGATCACCTGTCGGTAGCCGGGGGCAGGCTCATTCGCATTCCACAACCGTTCATCACTGTCGTCGTCAGGAAATCTCTGCCGGCCCTCGAGATGAGCGCAGTAGGCATTGAACAGCGCCCGCGATGCGCGGATCAGGCCAGCGTAGACCTTCTTTTGAATGGCCTTCTCCTCGTAGGATTCATTCCAAAGAAAATCATGGTCATCCCAGATCGCGTAGGTGGGGACCGCTGCAATCAACGCGGCGAAGTCGGGCTGCGCCAGTTGGCGGCGGTACTTTGCTGCCACGAACTGAAAGAACTCGAAGTCGGCCATAGCCTTCGGGTGCGTAGGATGCGTCAGCTCATCGATGTAGATCGAATCACCGGTCAGCACCAGCACGTCGGGCTTGAGCGCCAAGATCTTGTTCCACACCGGTTGTTGCGGGAAGACCGTGGCGCTGAAGCAGGAGGTGAAGGCGATCTTCATGATGACGGGCTACCTGTTCGCGTGGAGGTGGATCGGCAAGTGCTAAGGCGGTTCATTTGCGGTCGACTTAACGGGACACTGGTCAACCGCTATAGCGGACCAAGAATGGCATGCTCTCAAGAACCGGCTCTCTGCCGCATCATCAATGTGCACCAAGGTGGCTCTGTGGCGGCAGGAGTCGAAGGCTCGAAGGTGAGTCGCCATTCATGCAGACACTCCGAGACGACCATGAGGCCCGGTGGCGAGGCGCAGCTTTGCACGGGCGCTGACGCTAAGCGCTCTGCAGGCACACGTACAGTGACTTCGGTGTTCGGGCCGGCGGTAGGGCAAGCTGAGCAAGATGGTGACCTGTGGCGAGCCGACCCAAAAGTGGCAGTTGCGAATGGCAGGTATTGGCGCACTAGGCAGATAACGGATTTGCCCGCGCCTGTTGCTGGAGGCCAAGCGAGAGCTGGGTTACACCACGCTTTAAGTACCGCAGATCTCGGATGCACTGGGCTGCTCGGACCCGGCCGACTTCTCTCGCTTCTTTCGCAGATTGACCGGGCTTACGCCCAAGTATTGGCGAGATGCCCGACTACTGGTCGAGCAAGGTGTGTAGCGAAGATTGGGGCATGGACTTGGAAGACAGAAATGCACCAGCATCCCGTCACTCCTATTGCTGCGGCTGCCATCCCGCGTTCTTGCGCCTGCCGGGCCCTGCAGCTGCAAGAAGCTTGCTTCGAAGGATCCGCCCTCTACGCCATCCGAAAGAATCGGGCGGCTCCGGATCGAAGCGGTGCCAATGTGACGTCGGGCTACGTTCGGCCCGTCAACCGCGAGGAGTGCCCACCATCACCCCCACCACCACTTTCCCTTGACGAGGCAAGACAGCATCCCCCGCATGCCCGCGATGCCCTTCAAGGCCCGAAGGCTCCGGTTGACTCCGACGATGAGCCGAACTTCAGCCCGCCCAGCACGAACGGCGAGTTGTTGCCGTTCTTCTGGCCGCCCCGGCCCCCGATGGACACGACCAGCCACAGATCTTTGGAGACCATCAGCTCGCCGCCGATGGCCAGCTTGCGCGCTTTCTCGGTGTCGCCGTTGTCAAAGCGGCCGCGTTGCCAGCTGGCTTCGATGGACACGTTGCGCGTGTCGGAGCCGTACTTGGCGCCGAGTGCGAGCATGTCGCCGCGCCGCAGCATGAAACCGCGCGGGTCCGAAGCGCTGGCCACCTCTTCGCGATTGGTGCGACGGTAGTGGAAAAGCGCCTGAGAGCGTCCCTCGCTCTCGCGCTGGCTCAGGTCGGTATGGTCGTCACCATTGAGGTTGAGGCTGTAGGTCGTCCAGAAGCCGTTCGCACCACGGTGAGTGCCGCCACCCCGGCTATGCACGGCTTGCGCCAGACCGCCGGTCCAGCGGGTGCTGTTCCACGTCGCCTGCTTGAACTGTTTGCGGCACTTGTCGAAGTGGGCGGACAGCTGCTTGGTGGCCTCGGCCATGAACGGCTTGGGGTCCTCCCCCTTGAACTGCGCTTTGAGGGCGTCGCCAACCCATGGCGGGAGCTTGTTGCCGTCGCCCAGCATTTCGTCAGTGCCCTTGGTGAAGCAGCCTGCTAGGGCGCTGCCCCTGTTGCGTGGATCGCCTTCATCAAACAGCACGAACGAAGCCCCCCCAGCGGCCCGAGTGACGCTGCCAGAGGCAGCGTCCTGCTTGATGGCGCCGAAGGAAAGCTGCACGTTGGAGAGCGCGCGTATACGCCCGTCCATCTGGTAGTCCTGCAACGAGGTGGTCTTGCCATAGGCCAGCATGTAGGGTGCGATGTCGAAGCCCACGCCCTTTCCGAGCTTGTCATCGTTCGAGAGCGATTGCACAAGTGAAACCGCCAGGTCACGGGGCGCCTTGGGCTGTAGGATGGTCTCCGGCGTAGCGCCCAGCACCGCGAAAGCGGGCGTAGTGGGCACGGACATATCCACCCTGTAGTTCTTGAAGTTGTTCAGCACCTCGGCCTTCTTGTCCTGTAGCTTGAACGTGGAGGCCAGGATGGCTGCCGGCGATGAAGCGGCGCCGGCCGGGCTGGCTGCCGCTACCGGGGCAGCCTCAGCCGCCAGTGGCGCTACCGCCGGTGGCTTGGGCGCTGCCGCTGCTGGCTTGGGCGCCGCCGCCGCGACCGGTCCGCCGTCGTTCACCACAACCTTGCCTTCGTTCAACACGAGCTGTAGCCGCCCATCGGGGAGTTCTTTCCAGGCTGGCGGAGGTGTTGTTGATCCGGCCGGCCGGCTGATGGTGATCACCACCTCCTGGGCCGCACAGGCAAGTGCCGCCAGCGTTGCGAGCGAGGCGATGGCCAGGCGCTTCATGCTTGCACCTGCAATTGCACCGAGCACAGGAACGTCGCGGCCGAGCCGCCGTCGTCGGCGTGGATGGTCGTAGTCATGGGGGTGTCCTGCCCGTCCTGGATCACCCGCGCGGTGACCGCGAACTGCCCCGCCCCGTTGGGATCGCCGATACCACCTACAACTACGACGAACCAGCCGTTGCGGCCCTGCCAGCCGTCAGGCAAGGGGTGATCAAATTCCACCTCTTCTGGCGTTCGCGCCTGGACGATTGTGAGGGCCTTGGAGATGTCCATATCGGGCGGAACCAAGGCAATGGTGTAGGACGCCAGGTTCGCAAAGCCCACGAGTACGTCGACGACAGGCGCCGTTCCCTGGGGGTTCAAGACCGCAATCTCAATGGCCATGCAATGACTCCCGAAGTTGCTGGGCGGTATCGGCGCTCTCGCCCGGTTTGCCCAAGAGATAAACCAGCGTGCTGACGCCGACCACCGCCGACCAACTCTTGTCGACCGGGGTCACCGTGCCATAACGGATCAGCTCATACCAGACGACGAACAGCACGAGGGGATTGAGCAACACGCTCTGAACCCGATGGAACGCCAGCCCGTCCTTGTCGTGTAGCAGGTCTTTCAGGACACTGACGGAGCCCGGCGGGTTCCGGGCACCCTTGAGGCGATCGATCAGCGCGCCGGCGCCGGTGCCGACACCCGCGGCGGCGACCATGAAGGCGAGACCACCATCGGCGAGAGACGGCAGCGCACCGGTGTGTAGCAGCGTCAACACGATCGCCGCAGTCATTGTGAGCACCCAGCAAGCCAAGATCAGTCGAGACAGGCTGTAGCTCTTGTCGGGGCCGCGCCCCCGGTCCCGCAATGCCTCGCCCCGAAAGGCCAGGCCTAGCAGGATGAGGCAGAGAACTGCTGCGGTGATCCCGTAAGCAAAGCCCCCATGGCCCATGCGCAAATTCATGCTCCCGTCGGGCACTACGGCAAGCTCGGTGCCGGCAAGACCGATGCCGACGCTCACGGGACGCACGTTCCCGTGTAGCCACGCCCGTTGGAGTAGTTCGTTCCAACTGGCGGCGGACTCTGGCGTGCGGTCCAGCCGATAGGAGACGGTGATGGAGTCCGCCCCGGCATTGCCGGCCACGTAGCGGCCGGTGGTGGACAGCCCTTGCAAGGGCAGGTGGTCGATGTAGAGCACGGGCTGGCTGGCGCCGCCTATGCATTGCGCAATATCGTCGCGAAGCTCCAACCGAAGCTTGATCTCATCTCGGGGCGCGATAGTGGCGGGATCGCTCTCAAGCCGCAGCGTCGCAACCGCTTGAGATGTTGCACCGGCCTGGCCGGGCGATGCACTCGCCGCAGGGTCGGCCTTTGCGGCCTTGGCGGCTTCGGCTGCGACCTTAGCCCTCTGGCGTAGCAAGGCCTCGATCGGGCAAGTTGGCCGGGCTGCCGCGGTCTGTGCTGTCAGGAGATCAACCAAAGGGTTCGCCACCTGTGCATACGGCACCTGTGAGGCAAACAGCAACATGAGGATGAAGATGAGGCGGACCGTGACCATGGAGTGCGATGTTCGGCGACGGTCTCGCGCACCGTCATCCCAAGATGTGAGGACATCTTGGCCGCAGCGGTTTGCGATTGACAAGCCTGGTGTCCAGCTGCAGGGCAGCTCTCCGGGCCTAGTGCTACTTCAGCTTTGGGCACTTTGCTGCCGCCCGCGACGCTCGGGCCTGCGCCTGCAAGACGTCGGCATCGTGAGGTCAGCGCCTCGAAACCGGTCGTTCAGCTCACGGCAGACCCGGTGGCTGCTGTCGGCGTCGACGGCGAACTGGTGGTCCCGGCCATGAACGGTCGCTGGCCAGGAGCGGCTTCTCGGTAGGCTCCTACACCGTATGTCTGTTAGCTGTCGTGAATCGCCCCGGGTTCCGCGGAAGTCCATGCTCCACACCTCATTGACGCGGCTTGCCACCGTGAGCGGCACACGCTCGCTGGCCGCGCGGCGGACCTTCTTGCGTTTACACCGCGAGCTGTGCCTGGCTGTACAGCCGATAGACCCGCTTGTGGTTCACGCCTGGAACCTCCGGGCGCAGCAGGTCGTGGATGCGGCGATAGCCGAAGCGCCGCCGCACCTGTGCGATTTCGACGATCTTGACGCTGAACTGCTGCGTGGCCTCATCGACCACAGGCGGGTTGCGATAGCTGTCCCTGGAGAGCCCCTCCAGGCGGCACGCACGACGTTCGGACAAGTGATGCTGCTCGATCATCTTGGCCGCCGCTGCGCGCCTGACCTGCGGGGCTAGGGCTTTACGCCGAAGACGTCCTTGAGCAGGAACAGGCCGTCAATGTCGTGCAGGCTCAAGCCAAGACAGGCACCACCGTTGCGCATCAAGATCGCGCGCCGAGACGACGTCGTCAATGAGGTCGAGACCAGGGCGGTCGGGTTATGTCAGGACTGATCCCATGCATCGACCGTCCACACGGCCTCGCTCTCGCAGTCGGCGAGACGTTCGTTGTGGATCGTCATGGGGCTGCTCCAGCCACGGGGTGTGACATAGTCGTCGCCAATGACCTCCAGACCATCGTGCAGTGGAGGGTGCCCAGATCGGAGGTAGGGCAACACGTGTTCGGCGGCCACGTGAAAACGGGTTGGGTACCCATTTCGCGAGACACAGTTGGCTTTACCTTCCCGCTCAAGAGCGTCCAACCAGTCAATTCCGCTCACGCCGGTTTCCCACTTCGCAAGCACGTCGCTGGCTGGGCCATCAGAATCGGACAACCCGCTGCGCACGATGATCAGCCATCCAAGCATCTCGTTCTCCTCCGCTGGCGTTTCCATCGCATGAGGTTTCCCTGATGTATACCCCACGCGAACTCGACCTGCGTAGCCTGCGCCTGCACCAGCTTGTGGCGCAGAAGATCAGAGCGGATCCAGCACTGTTCAGCGTGGTCCGAGAAACGGTGGAGCGCCAGCTCACCAACTCCATGCCGTCCGTCTCGATCTACCTGCTTCAGTGGCTCGATATCCTCGATCGGGGTATCGAAGAGGCTCTGGCCGTCGCCGTCGAAGACACCGAGCGAGGTCAAGTGCTGCGATCGGCGAGCCCGTTCGCCGGCGTGCTGACAGAAGACGAACGGCGGGCGTTCCTCCATGCCTGTTCGACCGCTGGCGGGAAGCAACCCTAGCAGTTCAAAGCTTGGCGTCACTTGTCTTCGGGCGATCGCCATTGATGTTGCCTGCGCCTGAACTCGGTTCGACGGCTGGGTGTCCACGTCGGCGCCGCCGAGAAGGCCGTGCAAAACGTCCTGAAGGCGCGTGGCAAAAGGCGCGAGGACATTCCAGGGGCCGAGTGGTTCAACGACGATCCCGGAGATCCAGGCGATCGATCATCGATTTCGTCACCCCGGGCTAGCGCCATGGCTCGCGGAGTGCTATCTTGATGCCACTATGCCCAGGAAGTCACCATCTTCGCGACCCGTCCAGCAACAGACCGTACCGCCTCCGGTGTTGAACGTGGCTCTGCACGCCCGGATCTTGGCGGAAAGAACGGCCAAACCGAGCACGCTGGAATCGGCTTTAGAAGCGCTCTATCGCATACGCGCCACAGGGGAGCCGAAACCTAGCCGGATCTTGCGGCCGTAAACCGCAATTGCGGGAAAGCACCGCAAAGTACCGCAAAAGTCCTCACACAGCGCACGTGGATAGGTCATTTTCGCCATACGGGATGCCTCTTCTTTGGACCCATCTTCACTGCAGATCTGCAGTCTCGAGTCATCTCGACCACGCCAGCTGATGGAGATGCTGGCGGCTCGCGCGAGCACCAGATCCGCCAATGGCTTCAGTTTGAAGCGCCGGGTACAAAGTGGGTTGCGATTGACGACAGCTCGTGGCTGTTCAGCAGAACTGAACGCCTGGTGCTGTGTGATCCAAACCGAGCGCTGACGGCAACCGACCTTCAGGAAGCCGATCGCCTGCTGGCGCTACCGGACAAGGCGCCCGAAGATTCGCATGGATCCAGATGATCGTGCGATCTGCGCGCAGTTCTGTCCCATCGAGTCAGGCCTGAGCGGATCCCCCCCGTGGTCAAGTATCAAGCTGAACAGGGCAAGCAAGTCACTCTCAGCAGCCAACATCAGTGGCGTTCGACCTTGAACTGGGTACTTGTGGGGTGTATTCGGATTGGCACCTGCATCCAGCAGCAACTCCGCGATTCGCATCAACTTGGAGACGCGGTGTCTCGATGCATGCCTGTCAACCAACAGCTTCGCGGTGAAGATGACCAGCTCAGGATGTGATCGAGGCACGCTCACCAACGATCCAAAGGTTCCGGCCATCCCCACACCGAAGCGCCGCAAGGTGTCCTGCAACACAAGGTCTGGCTCTTCCATCATCTTTTGACTCAAGAAGTTCAGCATGTATGCCGGATTCATCTTGTAGAAGAGCTGGCTGACCAAGTAAGTACAGCGGTGACTGGTTGTCGGTGAGCGCCTTCTGCTCAACATCAACTCCCTGGCCGATCAATGCCGCGACGACATCTGGCAGGCCAAGGTCGATGGCGCACATGAGCGGCGTCAATCGTTTTCTACTGGTCAGCGTGTGGAGAGTGGTGATTTGGTGAGGCCGAGCGAGGAGCAGATCAAGCGCCTCTCGCTGGCCCGTCGCCTCGGCATGCTGAATTGCGCAGAGCAAGGCGGACGCCCCTGAGCTGTCCAAGTCATCGACACTGGCTCCGGCCTCGAGCAAACGGTTGACCTCCCCATTCATGCCGAACGAAGCAAATAGGCGCAGCTAAGGCCAGCGTCGAACTTTAATTAAAGCTCTGCACTTCAATCTGCTGCGCGCTCTCGAACCCGTGTCTGTTCCGCGCTGTTGGTGCGTCATACGGCACTGGATGGGTCAGTCGGAACAGACGAACCGGCTTTGAGCTTCCGAGTCGCGGGGCCCCGTGCCGTAATCTTCATAGCCTCTCGGCTTTACGTGGGACAGCGAGGATGGGAAAGACGCTCACTCGACGGGAACTGTATGACTTGGTGTGGACCAAGCCACGCACGACCCTAGCCAAGGACCTTGGCGTTTCTGACGTTTGGATCAGCAAGCAATGCACGCGATCCATGGTCCCGGCGCCACCGAAGGGTCATTGGGCGCGATTGCAGAACGGCAAGCCGATCTTCAAGGCCGCCCTACCAATTCGACTCCCAGGTCAATCGAATTTTGTGACGCTCGGTGAGACTCCCACCAATCGTGGCTGGCGTACTTCGGAGGACTTGGATGAACTCATTGTTCAGCCGATCTTTGAGGAAGACATCGACCAGCAGGTTGCTGCCGCGGTGAAAGCCATCGGCCGGGTTACCGCTTGCCGTGACCTGGCTTCGCCGCACATCAGTCTGGGGCGTCTGCTGAACTCAGAGGCCAAGCACCGCGAGAAGTTTGCGAACAACGGGTGGTCTTTCGACAAGCCGCGCTTCGACGCCCCTGTCTTTCAGCGCCAGCTCCGAATCTTCAACAGCATCTCGCACGCCATGGGCCGTCTATACGGCAAACAAGATGTGTTCGACCATGAGGAGTGGATTCGCGGTCAGGGCACGACGCATCAGCTTCGGCTCAAACTTGACTTCGGTGCGACGCACTTGGAGCTTCAGTTTCTGGAGCCCGTTGGCTCGGATGCTCCGAGCCGACCCAAGGGGCCGTCCGCCACGACACTCCGGGTCGGCAGTGACCGGGATGCTGATGGCATCCAGGATTGGCTCGATGAGCCATCGAACAAGTTGGAGAACCAACTGGGGGTCATCGTCGCGGCTTTGCTTCATCGTGCCGAACGCGAACTGCGTCAACATGCTCACCGCCACTACGAGTGGCGGTTGGAGTACCGCAAGAATCGCCTCGAAGAAATAGAAGAAGCGAAACGAGAGGCCGAACGAAAGCGTTTGGCCGCAATTGCCGCTCGTCGGGAGCAAATCCGGAGCGAGATCGTCGCGTGCGCCGAGCAGCGCCGGGCGGCGCTCGACATCCGCGAGTTGGTCGCCGCATTGGGGCATCACCCCGACCTTACGCAGGGGCCATCGGTGTTGTTCGAAGCGTGGAGGGATGAGGCGCTTTCGGTGGCGGACCACCTCGATCCGATGAAGCGCCCTCTTGCTGAACTCCTCGCCTCCTTCGGTCGCGACCGGCCATAAAGGGCGCTCCGGGATGTCTGGAAAACTGCACCTCGCGCGATGGCAGGCGCGGTGTCATCAAAATCACTGATGGAGTGAGGGATCGCTCCAGCGCTAAGCCCGAAGCCGGGAGGTTTCGATAGTAAAACTGCCCGTGGAAGTAGGTGATTGATTACGGGTTTCCTCTAGCAAAATAGTTTTCAGTCGCTTTTTGTAGCTCACCCCATGAGCTACCTGCGCCAAATACTGGTGAGGCACAAACGCTACTGACCTGCCAGCGGCTGAGGTCATACCGGAAAAGGGAGGCATCGTGTCTGCAGTCAAACTAAGCGCAGAACTGAAATCCTTGCGGCGCCAGCCGACCTGGACGCTGCTCGCCGCGGATAAAGCGCCCATCGTCATTGCCCTGCTGCAGACGGTGTTGCTGGACTCTGACAAGGTTCTTCCGAGCTCGGCATTGCACGAGCGTGTCCTCCACCAGATGACACTGCTCCGAGGACTCGGGGAGGAACTGGACCGCTCGCCTCAAGCCTATATCGCTGAGTGGCTGACTCAGGGCTGGCTGGTGCGACGATTCCCTCCTGGCGCGGTGGAGGAAGAGTATGAGCTTTCCAGCGATGCCATGACGGCCATCCGCTACATGCAAAGCGTGATGAAACCGAGGTCGACCGCCACCGAAAGCCGCCTGCAGACTGTGATCCAGCAGTTGAGTCGGCTTGCGCATGAGACCAACGCCAACCCGGAGCGAAGGATGGAGGCGCTGCTTGAGGAGCGCCGCCGCATCGATCAGGAAATTGATGAGGTCAGTCGAGGCGTGGTCAAGACCATCGCCGACGAGCGCGCGCTGGAGCGCGCGCGCGAAATCATCACACTGGCTGACGATCTGACCGGAGATTTTCGTCGGGTGCGTGATGCGTTCGCAGACCTGGCCAAGGAGCTCAGGCAGAGCTTGGTCGAGGGCGACAGCAGCCGGTCCCAAGTCCTTGAGCACCTCTTTGAAGGCATCGACGTCATCGCTGAAAGTGAAGCGGGCCGCACCTTCCAGGCGTTCTGGCGATTGCTGACAGACCCAGTGGAGTCCACCCTGCTGCAGGAATCTGTGCGCGAGATCATCGCCAGACCCTTCTCTCGCGAATTGGATCGCCACGAGCGCCGCTTCCTCACGCGGCTGACGACCAGCCTGGCAGCCGAAGGAGGCGCTGTACAAGATGTTCAACAAAACCTTGCGCGAAATCTGCGCGGCTTTGTCCAAAGCCGGGACTTCCTTGAACAGCGTCGATTGCATGGCCTGCTTCAAGAATCGCTAAAGACGGCATTGCATCTGAAGGAGCAGCTGCGGCCCAACTCCTGGGTGAACTACACGCTGACGCTGTCTCACGCATCGATTCGCTCGATCTCGCAAGTACGGCCGGACGATCCGCTCATTCGGGGCGTTGCAACTGATATGGAGGACGCGCCGCCATCCGAGCTTGACCTCGAGGTTGTCGCTGAACTCCTGAAGCATTCGGAAGTCGATTTCCGTGCGTTGCGTGCATACATCCGGAATGCACTGACCGAGGTTAGTCAGATTTCGATCGCTGACCTGCTGCAGAAGTACCCCGCCCAACAAGGGTTGGGAACCGTTGTTGGCTACGTTGCGCTTGGCGTCAAGCACGGCGAGGTTCTGCCAGAAAAAGTCCAAGTGACCTGGATGGGTTTGGATGGCACTGAGCGAGCTGCCTCCATGCCCACCATCTATTTTCTGAGGGAGCGTATCGATGAATTCGCATGAAAACGAAGTGGACCAAGACAATGCCCATCCATCTGACAGCCAGACAACGGCTACGGTGCTTTTCCCGGATGACGCCGGTCAACTTAGCGAGGCGACTCGACGAGTTCTGGTGCAGCTACTGAGAGGGCCGACGGTAGACGTGCGTCGACATCCGAGGCTCTGGCCGGTTCTCATTCAGGAAGAGCGCGCGCTCCGCGGCCGCCTGCATGAACTCTTCCTGGAGCTGGTCGTCGACCGCGATATGGAGGTGGCTTTTACCCGGCAAGTGGTCTCCGACGAGATCGACGTTCCGATCCTGCTCAAGCGCGTTCAGCTGACCTTCTTCGACACCATCCTTGTCCTCTTTCTGAGGCAGCGATTGACGACCGCAGATGCCCAGGGAGAGCGTGCTGTCATCTCTGTACAGGAGATGCAAGACCACCTGCAGGTGTTCGAGAAGAACGGCAACGTCGATCACGCGAAGTTTGGGCGCCATATGGACAAGGTCGTCGATCGGGCCAACAGCCTCGGTGTCCTGCACAAGATCCGGGCGAGCGAAGGACGGTACGAAATTTCCCCTGCGCTCCGGCTCATCTTCCCCGCCGAGGAGGTGCAGCAGCTCACACGGATCTTTGAGGAGATGCTGAAGCAGCCGCAGCCTGCCGACGACATTGAAGCAGGGGAAGGCATCGCGCCATCTACAGCAGGCGAGGAGCAGCAATGAGCAAACTACCCCCGAGCCTGCCCAGCGATTTGGACAGCGAGCGCTTTTGGATGTCCCAGATCCAGACCTTCGACTGGGGGACGTATTCGAACGTCCATACCTTCAAGATCGCCAACAAAGGCTTCATGTTTGTCGGCCCCTCAGGGGCGGGGAAATCCACCGCAATGGACGCCCACGCAACCCTCATGACACCTCCGCGGCATCTGGCCTACAACGTTGCAGCCGCAGGAGATGGTGGGCGCAAGGGATCTGACCGCACGGCGTTGAGTTATGTACGTGGAGCGTGGGGCGACAAGACCGTCGAGGAGGGTTCGCTGGACGCTGCGCACCAATATCTGCGGTCGAACTCCACCTGGTCAGCGATCGCAGAGACTTACCGCAACAAGGCGGGTCACATCATCACACTGGCGCAGGTCCTGTGGATCAAGGGCACAAGTACGGCGACACAGGACCTGCGCCGTTTCTACTTGGTGTTCAAGCGGGAGTTCGATGTCAAGGAATGCAAGCCATTTGCCGCTTCGGATTTCAATGTACGCCAGTTCAAAGCGCAGATTGATGCGGCCTACGCCGACACCGAATTTCATGGCTACCAAGAGTGCTATCGACGGCTTCTGGGCATTGAGAACGAGTCGGCACTGCGACTGCTCCACAAAACGCAGTCGACCAAAGATCTCGGCGACCTGAATCAGTTCTTGCGCGAGTTCATGCTGGAGCCGCCAGAGACCTATGCCGTTGCCAAGGACTTGGTTGACCAGTTTGGCGAGCTGAACGAGGCCCATAACGCCGTCGTCACCGCCGAGCAGCAGCGTGACACGCTTCAGCCGGCGCAGGAGGCACACTTCCTGCGGCAAAGCCACATCCTCGAGCGCAACACGGTCGACGAGCTGCTGGTGGGAGTGGACCCCTATGTGGAGCAGCTGAAGGACAGGCTGCTCGGCGTCGATATTCAGCAACGGGAAGTCAAACTGGCCGGCTCAGCTGAGGAGCTGCGTCCCCTCGAGGAGTTGGCCCAGGCCGAGCAGAACACGCTGGACCGCATGAGGCATCAACTGGCCGATGCCGGTGGCCGCAAGATTCAGCAGCTGGAACAAAGCGTTGTTGAACTCGAACAGCAGAAGGCTGATCGCCTGAAGCGACGTGATCGGGTCGAGGAAGCCTGCAAGGCTCTGGATTGGCCGCTACCCGCAGATGGATCCTGGATGGCCACTCGCGTGGCGGAGTCCAAGGCCATGATGGATGCCGGGGCCAGCAACCGACTGCGGCAGCGCGAACGCCAGAGTGGACTTGATCACGAACTGAGGAAGGCCAGCGAGCGTTTCGGGGCGGTGCGCCTGGAGATTGCTTCCATGGAGACAAGCACTTCCAACATCCCGTCGTTTCTCCTCGACATCCGAGATCGGCTTGCGAGGGCGCTGAGGGTCGCGCCCGAGAAGCTCCCGTTTGCGGGGGAGTTGATGGAGGTTCGGCCTGACGATGGAAAGTGGCAAGGTGCCATGGAGCGCGTCTTGGGCGGGTTTGCCACCTCCATTCTTGTCGAGGATCGGTACTACGAGCAGGCGACGCGCTGGATTGAAGAGGAACACCTGGGCGCCCGTGTTTTCTACAACCGCATCCCTGCGGGCGGTCAAACTGCAGGCAACCAGAACGTCGGCGCCACTTCCCTGGTCAGGAAGCTGCAGTTCGCCAAGACACCGTTGGCTGAATGGGTGCGTGAGGAGCTGAAAGCACGGTTCGATTACGAGTGCATGGAGGACCTGCAGAAGTTCCGCGCCTCGACCAGGCCCGCAGTGACCTTGAAAGGCCAGGTCAAGCACTCCTTCGTGCGTCACGAAAAGAATGATCGCTTTGACGTCAACAACCGCAAGCATTGGGTTCTGGGCTTGGACAACACCGCCAAGCTTGCGGCTTACCGTGAGGACGCCGCCGCACTCGGGATGACGATTGCAGGATTGCAAACCAAGCTGCAGGAGGCACAGGATGATGCCGAGAGAGATGCGCTCAGCTTGCAGCACTGCGTCATCATCGCCAATGCCACTTGGGCAGACATCGATGTGGCATCGGTGGCACAGCGCATTGACAAGGCAGAGAAGGAGATCGCAGCCATGCGCCGCGAATCCCCCGACCTCGCCGAATTGGAGCGGCGCATCAAGACACAGGAGGCTGCCGTAACCCAGCAGAACGAGAAGGTCCGCGACAAGAGTGCCGTGATCGCGGTCGAGCAGCGTGAACTGAGCCGGCTCCAGGATCAGCGATTGCGGCTCAAGCCGGAGCATTTGGGATTCCGTCTCAGCCCCGTTCAACTGGAACTGCTGGATAGACGTTTCACAGAGACCGGGAAAGCGGAAGCAGTGGCCACGGTGAGCGATGCGGCCCGGGCGGTTGACAAAGCCCTCAACGCGCAGCGAGAGGCCTTGATCGAGCAGATCCATGGGAAGGAAAAGTTTATCGAGGCGAAGTTCGCCGAATTCGTCAGGCGCTGGGAAGCGGCCGGTGCGGGGCGCGATCCGGTGATCGCAAGTGCGGAGGACTTCTTCGCCACGCTTGCCCGCTTGGTCGAAGAAAACTTGCCCGCCTTCAAGGCCAGGTTCAAGAAGCTGCTGCACGACCACAGCAGCCAGGCGCTGATCCGTCTATCTGCCCGTCTGGAACTCGAGCGAACGCAGATCGCTGACCGCCTCGAAGTGGTGAACGAAGGGCTGAAGTCGCGTATCTACAACTCGGAGTCTGGGACCCATCTGGAGATCCTGTCCAAGGATCGATTGACGGACGATGTCCGAAAATTCAAAGCTGACCTCAAACGGGCCCTCGACCATTCATTGAGCGACGATGAGGCGCATGGCGAGGCCCGGTTCCACGTCGTCAAGGAAATCGTCGGGCGGCTTTCCAGTCCAGACCCGCTCGATCGAAAGTGGCGTGACCAGGTGCTGGACGTTCGGCAGCACGTGGAGTTCATTGCCAAGGAATTGGACGACGCTGGCCTGGAGCACGAGAGCTATCGAAGCGGAAGCGGCAAGTCTGGTGGACAGCGCCAGAAGCTGACCCTCTCGATTCTGGCCGCCGCCCTGCGTTTCCAACTGGGGGGCGAGTTCGGGGAGGCGCCTCGCTACAACACGGTGTTCATGGACGAGGCCTTCGAGAAAGCCGATGCCGAGTTCACCACCCTGACCATGAAGATCTTCGAGGCCATGGGCTTTCAGATGATCGTGGCCACCCCGATGAAGGCGGTGATGGCGCTGGAGCCCTTCATCGGCGGCGCTGCCTTTGTCCACAGCACCAGCCGGAAATCTTCTACACATCTGCAGATCGACTATGACGTTGAGAAGGGCCGCTTAATCCTCTCTGACAAGTTGCGTGCAGAGGCTTCCGCAGAGGCGGCCGCGGCGAACGCTGCCCAGGGGGGCTCAACTTGACTCAGCTGCGAACACCCAAGGAGGTTCTTGAGCTTGCGCTACAGAAGTATCAGCGCCAGGCCGGCAACTGGTTGTTGGACGAAGGTGAGTGGCCGTGGCGTTTGTCACTCGGCTCGCCTACGGAAGCCGAGGTGCAAGATGGAATGGACGCGGTTCGTGCCTGGGTTGCGGCCTGGTCTGAGCCCAACAAATCAATCAGTTATCCGTTTCAAGTGGAGCGAGTCGAGCGTTCCTGGCCAAAGATGGGGCGGCAGCATCTTCCGTCACATGTCGTCTTCTCTTCGCCGCTTGATGTAGCACTGGCGATTGGCAAGCAGTCTGACTGGAATATCGTCGTCGACCGGGCGGCAAGTCTGGCAGGGGCCTTTCCGGCACTCGCTCGGCATCGTGTGCTCGCCAAACACTACGAGACGCTTGCTCGGTATGCTGATGATGACTTCGCCCGGCTGCGATCACTGTTGATTTGGACGGAGCAGAGGAAACCCTCCAACCTCTACCTGCGACAGTTGCCTATCGAGGGCCTGCACACCAAATGGATTGAGACACGCAGGCAGCTTGTTCGGGATCTATTGCTCGCCTTGCGACCGATCTCGGAAGGAGTGGGTGTGCCAGACCTGGAGTCCTTGCTTGGACTGAAGCGCCAGGAGCCGCGCATGCGTCTGCGAGTGCTGTGCTCTCGGCTGCGCGCCAAGATGGGCGGACTGACAGACGTGGAGGCGCCGGTCAGCGACATCGCACGTCTGCCCATCGAGCCCTCCAGAGTTCTGATTGTCGAAAACCAGGAAACGGCGCTTGCCCTACCGGACATGGACGACGTCGTCGTCATCTTCAAGCTCGGTATGGCGGTCGCATTGCTCCGCGAAGTGCCATGGATACGCATTTGCTCAAAGGTCATGTACTGGGGTGATGTCGACACCCATGGATTCCTGATGTTGCATCGCGCTCGTCAGGTCATCCCTCAGCTGCAGTCTGTGCTGATGGATGTGAAGACCTTGGAGGATGCGCGACATCTGGCTGTGCAGGAACAAACGCAGGCCTCTGTGCCGGCCGACAGCATGCTCGTGGCGAGCGAGCGGCAGGTTCTTGATGGGTTGCTCAGCGGTCGCTGGGGTGAACGGTTTCGGCTGGAGCAGGAGCGGCTTGAATGGGCATGGGCGCTTGCGGAGGTTCGGCTGTGCCTCACTGGATGAAGCCGCCGGCGCAGTCCACGCCGCACCGAATTTGCGACGGGCCGCGGCAAGAGTGCCCGATTTCAGCGATCGGGTGGCGATTCATGTGAATCCCACCTACGATGTCGCGCAAGAACTAATGGTCTGGATTTCACCAGACTGGGAGGGGCGAAATGCATCTTGTGCGCGTTCGTGTCCGGAACTTCCGGGGCATTGTCCATGGTGAGGTCCACCTCGACGGACACACCGTATTAGTGGGCGACAACAATGCCGGCAAGTCAACGTTGTTGGAAGCCGTGGACCTGGTACTTGGGCCTGAGCGGCTCAATCGGCGCCCGGTAGTTGACGAGCACGACTTCTACGCCGGAATGTATGTAGACCCGGCCAAGAAGGAGGTGACTCCGATTCAGGTCGAGGTGATCGTTGCCGGCCTCTCCGAGGAGCAGCAACGACACTTCCGCGACCACATCGAGTGGTGGGATGCGAACGCCAAGGCGTTGCTGGCTGGGCCACCGCCTGAAGGCGCAGATTTACCGCATGTTGGCGCCGCGGTGCGCGTGTTCTTCAACGGTTGGTACGACATCGACGAGGACGATTTCGCCGGCGACACCTACTACGCCGTTCCCGAGATGGCGGACGGTTCCTACGTGCGTTTCTCGACCGCCGACAAGCGCAGGTGTGGCTTCCTCTACCTGCGAACTCTGCGCACGGGCGCGCGAGCTCTTAGCCTGGAACGCGGGTCGCTCCTGGACGTCATCCTGCGGCTGAAGAACACGCGCCTGAAGATGTGGGAGGATCTGCTTGGCCAGTTGCGGGACCTGCCGGTCGGCGAAGCCGAGGAGATCGGCGACTTGTTGGCCGCAGTTCAGGACGCGGTGCGCCATTACGTGCCGTCCGACTGGGCCGAAGAGCCCCACATGCGGGTCTCGGACCTAACCCGAGACATGCTCCGTAAGACCCTCACGGTTTTCATGGGCACGGGCGCGACGCGGCCAGACGGCACCACCTATTCCGCGCCGTACCAGCACCAAGGCACAGGCACCATCAACACGCTCGTGCTGGCGCTTCTGTCGATCATTGCCGAGCTGAAGCAGAGCGTAATCTTCGCGATGGAAGAGCCTGAGATCGCGCTCCCCCCTCACACCCAAAAGCGCATCATCAATTCGCTGCGCCAGAAATCAGCACAGGCAATCTTCACCTCTCATTCGCCATATGTGCTGGAGGAGTTTGACCCGACCCAGGTCCTGGTCCTCAAGCGCGCAGCAGGTGTGATGACCGGCACGTCGGCAACATACCCTCCAGCGGTCAAGCCCAAGGCATACCGCACTGAGTTCCGAGCGCGGTTCTGCGAGGCGCTGCTCGCTCGCTACGTGCTGGTGCTGGAGGGCCGTACTGAGTTTGATGCGCTGCCTGCTGCTGCACGCAGGCTATGCGACCTGGACGCCACGCGGTTCAAGTCGCTCGAGAACCTCGGCGTAGCAATCGTCGATGCGCGCGGCGAGAGCAATGTCGCTCCGCTGGGGAAGTTCTTCCGGTCTCTCGGCAAGATCGTCTTCGCTGTCTTTGACAAACAGACACCGGAAGCGTTGGCAGACATCGTTGCTTCGGTCGACCATGCCTACGAGTCCGCGACCAAGGGGTTCGAAAACCTGGTGTTGCATGGGGCTTCTGAGGCCGCGCTCCGCGGCTACGCCGCCGCAGTTGTAGCCGCGGGCGATTGGCCACCACATTTGGCGGCAAAGACGCCGTCAGCAGCAACGCCGCTGGCTGAGCTACAGGCGATGTTGTCGAATTTTTTCGCTTGGGCCAAAGGCGGTGGAGACGCTGGCGACCTGCTCGCCTCGTGCCCGGCCATCAACGACGTGCCTGAATACGTCAGAGTGACGTTGGAGGCCATCAAGAACGTCATCGAGCCACCTCCACCGCCAGCCGAGGAGGCCGGCGAGCTCGCAGAGGTCGCAGAGGTCGCACCGGCCCCAGCCGAGGCTGGCGATGCGGCTGTTCTAGCTGAGCCCGTCTTACCGGCACCGGCCTACGAAAAGTTTCAACCTCACCCGCCAAAGCCATAGGCATGACCATCATGTGGAGCGATCAGAAGCTTCGCTTCTTGGCATGCACCGAGCATGCCTTGGCGCTGGGAGGTCCTGGCGCCGGCAAGACGCACGTCGCGTTGGTGAAGGCGCGCGATGAGATTCGGTCAGGAACGCTCAAACCGGGGCAAAAAGTCTTGTTCTTGAGCTTCGCCAGGCCGACGGTCGCGCGCATCATCGAAAAGGCTGCAGAGCTGATCTCGCGCGAGGATCTGCAATGGCTGGAGGTCAGCACGTACCACGGTTTCGCATGGACCATTCTCAGGAGCCATGCGTATCTGCTTAACGGCAGACCGGGCGTGCAACTTTTGCCTCCACCTGAAGCGGCTGCGCATCTGACCGACATCGACAAGAACGGCCATGATGCCGAAAAGAAGCGGCTTTTCGAGCAAGAGGGACTTCTGCATTTCGATTTGTTTGCTCGCCTGGTTGGCGAACTGCTTCAACGAAGCGGTCGACTTGCCGCCATCTATTCCGACAGCTATCCCATCGTCATCCTTGACGAGTTCCAGGATACGAACAGCGATGAATGGGCGCTGATCCAGCAACTCGGGCGCCGGAGCCGGCTGATCGCGCTGGCTGATCCCGACCAGCGCATCTATGAATTTCGAGGTGCGGACCCAAGGCGGGTGGGCGAATTCCTGGAGACTTTCCAAGCGAAGCACTTTGATTTCGTCGGCGAGAACCACCGCAGCAGCGGCACCGACATCACGATCTATGGGAACGACCTTCTCACCGGGACGAACAAGGGCAAGACCTATCAGCAAGTCAAGGTCACTCGCTATGGCTTCATGTATGGCAGGAGTCTGCACTTCAGCACCAAGGCCGCGGTTTGCGCGGCCTTGACCCGCCTGAAGACGGTTCCGGACAAGTCCATTGCCATCCTGGTGCCCTCTAAGCGACTGATGCTTGATTTGTCCGACTATCTGTCTTCCGCGGCCGACGGCTTGCCTGAGTTGCACCATGACGTTGCGATGGATGCAGAGCCGCCCGCGCTGGCCGCCGGCGTGATAGCAACGCTGTTAGAGGGGGGCGCAGCGGCCGACGTGGCGAGTCGAATGCTCGGAGCCCTTCACTCTCATATTCGCGGTCGGCGCGGAGGCAAACCCACGCCACAGGCGGAACTTGACCTTGCAGGCGCTCTCAATGGCTTTGTAGCGACAGGAAAGGTCCGCGGCGCTAAGCGCCAGTTGATCGTCAGCGAGGTCCAACGAATCTCAGCGGAGCGGAACCATCTTCAATTGACGGGTGACCCTGCTGCAGACTGGCTCCATCTTCGCGGTCTGCTGGCGGCGTCACCAGCGGACGCGTTGCAGCAAGTGGCAACGGACGCGCGCTACCTTCGGCTTCTGCACCGCAGCTCCTTGCTGCGCACCAGCTTAGGTGCCCTTTGGCGCGCACATGGCGGGTACAAAGGTGCAGAAGATGCGGTGCGAAGTGCCCTGTTGCAAGAACACTTCGCTGCGGCTCAGAAGGACTGGCGCGGCATTCACCTCATGACCATTCACAAGTCGAAGGGCAAGGAGTTCGACGAGGTCATCATCTACGACGGCATGTTTCAGCGGATTGCCAGGGCGCCAGATGACCAAAAAGCCTATGCACAGGATCTACTGGCGCTGCGTGTCGGTGTGACGCGTGCCATTCGCCGTACCAGCATCCTGACACCGAAACGCGACCCGTGTCCTTTCCTGTGACTCGAGTTGTCGATGGCAACCAATACGAATCGAAGTCTCTTGCACAGGCGCAATGGTTACGCGACTTGCGACGTGTCGATCCGACATCTAACCTGCCGACGGTAGCCACATGCTAGGAGCAGTCTGCTGGCGTTTATGGCAAGAGGTTTGCCATATGGCAAATTCCTTGCCATAAAGTGCCAGGATGGGATCAGAGGGAAACTTCTCGCCCCTTGTCGGTCAGTTCCAAGCATTGGGCTTGGCATTGCTGGACAAGCAGCCACAAAAGCGCACCATGTCGTCATGGATTTTCTGATGTTGCTTTTGTTGGTGTTCGCGCCAGCATCGCTTGGTGTGCTGTGCCTTGTCATTGAACGGCGGTCGCTGTGAAAACAGCCGACGTATTTCGATGGCAGGATCTGCCGAACAGTCCAGCTGAACCGGGATGGGCTGAGGTGCTAACCCATCTGGGGGCAAGTGTGCATGTGCCTGTTGATTCAATCGCTTGGGATTTTTGCACGGATTGGCTCTGCCTAAATTCTGGTCGCGGGGCACTCCACCCGACGGACCCGGTCGAATGGTTTGGTGAAGAGGCCTTGGCCATTGCGCCGGTGGGGCTGGTGGCTGAATTGCTTGCGAGCGGTGGTCGCATGGACGACTTCGCACGTTTGCTTGCCGACAGTGCTGAGGCTCGCGCGCACATCCTGTGCTTGCCGAATCACCTGTTCGCAGCTGACTCCGAAGAATGGCTCCACCTCACCCAATGCACCGACATTGCGCGGATGCTGGAGGCGCGAGAGGCGGCGCGCTCGGCCGCAGCCGAGGCGCTGGAGGACATCAAGCCATGTTGGTAACCGTCTTCAGTGCGTGCCAATGCTACCGCGGGTGTTGATCATTCCTCGTCCCGCAGTTGGACCAAGTCTTTGATGTGCGCGGCCTTCAACGCGGTGAACACGTCGCTCAGCTTGACCAGTTGTCCTCGACCCACGTCTTCGGATGCGATCGGCGTAACGCCCAGGCCTTCTAACCGCGACGTCAAGCCGCGACTGGATGAATTGCAGAATTTTGCTTGCCACGCCAGGGGCGAGTAATTTTGCAAAAACGTCACCAGGTCCCGCAAGTCAACCACCCAGGGAGCGCCTTGCTCCATCGGCTCCCGGTTCGCGGGGAGTACACCCAGGTCGACCCAGCTTTTGACCGCGTCATAGTGAGCGCCCATCATGGCACTGACCTGTTGCAAGGTCAGCCCTCGCTCGACAAACCATGACGCGATGCGCTGGTCAACTTCGTCTTGCGCGAACATCAGCCCACCGATGCTCAGATGCTCGTCGTGATCCACCGGCGTAAGCTCGCCGACAGCGATGGCACGAAACAGGCCAATCAGGCGCGGCATGTTCGTTGTGCGTCGGAAGCTCAGCTCCCGCAACGGGATTGATGCGACGATCTTGCGGTCCTTGTTCTCCTGCGCGAGCTTTCGCAGTCGCTCAATCAAGCCAAGCAACGGGACATGCTGGATATAGCCTGACACAACGGGAGCGGTGTCGTTCGGATCGGAGCGCGTGATCCACCCGGCTTCACAGATCAAGTTGTAAACGGATTTCGGGACATTGAGGATGGCTTGCGCAGCGGTGTCGTTGATGTGCTCAAACTGGACTTGCTTCAGCCGCTGGACTTCTTCACGCGATAGGAATCGCTGGCGATAGCCCACCGCCTCGTCGTGAATGCTTGCCGAAATCACACACCTGTCGATGCCATCATTGATTCGCTCGCTGCTCACCCGCAACTCGGCCGATGCCTCCTTGACGGAAAGCGATCGCTTTTCAACCGTGGCGATGTTTTGGATGCTGTGAGTTCTCGCATTGAGCAGTCCGTCGTGCGATGAGGTGATGCGATTTGCTGCAGCCACGCGCACTGGGTAAAACGCATCCTGTCGGTAAGTCCGGAACAGGAAGAAGTACCAACGTCCATGCTTTGCCGCCACGCCACTGGTCGCGACCGTCGGTGCCGCTTCCATCATCTGCTTCAGCCGTGCGTCAAAGCGACGTGGCCAGTCCTCAAGCAGTTCGAACAACGGGACGATCCGATCCGCCGCTTGTTCCACGGACTTCGGCAGGGGCAGCTTGCCGGCTTTGGCAAGGGACTTCCCGTCGGCCGCACAACCAAAGTGGTTCGCAAGTCCCCAGACGTACAAGTCGATCTCCGCCGGGATACCAGCGCCCAGAAACAGGGGGATGCTGGAGCCTTTGGGCTGGCTACCCATGAGAAGCGCTGAAAAATCAACCTCAGCCTGAGAAGCGGGCTCTGTGGTTTGTACGCGCAAATCCGCACCGCAGTCGCAGAGGTGCGGCAGTGGCCTGTTGTGCCGGATGCCGTCGCCGCACTGTTGGCAATGGTCTCGCAGTCGCGTCGCGTGCACCGGACAAGCCGTCGCGAGGCAGTGGGACCAGAGTTGCCGGGAGTACGACGCTTCTGACAGGCATTGAGGGCAGACCGCTTCCGTATCCGGCCGGGTGTGGCTTTTGCGCATAACGGCGCGCGTCGGCTCAGCCACCGGAGCAATCGACTCCAATGCCGTCACGTGCAATCCCAGCAACGATGCCAGCTTTGGCAGTTCGACGGCGGGCAAGCGAATCGCGCGAGAAATGCCGAGGGTTTTGAGGAGGTTGGTTCGCGACGCGAGCACGTTTTCTCGCGCCCATCGACCGAGAAATCCGGATAGGCACTCGTCGGGGTGCGGTGTGAGGGGTTGAAGCCAGTGGATTGCCTTGGATGCGGTGTGCCGGGTCATTTCTGCGGGCCTCGACCGCTGCGTAGAGCACGCTCCAATGCTGCGCGGTGCGCGCCATTGAGCTGCACATCATCGATCGTCTTTTGAGCGAGCGGGTCACCTTTGGCATCAAGGCGGTACTTCCCCTTGTATGCCCGAGCAACCAACTCACGATCCAGGCACTTGCTCTTGCGCCCGACTTCCTCGATCCGCACAAGAAAGTCCCTTGCTTTGCCGATGTAGCCACCGCCTCCCAAGTAAGCAAGGCGTGTCAGCAAGTCGGCCTCCACCTCGACTTGCCAGCCGTGGTCCTGCAAGTGCGTGATCCCGGCGAGCATCATGTCCTGGAACTGCTGTCGATCCTCACCGACACTCCAGGCGTACGGTTCGATGCGGGCGCCGACCAAGCCCCGGTTTTCCAACTGGTCGTTGTCGGCGTACATGCGGATCACATGAGACAGTCCTGCCAGCACCACGGAAACTCCCGACAAATCACCTAGCTCTTTGAACCAGTCAGCCGCGTGGCGATTTTCCTTGGTTTGCGCACGCTCTGTGGATCGCTTTTCCACGAGGTGATTGGTTTCGTCGATCATCAACACCAGCACGCCGGCCGCCTCCATCGTGCGTCGCGCCTGATCGATGATTTGATGCGGCTTTCCCTTGATGGGGATGTCCCCAAGAATCGCGGTGATGATCCGAATGGCTAAGGCTTCGTTGGAAGCCGTGGCCGGCATGGACACGCGGATGACACGCTTGTGTCCAGACGGGCTGACCCGATCCTCAAAGTGAGCCTCGAGATCCTTGAGCAATGCCGTCTTGCCCGCGCGAGAATCTCCCACCAAGGGGAAGATGATGGGCGAGCCGCCATCCAGGACCTGTTCAATTTCCTCGACCATGGTGTCGAATGACGTCTTGTACTGGATGTGCTCGAAGATCCAGTCTTCGAAAATTGTCTTGCTCAACGGGTGGCTCCCATTTTCCGTCCCCGTGGCGCGCTGTTCGCGGCGCCAGTCGTGGGAAGTGGCGTTGTGGATGCGGACGAGTTGGTGGATTTCGGCGGTGGCATGGTCAGTTTTGTGTGCTCAGAAGCCTTCGTCAGCAGGTCGTCGATGCGGGCTTGCTTAGAGCGGCTGCGGCTCGATTTCACCTTGCCTTGGAGTTCCCTGTACTCGACCAAGGCGTGGGCAAAGGTCCTGCGATCCAGGATTTTCTTTTCGTCTGCAATCCGCTTCTTGACGGCCTTCGCGGAGGCACGGTCAACACTGGTGCCCAAGAGAAGTTTTTCATGGGCGGCGACGAGTTCACCTCCACCCGGCGGCACGACGTAAATGGTCACTGCGTCCAAGTCGGTGTACAAGAATTCATACTGGCCTTGACCATGCTGCAGATACAGCGCAGCGAGCTCGTCAGAGTGGTAGTTCCAGCCGTCGTAGTGGATGCCATCGTGACCGAGTGCGCGAGTCTCACGCTTGAAACACAACGACTTTTCAAACTCCTCGCGGCTGACAGGTACGGGTTGGGTAAAGGTTGCCGCCATCTCATGCCAGATGTCGAATGGCGCGACCGCCTTGCCGCACCTGATGGACCGAAGGTCGTTAACGCGCAAGGCGTAGACGTCGTAAACGAATCGATAGATCTTTCCTCGGAGCTCCTCCAGGGTGAAGAGCTTTTCACCGGGCTTAGGGGCGCGTTGCTCGCCATTCACGGATGAGGTAGTAGCTCCCGACAACGTCAAGATGTAGAGTTTCAGAATCCCATTCCACCGCTCCACGTACGGCTTCTCTTGAGGCGTGTAGGGTTGGCAGCGTGCGCTGTCCCCAAACAGCTGCCGAACCAACTCCGTGGCGGCCTTGCCGATGAACTCCGAGCCGTTGTCAACCCGCAGTGAGACAGGTTTCCCGAACACCTCGATCCGGTTCTTGATGCCGTACTTTTCATCAAAGCCGGCCGGCTTCGGGAAGTACATGAAGCGCAGGCATTCCACAAAAGGCAGTGTCGATGCTTTTTGAATCGTGAGATGCAGACCTACGGGATAGCCGGTGGCCACGTCGATGGCCACGTAAAGCAAGGGACGGCCGATTTCCTTGCCCTCTTCGTCCCGGACCAGGATGTCCAGGACTGTGGCGTCCATCTCGACGCACTCCCAGAAGACCCCGGTATCGTGGGCTCGCACTGCCCTTCGGGTGATGGCACGGGCAGTGCGGCCGTCCATGCGCATCTTCATCAGATCGACCCACGGCATGGCACGTAGGAAGTTCCTTAGTTTTTTGATGGAGTGCCTCGGTGGGGCAATGTCACCCTTGCGCTTTTTCCATTCTTCATCAAAGCGAGCCTCGATGAATCCCCAGGCCGCGGTCAGCGTGAAGAGATCGTTGCCCATCACGGCGACGTCGACGACTTCCCCGATGATTTCAAGAAGAATTGAATCCGGACCTTGGTATCGATTGCCGCACCGACTCCATGCGGGCGACAACATGGACTCATGGCCTTTCGCCAGTTTCCGCCAGTCGCGCAACGTGCGCTCGCACGGGGCCACGCCCAATTCTTGCTCCCTGCAGAAATTGGGCAGCTTAGAAACGATGTCTTTGATCTGGAGACCTTGATCACGCTCGCCGTCGACATATTTCAAGATTTTGAGTCGCTTGTCGCGTTCGAGCGCCGCAGTCTTGCGCTCGTTCTCGCGCCAGTTGGTCGACACCGGTCGAAGCGTTCCGTTCCCGTCCGGAACCAACAAGCGGATGTCGCCGTCCACGACTTCCCTTCGGAATTGCTCAGGTGTGAGGATGACCATGTCGCCGTCGTCAGAGTGAATCTCCAGCTTCTGGTGCAACTGCCGAATGTGGCCGACGTATCCGTTCTTCCCATGCCGGGAAATCTGCAGTCCGGCCTGAACCCTTTGTGCCATTTACACCTCCAACTGAAGCAGCTGAAGGTGGTGGAGGTCGCCCTGCGCTGGCCAGACAACCGTGTCCACACCGAGGTTGCCTCTGCGCAGATCGCACCCAATGACGCCCGAGATAAGTCCGAGGTAGATGCACACGTCGGAGACCGCGCCTTTGAGTTCGCCCAACAGGAATTGCCCTTGTCGGTTGGCGACACGTTTGATCAAGCCATCAAGAAGCGGGCGGGTGTCGTTGTCCCGCCTGTATTTCATGGCGTCGCGCATGTGGACCAGATTGGCATGCAGTCCGGGGTGGTTGATCTCGGTACTGGGTACCACCAGATAGTGAAAGCCGAGGTTGTTCAAGATCCGACCGCGCCGGGCGAGTTCTTCTTCGATCCTTTCGACTTCCGTTGCCGACTTGGCTTCGACGACCAAAGGGACAGGACCAATGAGCCCGACGAGGAAATCCGGCGTATAGACACGCTCCAGAAGTGGCTCGCCATTGACTCGCTGAGGGCGGGCTCGTGGCGCCGCCTTGAGAGCTTCGGCTTTTGTCGCGAAGATCATTTCAAGATCCAACCTTACGGTGAAGGGCTGTGAGGTGATGCTGACCGTCCTTGGGTCGACGTCGATCGCGAGCATCGTGGTTCGTTCATCGGGGGTTTCAACGAACATTTCGCCGCCCGCTTTGAAACTGGCGACCAGATGGCTGCTTTTTTGGTGGCCACGGACGCCCAATGGGCGAGCCATCTTTTTCGATGCGCGGGAGCTCATTTGCTAGAACCTGTGGGGTCGATCGGCGTCGAGTTCACCTCACGGGTGAGCAACTGACGAAGCTCAGCAGAGTGGAACGGAGATGCGTTGTCGCAAGTGATGTACTTGGGCAGAGCTGGCCAAGCCTGACGCTGGGGCTTTGCGAGGGGACGCAAGTGGTCGACTTCTTGAAATCCCTGCGGACTCCGATCTTGCTTCCGATGGCCGTCATTTCCATGCATCCTGCTACCCCATTCCCCAGTGTTTCGGTTCTTGCTCAATTTCCTGCGCTGGACGTTTCCGTCAGATCGGGCGCCGGTTGCGAAGTGTGTTTAAGGGGGCAGAACTTGTATCCTTATACTTTTGCATAACGTAGAAGAATTCGACAGTTTTAGGTCGATAGAGCTCCCATCATGTTCAAGAAATCCGTGGCTGAGGCTGCGAGCCAATTGCGGTCGGCGATAGAGCTGGAAACTCATCTGGCGATCGATGTATTGCCGACGGACGAGCGGGCGTTGGCTGCGAACTTCGTCAACGAAAGATTGCACTGGTGCTTGGCGAGTGCAGTCGAGGCCGCGCAAATGAAGCAGAAGTCAGGAATCGCCACCGCCAAGGCGGAAATTCGTAAGGCCCTGCTGACGGAGATGAATGCAATATCCCTGGAGTTGATCACTCGGGCCAGGGATGGATTCGATGCGTTGGCGTCGTCCCCAGTCCAGTTTTTGATCAACACCGCCAACACCGGTCAGGTACCTGAAATCGAGGCCTTTGATTTCGATCAATTCCCGTTCATCCGGTTTCATGGGGAGGCTCTGCGGGCAGCATTGAGGCTCCGTACCCAACCTGGCCGCGTGCAGCTTGAGGCGCTGCGGTTTGCACACGCCCGGTGGGAACTCGAGGGTTTTGAAATTGCGGATGGCCTCCCGGACATGCAATTCCCAGAGGCGGTGACGGAGGCGCTTCAAAAACAGAAGGCAGTCAGGGCTCTTCATGATGCGCGCAAGAGCCGCCTATCGCTCACAGTGCAAGAGGACGTGGACGCTTTTTACAGCTGTATCGAATTCGGCGGCGTGCATGCCTATGCCGTGCCGATCAGTGTGCCGACCACGCTTTCCCAAGATGACCTTCGCTTCGTCGCAGGGGCGTTTAGCGGGATTGGACGCACGCTCAATGTGCCATTCGAACTTCGCTTTTCCGGTGCGGACCGCGATCTGAAGAAGGTCCATGCCGCAAGGTTGCTGTATGAGAGTTCCGGCGTGGGGTTGCAAATTCTGTCGGCGTGGATGACAGCATTGGACGTGATCGACGAGGTGCGCCATTGTTCGATTTGCTACCGGCATGCCAGTGCGATTTCACGCTGCAGTGTTCATGCCACGAAAACACAGGAGACGACGGTGGCTCGACTGGGCAAAAAAATCGGGCCCAGCTACCAACAGAAATTACTTGCGTATTCCCGTGTTGCACCGATCAAGAAGCTGCTCCGCACTGGCCCGACTTGGACGACCGAGGTGGCAGATGAAATGCAGGCAGCCGCAAACCTTACCGGATTGAGTTTCTTGTCATGCCGTAGGGCCATGGTTCTGGCCAATCAACTTCGGGAGTTGTTAGCTGTCATGGACAACGACATCCATATCGCAGCGGAGCAGCTTTTTGGGTCGATATTGGCGGTGGCCGTTTCGATTGAAGCGCAACCAGCCCCGGTAGGCGACATGGAAAAGCGGAGCCGTGAACGTCAACGCCTGGATTTGAAGGAACTGTTGTCAATCAAAGGGTTTTTTAAGGCTTGGTGCGGGAAGGGGCGCTACTCAGAGGAGGTCAACTTAGCAATGCTTGGCTTTGACAGAGATCACCCGGCGGCAAGGGGAAGGTCCATTGCCAGCGAGCACGTGCCCAGGGCGATACTCAAGCAGCGGGTCTGGCAGGAGGCTTCTGCGGAGTTTTCCGAGAAGTACATGCCTACCGCGCATGACATCAATCGGCTCTTGCGGCAGGGGAATAGCAAGCCGCAGGTAGCATGGGAATTAGGAATCGCGCTCTCGACGGTTTACAAGATCCTGAACCGCGGAAACAAGGCGCGGAAGAGGCAGATCCTGGGAGGCAATCGCTAGTGCTTATGGCATTGACGACATTGGCACAGAAGCCGCCCTCCACTATTCCCTCGCGATGACGAGCAATTGACGCTTCTTGCTCCACGTGCGGAACCAAGGGCAAGAACCCGAATTGATGTGTTCGCCTGATATGATCATCCGAACACATCAATCTAGATATGCGCACCGTCGTAGGTATTCGCTCCGATCTATCAAGCACACCATCGGCCGCGGGGCCCGGGACAGCAATGCCCACGGTCTGGTTTGACTCGTGGCGACAGCTTGCTGGTGTCTTGTCTGACGAGAATCGACAGTTGCTCAAAACGATGCGCTCGTCTCAGCCGCGCACGGTGGCGGAGCTCGCCAAACTTTCCGGCAGGGCGCCGAGCAACCTCTCACGAACTTTACGAACTCTAGAAGCATATGGTCTGGTTCGGATGCATCGTGCCGACGGTGCTCGAGCTGTGCGGCCAGAAGCACTAGCGACCGAATTTATGGTGCTGCTGGGATGACGTACATCAGCAGAGACAAGGTCGTGCGAGTCGTGCTCACGAAAAGAGGGCTTCGAGTAGCGGGCGATAAGAACGAACTCAGTGCGGATGGCTGCAACCACTACGCGAGGAGTGTGTCCTCAAGCGCTAGCGATCCTTCTTCCTCTCGGAGATCGAGGAAGCCTGCCCAGGGATCAACCGCAACATCGTGCGTTTGATTCAGAGAGCCATGTAGGCGGCGGTTGAATGATCCGTATAGAAAACGCGGGGGGCCAGATGGCGGCACACCGAAAATTGACTGCCCATTGGAATGATGCGCCCGTCAACGCGCCGGGCCACAAAAAGGATAGGGGAGAGTAGAGCCGTGGATGACGTTTTTCAGTTTCGCAACCAGCTCGTCGAGCGATACAGCAACTTCTCGCGCAGCTTTGTTCGTATAGCCGCACCTGACATCCAACAAGAGGTCGAGCGTCAGTATCAGGATGGCCGCTACTGGCCTGAGCCGCTGGTGCAGATCAACCCGAACTATCAGCGCAAGGGAACGGTGCAGACACTTGCAGCTGAAGGCCTGCTGCATCCCATTTGTGCCGACGTGTTCCAGGTCGGCAAGCCGGAGGGCCGTCCGCAACCACTGCACCTCTATGCCCATCAATTGCAAGCGTTGGCTAAGGGGCAGGCGCAGCAGAGCTATGTGGTGACGACCGGCACGGGCTCCGGTAAGTCGCTCTCGTTCTTCATCCCCATCATCGATCGCATCGTCAGGGCCAAGGCTGAAGGCGGCAAACCTCGCACCCGTGCCATTGTCATTTACCCAATGAATGCGCTGGCAAACAGCCAGCTCGAAGAGCTTGAGAAGTTCCTGCACGGCTACGAAGCAGGTCAGCGGCCCTTTACGGTGGCCCGCTATACCGGGCAGGAAAAGAAGCCCGAGCGTGATGCCATAGCGGAGAACCCGCCAGACATCCTCCTGACTAATTTCATGATGCTGGAGTACATCCTCACCCGCTTCGACGACGTCGACCGGCAGGTGGTGGATCATTGTGAAGATCTGGAGTTTCTGGTGCTGGACGAACTCCATACCTACCGAGGTCGACAGGGGGCTGACGTGGCCTTGCTTGTGCGCCGCCTGCGCGAGCGACTCCATGCGGACAAACTGGTTTGCATTGGCACTTCGGCCACCATGTCCAGCGCTGGTACGCAGGAAGATCGCAATAGAACAGTGGCCGAAGTTGCGACCAAGCTCTTCGGGACACTGATCAGTGAGCATGATGTGATCGGTGAGACGCTGGAGCGCGTCACAGATCCACTCAAGGATGTCACGGCCATTGCCCCTGAGTTGCCCGCAGCCATTCAGCGGGAGCGCTTTGAGTGGCCAGACTTCGAAGCCTTCCAATGTGATCCGCTGTCCATTTGGGTCGAGCTCAATCTGGGCATCGAGTTGCCTGATCACGAGCCTCCCCGCCGCGCCAAGCCCAAGACAATTC
>Ga0187844_10000311_pt1 | contig 37983 bp, 40 predicted proteins | sample SpaLakP09_SKY_50_FD_134517 | JGI IMG/M metagenome (GOLD analysis project Ga0187844, IMG submission 134517) | Oligotrophic lake water microbial communities from Sparkling Lake, Wisconsin, USA - SP09_SKY_50 | ecosystem: Environmental > Aquatic > Freshwater > Lake | place: USA: Sparkling Lake... | reverse complement strand
CAGGGAGCGCAGGTAGGCCTTGTAGGCGACCTGCATGCCGGACAGGTCGGCCATGTTCTCGGTGAGCGTGAACTTGCCGTTCACGCGTTTGCCCGGAATCGGTTCATAGGCGTCGAACTGACTGACGAGGCGCGCGCCCAGTGCGTCGAAAGCCTTGCGGTCGGCGTCCGTCCACCAGTTGCGCAGCACGCCATTGCCGTCGAACTGGCTGCCCTGGCTGTCGAAGCCGTGGCTGACTTCATGCCCGATGTTGATGCCGATGGCGCCATAGTTGGCCGCGTCGTCGGCGTCAATGTCGAAGAAGGGCGGCTGCAGGCTGGCGGCCGGGAACACGATCTCGTTGAGCATCACGTCGTACATGGCATCGACCGTCTGCGGCGTGAACTGCCATTCGCGGCGATCGACCTTGCGCGCGGCCTTGGCGGCCTGCAGGCCCCAGTTGAAGCGCGCCGCAGCGGCCTTGTTGGCGACGGCGTCGCCGTCACGCATGCGCAGCGCCGCATAGTCGCGCCACACATCCGGGTAGCCGATCTTGCTGCCGTACTTCGACAGCTTGTCCAGCGCCTGTGCGCGGGTCGCTTCCGTCATCCAGGTTTGCTCCTTGATCGATTCCTTGTACGCGGCCAGGACCTGGACGACGATGGCCTGGACCCGCGCCTTGTGGCGTTCGGAGAAGTGGCGCTGCACGTAGAGCTGCCCCACGGCTTCGCCCATCGCGCCATTGAGCGCGTTGATGCCCTGCTGCCAGCGCGGCTCCGGCTTAGGCGCGCCGCGCAGTGCGGCGCCGTGGAAGGCAAAGTGGGCGTCGCGGAAGGCCGCCGGCAGGACCGGGGCGTAGGCGTTGATCAGGCGCAGCTTGAAGTACAGCTTCCAGTCGGCCAGCGGCAGTTCGCCGGACAGGGCCGCCGTGCCGTTCACGGCGCCGGGCTGGGTGACGGTGAGGTTGGACATGTGCCGCAAGCCGGCGCCGTCGAAGAATGCGTTCCACGCAAAGCCGGGTGCGCTTTTGGCCAGGCTGGCCGGGGTGGCCGGGTTGTACATGCGGCCCACGTCGACGCTGTCGGCGCGCGGCAGGTGGGTGGCGGCGATCCGCTTTTCCAGTGCGATCACGCGGTCGGCGACGGCGACCGGGCGGGGAAGGCCAGCCAGCTGCGCCAGCGTTGCCAGGTAGCCGCGGTAGGCGTCCAGGGCTTTGGCCATGCGCGCGTCGCCGGTTTGCAGGTAGTAATCGCGGTCGGGCAGGCCAAGGCCGCCCTGCCAGGTCATCACGCGATTGACCGTCGGGTCCTTCAGGTCGGGAAATACGCGCAGCCATACCGGCGTTTCGATCAAGCCCTGTACGCGGCCCTGCCACGTGGCCAAATGCGCCGGCGTGGCGATCGCGTCGATGCCAGCCAGCTGGCCGGCGAGCGGCGCCAGGCCGGCCTTGTCGATGGCGCTGGTATTGCAATAGCTGGCATAGAAAGCGCCCACCTTCTGCTCGAGGGAGCCGGCCTTGTGGCGGCCGGCGGCGAGCTGGTCGACGATGGCGCGGATGCGCGCATCGGTGATGTCGTTGATTTCCACACCGATGACGTACGACTTGTCGGCCGGGATAGGAGTGCTGGCCAGCCAGCTTCCGTTGGCGGCGCGGAACAGGTCGTCCTGGACGCGGACGGCGGGATCGAGGCTGGCGGCGGCGCCGCCGGCGCAAAACAGTTGAAGCAGCAGGATGGCAATGGTTTTCATGGTGGTCTCGCGGGTGAGTCGGCGGACGGATTGTCGTCCGGGCCGCTTCGCTTTTGGAGAAAAGGTGCCGAACGGCGACAGGCGGGGACGAGCGGCCGGAAACGCCGTGTAACAACTCCTTACCTTGATTTGCTTTTGCCGGCGCCGCTTGTTTGGTCTAATGTCAGCATGAACAAATTACTGACTCTCGCGCTGCTCGGCTCCGCCGTCGTGGCCACCAGCATTTCCGGTTGCGTGGACGGGAGCCCGGACGCGGCCAGCGCCAAAGTGGTGGGCGCCGTATATGGCCCCAACAAGCTGATGGGCCGCTGGAACGGGCCGGAAGGCACCTTCCTGCTGCTTGCCGGCGCCAACGGCAAGTATGCGGTCACAATCCAGAACCTCGATGGCCCGCGCACCTTCGAAGGCAGCGGCACGGGCGATACCATCGCCTTCGAACGCGACGGCAAGCTTGAGACCATCCACGCCACCGACGGCGCCGCGACCGGCATGAAATGGCTGGCCGACAAAAAAGAATGCATCACCATCCAGGCCGGGGAAGGCTACTGCCGCGAATAGTGGATAATATGCATTCGATCAGGAATGCATCGCGGCGGACAAGGGCGGATATGGATGTATCGGGTTTTTCGTACGGCTCCGATTCCTCGGGGCTGGTCTGGGGTTTCCTGTTCGGCCGAGGCGACGCCGCACTCCCCATCGATTCGGCCGCCGCACTGGCCTGGCTGGCGAGCGACGCGGCCAGTGCCAGCGATGAATTCATCTGGATGCACTTCAACCTGGCCAATGCCTCCAACGAAAAATGGATGCGCGCCCACCTGGCGCTGTCGGACGAATTCTACGAAGCCCTGCACCAGGGCTCGCGCTCGACCCGCATCGAACTGGCCGACGATGCCCTGATCGGCGTGATCAACGATGTCCTCCATGATTTTTCCTTCGAAGCGTCCGACATTTCCACGCTGTGGATCAATGTGGGCCGCAATGTCGTGGTCAGCACCCGCCGCACGCCCCTGCAATCGATCGAACACCTGCGCCAGGCGGTGCGCAACGGCGAACCTATCCGTTCCTCGGTCGAACTGCTGGTGCACCTGCTGCGCGACCAGGCCGATGTCTTGATCAGCGTGGTGCGCAAGGCCGTCGAACGGGTCGACACCATCGAAGACAACCTGCTGGCCGGGCGCATGTCGCACAAGCGCGGCGACCTCGGTTCCATGCGGCGCGTGCTGGTGCGGCTGCAACGGCTGCTGGCGCCGGAACCGGCTTCGCTGTTCCGGCTCCTGCAAAAGCCGCCGGCCTGGATGGCCGACATCGACGCCCAGGACTTGCGCCAGTCGACCGAAGAATTCGCCGTCGTCCTGTCCGACATGGCGGCGCTGCAGGAACGCATCAAGCTGCTGCAGGAAGAAATCGCCGCCCGCGTCAACGAGGAAAATGGCCGCAGCCTGTTCGTGCTGACCATCGTCACGGTGCTGGCGCTGCCCATCAATATGATCGCCGGCCTGCTGGGCATGAACGTGGGCGGCATTCCGCTGGCGGACCAGCCCAACGGCTTCTGGATCATCGTCGCTGTGGTTACCGGTATTACGCTGTGCGCGGGCCTGCTGGTCAGCCGTCTCAAAATCCCAACCTGAGGTACGCATTGAAAACATCCATCGCAGCCGCACTTGCCATCGCCTTCCTCGCTTCGCCGGTCCACGCGCAAAGCGCCATCAAGCTCAAGCCCCAGGTCGGTAGCCGCATCGACGCCATGTATCCATGGACCGAAGCGCTCTACAAGGATTTGCACGCCAATCCTGAAATCGGCTTCGAGGAAGTGCGCACGGCCGCCAAGCTGGCCGCCGAGATGCGCGCCCTGGGCTTCGAGGTCACTGAAAAAATCGGCAAGACCGGCATTGTCGCCATCCTTAAAAACGGCGCCGGCCCCACCGTCATGGTGCGCACCGAGCTCGATGGCTTGCCGATGGAAGAAAAAACCGGCCTGCCGTACGCCAGCCGCGCGCGCAACGCCAAGGGCGACTCCTTCGTCACCCACAGCTGCGGGCACGACGTGCACATGGCCAGCTGGCTGGCCACGGCCCGTACCCTGGTCGAGATGAAAGCGCAGTGGAAGGGCACCCTGATGTTCGTCGGCCAGCCGGCCGAGGAATCGGTGTCTGGCGCCAAGGCCATGCTGGCCGACGGCCTGTTCAAGCGCTTCGGCAAACCCGACTACGCCTTCGCCCTGCATTCCTGGCCGCTGGCGCATGGCACGATCGGCTACAACACGGGCGCCGTGTCGTCCAATTCGGAAGTGCTGGAAATTGTCTTCAAGGGCCGCGGCGGCCATGGTTCGGCGCCCGACAAGACCATCGATCCGGTCCTGATCGCCGCGCGCTTCGTGATGGAAGTGCAGTCCGTGATCAGCCGCGAAAAGGATCCCAAGGAGTTCGGCGTGGTGTCGATCGGGGCAATCCAGGGCGGTACCGTGGGCAATATCATTCCCGACAGCGTGCTCATACGCGGCACCATTCGTTCCTACAGCCCGTCCGTGCGCGCCAAAATCCTGGAAGGCGTACGGCGCGTGGCCAATGCGTCGGCCGCGCTGTCGGGGGCGCCGGCGCCGGACATTTCGCTGACCGAGGGCGGGGCCGCTGTCGTCAACTCCGAGGCCCTGGTCCTGAAAACGGAGACCCTGTTCAAGGAAGCCTTCGGCAGCAACGCCGCGCGCATGGCGCCGATGACGGCCAGCGAGGACTTCTCGCAGTTCGTCAACGAGGGCGTGCCGTCGATGTTCTTCTTTACCGGGATTTACGATCCGAAGGTGCTCGCCGACGCCGAACGGGCGGGCGGCAAGCCGGTCGCGTTCAACCACTCGCCGTTCTACGCGCCGGTGCCGGAACCGTCCATCAAGACGGCGGCGCAAGCCATGACGCTGGCCGTGCTCAACGTACTGGGACGCTAGGCATGGATACTGTGCTGGTCATTATCGATATGCAGAAGGCCATGGCGACCTATGGCGCCGGCATGCGCAACAACCCTGGTGCGGAGGGCCAGATCCTGGCGCTGCTGGGTGCCTGGCGCGCGGCCGGCGGAACGGTGGTGCATGTGCGGCACATATCGCGCAATCCGGCGTCGGTGTTCTGGCCCGGCCAGGCCGGTTGCGAGTTCCAGGAGCAGCTGGCGCCGCTCGCCGCTGAGCATGTGGTGGAAAAGAATGTGCCCGATGCGTTCACCAACACCGGGCTGGAGCGCTGGCTGCGGGTGCGCGGCGTCGACAAACTGGTGATCGTGGGTGTGAGCACCAATAACTCGGTTGAGGCCAGCGCGCGCTCGGCGGGCAACCTGGGTTTCGATACCCGGGTCGTGTCCGATGCCACATTCGCCTTCGATAAAGCCGACTATGCGGGGCGGCAGCGCACGGCTGAGGAAGTGCACGCCATGTCGCTGGCCAACCTGGACGGCGAATACGCGCGCATCGTGGACACTGCCAGCCTGCTCGGCCTGGTCAGGAAATAGCCGGCGCGCGCGACATGGCGCTCAGCAGCCAGGACACGAACAGCAGGAAGATCATGCAGGCGGCAAACAGCCTGGCGATGCGCTTGCCGTCGGCCATGCCTTCGATCATCTTCGCCTTGTCGTAGCCGATGCCCAGGTAGTAGGCGCCGAATGCCGTGGCCAGGTAGTGCACGGCGCCGAACATTTCGCCCAGCTCGCCCTGGCGCGGATGCTGGACCAGGGTGTGCGACAGGATCACCAGCAGCAGGTAGACCAGCGAGGCCGAGATCGGCGGCAGGTACAGGCCGAGCGATTCGACGAAGCGGCGGATGCCCGGACGCGAGCGCGCCAGCAGGGGCAGGATCAGGTTGTGCGTGATGCCGACGATGAAAATGAGCTTGAGCAGCACTACCTTGTGCAAGCTGGCGCCGCCCATGGCCAGGTTGTGCAGATTGGTCTCGGCCTGCTTGTTATGCTGGCGGAAAAAGTCCGGCGATTCGACGGCCAGCACGCGCTGGAACCAGCTGATCTCTTCGAGCGCGGCCAGGGCCACCAGCGCGGTCAGGCCGAACAGGGCGATCACTTCCAGGCGCAGCCAGGATCCCTTTTTTGCGCGGTCGACCGCGACGAAGCCGATCAAGACGGAAATGACCGCAAAGCTGAGGAATTGCATCCATTCGACCAGGCGATCTTCTTCCAGCAGGTTCGACAGGGCGGCGCCGGACGCGCCCATGGCAAGGGCCAGCACCAGGGTGTTGATGACGATCGCCGTGGCGAAGACCGGATGGCTCAATACATTTTTGGTTGCCAAGACTTACTCCAGTTAATTGTTAAAGCGTTTGCGCGGCACGACCGGGCGGACCGGCGGGCTGCGCAAGATCAGCCACCAGTGGCGCGCCAGCGCGAGCAGCGCCCAGATCCACAGCAGCGGGTCGAGCAAGGCATCCCATAGATTGCCCGTCGGCAGGCGCAGTACGCCGTACAGCAACATCGCCAGCGCCAGTGCCAGCGCATGCGCAGGCCAGCGGCCGCGCGCGGCGGCGACGGCCGCCATGACGGCCAGGACCAGCGCCGCCAGGGGCGCGGCGACCGGGCTGAATCCCCAATAGTAGAAACCGGCCGTCAGCAGGCCCATCGCGTCGAGGTAGACGGCAGTCCCGGCGATGGCGAGCAGCGCGGCCAGCCCGGGCGTCATCATACGTTGTCGCGCGCTGCCTTGCCAGGCAGTCAGCAGTTTGGCCAGGCACAGGCCGCTTAGCAAGCCGCTTGGATACTGCGCGCCCAGGGCGATCCAGTAGGCGGGCGACGCCGCGCCGGGCAGGCACATCAGCACGATCATGCCGGCCAGGAGGCCCGCCAGCCAGCTGCGCGGCAGGGCGCGCGTGCGCGGCCACAGTCCGATCACCAGCGCGGCCAGCACGATGGCCCAGCTGATGCGGCCATAGGCGAATTGCCAGGCGAGTTCAGGCAGGTTCATCGCGGCGCCTCCGCATAATTGATGCGGTACACATTGTGGGCGATCGCCTGGCGCCGGTAGGTGTAACTGATATGCAGTTCATCGCCCACCTGCTGCAGGGTCGGATAGGAGAACTCGTCTTCGACGGTGCCATTGGCGATATCAAACAGGCGGTGCCAGGTGACGCCGTCGGTCGACGAGGACAGGCGCAGCACATTGCGCGCATTCTTTCCCTGGCCCGGATTGTGCAGGAGCACGAAGCCGCCCTTGTTCAGGCGCCAGGCCGCCACCGAACTGGAGTGGTTGGGCAAATTCAGCGCGGGCATGTCGGCCCAGCTTTGCCCGCCGTCGCGGCTGACCGCATGCTGGACCCGGCGCTCGTCGCTGTTGTCGCGCATCAGGGCATGGGTTTCGGTGGCCGACACCGGCAGCACGGTCGGTTGCAGCGTGGTGGTGCGATTGCCGATCCGGGCCAGCCAGCGCGGGTCGCCGTCGCGGTCGAAGGACATCAGCATCGGGTACTTGATGCCGATTTCGAAATACACCGGCAGCCACCAGCCGCCGTCGGCCAGGGCCACAGGCGTGGTGCGGACCAGGACGCTGGTATTGAACAGCGGCGACATTGGCAACAGGCGCTTGACCTTGAAACTGTCGCCCTGGTCGACGGAGACCAGGTGCACGATGCGCGCCGCCGCCCAGCCGCCCATGCCGGTGGTGACCACATACAGGTGGACCGTCCCGTCGCGGCCAGTCCAGGCCACCGGGTTGCCGACCCGGCGCACGCCGAAGCCCAGTGCGGCGCCCAGCGATTCGCGGCTGGCGACCACGCGCGCCGGCCCCCAGCGCCCGCCCGTCGAATGCGATGCATAGATCTTGACGTCGGGTCCGCTTTCACGGCTGCCGGCCCACCAGAACGCCAGCATCCTGTCGCCGGCGACAGGCGCCAGCGCGCTCGCGTGCGCGGACGGCACGCCGGGCGGCATAGGAATCAGGGAGCGCGACACGGGGGAGAGCGTAATCTTGCCTTTTTCACTCATTCCCAGCTGCGCGGCGGCGCGCGCTTCCTTGCGCTCCGCGCTCCAGCGCCGGCCTTCCGCTAACGCGCTCGCCAGCAAGGCAAGCAGGCAGAAGAGTGCAATCGGCAGGAAGGGCTTGCGCGGGGACGCCGGCGCGGGATCCCGTGGCAAGGCGACGACATCGGCCGGCTGAAATTGGACTTCGACGGCGGCGATTTTCATGCCGCGAGCATAGGGATGGACAACATGGTGGATGTAGATTCTTGCGGGAAACTTTAGCCGGCCATTTTACCAAGCATCATGGTCCAGTGCGCATGCGCGCAGGACTTTTTCCCCCATATTGGCGTGTACAATCCGCCCTTTGTGGCCGCAGCGCCCGGCAATCATTCCAGTTCAACATGAAAAACACGTCCACAGGCGGCTTGGTCTACTCCACCGAAACGGGGCGCATGTGCCCGGTTTGCCGGCGCGCGCTCGCGCAATGCGCCTGCAAGGCTGCCACGGCGGTGCTGGGTGACGGCAATGTGAAGGTCAGCTTGCAGAGCAAGGGACGCGGAGGCAAGTGCGTCACCCTGGTCAAGGGACTGGCCATGGATGGCGAGGCGCTGGCCGCGCTGGGCAAGCAGTTGCGCACGGCTTGCGGATCGGGCGGCACGGTCAAGGACGGGGTGATCGAAGTGCAGGGCGACCATGGCGAAAAAGTCATGGACGCCCTGAAGAAACTGGGCCACCAGCCCAAGCGCGCTGGCGGCTAGCTTACATTCCCAGCGATTTCAGCAGTTCGGAATTTTCGTCCGCCGGGGCAGGTTCCGGCTCGCCCGGCGCGCCATGGTCCATGGACATCAAGGCATCCGGATCGGGCACCTCGGAGATGTCGAAATCGTGCAGCTTGATGAACTCGGTGCGGTCGATCGCCAGTTCCAGGTAGAAGATATTGTTACGCTCCGTGAAGAAGGAAACGCGCCGCATTTCCGGACGGTCGAGCGGGGTGTCGACGCTGAGCATGACTTGCTTGTTCAGGACCAGCATCTTGGGCTGGTTCTGGGTGATGTTGGTTTGCAGTTCGCGCCGGATCTTGCCGGTGAAGTCGCCCACGATCTGGTTCATCAGTTCGCCCAGGATATTGGCCACTTCGTCCGAGGTGTGCGAGCCCGCCAGTTCCGACTTCGGCATGCCCATGTGCAGCATGTAGCGCTCGTAAATTTCCATGGCCGTATCGGCGCCAAAATTGAGCACCACCAGGCCGGCAAAGCCGCCATCGAACAGCACGAAGCAGCCGATATCGGGTTTCAGGCCGATTTTGGTGATCCGCTGCACCATGGCCGAATAATGAACCTTGCTTTGCATGGCCACGTTGAGGACGCGTGTGACCGAGTTGCATAGGCTTGTCAGCAAGTCTTCGGTGCCGTACACGACGGTTTTTGCTTCTGTGCTCATAAATTGCTCCTGTATTGGCCGGTTGCCCCGTCTTTCCCCAGAATACTGAAAGGAAAGGCCTCCGTCCACTTCATTCATGCATTTGTGCAAAGTATGGTGCTTGCGCCACATTCATACGTGGCATGATGCAAAAAGTTCAATTCAAGGCAACAACAAGGGCACATGGGCTACCAGCACGAGAAAAGCGATACACACATCTGGCCGGACATGCAAAGCGAGCATGACCTTCTCGAACATGCGATCAAGTCGGATAGCCGCCGTGGATCCGCCAGCCTCCTGAACTACCGGATCGCTGACCATGAGCGAAAAATTGCCCTCTACTTTGTCAATGGCTACGGGATGGGGCATGGACATTCGTTTGCCCTGGTGCATGCCGGCGAGATCCTGTGGCTGGACGTCCATACTCCCGAGAACGGTCCGCCCTGCATCGAGATCGCGCGGGTGGAGATGCCCGAACGGCTGGCCGGGCGGCGCGAGGAACTGCTTGCACGCATTGTCGACGCCTTGAACGCCTACCATCATTTGGTCCCGTATCATTTCATGATTGCATCGACGAGCCTTGCCAGCGCGAACAAGGTCGCGTGGCGGATCATTCCCCGGCGCTTCTCCAAGCTGTTCTGGAAGACAGAAATTGCGGCGTGGCTTGCCAGGCAAAAGCCGAAGGCCGATCGCGTCGCCGCGGTGCTCAAGAGTCCGATGCTCGCTTTCCTGGGCCTGTTCGGCGGCGTACTTTTCGCCATTGCAAAGGGATATTCTCCCGCCTGGCCATTGATCATCGGCGGCGCCTGGGTCTGGTACCACACCGACGGTTACGACGAGGACTACTATTTTTTGCCATGGATGGCAGGCACCTTGAAATCGAAGAACGTGATGGCGACCATTGCCGACACGATGCAGCGCAGTTTCGCAGTGCCGCTCGATCGCCTGACCGTGCAGATCCAGGCCGACCCGGCTTCGAGCGGAACATGCACGCTGCGCCTGAAAAATACGACGGCGTTCTTTGTGCCCCACGTATCGTTCACCGCCATGTCGGTGGCTAACCTGGTCGCGCCGGGATTTGCCGATTCGCTGAGGGATGCGGACGGCCGCCTAAGCTCGAACCAGGTGGACACCCTCTATGAACTGCCGGCGCGGCGATGGCTCCTGCCGTTCCAGTCGGTTGCATGGATGGTGCCGCTGCAGCCCGGGTTTCCCATGACGGCAACAAGGGGAACCGTGGAAGCCGTTGTGACCATTTCGCAGCGAGTGTCTGGCCGGCGCAAACCGGGCGCACAAGTTTATGCGCTGCCGGTCATACGGGCCGTGGCATAGTTCTGGCATGCCATCATTCGGGTCGCTGGGTGCGCAGCGTGCGCAGGTAGTGCCAGAACAGGAGCCCGTAGATCAGGTCGCCCGAAGCCGCGGCGGCCATCGCCAGGTTGATGCTGCCGCCAAAGAAGTTGGCGTAGGCGAGCGCCACCACCAGCAGCTTGGCTGCCATGCCGACCCGGATCAGTCCCTCATACTTTTCGGGCGCGCCGGCGACGTGCCAGTAGCCGAAACCGAAGGTGAATATCGCGACCAAAGCGATCAATTCAAACATCGTTCCGGTAGGCGCCGGGGCAATGCCGAAGCGTTGCGCCAGTCCCAGTGCAGGGACGAACAGCAGCACGGCGCTCCAGTTGAAGATGGCGGCGGATCGAAATAGCAGGCGGACGGTCGTGGTGTTCATGCAATCTCCTCTCGAAAGAATTCTGGCGCCGCGGCCAGCGCCGCGTGGAAAGGATATTGCTGGCAAAGGCATAGCCCGTCTGTGAAGGAAGAGGCGTGTAGTTATTGAAATCTGTCCATCCACGGATGTGCAACATCGCACCGGAAAATCGTCATGGCTTACTGGCTGCAAGTACGCAAGGAGTTGGAAGTCGAACCTGTCGTGGCCGGCATGGTCGATGGCGACTGCCCGGTGTTCGTCGAACGCTATCTGTACCGGAGCACGGAAAAAACGGTGTCAGGCCTGCGCACCATGGTGCTGGTGCTGCAATTTGGCGGTTCGCGCGTGCAAGAGGGCGAGGACGGACATTGGCGCGGCGATTTCCTGCCGTCCAGGGCCATGCTCCTGCCGGCCAATTGCGCCACCCACTGGCACTATTCCGGCAGCGTCGATTTCGCCGTATTTTATTTCCCTGAAAAGCTGGACGGAATTCAGGAAAGCCTTGCGACGATCCTGGCGGCGCGCGGCGCGCCCATGCAGTTTGGCGACACCCTGGTCGGGACCAGCGCCCTGCAACTGGTGAAGGAATTGCACAAGGGAGCCAGCGCCGACAAAGCCTTCCTGGCCCTGCTGGTGGAAGTGATGCTCAAGCAAACCTATCGCATCCTGACCACGCCGGACACGGGCGGCATCAATCCACGACATATCCATTTTTCGCGCCTGCAGGCAGTGCTCGCTTTTATCCACGACCACCTTGCCGACGATCTTTCTATCGCCGTGCTGGCCGCATTGGCTGGCGTCAGCCAGACGCATTTTCGTCGGCTGTTCCAGGACACGATGGGCGTGCCGCCGCACCGCTACATCCTGGCGCTGCGCCTGGAGCAGGCGCGCAATCTTCTGGCCATGACAAGCATGCCGATCGCGCGCATCGCGACCAGTTGCGGCTTTAGCGACCAGAGCCACTTGACGGCCAGCTTTCGCACCGTACATGCGGCAACGCCGGCCGAATACCGCGCCCATGCCACTCGCAGCTCTTGATCGCAGTGGCGCCGGAAAATCCGCCAACCGAGCAAATCGTCAGTTCTTGCTTCTGGCGTTCAGTTCGCTGACGCTACTGACGCAATCTGCTCCAGTACGCTGCGCACATTTTCAGGAATCGGCACCGAGCGATTGCTGCTGCGCTCCACATACACGTGCACGAAGTGGCCGACGGCGGCGGGCGCTTGCTCGTCGTTGCGATATATCCCGATCTCGTAGCGGACGCTGGAATTTCCCAGCTTGGCCACGCGGATGCCTGCGTGTATCGTATCCGGGAAACTGATCGAACTGAAATACGAACAGCCGCTGTCGACCACGAAGCCGACCACCTCGCCCTTGTGAATGTCGAGCACGCCACGCTCGATCAGGAACTGGTTCACCGCCGTGTCGAAGAACGAGTAATACACCACGTTGTTGACGTGGCCGTACACATCGTTGTCCATCCACCGGGTCGGTATCGACAGGAAGTGCGGAAATTCCGCGCGCTGGGTATTTTTCATGGAGCAGGTCCCCGGTCTAAAGTTAACGCTCAAGTCGCTTATTCTATGCAAAATCTTGCAAGGCTTCGCGGTAGTTCCTGCTCAGCGTGAGGCGGCAGCCATCGGCCATCATGACCAGGCTGTCGCCGCCGAACCAGGGCAGGATTTTGCGGACGTGATCGAGATTGACGATGTGCGAGCGGTGGATGCGCCGGAATTGCGCCGGCGCGAGCCGATCGAGCATGCCCACCATCGTTTCGCGCAACTGGTATTGCCCCTCCTTGCCATGCAAACGGACGTAATTGCCTTCGGCAGTCACGTACATGATGTCGGAAGCCTTGATCAGCAGCTGCGACTGACCGGCACGCACCAGGATGCGGTCGCTGATGCTGCGTGCGCTGGCCAGCTTGTGCATCACGCCTGCCAATTCCGCCTGCGCCTCGCCGGCGTGCCCCGATCGCAGGCGGGTGCGCGCCTTGGCCATCGCGCGCGCGAAACGGGGGCGGTCGAATGGCTTTAACAGGTAATCCATGGCGTTCGCATCGAACGCCGACACGGCGTAATGATCGTAGGCGGTGGCGAAAATCGTGCTTGGCATGCGTTCGATGCCGATTTTTTCGACCACTTCCAGCCCGCTATATTCAGGCATTTCAACGTCCAGGAACACCAGGTCGGGCGCGTGCTGTTCGATGGCGAGGCAGGTGGCGCGGCCGTCGCGGCATTCGGCGATGACGCTCACGTCCGGCTCGTCGGCGAGAAACTGCAGCAGGCGGCGCCGCGCCGACGTCTCGTCGTCGGCGATCAGCACGCGAATCGGCGGCTTATGCATAGGCCAGTTCGCGTGTGGCCGGGTGCGCAATGCGGATGCGCGCAACGGTGCGCGCATTGTCGCGTATGAGTTCAAACCGCTGTCCGGCGCCGTACAGGGTGTCGAGCCGCGCGCGCGTGTTGCGCAAGCCGATGCCGAAGCCTTTTTGCGCTTCCAGCGAGGCTGGTGCATCGTCTTCGACTTCGAGCACCATGCCATGCTTGTCGGAATAGGCGCGTATCACGATATTGCCGCCATCGGCGCGCGGGGCGACGCCGTATTTGATCGCGTTTTCCACCAGCGGCTGCAGGATGAATGGCGGGATTTCGGCATCGAGCAAATCGTCGGGAATCATCCAGCTCACCCTCAGGCGCTCTTCAAATCGAATCTTCTCGATATCGAGATAGGCGTCGATAAAACCGATTTCCTGCCTCAGGCATACCACCGGATTACCCACTTCCTGCAATGAGATACGCAGCAATTCGCTCAACCGGTTAAGCATCCGGTCGGCCGTGGCGACATCGTAGTGCATCAGCGAAGCGATCGCATGCAGGGTATTGAACAGGAAATGCGGCTGCAACTGGATTTTCAGGCTTTGCAGCTGGGCCTGGACCAGGGCCGCCTTGTGTTCGACGACTTGCAGCTCGCGCTTGCGCGCAAGTTGTTGGGTATCGGATCCCTGCACGACGGCCAGAAAGCCGAAGTAAGTCAGCAAGCCAAGGTGAAAACAGTTTTTGAACGCCACGTCGATCAACTGCAGCAGCGTCAGCTTGCTATAACTGCCCGTCAGTTCGGCGAAGACGAGATGGCCCAGCGTGATATCGCATGCGGTAAAGAAGGCGCCAGCGGCAAGGTGAAACAGCCATGAACGCCAGTGCTGGCGCAGTGGATAGCGGCGCATGAGCGGCATGATCACCAGGCCGAGCACGGCCCATATGCCGAAATGGGCAAGGCTGAACACCAGGGTTTTCTTCCAGGCCGGGCCGACCCCGATGAGGATGAAATTGTAGGAACAGGCTATCGCCCAGGCGCCCCAGTAAGCCGCGCCGGGCCATGTGAATTGTCGCATTGTCTTCGCTATCGATTCTGATTGTGTGCGGACGCCCGGAAAGCCGGTGCAAGAAGTTTACAGGGTTTCCTGCCGGGTCACGGTACCGACTGTCACGTAAATATAACGGCTCGTCCCAGCAGCGTCCCACAACGCTGGCCAATGCTGCAAGCTTGTCTCACTGCAGCACAAGCACCGCGCTTGATGCAGGCTCCTTCTCATCTATTTTCGAAAGATCAGGCATGAAATCAATTCAGCTAAAAACCACCGTACTCCTGCTTTCCTGCGCTCTGACGGCACTTTCCTGCCTGCCTGCAACGGCGACGGCTGGCAATCGTTCACACGCAAGCAGTGTGGAATCAAGAAACAAGGACGTGATCCGGGAATTGTCGGCGGCGATGCTGAGCAACACCCGCCTGCAGTCGCTGGGCCGCTTTTTCGCCCCCCACGTGATCGAACACGACCCGGCCGTGGGCAATGGACGTGGCAGTTCGCTGATGGCGATCGACACGCTGCGCACGACCTTGCCCGGCCAGACGCTGACCGTCAAGCATATCCTCGGCGACCGCGACATGGTCCTGGTCCATTCGCACATTTCGGCCACGCCATCCAATGAAATGAGTGGCTTGAACCGGGTCGACGTCTACCGGCTCGATCGCGGCGTGATCGTCGAGCACTGGTCGGTGCGCGCCAACGCGCCAACCCGTTCGGCCAGCGGCAATTCGGCATTCAGCGATTTGTACCGGTATCCGGGCGCGGCGCCGGTGCTCACGGACGAGCAGGTCGAAGGCAACCGCCTGCTGGTCAAGGGCTTGTCGGAAGAGGTATTCGGGAAGCAGAATTTCGGTTTGCTCGAGCGCCTGTGGAATGTGAACTACATCCAGCACAACCCCCAGGTTGGCAACGGCCGGGCGGCACTGCAAAGCGTGATCCACTATATTTCCGCGCCCGGCAAAGGGTATCGCGTGATTCATTCCATGGCCGATGGCGACATTGCCGCCGCTTGCGCGCACATCACGCCACTCGGGGCCAATCCCAACGATGAATATGCGGGCGGCATGGTGTGCGACCTGTACCGCGTGGCCAATTTCGAACTGGTGGAACACTGGGACATCTACCAGCCGACGCCAACGTCGACGGTCAATGGCAATTCGATGTTCAGCAAGCTGTACCGCGGAAACCAGGGGAACTAAGAGAGCAAGCAAGCGTCTGCGCCATCGCCGTTACAGCGGCGATGGCGAGCGGACGAGTTCGCTCATCCGCACTAGCCATCTGGCAACGGCCGAGATGGGTACATTGACATGGCGCAAGAATGAGGCGCAAGATGCATGATGTTCAGGGCAAGCGGCCGGCCCGACAAGCCGCGTACCGGAGACCAGTGCCATGTCAGTGTCCTCGCACAATGGATTTTCTTGCGCCGCGCAGGCGTTGGCACGAACTTTAACGCTCGCTTCGGTGGTGGCCGCGCTGCTCGGTTCGAGCGCCATTGCCGCTAGTAGTACTGCGCCAATGCTGGTGCGCATTCCACGGTCCCAGGGACCGCTTTCGTCCTCGGAAATTTACTATGCGAACCTGCTCGCGCTCGCGCTGGAAAAAACCAGCAGCACGGACGGCCCGTTTTCCATCGTACCGCTGTATCAGTCGGTGACGAGCAAGCGTCTCATTTATCAGTTGACCGATGCGGCAAATCAGGTCGACGTGATTTGGACGTCGAATAGCGAAGAGCGGGAAAAATTAATGCTCCCGATCAAAATTTCGATCTTGCGCGGATTGAACAGTTATCGCATTTTCCTGATCCGAAAAGGCGACCAGAGCCGGTTTAACCGAATCGGCAATCTGAATGACTTAAGACTGATGAAGGCGGGACAGGGCGCCCACTGGCCCGATACGACCGTGCTGCTTGCCAATGGCCTGCCCGTCATCAGCGCTGCCAGGGGAGAATTGCTGTTCGATATGTTGAAGCAAAGGCGATTCGACTATTTTCCGCGCGGCTTGTACGAAATCTGGGAGGAACAGGAAGTCCATGCTGACGACAATATCGTCATCGAGGAGACGCTGATGCTGCACTACCCGGCGCCCATCTATTTTTTCGTGAACAAGAAAGACCTTGCACTGGCCAACCGCATCGAACGGGGTTTGCGCATTGCTCAGCAGGACGGCAGTTTCGATGCATTGTTCCTCAGCGTCCCTGGCTACAGGAAAGGCTACGAGCTGATCAAGCATAAGAACCGAAAAGTGCTGGAACTGAAGTCCGATTTTCCCGATCAGGACTGAGCTTCCTGCTCAATGCTTCACTTCGCTCACGGGAATCAAGGTCTCGACTGGCGTATCGCTGGCAAACAGTTGCGCGCAGTCGACCTTGTCGAATTCGTAGTGCTTGCCGCAAAAATCGCAATTGATCGCCAGCTGGCCCAGCTCGTCGAGCGCGGACGTGACTTCGGGCTGGCCCAGCATCTTGAGCATATTGCCCACTTTTTCGCGCGTGCAGCCGCAATGGAATTGCGGATGCGAAGGCGGAAACACGCGGATGGTTTCTTCCCAGAACAGGCGGTTCATCAAGGTCTGGATATCGGTCGACAGCAGCTCGGGTTGCTTGAGCGTGGACGCCAGCAGCACCGCGCGGTTCCAGGTTTCCAGGTCTTCCGCTTCGCTCATCTGCACGGTCTGGTCCTTCCCGCCGCTGTGGCGCGGCAGCTTTTGCAGCAGCAAGCCGCGCGACACTTTTTCGTCCGCGCCCAGCCACAGGCGGGTGTCGAGCTGTTCCGAGCGCAGCATGTAATTTTCGATGACGGTGGCCATGTCGTCGCCGTCCAGCGGCACGATGCCCTGGTAGGGTTGCTGGCCCGGCATCTTGTCGATCGGGTCGAGCGTGATCACGAAGCGGCCCTTGCCGGTGGTGTTGAGCAGGCTGGTCAGCGTGGCATCGTCCGGCACCACGGTGTCGGGCGCAATCTTGGCGGTGGCGCGCAGGCGCAGTTCGGAATCGCATTCGACCACCAGCAGGCGCACCGGACCGTCGCCATGGATCTGCATGATGATGGCGCCGTTGAACTTGAGGTTGGCCGACAGCAGGGCGGCCGCGGCCAGCATTTCGCCGAGCACGGTCTTGACGGCGGGCGGATAATTGTGGCGGGCCTGGATTTCGCTCCAGGTGGTGGAAATTTCGACGAATTCGCCACGGACGGCGGCATTGTCGAAGATGAATTTTTGCAGGGTATCTTGGGTATCGTTCATGTGCCTATCCGATTTTCTTCAGTTCTGTCTTGAACAGTTTTCCGCGCGCCACGTAACTGGCCGCGCTCATTTCAAGGCGGGCAATATCGTCCGGGCCCAGGGTGCGGATGGCCTTGGCGGGCGTGCCGATGATCAGCGAATAGTCCGGAAATTGTTTGCCTTCGGTGACCAGGGCGCCGGCGCCGACCAGGCAACCCTTGCCGATTTTGGCGCCGTTCAGGATCACGGCCTGGATGCCGATCAGCGTGCCGTCGCCCACCGTGCAGCCGTGCAGCATGGCCTGGTGGCCGATGGTGACGTGCTTGCCGATGGTCAGGGGAAAGCCCATGTCGGTGTGCATGACCGTGCCTTCCTGGACGTTGCTGCCTTCGCCGATGGTGATGCGTTCATTGTCGCCGCGGATCGTCACGCCCGACCAGACCGAGCTGTTTTCCTCCAGCGTGACCTTGCCGATCAGGGTGGCGGAATCGGCCACGTAGGCCGATGCGTCGATATCGGGCGCATACTCGCCCAGTTGGTAGATAGCCATGAATTTTCTTCGGAACAGTGGAATCGCGCTATTTTACGCCGTCAGGCCAGGACCGCCAGAAATGGGGCCGTCCGGCAAGAATTCAATAGCGCGGTATAATCCGAACGGTCGTACTATTTTTTAGTGGAGAGCTTCGCCATGACACCATCCCGTTCCGAATTCCTGGCCGTGCGCGGCTTGCGCTACCACGTGCGCCACTGGGGCCGCGAAGGCGCGCCCAAGATCTTCATGGTGCATGGCTGGATGGACGTGGCGGCCTCGTTTCAGTTCGTGGTCGATGCCCTGCAGGGCGACTGGCACGTGATCGCCCCTGACTGGCGCGGTTTCGGCCTGACCGAGTTCACCCAGTCCGACACCTACTGGTTCCCCGATTACCTGGCCGACCTGGAAGTGCTGCTCGACCACTACGCCCCCGGCGAAGCGGTCAACCTGCTCGGCCACAGCATGGGCGGCAACGTGGTCAGCTCCTACGCCGGCGTACGGCCGGAGCGGATCCGCCGCCTGGTCAACCTGGAAGGCTTCGGCCTGCCGGCCACCAAACCGGAACAGGCGCCGCGCCGCATCGCCAAGTGGCTCGACGAGCTGCGGACGCCACCCACCCTGCGCAGCTATCCCGACCGCGAGGCCGTCGCCGCGCGCCTGCAGCGCACCAATCCGCGCCTGTCGGACGAACGCGCCGCTTTCCTGTCGCAGCACTGGGCGGCCGCGAACGAGGCGGGCGAATGGGAAATCCTGGGCGATCCGGCTCACAAGAAGCCTTCACCGCTGCTGTACCAGGTCGAAGAAGTGCTCGCCTGCTGGCGCGCCATTACGGCGCCGGTGCTGTGGGTGGAAGCGGCCGACACCAATATGTGGCAATGGATGGGCCCCAAGGCCGAAGCGCGCATCGAGATCGACCGTCGCCTGGGCAACCTGAAGCAGGTGGAAGCGCGCATGATGGACGACGCCGGCCACATGCTGCACCACGACCAGCCAGAAGCGCTGGCGCGCATGCTCGAAGATTTCCTGGCTTAGTATTCTGAGTTAGTGTTCAGATTTTCGGGGAATTGTATGCAACTTCATTGTCCACACTGCCACGAAAAGCTGGGACTGTTTTCGGGCATGAATGGCCAGCGCCGTGTCAAGAAAGGGGCTTGCCCTTCTTGCGGAACGCGCGTGGACATTGGCGCTAGTCCAAAGGGGTTTGCCATAGCGCTTGCGGCAATTGTTGTGATTTGGTGGCTTGCCTGGGGAATCATCCCTCCCATAGTTCTAGGTCTCATAGGCGGTATTCTGATGTGGCTGCTGGCCATCAAGCTGATCAAGGCGCCCGACGCCTAGCCAGTAAGCTCATTGCTACCCCGGCGGCGGGGAGGGCGCCGACAGCGTACAATGATGGCTTCGCTACTATTGCTGCTGCAACCGGCCTTTTTCCGCGTATGAATGTAGACCTGCATTGCCATTCGAACGTCTCCGATGGTGTCCTGGCGCCTGCCGCCGTCGCCCAGTACGCGCACCAGGCCGGTGTGAACGTATGGGCCCTGACCGATCACGATGAAGTGGGCGGCATTGCGCGCGCGCGCGCGGCGGCCACGGGACTGGGCATGCAGTTCGTTGCGGGCGTGGAAATTTCCATTACCTGGGCCGGCGAAACGATCCACATCGTGGGCTTGCAGATCGATGAAAGCAACCGCGGCCTGTTGCAGGGCCTGGAATCGACCCGCAGCGGGCGCGATGCGCGCGGGCGCGAAATTTCGGACCAGCTGGCCCGCGCCGGCATTCCGAATGCCTACGAAGGCGCGCTGAAATACGTCGACAATCCCGACTTGATGTCGCGCACCCACTTCGCGCGCTACCTGGTCGAATGCGGCGCCTGCGCCAATATCCCGGAAGTGTTCCGCAAATACCTGACCGAAGGCAAGCCCGGCTACGTGCCGCACCGCTGGGCCAGCCTGACCCAGGCCGTCACCTGGATCAAGGGCGCGGGCGGGATCGCCGTCATCGCCCATCCGGGCCGCTACAAGCTCGGGCAGACGGGCGAGGGCGCCTTGTTCGATGAATTCAAGCAATTGGGCGGCACCGCGATCGAGGTGGTGACCGGCAGCCACAGCCCGGACCAGTACCAGGTGTATGCCGAACAGGCGCGCCGCTATGGCTTCCTGGCGTCGCGCGGGACCGATTTCCATGCGCCCGGGGAGTCGCGCGTCGATTTCAAGCTGCTGCCGCCCTTGCCTTCGGGCGTCACACCGGTCTGGCACGACTGGTTCTAGCGCGCGGGCCTTGTGTTTTGGCCCGCTCAGCCTTATTTTACTGGGCATCTACCGTCACCCACTCCCGGAGGCTTGCCATGAAACGCATTGTGCTCTTCCTTGCCACCAATATCGCGGTGCTGCTGGTGCTCTCGCTCGTCCTGAACCTGCTGGGCATAGGCCGCGGCGTGAGCGCGGCCGGCATCAATATCGGCGAACTGCTGGTATTTTCGGCCGTGGTCGGATTCACCGGTTCCATTGTTTCGCTGCTGATCAGCAAACCGATGGCCAAATGGTCGACCGGCGCGCGCGTGATCGAGCAGCCCGGCAATGCCCAGGAACAGTGGCTTCTCAGCACCGTGCGCCAGCTTGCCGAACGGGCCGGCATCGGCATGCCGGACGTGGCCATCTACGATGGCGAACCGAATGCCTTCGCCACCGGCGCCTTCAAGAATTCGGCCATGGTGGCCGTCTCCACCGGCCTGCTGCACAGCATGGACCGCCAGGAAGTCGAAGCCGTGCTGGGCCACGAGATCGCGCACGTCGCCAATGGCGACATGGTCACGCTGACCCTGATCCAGGGCGTGGTCAATACCTTCGTCGTGTTCCTGGCGCGCGTCGTCGGTTTTTTCGTCGACAAGGTCCTGCTGCGCAATGACGGCCGCGGGCCCGGGATCGGCTACATGGTGACCGTGTTCGTCTGCGAGATCGTGTTCGGCATCGCCGCTTCGCTGATCGTGGCCTGGTTTTCGCGCCAGCGCGAATTTCGCGCCGACGCCGGGTCGGCCAGGCTGCTGGGCAGTCCGCTGCCGATGCAGAAGGCGCTGGCCCGGCTGGGCGGCCTGGAGCCTGGCGCGCTGCCCTCGTCGATGGCGGCGTCCGGCATTTCCCCGAGTGGCGGCGGCTGGGGCGCGCTGTTCTCGACCCATCCTCCCATGCAAGAGCGCATTGCCGCGCTTAACCAGTTGCGTTGAACCATGAGCCAATTTTTCCAGATCCATCCCGACAACCCGCAAGGCCGCCTGATCAAGCAGGCGGCGCAGATCATCCACGGCGGCGGCATCGTGGCCTTGCCCACCGATTCCTGCTATGCGCTGGTGTGCCACCTGGACGACAAGGCGGCCGTGGAAAAATTGCGCCGCATCCGCGGCATCGATGAAAAGCACCACCTGACCTTGCTGTGCCGCGACCTGTCCGAAATCGCCGCCTACGCGCGCGTCGACAACCTCCAGTTCCGCCTGCTCAAGGCCGCCACCCCGGGGCCGTACACGGTGATTCTGGAAGCGACGCGCGAACTGCCGCGCCGCCTGTCGCATCCCTCGCGCAAGACGATCGGCTTGCGGGTGCCGGAAAACGCCATCGCCCATGCCTTGCTGGAAGAACTGGGCCAGCCCCTGATCGGCACCACGCTCATGCTGCCGGGCGACGACGAGCTGCTCAACGATGCCGAAGCCATCCGCGAACGCCTGGAAAAGCAGATCGACTTGATCATCGACGGCGGCGCCTGTGCGATGGAACCGACCACCGTGATCGACCTGACCACGGACGAGCCCATCCTGGTGCGCCATGGCCGGGGCGACCCGGCGACATTCGGGCTGTAATGCCTGACTGCCCCGGGAGGCCAAATGGCTAACGCGCAGCAATTGTGGATCTCGTTCGCCATCTTCCTGTTCCCGGTCCTGTTTGCCATTTCCCTGCACGAAGCTGCCCATGGCTACGTGGCGCGCTATTTTGGCGATCCGACGGCAGCGGGCGAAGGTCGGATCAGCATCAATCCCCTGCGCCATATCGATCCGATCGGCACGATCTTGCTGCCCATGTTGGCGTACGCCCTGATCGATTTGCCCTTCGGTTACGCCAAGCCGGTTCCGGTCGATGTGGCGCGGCTGCGCAATCCGCGCTGGCATGCCGCCTTGGTGGCATTTGCCGGACCGGCAGCCAACCTGGCCATGGGGCTGGGCTGGACGGTGCTGGGCGTGGTGCTGGCCGAGGTGCTGGCCAAAACGGGCGGCGACTATGCCGTGCTGGGCCGGCTGGTCCAGGCGGGCATCCTGGTCAATGCGGCGATGTTTGTCTTTAACATGATCCCGCTGCCGCCCCTCGATGGCGGCGAGATCATGCTCAGCCTGTTGCCACGGCGCCTGGCGTACGCATTCAACCGCCTGCGCTTTCCTCGGGTGAACGTGCGCAAACTGACGCGTTCCCTGCGGCGCTACCTGCCGGCCTGGCTGGTCAGCAAGCTGGTCCGTATGGAAATCTACGACATGTGTATTTTTGCCGTGTTTCTGTTGCTGTTGAAGTTCCACGTGCTCGACAATGTCCTGATTCGCGCCGTCACCGGGGTGACCCGTTGGCTGGCCGCGCTGGTGTCGCCCCTGTACGGACTGCTCGCGTGAGGGCGCGCCAGGCGCGGGCTGCGGGCTGCCCCCCCCATGCCCGCTGGCGGGCCTCTGATAGAATCACGCCATGAATGAATTTATCCTGACGGTGACCGTCTATGCGCTGCCTTTTATTTTTGCAATTACCCTGCGCGAGGCGGCCCATGCATACGTTGCCAACTACTTTGGCGACAACACGGCGTTCGCCGCGGGCCGCATGACGCTCAATCCCTTGCCGCACATCGATCTGTTCGGCACGATCCTGTTGCCCTTGCTGATGTTCGCCTTTACGCCCTTCGTGTTCGGCTATTCCAAGCCGATGCCATCCGACTACAGCCGCCTGCGCAATCCGAAAAAACAGATGCCCCTGGTGATCCTGTCCGGCTCGGCGGCCAATCTGCTCATGGCCTTCGGCTGGGCGCTCCTGCTGCTTGTCTTGCAGGCGGCCGGGGTCAGCGAAGTCTTCCCCCACAGCGTGGCCAAGGCAGGCGTGCTGGTCAATGTCATGTTGTTCGTGTTTAACCTGCTGCCGATCCCGCCCATGGACGGCGGACGCGTCCTGGCCTGCCTGCTGCCTCCCCGTCTCGCGATCAAGTTCGCGGTCATCGAGCGCTTCGGGATGATCATCGTGGTGGCGCTGATGGCCACCGGCCTGATGAAGTACTGGTTCATGCCGATGATAGCCGCCACCTTTTTCGTGATGGACTTGCTCGGTCTTCCAATTTCCACTCTTTTGAACTGACTATTATGTATCCCGATCGTGTCGTTTCCGGTATGCGCCCTACGGGCACCCTGCACCTTGGCCACTACCATGGCGCCCTCAAGAACTGGATCAAGATGCAGTCAGAGCAGCCTTGCCTGTTCTTCGTGGCCGACTGGCATGCTCTGACCACCCATTACGACGATCCGACCATCATCGAGCGCAGCACCTGGGACATGGTCATCGACTGGCTGGCGGCCGGCGTCGATCCCTCGCAGTCGACCATCTTCATCCAGTCCAAGGTGCCGGAACACGCCGAATTGCACCTGCTGCTGTCGATGTGCACCCCGCTCGGCTGGCTCGAGCGCGTGCCCACCTACAAGGACCAGATCGACAACCTCGCCAACAAGGACCTGGCGACCTACGGTTTCCTGGGCTATCCGCTGCTGCAGGCGGCCGACGTGCTGATCTACCGCGCCACCCAGGTGCCGGTGGGCGACGACCAGGTGCCGCACATTGAAATGATGCGCGAGATCGCGCGCCGCTTCAATCATATGTACGGCAAGGAAAAGGGCTTCGAAGAGAAGGCCATGGAAGCGGTGAAAAAGCTGGGCAGCAAGCGCGCCAAGCTGTATCTCGAACTGCGCACCGAATACCAGCAGGAGGGCAAGGACGATGCGCTGGAGCAGGCCCGCGCCATGCTCGACGAAGCCCAGAGCCTGTCGATGATCGACCGCGAACGCCTGTTCGGCTTCCTGGAAGGCAGCCGCAAGCTGATCCTGGTCGAGCCGCACGCGAAGCTGACCACCTCGTCGCGCCTGCCCGGCCTGGATGGCCGCAAGATGTCCAAGAGCTATGGCAATGCCATCTCGCTGCGCGAAGACAAGGACACGGTCACCAAGAAAATCCGCACCATGCCGACCGATCCGGCGCGCGTGCGCCGCACCGACGTGGGCGATCCGCGCAAGTGCCCGGTATGGCAGTTGCACGAAGTCTATTCCGACGCAGCGACCAAGGATTGGGTGGTCAAGGGCTGCACCACGGCCGGCATCGGCTGCATCGAATGCAAGCAGCCGGTGATCGACGCCGTCATCGCCGAGCAGGAACCCATGCACGAGCGCGCCCAGCAATACCTGGACGACCCCTCGCTGGTGCGCGCCATCGTGGCCGACGGCTGCGATGCCGCCCGCAAACTGGCGCAGGAAACCATGCGCGACGTGCGCGAAGCGATGGGCCTGTCGTACAGCTGATGGTCCACGGCGCCGGAGATCCATCGGCCTGGGTGGAACGTTTCGCGGCCTTGCTGCCCCGGGGCGAAGTGCTCGACCTGGCCTGCGGCAGCGGCCGCCACGCGCGCCTGCTGGCCGCGCTCGGGCATCCGGTGCTGGCGCTGGACCGCGATCCGGCGGCCCTGGCGCAGGCGGCCGGGCCCGGCATCGCCACCCTGGCCTGCGACCTGGAAGACGGCATCACGCCCTGGCCATTCGCACCGGCCCGCTTTGCCGGCATCGTGGTCACCAACTACCTGCACCGGCCCCTGATGGCCGACCTGGCGCGCAGCCTGGCGCCGGATGGCTTGCTGATCTATGAAACTTTCTCCGCAGGCAACGAAGCCTATGGCAAGCCCTCGAATCCGGCATTCCTGCTGGGGGAGGGGGAATTGCTGGCGCTGGCCGCGGCGCTCGGCTTGCGCGTGCTGGCCTACGAAGACGGCTACACGGGCTCGCCCAGGCCGGCCATGGTGCAGCGCCTGTGCGCGGCCGGACCGGAGTTTCCCCGCGCGAAAGCCTTGATCGGCCCCCGGGATGGCCAGGCCGGCACGCGATTCTAGTCAAGAATGAACCATTTTAGCGGGGTATCCGCTACAATCAGGCTTTTCCTTACCAGCATAGTTACCTACATATGATCAAGGGCAGCATAGTAGCAATCGTCACCCCGATGCACGCGGACGGCAGTCTGGACTATCCAGGCTTGCGCAAGCTCATCGAGTGGCACATCGCAGAAGGCACCGACGGCATCGTGATCGTCGGCACCACGGGCGAGTCCGCAACCGTCAGCGTTGACGAGCACTGCGAACTGATCAAGTTTACAGTCGAGATCGCGAAGGGCCGCGTGCCCATCATCGCCGGTACCGGCGGCAATTCCACGGTCGAGGCCATCCGCCTGACCGAATGCGCCAAGGAAGTCGGCGCCGACGCCGCCCTGGTCGTCGTGCCGTATTACAACCGCCCGACCCAGGAAGGCATGTATTTGCACTTCAAGGCCATCGCCGAAGCGGTCGACCTGCCCATCATCCTGTATAACGTGCCCGGCCGTACGGTGGCCGACATGTCGAACGAGACCATCGTGCGCCTGTCCGCGATCCCGAACATCGTCGGCGTGAAAGACGCGACCGGCAATATCGGGCGCGGCCTGGAACTGCTGCGCAATGCGCCCAAGTCGTTCGCCGTGTATTCGGGCGACGACCCGACCGCGATCGCCCTGATGCTGTGCGGCGGCGCCGGCAATATTTCGGTCACCGCCAACGTGGCCCCGCGCGCCATGCACGAACTGTGCGCCGCGGCCATGGGCGGCGACATCGCCCGGGCCGTGGCCATCAACGACAAGGTCATGCCGCTGCATGCCAAACTGTTCGTCGAACCGAATCCGGTCCCGGTCAAATGGGCCCTGGCGGAAATGGGCATGATGCCGGCCGGCTTGCGCCTGCCGCTGGCGCCGCTTTCGGCCGACTACCACGACACCGTCCGCGGCGCCTTGCGCGACGCCGGCGTCTTCCCACAGCCCTGATTCCGCAAGGATCAGGATCATTTCAGACACCAGCTGCCTTTCAGCTTCAACCCCAGTTACGACATGACTATTCGCAAGACAATCAAACCGGCCCTGGCCACGGCAATTACTTCGGCGATGCTGGTCAGCCTGACCGGCTGCGGCATGCTCGGCACCCTGGTCGAACAGGACCGCGTCGACTACCGCGGCGCCAAGAAAGCCAGCAAGCTTGACGTACCGCCCGACCTGACCCAGCTCGAACGCGACAACCGTTATGCGGTACCGGATGGCAAGGGCGTGGCATCGGCATCGACCTACCAGCAGCCTGGCGCGGGCAATGCCCCGGCGGCGGGCGGCCCGACCGTCGGCGCGGCCAATACGCCGGCCTTCCGCGTCGAGCGCGCCGGCAATGTCCGCTGGCTGGTCGTCAACCAGACGCCCGAGCAGCTGTGGCCGCAACTGAAGACCTTCTGGACCGAAGCCGGCTTCACCCTGGTGGCCGAATCGGCCACCACCGGCACCATGGAAACCGACTGGGCCGAGAACCGCGCCAAGATCCCGCAGGACATCGTGCGCCAGACCATCGGCAAGGTATTCGATTCCCTGTACTCGACGGGCGAGCGCGACCGTTATCGCACCCGCATCGAGCGCAACCCGGCCGGCGGCACCGAGATTTACATCAGCCACCGCGGCGCCGAGGAAGTGTATGCCAACGCCCAGAAGGATTCGACCGTCTGGACCGTGCGCCCCAACGATCCCGGCCTGGAAGCGGAAATGCTGGCCAAGCTGATGGCGCGCCTGCAGGGCACGCCGGAAGTCAAACAAGCCCAGGCCGCAGTGGCGAACGCGCCTGCCGCGCCGCAGAACGCCAAGCTGGTCACCGCCGCCGGCGGCGACTATGTGGAAGTGAACGAAGGCTTCGACCGCGCCTGGCGCCGTGCCGGCCTGGCGCTGGACCGCGTCGGCTTCACCGTGGAAGACCGCGACCGTGTGAACGGCGTCTACTTCGTGCGCTACGTCGATCCGGACCTGGCGGCCAAGGAAGGCTTCCTGAGCCGCCTGTTCAGCTTTGGCGATTCGGACAAGGCCAAGGAAGCGCAGCGTTACCGCGTGGCGGTCAAGTCCGACGCCGGCCTGAATGTCAGCCGTGTGAGCGTGCAGAGCAACGACGGCAAGCCGGAAAACTCCCCGACTGGCGCCAAGATCCTGAAACTGCTGGCAGACGAGCTGAAGTAAGCTCTAGCTGCGCAAACAGAAACCGGCCTGCTGGCCGGTTTTTTTACGCCTGCCGCGCCGGCGTGAAAAGACCGCAGGGGGCCAGGCCTGACATCCGGACACGAGCTCAGCTGCAAGCAGCTGAGCTCGTGTCCGGATGTCAGGCCTGGCCCCCTGCGACCCTGCGAAACGCCAGACGCAAAAAAGCCGACCCGAAGGCCGGCTTTCTTGTTCAAACCAAGCTGATTACTTAGCAGCCGATGCAGCAGCCGAAGCGGCGGTCGAAGCAGCAACCGAAGCGGCAGCAGCAGCGTCAGCAGCAACCGAAGCGGCCGAAGCGGCAACAGCAGCAGCAGCAGCAGCGTCAGCAGCAGGAGCTTCAGCAGCAGGAGCTGGAGCAGCAGGAGCTTCAACAGCTGGAGCTGGAGCAACAACTGGTGCTTCTTCTTTTTTGGAGCAAGCAGCCAGAGCAACAGCCAGCAGGGAGACGATCAGCAAAGATTTTTTCATGGGTTTTCCTTAATTAATTCACAAATTATAAAACGTCTGTTGCGATGAATAATTACCGGTAATTATCGCTCGTTAGGGAATTCTCGTAGGCTTTCGTACCTGTAATGGTGCCTGACAGACAACGGAAACTTCCTAACCCGATATTATATATAAATTTGGTGCTTCGCAATAGGAGAAAGATGCTTTATTGGAAGTAATTTGTGAACATGCAAGGTTCTTTTTGTGACAAAGGGAATGATACGGCGCATTTTGTCAAATGTTTATCTGTATGCCAAATTATCTTCGGAAAAGTCGTGAAAATTCCCTATAAACCCGTGGTCGTCGCGTGGAGGCCGGAAACCGACTCGGCCCAGATGCCGGCGAAGCGTTCCAGGCTGATTTCGGTGGCCGCCGGGGCCGCAAATGCGGCTTCTCCGCGCATATGATCGCAATGGAAGCGCCGTACGATGTGAACCCCGTCGCCGATGCAAAACGAGTCGGTCAGGTGGCGCAGCGAGCGGTTCGTGACCCGGCATTCGATCTTGTGGCCGTAATCCTTGAGAAGACGCACGAAGCGCGGGTATTGACGTTCGATGTGATCCGTTTGATGCATGGCCAGCCGAATTGCGCCGCCGCCCGCCAGAAAATGGCGCAAAGCAGCATCGATGTCCGACGTCCCCAGCGGAAACACGCTGAAATCCGGGTCGAACATGACGAGGGTGGACATCGATCGCCCCAGGCAATCGCGAAAATGCGTTTCCAGTTCGGCACGGCTGTTGAAGCGGATGCCGCCGTCCTTGCTCTCTTCCTTGTTCTCGTCCATGTTCTCGTCTCCGGTCAGGCCAGTTCGATCCATCCATCCTGGTACCAAGTATACAAGGCTTCCATCACGTCGTCCGACGCCGTGGCGGCCATCGCGCCACCCAGCGCACGCTCGTTGGCCAGCGCGTCGAGCAGCAGCTTGTCGGCCCGTCCCACGGCGAACGATTCGCCATTGATGAAGACGTGCTTGCCCCGGTACAGCATCTGGGTCTTGAGCGAGAGCACCACGCCGCGCTTGGCCACGGTATCGGCGAAGCGGCCCATGGTGAGCGGCTTGGCCGGCCCGGTGAAGAACACATTGTGCTTCGGCTCGGACAAATGTTCGCCCACGAAGATCGTCACGTCTTCCTCGGTGAAGCGGACCTTGTTCATTTCTTCGGCGATGGACGCGAGCATGTGCTTCGGGATTTCGGCCGGGTGTTTGGCCACTTCCAGCTCCGGATCGGCGTAGCGGCCCGGCAGGTCGATCGAGTCGGCCATGAATTGCAGGAAGGCTTCGCCCAGTTCCTGGTAGGCGGGGGCGCGGAAGCCGATCGAATACGTCATGCAATCGCCCTCGGCCACGCCGTCGTGCGCATAGTGCGGCGGCAGGTAGAGCATGTCGCCCGGCTCCAGCACGAACTCTTCCTGCGGCTTGAAGTTGCTCAGGATCTTGAGCGGCATGCCTTCGACCAGCGACAAGTCCTTCTGGGCGCTGATCTGCCAGCGCCGCTTGCCGTGCGCCTGCAGCAGGAACACGTCGTAGGAATCGAAATGCGGGCCCACGCCGCCGCCATCGGTGGCGTAGCTGATCATCAGGTCATCGAGGCGCGCATCGGGAATGAAGCGGAACTGGCGCAGCAGGGCGTCGGCTTGTTTGTCGACCAGGTTGGCGCCCTGGACCAGCATGGTCCATTGCTTCTGCGTGGCCGGCGGCAGCGCGTCGAGCGGGACGTGCTGCATGGCCCATGCGCCGTCCACATTGGTGATCAGGCGCGATTCGATGTGGTTCAGCTTGGCCAAGGCGGCCAGCTGGTCCAGCTTGAGCAGGGGCTTGAAGCCGGGGATGGCGTTGCGGATCAATAAAGGCTTCTTGTGCCAGTAGTCGCGCAGGAATTGCGCGGGCGTGATGTCGCCCAGGAGCTGTAATTTTTTCATGCCACATTATAACGTGGTCCGAATCGGGGAATGCCGCCGACATTGGTATAATCTGCCTGTCCATAATGAAAGGAAAGCATGATGAAGATTGCCAAGAATACGGTCGTGACAGTGAACTACAAACTGTCGGACGCACAGAATAATCTGATCGAAGATGGCAGTCAGCCGATGGTCTATCTGCATGGCGGGTACGAAAACACGCTGCCGAAGATCGAAGAAGAACTCGACGGCAAGGAAGTGGGCTACGCCTCCGTGATCCAGATCGAACCGGACGACGCCTTCGGCGACTACGATCCGGCCCTGGTCAAGGTCGAGCCGCGCAACCGCCTGCCCGAGCCGCTGGAAGTGGGCATGCAGTTCGAAGGCATGCCCGACGGCACCGACGGCGACGAAGAAGCGATGATCTTCACCGTCACCGACATCGCCGACGACAAGGTGGTCCTGGACGGCAACCACCCGCTGGCCGGCATGGCCCTGCGTTTTGAATTGTCGGTCGCCGGCGTGCGCGCCGCAACGGACGAAGAAATCGCGCACGAACACGTGCACGGCGCGCATGGCCATCACCATGGCGACGACGAAGACGACGGCGACGAAGGCGATCACTTCCGCAGCCATCCGGTTCATTAAGTAGTCCGACGCCCTGCAAGCTTGTAGGGTGGAAAAGCGAAGCGCCTTCCACCAAGCTCTGGTGGAAGGCGCTTCGCTTTTCCACCCTACGAAAGTTAGGGTTCTTCGAGTTCGAACATTTTGGCGCTGTTCGGCGCCACCTTGATGTGGTAGGTCCCCGAGCCCACGCTCACATGCCCCAGGTTGCCGCGCCACGCGATTTCCGGCACCGCGCCCACCGCTTCCGCACTGTCGATCAGCAGCACCTTCCCCGCATATTTTTCCGCCAGTCCCAGCAGCTGCGTGCGCGTGGCCGCATAGCCATCCTGCGTGGTGGGACTGCCGCGTCCCAGCCGCGCCAGCAAGCCTGGCGGCTCGGTCAGCGCTTTCACGTCGCCTTCCGAAAACAGCACCACCGCGTCGAGCTTGGTGCGCCGCGCCAGCGCGAACAGGCGATTGAGCCAGAAGCGGTTGGCCACCGAGCGGTCTTCGTACTCGCTGTTGCGGCCTGCCTCGGGCCGGTAGTGGTTGTTATTGGACGGGAGGTTCACCGTCGCATACAGGACCTTGTCGGCCACCCAGTACGCGTTTTCGGCATAGCTGCGAAATTTGGAACTGATCGACAGGCGCGTCAGCGCGAGCTTGCGCGCGCCCAGCGATTCGGCTTCGGGATAGAACACTTCGCGCAGCCGGTGCAGGCGCTCGATGTTCACCAGCCGTCCGGCCGCGTTCTTGCAGGTGCTCCAGTCGCTGGCGGCGGGCAGCACGATGATGGGGCGGCGTGCTTCATCGAACAGTTCGTGCCGCCGCATGTAGAGGGCATCGCTGCACGGTTCCTGCTCGCCCTTGATGCCGGTGGCGACCACGAACGACAGTTCGTGGCTGCGCGTCTTGGCGAGCGACTGTTCCAGGTGCTTTTCGCCGCGGCTGTTGGTGAAGCTGTGGCCGATGACGCCGAATTCGTGGCCGGCCCGCGCCGTGCACGCGCCATGCGCGGCCAGCGCACAGGCCAGGAGCAGGGCGCGCCGCATCATTGTGCAGCCACGCGCTTGAGCAGGTAGAGCTGTTCCAGCGCTTCGCGCGGGCTCAGTGCATCCGGGTCGATGGCGGCCAGCGCGTCCTGCAGTTCCGTGTTCGGCGATGCCGGCGCCGCCTCGACTTCGGGTTCCGCGCACGGCAGGGCGAACAGGTCGCGCTGCGGCGTGGTGTCGAGCGCCTGCGATTCAAGCCGCGCCAGGTGCTTGCGCGCGGCCTTGATCACGCCTTGCGGCACGCCGGCCAGCTGGGCCACCTGCAAGCCGTAGCTTTGCGACGCCGGTCCGGCCTGCACCGCGTGCAGGAACACGATGCTGTCCTTGTGCTCCACCGCCGACAGGTGCACATTGGCCGCCGTCGGATGGCTGTCGGGCAGTTGCGTCAGTTCGAAGTAGTGGGTCGCGAACAGTGTGAAGCTGCGGCTGGTGTCGATCAGGTGGCGCGCGATGGCCCATGCCAGCGCCAGGCCGTCGAAGGTCGAGGTGCCGCGGCCCACTTCATCCATCAGCACCAGCGACTGTTCGGTGGCGCCGTTCAGGATGGCGGCCGATTCGGTCATTTCGACCATGAAGGTCGAGCGTCCGCCGGCCAGGTCGTCGGTGGCGCCGATGCGGGTGAAGATGCGGTCCACAGGGCCGATGGTGGCGCTGGTGGCCGGCACGTAGCTGCCCACATAGGCCAGCAGGGTAATCAAGGCAACCTGGCGCATGAAGGTCGATTTACCGCCCATGTTGGGGCCGGTGATCAGCAGCAGGCGCCGTTCGTGGTTGAAGCAGCAGTCGTTGGCGATGAAGCGTTCGATCTGGTCTTCCACCACCGGATGGCGGCCTTCGCGGATGTCGAGGCAGGGCTCGGCCACCAGCTGCGGGGCGCACCAGTTGTGCTGCAGCGCGTGGGTGGTCAGCGCGGTCAGGGTATCCAGCTGGGCCAGGCCCTGCGCGATGGTCTGCAGGCTGGCGATGTGCGGGGCCAGGTCGGCCAGCAGCTGGTCGTACAGCAGTTTTTCGCGCACCAGCGCCTTGTCCTGGGCCGACAGGGCCTTGTCTTCGAAGACCTTCAGTTCCGGCGTGATGTAGCGCTCGGCGTTTTTCAGGGTCTGGCGCCGGCGGTAGTCGTCCGGCACCTTGTCGGTCTGGCCGTGCGTGACTTCGATGTAGAAGCCGTGCACCTTGTTGTATTCCACCCGCAGGTTGGCGATGCCGGTGCGGGCCCGTTCGCGGATTTCCAGGTCCAGCAGGAACTGGCCCGCGTTTTCGGACAGGCCGCGCAGTTCGTCCAGTTCGGCGTCGAAGCCGGGCGCGAACACGCCGCCGTCGCGCACCATGGCGGCGGGTTCCAACGCCACCGCGCGCACCAGCAGGTCGAGGCAGGCGCCGGGCGTGGCGATGGCCTGATGAATGTCGGCCATCAGGCTCGGTTCACCGGGAAGGAAAGCCTGCTCGACGCTGTGGCGCAGGGTCGGCAGCTGGCGCAGGCCGTCGCGCAGGCTGGCCAGGTCGCGCGGGCGCGCCGACAGCAGGGCGATGCGGGTGGTGATGCGTTCGATATCGGGCACCTGGGCCAGCGTGGCCGACAGCGCACCGGCGACGTCGCTTTGCGCCAGCGCGGCGATGGCCGCATGGCGCGCGCGCGCCACGCCCTGGTCGCGCCGCGCATGGTGCAGCCAGTGGCGCAGCATGCGCGAGCCCATCGCCGTGCGGCAGTGGTCGAGCAGGGAAAACAGGGTGGGCGACTCCTGGCCGCGGATGGTCTCGGTCAGTTCCAGGTTGCGGCGCGTGGCGGCATCGAGGCCGATGAATTCGTTTTCGGTTTCCAGCGACAGGCTGCGCACGTGCTGCAGGCCGCGGCCCTGGGTCGACTGGGCGTAGCGCAGCAGGGCGCCGGCGGCGCCGAAGGCCGCGCCCAGGCCGTCCGCGCCAAAGCCGGTGAGGGTGGCCACGGCCAGCTGGTCGAGCAGGGCGCGGTGGCCGCCCACGACATCGAAATGCCAGTCCGGCACGTGCTGGGTGTGCACGGTGCCGTCGTCGTCGAACAGGTCGGCGCTGTCGCCGCGCAGGATTTCGGCGGGGGCGATGCGTTCGAGTTCCTGCTTCAGGCGCAGGCCCACGGTGCGGCTGTCGCCCGAAAACTCCATCAGTTTGAGCGCGCCGCTGGCCAGCGACAGCCACGCCAGGCCGGTGGTGGCCACCTTGCGCTGGCTGATCACGCACACGGCCAGCAGCGGGCGTTCGGCTTTTTCGGGCAGCAGGTCGGCGTCGGTGAGGGTGCCGGGCGTGACCACCCGCATGACTTTGCGTTCGACCGGGCCCTTGCTGGTGGCCGGGTCGCCGATCTGTTCGCAGATGGCGCACGACTCGCCCAGCTTGACCAGCTTGGCCAGGTAGGGATCGAGCGAGTGGAAGGGAATGCCGCACATCTTGATCGGGTTGCCGTTCTGGGCCCCGCGCGCGGTCAGGGTGATTCCCAGGATGCGGGCCGCCTTTTCGGCGTCCTCGTGGAACAACTCGTAGAAGTCCCCCATGCGGTAGAACACCAGCATGGTGGGGTAGTCGGCCTTGATGCGCAGGTATTGCTGCATCATGGGGGTTACTTTTTCGCCCGGAATTGCCTTGATTGCGGCCGAGTTGATTTCTTCTTGTTTTTCTTTGTAATTCAAAGACATGGCTTCGTTTCGCATTCCCTAGTTCACCGCAAAGTTCCCCAAACTGCCCCAATGTTCCAGTCCACTTTCGGGGACTCTGCGGGAACTAAAGGCGGCGCGTTCGGGATATAATAAAATTCCAGTCCCCCGCAAGCGCCGATATCGAAAATATCGTTTTGAATCAGCGCGTTGAGGTCGATATCTCGGTCCCCTTGAATGGGGCGAGCCAAGAGGACGGATTATACGTTAAACTCGCACGGCAGTCCCCTTGGAAACAGGGGGACTGCCGCCATTCCGCCCTTGAACGGACATCAATGAAAATCGAGCTGACCATGCCGCTGATCAAGCGGCTCAGGATTGACAGCAAGCCAACAGGAATGGACTCGTCGGGAGCCCTGATTTTCGAGCCCAACCCTTCGGGGAAGGACTACATCGTCTATGACGCGAGCCAGGAGGCTCCACCGGGCTTCGGCGTCAGGATCGCCAACAAGAAGACCTTCGTCATCCGCCGCAAGATCCACGGCAAGTCCATCATGCCGACCGTCGGCAACGTCGCTGACTTCATGTCCTCGGACGGCAAGGGGCCATTGACGCTCGCCCGCGCGAAAGCCTCCGCGATGGCCTTGCAGATGCTAGGGACCGGGAAGAACCCCAACGCGGAGGCTCGCAAGACGGCGGCCTCGGAGCTGACCGTCGGCCAAGCGTTCGCGCGGCATCGCGAGCATCTGCGGACCCGCACGCAGAGGCCGGCCACGGACGAGACGCTGCGCGTGGTGGACCGGGCGATTCGGAAGTTTGTCGGATGGGGCTGGGCGAATCGGCGCGTGAAGGACCTTGCGCCCGAGGAGATCGAGGCGAAGTTCAAGGAGGGGCAGGACGCCCATCCCACGGCGAACGAGCAGGCCTTCCGATGGGCCCTCGCCGCGGTCCGCTGGTGCATCGGCATGGAGGAACTCGACGCCGCGTCGGCCAACCGCGATCCGCTGCTGCGTGCCAACCCGTTCATGATCCTGATCCTCTCGAAGATGTTTCGATCGCGCGACCAGGTCGAGAAGGGCCGCGTCGAACAGAACAAGCGCAATCCGCTGACCCCGACGAAGACGCTCGGCGAGTTCCTGGAAGTCGCATGGAGCCGCAAGGACATCAACGACAACGAGACGGGCGTGCACTATCTGATATTGATGCTGCTTTGGGGCTGCCGAAAATCCGAGCACGCTCCATGCCAGTGGGGCGAGCTTCTTTCGTCGGACGCCCGCAAGCTCGCGAGCCATGTCGTCTTGGACGGTGACGAGGCCTATGGCCCGCACGTCTTCTTCCACGGGACGAAGAACGGCAGCAACCATCGCCTGCCGATCGGGCCTATGGCCGCCGAACTGCTGCGTCGGCGCCAAGTGTCGGCGGCCGACGAGTCGGTTCGTCGTGGCTTCGGCGGGAAATCCCGCATTTTCGTGTTTCCTGCTCGGAGCAAGCAGTCGAAGACGGGCCACTACAACGACGCGAGCGCCTTGCTCGACGCGCTTCGCGACGAGGCGGGCATCGAGCGCCTGACGCGGCACGACCTGCGGCGTTCGTTCGGAGCGCTGATGACGGCCATCGACGTGCCGCCCGGAATCCGCAGCCGCTTCTTCAACCATGCGGATGCGAGCGTGACAGACACCTACACGAAGGCCGAGTGGGCGCTGCTTCGCCAATGGATGGAGCGCATCGAGCAGGCAATTCTCGCCAAGGCTCCAAACGTCTACAATTCCTTGAAGCCAATCGACTGGCCCATGCTGGCCGCGCCCGAGCCGCATGTGAGCCGGCCAGCGAAGCCGAGGACTGGCCGGCCGCGAAAGGCGGTCGCGTCTGGTGATGATCTCGCACTCGGATAATTTTCGATGGTTGCCCGCCTCTCGACCTCAGCAGACGGTGCCTTCGAAATCCGGGTCTGTCCAGTTAGTGTTCGAATAGATTCCCCAGACCGCTTTGTCGCGTTCGCGGAAGAGCTCGATCAATTCCGACCACTGGGCATCGTCCAACCCGTGTTCGGCGGCCATTTCCCAGGCCGTGTCCAAATCGATCGACCATTCGCTGGCCGAGCATGTCCTTGCGTTGTATGCCAAATCATTTCCCGACCTCGCGACTGCCTCGGTCAGCCACTCCATGTCTTCGAGAAGTCGGCGCGGCGGCAATGGAGGGAGATTGGTTGTCATATCTAGCTCTGACTTGGGACGAGGGCGTTGCGTCGGACGCGGTGAAGAACGAACAGGCCGCGGCCGCTCAATTGTCCGACTCTGAGAAGGCCGCATCATGCCGAGTCCAATCGGTGTCTGAGTAGGCTCCCCAAACCGACTTGTTTCGCTCGCGGAAGTGTTCGATGAGGCCGTTCCATTGAGAATCGTCCAAGCCGTGTTCGGACGCCATCTCCGCCGCGCGATCCAAGTCGATCGACCACTCGGAGGCGGAATGTGTCCTGGCGTTTAGCTCAGGATTGTAGCCTCCCCGTTCGGCCCATTTTTGGACCCATGCGAGGTCTTCGACTCGCTCTCGCGGAGGAAGTGGCGGCAAGCCTTCGAAGGATATTTTCTTTTGTTCAGTGGTCATGTTAATCTTCCGTAGGCTGTTCTTCCCTTTCTCATTCCCCCAAGCTTCTGTCAATCCCATAGGCGGTCCGATGCCGAGTTTGTCCGTCGAAACGCTATTCATAATTCTTGGAAACAGCGAGCGCTTGGCAATGGTTGAGCAAATCAGCGCCCGCGGGAGCAGTGAAGTTTACAGCTTGCATGTCGCGGAGGCGGGGGGCGCGGCGCTGTTTAAAATGTATCGAGCGGAAAGCGCGGACCCCATGTTCGAGGTGCCGGAGCCGGTCATGGCCCAGGCGATAGCCCAAGGAACGCCATATATCCCGCAGATTTTCGCGGCACTTGGAATGGCCAACGAAGCGTCGAGCACGGCCGATCAATCGCTGGCGGGAGGGTTTCGCGGCATTGTCGGACAAATCAAGACCGAGCATGGGGTCGCTAATCTGGAAGCCCCCGAAGGGGACGGCCCGTTCGTTTTGCGAATTCGCTTCGCGAAAAGGGGCGAACGTCGCTCGACCGAAAAATTCGAAATCCTGGCGTCCCTGATATCGGCTGCGGTTGCGGCAGGAAAAAGCCCGCTCCGAGGCGCCTTCGATTTGCTTCCCGATGCGGTCTCGGCTCTTGTGAACACGGACTTGGCTCTCATGGCCGAATCCGAAGCGCAAGTTTTGGCTGACGCTATTGGCGGAAGGGCGATCAAAATCATTTCACGCCCCAAAGGTGGACTTTAAGCGCCTTGCCTGGATGGGCATCCCCAAGCGTAATTTGCTCCGACTTGGTCGAGGCAAATCGTTGACGATGCTACTATTCGAACACCTCTTTCGAATAGGCGCCGACTCCAATGGGTTCCACCGATCAAATCCTTGCAACCCTCGAAGTGCTTGACCGACTTCATCGCTTGCCGGACTCCGTGGCTTTGACGACCAGCGAGTCGGCCGTATTTCTTCGCAGCTCCGTGAGCGCGCTGGAATCCATGCGCGCCAATGGCACGGGTCCGACTTACTCCCAAGGTGGAGCCAAGGGAGTCGCAGGCGTGAATCAAAAATGCCTCTATGAGAAGGCCGACCTACTCGAATGGCTGCGCTCCAACAAAGTCGTATCCACGATGGCGGCCGCGGTCCGCAAGGGACAGTTGTTCACCACCTTATTCGACGTTGTCCAGACCGAAGCCTTCTGGATCGATCCGGAGGGGCATGTCGTCGGCATGGTGGAACAAGCGCCGGTCAGCGTTGTGTTGTCCCGGCTGGGGATCGTCGACATCGCTTGGATCCCGGCCGTCGACGCGGCATCCATGGAGTGGGCCGAACTCACGGCTCACCAGGAGTTAGCGGCTGCGATTGAAAGCGTTCTAGTGTGGTGAGTTAGAAATTCATTGAATAAATATTTCCATGAGCTATGTTGTATATATTGCGTACACAACATGGAGGCTGGAATGGGAGCAGGTCGTCCTAAAGCGGAGTTGGTTTTGACT
>Ga0187844_10000308_pt1 | contig 38080 bp, 42 predicted proteins | sample SpaLakP09_SKY_50_FD_134517 | JGI IMG/M metagenome (GOLD analysis project Ga0187844, IMG submission 134517) | Oligotrophic lake water microbial communities from Sparkling Lake, Wisconsin, USA - SP09_SKY_50 | ecosystem: Environmental > Aquatic > Freshwater > Lake | place: USA: Sparkling Lake... | reverse complement strand
GGGCGGGTGGGTTTTTGGGTGATGACGCCCTTGCGGCTGCAAGCAGGGCAGGTGGTATGGGTACAGCGCGGTTGGGTTGAGCGTGATGCGCTGGATCCGCGCAAACTGCCCTCTTTACCGCCGCCAGCAAACAACCAAGTCTTTGATGCCCGCATCGCTGCGCCTTTGTCGCAAATTTTCGAGTTAGGCCGACCTGCTGCAAGTCTGGACGAGAAACTTCCCCAAATCAGGGCTAATTTAGACCTCGCCCACATGCAAGCGCTGGTGCAAGACAATGTGCTGGCGTTGGTGGTGCAAACTGGGGCCGATGGCGACAGCTTGCGTCGTGATTGGTTTGAGGTTGGCGTGACCGCAGACAAAAACCATGGTTACGCGTTTCAATGGTTTGCCCTCAGCGCCTTGTTGGCATTTCTTTACCTCTGGTTTCAATGGATCAAAGCCCTGCTTTATGGCCGACAAACAAACTGATTCTTCCTCGTCCCAACCTTTGGGTTTGACGGTGTACGACTTGCCCGAGCCTGGCGCGGTGGCCGAGGCCGATGCGCGCCAAACCACGGGTGGGCGTTTACGCATGTTGCTGGTTTTGCTGGTGTGTGCTGCACCTGTCATTGCTTCCTACCTTACTTTTTATGTGCTTCGTCCGCAAAGTTTGCGAAGTTTTGGCGAATTGGTAATGCCCCCGGTGGCTATGCCAGACATCCAAGCCACAGACTTGAAAGGCCAGACAGTTCCACTTCGCAGCCTGCAAAAGCAGTGGTTGCTGGTCAGTGTCTCTGGCGGTGCTTGCGACAGCGCTTGTCAGCAAAACCTGTTTTTGCAGCGCCAGTCCCGCGCGGCCTTGGGCCGAGAGCGCGACCGCACCGATTGGGTCTGGCTGATCACCGACAACGCGCCCGTTGATGCGGCCTTGCTCGCCGGTTTGCAAGACGCTTTTGTGTTGCGTGTTCCTCAAGATGACGTTGCCAAGTGGCTCAGTCCCCAAGCCTCTCAGGCCTTGCCGGACCATCTTTATTTGGTAGACCCAAAGGGTGACTGGATGATGCGTTTCCCTGCGCACTTGCAGGTCGATCAAGCCCCACGCATGCGCAAGGACTGGGAGCGACTCTTGCGCGCTGCGGTATCTTGGGACAAAGCAGGACGCTGAACCATGCAAGAAGTCGCACTTTTCAACCTAGGCCCTGTTTTCAAATTGCTGCTGTTGGCCGTCGTGGTGGCCATGGGGCCCCTGGCATGGGTGTGGTTGCGACACCGCCACCATGATGTGCCGAATCGCGTTCACCAACTCACCGCCCTCACTCTTTTTCTTTGCTTCGATTTGGTGCTGTTTGGTTCTTTCACCCGCTTGAGCGACTCCGGTTTAGGCTGTCCCGATTGGCCAGGCTGCTATGGCCATGCCTCGCCCTTTGGTGCGGGCGAAGCCATTCAAGCCGCGCAAAGCGCCATGCCCACAGGACCGGTCACTCTCAGCAAAGCGTGGATAGAGATGATTCATCGCTATTTAGCCATGACGGTGGGTGTGCTGATTTTGACGCTGGCGGTTTTTTCATGGAAACGCGACCGAACCCTGTGGGCTTGGCCCACCCTCACTTTGGTGTGGGTCTGTGTGCAAGGCGCTTTTGGTGCTTTGACCGTCACCATGAAGTTGTTCCCCGCCATTGTCAGCTTGCATTTGTTGGGCGGCATGTTGCTGCTGATGCTGCTGTTGATGCAATTGCTGCGTCAGCGCCATGCGCTGTGGGCCGAGTCGCGCTTGGTCTTGCCCACCAGCGTACGCTGGTGGTTGATGGCCACTGTGGGATTGCTGCTGGTGCAAGTGGTGATGGGGGCTTGGGTCAGTTCCAACTATGCGGTCATGGCCTGCGACACTTACCCTAAGTGCCAAGGTGCTTGGTGGCCCGAGATGAACTTTGATAAAGGTTTTGAGTTGTGGCGTCATTTGGGTGTGGATGGCGTTGGCGAGGCTTTGCCATTTCAGGCCTTAACCGCTATTCATTTTGTTCACCGCTGGCATGCGGTGCCGGTGGCCTTGTTGCTGCTGTGGTCGGCTTTTTTGTTGCACAAACACGGCCTGACGCTGCAAGCCAAAGGGCTGTGGCTGTTGCTCTTGCTGCAATTCATCACCGGTGTCTCTAATGCGGTGTTGGGTTGGCCTTTGCTAGCGGCCTTGCTTCACACCGCCAGCGCGGCGGGTTTGCTGATGTTATTAACTTGGTCTTTGGGGATCACCGAATCTCGATCCTCAAGGCATATCGCCACGACTTTTTCAAGGCCTGATTGATGAGAGCGCTTGCCAGTTTCATGCCCGAACGTTGGCAACAATTCAATGCCCTCACCAAACCACGCGTGATTCAGTTGATTGTGTTTTGCGCGCTGATTGGTATGGTGCTGGCCGTGCCCGGTGTGCCTTCATGGCCAGATGTGCGCTTGGGCGCCATTGCTTGTTTGGGTATTTGGCTGGTCTCGGGTGCGGCTGCCGCCTTTAACTGCATTGTGGAAAAAGCCATCGACGCCCGCATGAAGCGCACCTCTTGGCGACCCACTGCCAAAGGCGAGTTAAGCGACCGCGAGACCTTGCTGTTTTCAGCTGTTTTATGCGTCTTGGGCTCAGCCATTTTGTACATCTGGGTCAACCCTCTCACCATGTGGCTGACCTTTGCCACGTTTGTGGGCTACGCCATTGTTTACACCGTGATTTTGAAACCGCTGACACCGCAAAACATCGTCATTGGTGGGGCCTCGGGCGCCATGCCGCCGGTGTTGGGATGGGCCGCCATGACGGGCGAGGTCAGCCCTGAATCCCTCATTTTGTGCCTCATTATTTTCTTGTGGACACCACCGCATTTTTGGGCCTTGGCCTTATACCGGGTAGAGGATTACCGCAAGTCGGGCCTGCCCATGCTGCCCGTCACCCATGGCAACGAGTTCACACGCTTGCAAATTTTGCTCTACACCTTTGTGTTGTTGGCCGCATGCTTGATGCCGTTCATTTACGGCATGAGTGGCTGGTTTTACCTTGCCAGCGCACTCATTCTCAGCGTGATGTTCTGTGGCTATGCCTGGGCGCTGTGGCGCAACTATTCAGATGAGTTGGCCAAGAAAACTTTTAAGTTTTCGCTCTATCACCTGAGCTTGCTGTTTGCTGCTTTTTTGATTGATCATTATTTGCCGGGGTCTGTATGAGACGTTTTCTAGGCTTGTGCATAGTGCTGCTGCTGCTTGGGTGCTCTCCTGAGAAGCCACGTTTTCAGTCTATCGATTTGACCGGCGCAGACTATGCCAAAGGCTTTTCTTTGCCCGACCCCACCGGCCAAACCCGCAGTTTGGCGGACTTCAAAGGCAAAGTGGTGATGGTGTTTTTTGGTTTCACCCAATGCCCCGATTTTTGTCCCACCACCATGAGTGAACTGGCGCAGGTGAAGCTCAATTTAGGTGCCCAAGGCGACAAGATGCAAGCCATTTTCATCAGCTTGGACCCAGAGCGAGACACCCCTGAATTGTTGCAAACCTATATGGGCAATTTCGACCCCACATTTGTGGCGCTGATCCCCTCTTTGGCTGATTTGCCTGCTTTGGCCAAAGACTTCAAGATTTATTACAAAAAGGTGGAGGGCACAAAGGGGGCCAACTACACCCTAGACCACTCGGCGGGTACCTATATATACGACACCGAGGGTCGCTTGCGACTCTATGCCCGCTATGGGCAGGGTGTAGCGGCATTGACCGCCGACGTTCAACAACTGCTTAAGTAAATTCCAGCAAAGCTGCTTTCATTTTTTTCATGGCAGCCACTTCAATTTGGCGAATGCGCTCGGCGCTCACGCCATATTCGGCGGCCAATTCATGCAGCGTCATGCCTCCTGAACTGTCATCGTTCACCTTCAACCAGCGTTCTTCCACAATGCGACGGCTGCGGGCATCCAGCACCGCTAGCGCTTGGGTGATGCCGTCACTCGACAACATATCGCGCTGATGTGCTTCAATCATGGCGGTGGGTTCGTGGTGGGCGTCAGCCAAGTAAGCAATAGGGCCGAAGGCGTCTTCACCGTCGTCACTTGCCACTGGGTCTAGCAGCACATCGCCGCCAGCCATGCGCGCTTCCATTTCTATCACTTCTTCGCGTTTGACATTCAAGTCTTTGGCGATGATGTCAATTTGCGCGTCATTCAGGCCGTCGCGACGTGAGGCGTCGTGGTCTTCGCCGGCCTGTGCGCGAAAGCCTTGCTTCATGGAGCGCAGATTGAAAAACAATTTGCGCTGGGCCTTGGTGGTGGCGAGTTTGACCATGCGCCAGTTTTTGATGATGTATTCGTGAATCTCGGCCTTGATCCAATGCATGGCGTAGCTGACCAAGCGCACGCCTTGGTCGGGGTCAAAGCGCTTCACAGCCTTCATCAAGCCCACATTGCCTTCTTGGATGAGGTCGGCGTGGGGCAGGCCGTAGCCCAGGTATTGGCGGGAAATGGACACCACCAAGCGCAGGTGCGACAAAATCAGCTTTCCGGCAGCGCCTAGGTCGTTGTGGTCTTTGAGTTGTCGCGCAAATGTCTTTTCTTGCTCTTGGGTAAGCATGGGCAAGCGGTTGGCTGCAGAGATATAGGCTTCGATATTGCCTAAAGGGGGCACCAAAGCCCAAGGGTTGGTGCTGACTGAGGACTGGTTGGGTAAGCTTAATGAAGTCATTTGGGGTCTCCTAAGGGACGCGATGGTTCTATATTAGCACTCTCTAGGCTTGAGTGCTAAAAACATCTCGGGTTAACCCGAGGGGGTTGCCATGGTGCGATCCTTAGTAAAGTCGACACTTACATTAGGTATCGGGAGATCGCTATGAAAAAACTGCTTTGTATCTTTGTGTATGTTGTCTTGTGCTCGGCCACACAAGTTCATGCTTCGCCCTATCCCCTTGGCAGCATGAGCTGTGATGACATCGGTGCTTTTGCCAGCCAAGCAATGCAGTGGCGTGAAGATGGCGTTCAGTACAAGGAAGCCAAAACACGGCTGGATGCGCTCAGGCCTGACGAATCGGTTGAGAAAAAAAATATGCGTACGATCATGCAACTGGTTTTTGGAAACTACGGTGAAAGCTGGACGGTTGAAAGTGCTGGTTCGACCATGAAAATGGATTGTGAAAGCGGCCGCTGAAACACGCAAAAGCGCAGCTAAGCCCTAGGTTTGGTTTTGAAGAACATCAGTGCCCGCAAATATTAAAAACTGCGTCAAAGCGTTTCAGCGCGGCGTTCAGCAGCTTGGTATGTCCAGTACCCCAAGGGTGCGGTCGTGCATTTCGTTGTCTCCAATCGAATGACTTGGGCTGGTGAGTCAGCAAGTAGCCAATCTCGCCTTTTGCACCGTGGGCGGCGATCGCAAATGGATTGTCAGCGTGTTGAGCGGAGTGAGTCATTGGGAAACCCATCACAACGCTGGTTTTCTCTGCGAACGACTGAGTTGAAATAACGAGCATCGGATGATCATTCGGCATTTCAACGCCCACATGGGGGCTGTACTGAATGAAAATAATTTCAGCACGCTCGGGCACCCACAACGCAGATTTACGCGTGGCCATCAAGCAAAGGCCTCAACGCCCCGTGGTGCATCAGCCATCAATTCGCCACCGTGCTTTACGGGATCGAATGCTGCCAACATCTCGTCAAAAGTGGGCTCTGTTTCTGCCTCAATCACAATTCGACCGGGCTCAACTGTGACGCGCACAGCCGTTCCTTCAACAACGCCTGCGGTCTTTGCCATCGGCTTTGTGAGTCTAAGAGCCAAACCATTGCCCCAAACGCTTATTTGACTGATGACAGAACTCATTTGCATGCTCCTATTAGTTGGCACAAGTGTATAAACACTTGTTTGCCGTGTCAACAAATGTGTCTACGTCCGAACAACTTCCCCGCAAACAACGCTTTGTCCCCCAAAGCCTCTTCAATCCGCAAGCCCTCATTCCATTTGGCCATGCGCTCAGACCGCGCAAACGAGCCTACCTTCAGCTGGCCCGTGTCCCAGCCGGTGGCCAAGTGGACGATGGCGGTGTCCTCGGTTTCGCCCGAACGGGCCGACACCACCATGCCCCAGCCAGCAGCGCGGGCCACCTCCATGGCTTGCACGGTCTCGGTGATGGTGCCAATTTGGTTGGGCTTGAGCAGCACTGCGTTGCAGGCCTTGTCTTGTATGGCCTGAGCCACCAAACTGGCTTGGGTCACCAAGTAATCGTCGCCCACCACCTGAATTCGTTGGCCTACAGCGTTAGTGAACGCCTGCATTCCAGCAGTATCTCCTTCGGCAAACGGGTCTTCCACTGAGATGATGGGGTATTTGTTCACCCAGCCCAGCAGCACTTGCAGCCAAGCTTCGCTGTCAAATTCTTGGCGCTCTAGACCCAGCTTGTAAGCGCCGGCACGGCCAAACTCCGAGGCGGCAATGTCCAACGAAATAGCCACCTGGTCATAGCGATAGCCTGCTGCGTCAATGGCGCGGGTCAGGGTTTGCAGCGCTTCTTCATTGGAGTCAAACACCGGCCACCAGCCGCCTTCGTCGGCCACACCGGCGAGCTTGCCCGCCGCCGCCATAAGCTTGCCCGCCGCGTGATACACATTGGCCACCATCTCCAGCGCCTCGCTGAAACTTTGGGCACCCACGGGCATGACCAAAAAATCTTGAATATCCACCCGCCGCCCCGCATGGGCACCGCCGCCAAAAATTTGAATTTCTGGCAGGGGCAGGCGCACCGTTTTGTCGCCAGCCAAATAACGCCACAGCGGCAAGCCCTCGCTGGCAGCAGCCGATTGCAACACCGCCAGCGAGGTGGCAATGGTGGCGTTGGCACCCAAGCGGCTTTTCAGCGGTGTGCCGTCCAGTGCAATCAATACTTGGTCGATGCGCGCTTGGTCTGTGGCATCCATGCCTTGCAGGGCTTGGGTAATCGGCCCGTTCACCTGCGCCACCGCTTGGCTAACATCCAATCCGCCCAGCAGGGGGCCGCCGTCACGCAACTCCAAGGCCTCGCGGCTGCCGCGTGAAGCCCCAGCGGGCGCCACACCGCGCCCAAAGGCACCGTTGCTCAGTTGCACATCCACTTCTATAGTGGGGCGCCCACGCGAGTCCCAAATACGCCGTGCATGCAGGTGTTGAATCGTGGTGCTCATCAAGGTGTCCAGTGTTGTCGCAGGGTTTGCAAAAGGGTAGCGGGTTGCAGCAAAAACGGTTTGGCAAAGCGTCTCACCTGCTCGCGCTGGTGCTCGGCGGTGATGTATTCCACGGGCGACTTGCCATCCACCCGCGCCAACAACAGGCCCGCCAGCAAAGCGCAGGTGCGCGCTTCAAGTGCTTTGCGGTCTTCCCAGTTGACTGCAGACAAATAGCTGTTGGCCAAAGCATCAAAGCAGTCTAGGTAGGTCGCGTGGTGCGCGGGTTTCCATAAGCATTTGAGCAGCAAATGGTTGAGCACAAAAGCCAAGTCGAAAGCCGGGTCGCCGTACCAAGCGCATTCAGCGTCTAAAAACACGGGGCCTTGCGGGCCGACCAAAATGTTTTTCGGGCTGACGTCGCCGTGCACCAAGGCGTGTTTGTGTGTCAGCGTTTGTTTCACCAAGCCGTGCAAAGCCTCTGCGCAAGCGGGGTGGCGCAAAGCAGTGGCGTTGAAATAGGGGTCGAGGCGAATCGCCAGAAAATCTTGATCATGGTCAAACGCTTGGGCTAAAACTGCTTGGCCGGCACTGGCTGCATGCCAAGTGGCTAAACACTGGGCAACTCGTTGCGCTGTTTGGGTGTTGACCACACCAGCTTGCAATTGGGTTTTCCACACAGGGTATTGTTCGGATGGCAGAAACGCCATAGCAAACACGCAGTCTTCTGGGTCTTCGCCCAACAGCGCAGGAACCGCATGGGGCAGGTGTTGGGCGGCAAAGCGTAACCAAGCCACCTCGTCGCGGTTGCGCTTGACGGGCGCTTCCCACAGCGCGGCCACCTTCAGTTGTGGCAAGGCACGTTTGAGGCAAAAGCTTTGCCTTGGTGTGTCCACCCGCACGATCAGCGAAGACACCCCGCCTGTCAAAGGCGTGAAAGTGGGTGCTTCACGCGGGAGCAGCAAACCCATGCGCTGCAGGGGCAGCAACAACGCTGTGAACTCTTGCGACGCGGATGGCTGGTCTGTTGAAGAGTTCATAGGGAGTCTGAAAACTCAGCTGATCAGCGCTTGCGCGAATTCCTCGGCGTTGAAAGCCTGAAGGTCCTCCAGCTTTTCGCCTATGCCAATGAAATACACCTTCAGAGGCTTAGGCGCTTGGGTGTTGCGTTGCTGCGCCCACAAAGCAATGGCGGCCAGCACGCCGCCCTTGGCCGTGCCATCAAGCTTGGTCACGATCAAACCTGTCAGACCCAGCGCTTCGTCAAAGGCTTTGACTTGTGCCAAGGCGTTTTGGCCGGTGTTGCCATCAATCACCAACAACACCTCGTGGGGCGCTGAGGCATCGGCTTTTTGGATGACGCGCTGGACTTTTTTCAGCTCGTCCATCAAATGCATTTGCGTGGGCAGACGACCCGCGGTGTCTATCAACACCACATCGCGGCCTCGGGCTTTACCTGCCGTGACCGCGTCAAAACTGACAGCAGCGGGGTCGCCTTGGTCTTGGCTGATGATGTCGACTTGGTTGCGGTCGGCCCAGACCAACAACTGTTCTTTGGCAGCTGCGCGGAAGGTGTCAGCTGCAGCCAGCAGCACACTCAAACCCGCGTCGCTCAGGTGGCGGGTGAGTTTACCAATCGAGGTGGTCTTGCCCGCCCCATTCACGCCAGCCACCATGATGACCGTGGGTTTGTGAAGCGACAGCGTCAACTCCCCTTCAAGCGGCAGCAGCACTTGGGTGAGTACCTCGGTGAGCAAGACTTTCACCTGATCGGGTTGGGTGCTGCCAGTGGCTTTGACGCGCAACTTCAAGGCTTGCAACACGGCTTGGGTTGCCGGCATGCCGGCGTCAGCCATTAAAAGTGCAGATTCAAGTTCCTCATACAAAGCGTCATCGATGACTTTGCCGCCAAACACCCCTGCGATGCTGCTGCCCGTGCGTTGCAAACTGCTGCGTAAACGACCCAGCCAATTTTGAGCGGCGACTTGCGCTGGCGAGGTACTGCTCTCGACTAAGGCCGTAGGCGCAGGGGTCTTTCGTTTGAACAAACTGAACATAAGGGCGAGGTTTCTAGAATGTCGTCTGTCTTGCCAAAAGAGCAAGCACATACCTGAGCCATTCTATGAAACCCTTTTCCCTCCTAGTTCTTCGCGCCCCTGTTCGCTGCTTGTTGGGGCTGGCGCTGACTTTGACGCAGCTGTCAGCTCAGGCACAAACTCCCCCTGAAGCCCAACAATTCACTTTAAGCAACGGCATGACGCTGATCGTCAAGGTCGATAAACGTGCACCCACCGCAGTGCATATGCTGTGGGTGCGGGTGGGTTCCATGGATGAAGTCGATGGCGTCTCGGGCGTGGCGCATGTGCTGGAGCACATGCTGTTCAAAGGCACGGCCACCGTCAAGCAAGGCGAGTTTTCGCGCAGGGTGGCAGCCTTGGGTGGGCGGGAAAATGCTTTCACCAACAAGGACTACACCGGTTATTACCAGCAAATTCCGGCCAAGCGTTTGAGTGAAGTGATGGCACTCGAAGCCGATCGTTTTGCCCACAACCAGTGGCCCGACGCTGAGTTCGTCAAAGAGCTCGAGGTGGTCAAGGAAGAGCGGCGCATGCGAACCGAAGACTCGCCGCGCATGTTGATGTACGAGCAACTCAACGCCACACAGTTTGTGGCCTCACCTTACCGCCGCCCCGTCGTTGGTTGGATGAACGACCTAGACGCCATGACGCCGCAAGACGCACGAGACTTTTACCGCCGTTGGTATGTGCCGGCCAACGCCGCTGTGGTGGTGGTGGGCGACGTGGATGTGGCCGAGGTGAGGCGTCTGGCTGAAACCAGCTATGGGCAAATCCCCGCAGGCGTGGTGCCTGCGCGCAAGCCTCGCGAGGAGCCTGTGCAAACAGGTACGCGCCGCGTGCTGGTCAAAGCGCCGGCAGATCAAGCTTATATCACTTTGTCGTGGAAAGTGCCCAACTTCTCTGGCTTTGAAACTACCGACGACAACCGTGATGCGCTGGCGCTGACTTTGCTGTCTGCGGTTTTAGATGGCTACAGCGGCGCCCGCTTAGACCGCGCTTTGGCGCAAGGTGAGGGCCGCTTGGCAGACAGCGTGGGCGCCTCCAACACCATGAGTGGGCGTGGCCCGCAGGTGTTCATGCTCGACGCTGTCCCCGCCAAGGGCAAAACCCCCGAACAACTCGAGGCCGCTTTGCGCGCCCAAATTGCGCGAATTGCCAAAGAAGGTGTGAGCGAAGCCGAGATGCGACGCGTCAAAGCACAGTGGATGGCGTCCAATGTGTACCAGCGAGACTCCATCTTCAACCAAGCCCGTGAGTTGGGCAACGCTTGGATAGAAGGCATGCCTTTGGACAGTGCCGAGCGGGTGCTGGAAAGCTTGAACACCATCACCCCAGCCCAAGTGCAGGCGGTGGCAGCCAAATATTTTGGCGATGACACATTGACGGTGGCCACCTTGCTGCCGCAAACCGGCGCCAGAGCCTTCCCGCGCAAACCCAGCGCCGCCTCGCGTCATGGGGAGTCCACACGATGAAACGCTTTACTTTGGCAGTTGTATTTCTTTTGCCCTTGGCTTCTTGGGCGGGAATTCCTATTCAACACTGGACCATGCCTACGGGCACCAAGGTGTATTTGGTGGAGGCCCCGGGTATTCCCATGGTGGATGTGCAAATCGAGTTTGATGCGGGTGCTCGCCGCGACCCTTCTGGTCAAACCGGCTTGGCCGTGGCTACCGCCAACATGATGGGCAAGGGGGTCAAGGCCTTCCAAGGCCAAGCGGCCATGGATGAAAACCAGTTGGGTGAAGCTTGGGCCGACTTGGGTGCCATGGTGGGGGCCAACGCCAGCGCCGACCGCATGAGTTTTTCGCTGCGAAGTCTCACCCGTCCCGAATTGCTGGACGCGGCCGTTGCCTTGGCCGCTAGGCAGTTGGCAGCGCCCAGTTTCCCTTCAGAGGTGTGGCAAAGCGAGCTTCAGCGTTGGGTAGCGTCCATTGCCGAGTCCAACACCAAGCCTGCTACCCAGGGGAGCAAAGCTTTCAATAAAGCCGTGTTTGGCATGCACCCGTATGGCGCTGAAGTGGATGAGGCCAGTTTGCGCCGTATTGATACCCCTGACATGGCACAATTTTTATCGCGCTACATGCTGCTGTGCCAAGCCAAGATCAGTGTGGTGGGCGCTGTCAATCGCGTGCAAACCGAGCGCATGCTCACGCAGTTGCTCAGTGGCTTGCCACGCCAAAGCGCTTGCCCTGTCTTGCCAATGGTTGGCGAGGTTGCGCCCTTGAAGCAAGCCCAAAAACTGGAAATCCCATTTGAATCGGCGCAAGCCCATGTGTTCATAGGACAAGTTGGCATTGCCCGCCAAAACCCCGATTTCTTTGCCTTGACATTGGGCAACTATGTGTTGGGTGGTGGCGGTTTTGTGTCGCGCCTGACCAATGAAGTACGCGAAAAACGTGGACTGAGTTACAGCGTGTACAGCTATTTTTCACCTGGCCAACACGCCGGTGCTTTCATGGTGGGACTGCAAACCCGACCCGACCAAGCTGCGCAAGCTGTGCAAGTTGCCAGCGATGTGCTGGCCGAATTTGTTCGCACCGGCCCCACCGAGCAAGAAGTGCAAGCCGCCAAAGATTTCTTGATTGGCGGTTTTGCCCTGCGTATAGACAGCAACCGCAAACTGCTGGACAACCTCAGCAATATCGCATGGTTCGATTTGCCTTTGGATTACCTAGATACCTGGTCGGCAGAAATGGACAAACTCACTGCAGCGCAAATCCAGCAAGCCTTTGCTCGCAATGTGCAACCCCAGCGCGTGGTGAGCGTCATCTTGGGTGGCAAACCTTGAAACCTGGCGAGGTGCGCATCATTGGCGGCGAGTGGAAGCGCAGCAAATTGCCGCTTCCGCGCTCTGTAGATTTGCGCCCCACACCCGACAGGGTGCGCGAAACCTTGTTCAATTGGCTGGGCCAAGATTTGTCCGGCTGGCATTGCGTGGACGCATTTGCCGGCACGGGCGCTTTAGGCTTTGAAGCAGCATCCCGCGGTGCGGCCAAGGTGCTGCTGTGCGATGCCAATTCGGTGTGCATAGAGGCTATGGCCAAAAGCCAGACCAAGCTGGGAGCCAATCAACTGCGCTTGTTGCGCGGCGATGGTTTGGCAACCCTCAGGCAGCAAGCGCCGCAAAGCCTGGATTTGGTTTTTTTAGACCCTCCCTACGACTTCGCACATTACCCATTAGCCTTGGCGGCGGCGGCGGCTTGCATCAAACCGACGGGGCAGATTTACCTGGAAGCCGCCAAAGCTTGGAGCGCAGATGAGCTGGGCGCTTTGGGCTTGCGCGTGGCGCGGCATTTAAAGGCTGGCGCGGTGCACGCCCACTTGTTGCAGCCAACGGCATAATGCCCCGACCCTTTGGCCGATAGGAGCGCTCATGTCCACCCAAGTCATTGCCTTGTACCCCGGAACCTTTGACCCGATTACTTTGGGCCATGAGGATATTGTTCGGCGTGCGGCCCGCATGTTCGATCAAGTGGTGGTGGCGGTGGCCAGCGCCCACCATAAAAAAACCAGGTTCACCTTGGATGAGCGCTTGGCCATGACCCGCGAGGCTTTGCAAGACTGCAGCAATGTGCAGATCAAAACCTTTGATGGCTTGGTCATCGATTTCGCCGCCAGTTTGGGGGCGACCACCATGGTGCGCGGGATTCGCTCTATGACCGATTTCGATTATGAGTTTCAGCTCGCTGGCATGAACCGCCGCTTGGCACCCAAGATTGACACCGTGTTTTTAAATACGCTGGATGTGTACCAGTGCATCTCCAGCACCTTGGTTCGCGAGGTGAATAACTTGGGCGGCGACGTCACCCAGTTTGTGTCGCCCAGCGTGCTGCGCTTCATGCCGGCCAAAAAAACGGATTGAGGCAAGCATGGCTTTGATGATCACCGATGAGTGCATCAACTGCGATGTGTGTGAACCCGAGTGCCCCAATAACGCCATCTTCATGGGCGTGCAGATTTACCAAATTGACCCCGCCAAATGCACCGAATGCGTGGGCCATTACGATGAGCCGCAATGCGTACAGGTGTGCCCCGTGGCGTGTATTCCGCTAGACCCACAGCATGTCGAAAACCACGACACACTATGGGCCAAATACCAGCGCTTGATCATTCATTCGGCCTAAAGCCTAATCAGCTGCCGCTGTTTTGCGGGTCTTTTTTGCCTTGGTTTTTTTCTTTTTGGCCTTGGTTTTTATCTTGGCTTTATCTGCTCCATCTTCGCTGGCCTGTGCTTTGAAAGCGCGAGGTTTGCCTTTGTCTGCTACCTTGTCCGATTGCGAGTCTTCGCAAGGCTTCATTTGGCCTTCATGCTCGCACAGCAGTGCTGGTTTTTCTTTGGTCTTGGCGTACAGGGCAGGGTGGCTTGCCAGCAACAGGCTAAGCAGTGTCAGACCCAGCGAGCGGGTCAGTAGAGGGTTGAGTTTCATGCGAATCGCCTTCCTTTAATGGAGAGGCCGCCGCCGGACGTGGCGGTTTGGGCCTGGGCGGTTTGCTGGTGTGCACCATTTGCATGGCTTTCTCCATCTCACCGCTTGCCAAGCAGGCTAAGGCTTGCAGGCTGCGGTCAATGGAAGTGTCAATCAATATTCGCTGATCTGGTGCAGGTTTCTTCAAAACCCAGTGAACCACTTCCGACTTGACACCGGGGTGGCCAATGCCTAGGCGCAAGCGCCAGTAGGTGTCCGTGCCCATTTGCGCATGGATATCGCGCAAGCCGTTGTGGCCGGCGTGGCCGCCACCGAGTTTGAGTTTGGCCTCACCCGGTACCAAGTCGAGCTCGTCGTGGGCGACCAGCATGTGCTCGGGTGCAATGTTGTAAAACCGCGCCAAAGCCGACACGGATTTGCCCGACAGGTTCATGAAGGTCACTGGCTTTAGCAGCCACAGCGTGTGGCCTTGGTAATTGGCTCTGGCAACCCAGCCATGGAAATTTTTGTCGGGTAAGAGCGGCGCTTTAAGAAGTGCTGCCAATTGGTCTATCCACCAAAAACCAGCGTTGTGGCGGGTGTGGTCGTATTCCGCGCCGGGGTTGCCAAGGCCAACAAACAATTTAATCATGTGCCGATTATCTTGCTTGTGAATGGCAGGTATAAAAAAGCCCGCTTAGAGCGGGCTTCTCATCAAGGCTTTTGTTGCCTAGATTATTTTTTAACCTTGCCTTTGGCAGGCGCTGCAGCAGCAGCGGGTTCTGGCGCGGCTTCTTCAACAACGGTGACCACGCTGACCACCACAGGGTTGTTTTTGCCGTGAACCACAGCTTTGACGCCCTTGGGCAAGCTGATGTCGTTGACATGCAAAGAGGTGCCTTTTTTCAGATCGCTCAAGTCCACCGCAATGAATTCTGGCAAATCAGCTGGCAAGCAAGTGATTTCCAGCTCGTTGATGACGGGGTTGACCAAACAAGCATCTATTTTGACAGCGGGTGAGTTTTCTTGGCCTCTGAAGTGCATAGGCACTTTCATGTGTAAAACCGTATCGGTTTCCACGCGTTGGAAGTCAATATGCAGCACGAGTTGCTTGAAAGGGTGGTATTGCACGTCGCGCAACAACACTTTGGAGGTTTGACCAGCGAACTCCATCTCGAGGATGGTGGCGTGGAATGCCTCTTTTTTCAGGGCATGCCACAGTGCGTTGTGGTCGAGTTCGATGGGCTGAGGCTGATGCGCCTTGCCACCATAGACGATACCGGGCGTGCGACCGGTGATGCGAAGACGGCGGCTCGCACCCGTCCCCTGCTTAGCGCGCTCAAAAGCGACAAATTTCATTTTCTTCTCCTGATGAAGCCCACCGCGACCAGTGTGACTTCGGTTTCAATAAAGGGCTGTGAACAGCCCCGCTGTGTTGTCCTCAGATCTGGGCCAGCTTTAAAAAAGCTGATCCTGATCGGAGAACAAACTCATGACCGACTCTCCTTTGGCGATGCGCTGAATCGTCTCCGCGATCAGCGGCGCCACAGAGAGTTGGCGAATTTTGGAACATGCCAGCGCTTGCGCGTTGAGCGGAATGGTGTTGGTGACCACCACTTCATCCAGTGCCACGCCGTTGGTGATGCGATCAATGGCAGGACCCGAAAAAATCGGGTGGGTGCAATAGGCATACACTTTTTTGGCACCGCGCTGCTTAAGCACTTCAGCGGCTTTGACCAAGGTGCCAGCGGTGTCAATCATGTCGTCCATGACCACGCAGTTGCGGTCTTCGATATCACCAATGACATGCATCACTTCAGACACATTAGCTTTGGGGCGGCGCTTGTCAATGATGGCCAAGTCACAGCCCAGTTGTTTGGCCAAAGCGCGAGCGCGCACCACGCCGCCCACATCAGGCGAGACAACGATCAAGTCGTCGTAGTTTTGCAAGCGCAAATCGCCCAGCAACACTGGCGAGGCGTAAATATTGTCGACAGGGATATCGAAAAAACCTTGAATTTGGTCGGCATGCAAGTCCATGGTCAGCACCCGCGCCACGCCCACGGTTTGCAGTAAATCGGCAACCACTTTGGCCGAAATAGGCACACGCGAAGAACGAGGGCGGCGGTCTTGGCGGGCATAGCCGAAATAGGGGATGACCGCGCTGATGCGTTCGGCTGAGGCTCGCTTCAAGGCGTCCACCATGATCAGCAGTTCCATCAGGTTTTCATTGGTGGGGTTACAGGTCGACTGCACCACAAAAACGTCACGGGCACGCACGTTTTGGTTGATTTCGACAGTGACTTCGCCGTCAGAGAAACGACCCACCTCAGCCGCGCCGAGCTTGATGCCGAGGTGCTCTGCGATTTCAGCGGCCAAGACAGGGTTGGCGTTGCCGGTGAAAACCATGAAATCGGAGGGAGCGTTTGACATGGCTGGCGTTAATGGTTGAACCGTCACTTACGGCGAAGTGCAAAAAAGGGTGGCAGGGGAAGAAGGATTCGAACCTTCGCATGCTGGAATCAAAATCCAGTGCCTTAACCAACTTGGCGACTCCCCTACACGGGAAACCTGTTTTTCAACACGCTTCCAGCTAATCGTCGCAGGAGACCCATCGGTGCAAAGGATGAACCTCCAAATTACTGCAAATTTGCAAAATCCATCCTTCGGGAGGGTGGGATAGCACCGTCGAAGGCTCGATTTTGGCAAACACCGCGCTACCTGAACCCGTCATCTTGGGTTGTAAACCTTGGTTTTCCAGCCAACGCAGGGATTGGGAAACCTCGGGACACAGCCTTTGGGCAACGGCTTGCAAGTCATTGCGCCCAAAGGCGTAAGGCTGTGCAGCAAAGTCGTCCATTGTAGCAGGCTGCGTATCGCGAACCAGCGCTGGGTCTTGAAAAATCGTGGCGGTGGACAGGCCCAGTCGCGGTTTAAGCACCACAAACCGCGCCGCCGGCAGATCGATGGCTTGGAGTTCTTCGCCAATGCCTTGAACCCAAGCGTTGCGACCACCCAGGAAAAAAGGCACATCTGCACCCAAACTCGCACCCAGTGGCAGCAAGCGCGAGAGTGGCCAGTTCAACCCCCACAGTCGGTTCAAGGCCAGCAAAGTGGTGGCGGCATCTGAAGAACCTCCGCCCAAACCTGCTTCTGAGGGCAGGTTTTTTTTCACCCGAATCAGCGCCCCCTTGGTGGTGCCACTGGCCTGCTGCAGGGCTTGGGCCGCCCTCAAGCTCAGGTCAAGCGCTGGCAAAGGCGTGCTCAGGTCATGGCGCAGCAATTGGGTGTCTTGTCGCAAATCAAAGTGCAACTCATCCCACCAATCGATCAACATAAAGGCCGATTGCAGCAGGTGATAGCCATCGGCGCGACGGCCAGTGACGTGCAAAAACAAATTCAGCTTGGCGGGTGCAGGAACGTTGTGCAGGAACTGCATGTCTTTACAAGATTCAAGATGGGGGGTCTAGCAGCAAGGTTAACTGCAAGACGGGCAAGGGTTGCTGGCGTTCAGCCAGCACGCGGCGGCCTTTTTTCAATGCCTCGGCTTTGATTTGCCACCCAGCAACTGCAGGACCTGCACGGTCTAGCCAAATCAACAACTGAGGCAGGGGCAAGGCAGCGCCCGTGAGGCCTTGGGTCAGTTCATCCATGGAGGCAAATTGTTGGATATCGCTGCTTTGCTGCAGGCTGGCGCCTTGCGGGTTCCAGCGCACCACGGCCAAGGTGGTGCCCAAAGGCGAGAGCAAATGAAGTTGACCTTGTTCGGCGTGTCCTGACATTTCAAATGCTGTGCTGAATTGCTCGGGCGGATTTTTAGCTACCCGCATGGTCAGGCGGCCTTCCCAATGACCGATGACAGCTGTGCTGGAGGTGTTGTTTGCCGCTTGGCGAGGGGCGTGGGAACAAGCGCTGAGCAAAACAAGCATGACAGCGCTCAGGGCGCGCCAGCCAGTTTTGCGATTGAACATCAGAGTTTGACTTTCAAACGCTTGAGGGTTTGTTGCAATAGTTCGTTGTTTTGATCAATGCGCATGGCATCGCGCCAAATTTTGCGGGCCTTGTCTTGCTGCCCCAAGCTCCAGTGAACTTCACCCAAATGGGCGGCAATTTCCACATCGGGACGGTTGGAATAGGCGCGCTCCAAGATAGCCAAAGCCGAGAGTTTGTTGCCCATGCGAAATTCCACCCATCCCAAACTGTCGACGATGAACGGGTCTTCTGGTGCAAATTCAAGGGCTTTGACGATGAGTTCTCTGGCCTCGGGTAAACGCAGATTGCGGTCGGCCAAAGAGAAACCCAAGGCGTTATAAGCGTGTTGAAAGTCGGGTTTGGCAGCAATGATGCTGCGCAAAAGTTTTTCCATCTCATCGAGTCGGCCCAGTTTTTCAGCCATCATGGCGACCTCGTAGCGCAAGTCGAGGTCGTCAGCGTCTTCCTTGCTGGCTTTAAGCAAAACTTGGTAGGCGTCGTCGTATTTTTTGTAGTCCCGCAGTAATTTGACTTCAGCTTGCAAGCGCCCGCGCTTGGCCTGGGGTGTGTTGGTGGGCAACTGGGCAATCAGGGCGCGGGCTTTATTGATGTCACCTTTGCTGGCGATCAGGTTGGCTCTTTGCACTTGGACTTGCGTGAGTTGCTCGGGGTCGTCAATTTTGTTGAGCCAAGATTCGGCTTGGGCATTGTTTTTGGCTTTGAGCTCAATTTGGGAAAGCATCAGGTAAGCCTGCGAAAGGCCGCGAACTTCTTTTTTGTCTTTTTCTAAATCTAAAAATCGCAACAAAGACACTTTGGCCTCGGTGTCTTGAGCTTGCTCAATTTGGACCGCGCCCAACAGCAGCCAGACATCGGAAAAATTGGGCATCTCTTGGGAGAGTTTTTGCAATTGAGCCAAGGCGTCGTTGAGGCGCTGGCTGTCTATCAATACCCTTGCATAGCTCAGTTGCAAACTGGTTTGCCCACTTTTTTGCAAGGCCTTGAGCACCAGATCCTCGGCCTGCGACTCGCCCAGCGAGAACAACTCCAGCGCCAGCATGGCGGGTTCGGGCGACTCTGGGGATTTGGCCAAGGCTAATTTGGCGGCTTCAACTGCTTGGGGCAGCTTTTTGGCCCATATGCGCATACGGCCTATGGTGGTCCAAGAGGCACCAGCAGTGCTTTCTTGGTTGGTGAAGGGCGTGAGCGCTTGCTCAACCACCGCATTGGCCAGTTCTTTGTCCTTCACTTGTGAATAGATTTGTGGAACACCAATGATGGCTTCTGCATGTTGCTCGGGGGGAAGCAAGCTGATGCTAGAGCGCAAAGTAGTGACACTTTCAGCCAACTGATTCAAGGCGATCTGCACTTGAAGCACGTAGCTATTGGCTTCTTGCGACTTGGGGTGAGCTTTCTTCCAAGCTTTCGCGCTTTCAAGCGCTGAGGTACCAGAGCGTGCAGCCAAGGCCACCTCAACAGCGCGTTTGTACAAGGCTGGGTCACCGCTTTTACGAGCGGCTTCAAAAATCAATGAATAGCCAGCGCTGGGGTCACCTTGGGCAATTTGCATCTCGCCCAGCAGAATCAACATCAGCCACTCGGAACTCAAATTGGAGTTCTCTATGGGGACGGAATTTGGCTGCTTAGGCAAGGGGGATTGCTGCGCCCAAGCTGTGTGAACAGGAACGCCATATAAAGCCAAGGTTGCCGCACCAACTAGCAAAGCAGTGTGCACTGTGTTTAAACGGAAGAGAATATTCATCGCCGAATGATAATCGCAGCATTACCTAGTCTGCTTGCCATGCCCGAATTACCTGAAGTTGAAGTCACACGCTTGAGTTTTGCCTCTAGGATTACTGGCGCTCAGGTTTTGAATGTGGCCATGGGCAAAGCTCTGCGTTGGCCCTTGGGTTGCAGCGCTTTGGGCTTGCAAGGCCGCCAAGTGCTGGGCGTGCGCCGCCGCGGTAAATATTTGTTGCTAGATTTGAGCCAAGGCCTGTTGTTGATTCACCTTGGTATGTCGGGGTCTTTGTCTTTTGGCGAAGCCTTGTCCCCGCCTGGCGCACATGACCATTTCGACTGCCTCACCGACAAGGGCTTGTTGCGCCTACATGATCCCAGGCGTTTTGGGGCTGTGGTTTATGCAGAAAGCCAGAACAGTCCGGTTGCTCAGAAGTTGCTTGGGCATTTGGGCGTTGAACCTTTAGAGGACAGCTTCTCGCCAGAGTTGTTTGCCAAAGCCTTAAAGACTCGCTCAACAGCCATCAAGCCCTTGCTGCTGGCCGGCGATATTGTGGTGGGTGTGGGAAATATTTATGCCAGCGAAGCGCTGTTCATGGCTGGCATTCGCCCGACCACCCGCGCTGCGCGTCTTAGCAAGCCCCGCGCATTCAAGCTTCACACGGCCATCAAGCAAGTGCTGCTGGCCGCAGTCGCCCAAGGCGGCAGCAGCTTGCGCGATTTCTCCAACGCACAGGGACAAAACGGCTATTTCCAATTGCAAGCCATGGTCTACGACCGCGCCGGCCAAGCTTGCCGCGTTTGCGCCACGCCCATCAAGCGTTTGGTGCAAGGGCAGCGTTCTACTTTTTACTGCCCAGAATGCCAAAAACCATGAACGCCTCAGTCAGTTTTGCCAAGCGCTTGCTGGCATGGCAAAAGCAGCACGGCAGGCATGATCTGCCTTGGCAAGCCAGCAACGACCCTTACAAGGTTTGGCTGTCAGAAATCATGCTGCAGCAAACCCAAGTGGTGACGGTGATGGGCTATTACACCCATTTTTTACAACGCTTCCCCACTGTTTTCGATTTAGCAAAAGCCAGCCTCGACGAGGTTTTGGGTTTGTGGAGTGGTTTGGGTTACTACAGCCGAGCGCGTAATTTACATCGCTGTGCGCAGGTGGTGGTGCAAGAACACGCGGGTGTGTTTCCAGCCAGCAAGCATTCTTTGCAGCAGTTGCCAGGCATTGGCCCGTCTACGGCTGCCGCCGTTGCATCTTTATGCTTTGACCAGCGCGAAGCGATATTGGATGGCAATGTCAAAAGGGTGCTGACGCGGGTTTATGGCTTTGCACTTGATTTGTCACAGGCTTCCAATGAGAAAGCTTTGTGGGAGATTGCCGAGCAGGTTTTGCCTAAGCACAACAGCGATATGCCCGCCTATACCCAAGGCATGATGGATTTGGGTGCCACTTTGTGCAGCCGCACCCGACCCGCCTGCGAGCGGTGCCCCATGCTGGGCTTGTGCGTGGCTCAAAAGGAAGGCCAAGCCACGCATTACCCTGTCAAACTTCGCAAGCTCAAGCGCAGCGCTGAATCCATGTGGTTGTTGTGCGCGCGCACCGAGGGCGGCGCAGCTTGGTTGCAACAACGTCCACCCAAAGGTGTGTGGGCCAGTTTGTTCACCCAGCCGATTTTCAGCAGCGAGCAGGCCTTGCTGGCTTCGCTTCCCAAGCATCTTCAAACCCAAGTGACTTGGGCACCGGCTTTCGTGCATGTGCTCACCCACAAAGACTTGCATCTGCATACCGCGCACTTGGTGCTGAGTGGCGAAAAAACTTTGGGGACCGGCCAATGGTTGTCCAGCAAAGACTGGCCAACAAAGGGCTTGCCAGCACCTGTACGTCAGTTGTTGCTGGCTTAAACCGTATCGAGCTCGCGGTGGCGCTTTAAAGTGACCCAGTTGGCGCTAAAGCGCTGGTGCAGGGCTTCAACCAAGAACACCGAGCGGTGTTGCCCGCCGGTGCAACCGATGGCCACAGTCACATAGCTGCGGTGGTCATTTTTCAATGAGGGAAGCCACTGGTCTAAAAAGTCGCAAATATGCGTTTGCATTTTTTCCACCGGTACCTGTTGTGCCAGCCATTGAGCCACAGCGGCATCGCGGCCTGTGAGAGCTTTGAGCTCTGGCTCGTAATGCGGGTTGGGCAACATGCGCACATCGAACACAAAGTCTGCATGCACAGGAATACCGCGCTTGAAAGCGAAGGATTCAAACATCAGGGTGAGTTGCGCGCTGGGCGCAGTCACCAGTGAATGAATGTAGTCTTGCAACTTGCCGGCACGCAACAAACTGGTGTCGATGATGTGAGACTCTTCGCGCAAATCCGATAAAAGCTTTCGCTCGAGTTCGATGGCCGCAGCCAAATCGAGGGTGGATGCGGCAGCTCCTGAATCGGTGCGGGATAAAGGATGGTTGCGCCGTGTTTCTGAAAAGCGGTGCACCAGTGTGTCGGTATTGGCGTCTAAAAACAGCAAACGAACATTGACTTGCCGGTCTCGCAACTGGGCCAACTGCGCGGGAACCAGATGCAAGGCGTGGGCGCTGCGAACATCCATGGCGATAGCAACCTTGGCTTGCTGTGTGGGGTCTTTCAGTTGTACAAAGGGCAGCAGTAATTCGGGGGGCAGGTTGTCTATGCAGTAATAGCCGGCGTCTTCCAAGGCATGCAATGCAATCGACTTGCCAGAGCCCGACATGCCGGTGATCAAAATGAGTTCGCGATTCATGCGCGAGCTGCCTTGGGTTTGGCAGGGGCTTGTGTCATGGCTTGCAGCATTTCGCGGGCGTGGGCATGGGTGGTGTCCGACAGCCGCTCACCACCCAGCATGCGGGCGATTTCTGCCACCCGTTGCTCTCCCGCAGCAGGCGTGACCACACTGGCCACACCCGACTTGTCGGCGTGTTTGGATACCACCCAATGGTGGTCTGCACAGGCGGCCACTTGGGGCAAATGGGTGACCGCTAAAACCTGCCGGTCTTTGCCCAGTTGCTTCATCAGGCGGCCTACTGTTTCGGCAACAGCGCCGCCCACACCGGCGTCAACCTCATCAAAAATAAGGGTTTGTGCCGTTCCCAATTGGCTGGTGGTAACAGCAATCGCCAAAGCAATGCGCGAAAGCTCACCACCCGAGGCCACTTTGCCCACAGGTCTGGGCGTGCTGCCGGCATGTCCGGCAACCAAAAACTGCACTTCCTCCAAGCCATGGCTGGCGGGCTCATCCAAGGCTTGCAATTGCACTTGGAATTGACCGCCTTGCATGCCAAGGTTTTGCATGGCTTGGGTGATGCTGGCCGCCAGCTTGGGCGCAGATTTTTGACGGGCTTGTGATCTTTTGCGGGCCTCCGTCATGAACGCATTTTTGGCTTTTTGCTCTGCAACTTCCAGGGCGGCCAAATCGGCTGCGGCGTCTAGCTTGACGAGCTCTTGCTGCCAGCCAACATAAAGCGCTGGCAATTCTTGTGGTGTACGTTTATAGCGGCGCGATAAAGCCACCCACAAGCCCATGCGGACATCGACTTCGGCCAAGCCTTGCGGGTCTAGGTCGGCGCGGCGCAACCAAGCTTGCAAGCTGTGGGCCGCGTCTTCGGCTTGTGCCAGCGCAGAGCTGAGTTGGTCGGCCAGTTGTTGGAATTGGGTTTCTATATGGGACTGCTCTTGCAATGCTTTCACAGCCTGCGCCAAATGGCTGTGCGCGGCGTCTTCCTCTTGCAAATGCGTCAATGCGCTTTGGGCCGCGTCCATCAGCGACTGGGCGTGCGACAAGCGGGTGTGCTGGGCGTTGAGGTTGTCCCATTCATCGTCGCCTGGCGAGAGTTTGTCGACTTCACTGATTTGCCAACTCAAACGCTCGCGCTCTTGTTGCAACTGGTCTTGCGCTGCGCGTGCGTGCTCCAAAGTTTGCAAGCTCTGTCGCCAATCGTTCCAAAGCGTTTGTAAAGCCTGCGCTGGTATTTGCGCATAAGCATCTAGCAACTCGCGAACAGCGCTGGGGCGGGTGAGGCTTTGCCAAGCATGTTGGCCGTGGATGTCAAGCAGTTGGTCGCCGATTTCGCGCAACTGGGTGGCGGTGGCTGGACTGCCGTTGATCCAAGCGCGGCTTTTGCCTTGCACATCAATGCTGCGTTTGAGCAGCAAATCTTCGGCTGCTTCAAAACCATTGTCTTGCAGCCAAGCTTGCAAATGCACGGGGGTGGTGAACTCAGCGCACAACTCGCTGCGCGCAGCACCTTCGCGCACCACGCTGGCTTCGGCGCGCGCACCCAGCACCAGTTGAAGTGCATCAATCAAAATAGATTTACCTGCGCCTGTTTCGCCACTGAGCACGGTGAAGCCAGCGCCAAACTCGAGCTCTAGTTGGCGAACGATGACAAAGTCACGCAGGCTGATGCGTTGCAAGCTCATGAACCACCCTCATTCCAATGCAATTTATGGCGAAGTGTGTCAAAGTAATTCCAACCTTTGGGGTGAAGGAAGACCGCATGATGCGGTGATTTACGCACCAATACCTTGTCGCCAATCAGCATAGAGGCCATCGATTGCATATCGAAATTGGCGCTGGCATCGCGCCCAGCCACCAATTCGATCAAGATTTCTTCGTGATCAGCCAAAACCAAGGGGCGGTTGGAGAAGGTGTGGGGCGCAATCGGCACCATCAGCAAGCCACCCAAAGAGGGTTGCAGCAAAGGCCCACCTGCCGACAGTGAATAAGCCGTCGAACCTGTAGGTGTGGAGATGATCAAGCCGTCAGCGCGTTGGTTGGCCACAAAATGCCCGTCTACAGACACGCGCAATTCGACCATGCCAGAAGTGGCTCCTCGGTTAATCACCACATCGTTCAAAGCCAGCGCATCAAACACGCAATCGGGGCCGCGCCACACTTGGGCATGCAACATGATGCGGCGGTCTTCTTCATACTCGCCTTTCAACATGGGCTCTAAGCTGGCTTGCATGTGTTCCAAAGGGATATCGGTGATGAAGCCCAATCTGCCTTGGTTGATGCCAATCAAGGGAATGCCATGGGGGGCCAGTTGCCGGCCATAGCCCAGCATGGTGCCGTCGCCGCCCACCACCAAAGCCAAGTCACAGGAAAGTCCAATACCCGCCACATCCATCACGGGGCAAGACTGTGCGCCCAAATGCGCAGCGGTTTCTTGTTCCACCACCACTTCACAGCCTTGGCGGTGCAAAAAATCCACCAAAGAGGCCAATATCTGCTTGCCCGTCGCGGCAGTGCTGCTGGGATTGGCAGAGGCGTGGGATTTGCCAATAACGGCTATTTGGCCAAACTTAGGGTTCATAGACCAAATTACATCATTAAAATGCCTCAAAAGGATGACCATGCTGGACGATCGCGCCAAGTTGTTGCTCAAGACCCTGGTAGAGCGCTATATCGCTGACGGCCAACCCGTGGGTTCGCGCACCTTGTCCCGCGCCAACGGCATTGAACTTTCCCCCGCGACTGTGCGCAATGTCATGGCCGATCTTGAGGAAATGGGCTTGATTGTCAGTCCCCACACTTCAGCGGGGCGCATTCCCACGGCGCGCGGCTACCGGATATTTGTCGACACCATGCTGACATTTGACCGCCAACAGTTGCAAGCCCCCAGTTTGGTGGCGGAGCAGCCGCAAAAAGTCATCACCAGTGCCGCGCAGTTGTTGTCAAATTTGTCCAATTTTGTGGGCGTGGTCATGGCACCCAAGCGCAGTTCGGTGTTTCACCATATCGAGTTTTTACGGCTTTCTGATAAGCGTGTCTTGGTCATCATCGTGACCCCCGAGGGAGACGTGCAAAACCGTGTGATATTCACCGACGCCGATTTTTCGCAAACCCAATTGGTTGAAGCCTCCAACTACCTCAACGCCCATTTTTCTGGCATGGCCATCGATCAGGTTCGCGAGCGTTTGCAAGCCGAGGTCGATAGCTTGCGCAGCGAAATTGCGTCTTTGATGCAAGCCGCAGTCAATTTCAGTTCCGAGGCCTTGGTGCAAAGCGAAGACGAGGTTGTGATCAGTGGCGAGCGCAATTTATTGTCTGTCTCCGACTTCTCTAGCGACATGGGTCAGTTAAGGCGTGCCTTTGATGTGTTTGAACAAAAAGCCCAGTTGATGCGTTTGCTCGATATCTCCTCGCAAGCCGAAGGTGTGCGCATCTATATTGGTGGCGAAAGCCAGATCGTGCCTTTTGAAGATTTGTCGGTGGTCAGCGCCAATTACGAAGTCGATGGTCAGGTGGTTGGCACATTGGGAGTGATTGGGCCCACACGTATGCCTTATGAGCGCATGATTCAAATTGTGAATATCACCTCTAAACTGATCAGCAATGCACTTAGCCATAAAACTAACTGATCATTTCAATAAACTCTATTACCTCAAAAATTTTTATTAATCAAAAATAAATATATCAAGTCAATTTCCGTGGGTATTTATGTGAATTGATGCAAGACTGTGTGTGGTCGAGCTTGGCTGTGAAGCAATATAGGGGTTCACATACAAAGGCTGTCATGAACGCCCCCCAGACAACGCTTGATGAAGTTGAGCCAGACGAACCCATAGAGTTAACCCCATTTTTATCATTGGCGGTGGCTTTGCTATACATGCTCATGGCCGACGGGGAAATCGACGACCATGAATCCAGCCAATTGCAAGCCGTTATTGGCGGCAATCAAGATGTACTCGAGTTGGCCTACGAATATGTAGAGACCATTTCCCTAGACCAGTTCCTCAATGACACCTTGCCGGTTCTCAGCAATGAAGACAAGTTGTGTATTTTGTGCAATTTATGCGATTGCTTGCTTGCCGACGGTGTTTGCGAAGCTGTTGAAGAAGAGCTCTTTCAAAAAATATGCCACTCCTTTGGGTACAGCAAAAAATCATTCTCTACTTATTACAGCGCAATATCGCTCAAAAACGAAAAGTCATTGCTTGGCCCTTACGACCCAACGCAGTTGGATGAAAACCTGATTACCCCGCATTTGGCGATGGCCGTTTCTTTGCTTTACATGATGTCGGCAGACGGCGATATTGCCGAAGAGGAAATAGGTCAGTTGCAAGTTGTCATTGGCGAGTTTGAAAATCTGCAATCGGTTGCCATGAAATATGTGCGCAGCGTCAAGATGAACCAGTTTTGTAGTGATGCCAATAAAGTGATTAACGCAGATCAAAAACTGCTGATCTTGGCCAATGTCTGCGACTCCATGATGTCCGATGGTGTGGTTGCGGAAATTGAAAAGCGACTGTTTGAAAACATGCTCGAGGCTTTTGACGTCACTGAAAAACAATTCAGTTCTTACTATGCGCCCCTAGAGATCAAAAACTTCAAGCCCTTTGGCTCGGATGAAGAAGTTAAATCCTTGCACACCAGAAAAAGGACGCGTAAAAAAGCCAAAGACAATAACTTTGGCATGAACCTCACCCAAAAGCACAGCAACGCAGCGCACGGCAAAAGGGAAGTGAATGATGCCGCCAATCAAGGGGACTGGCAAAACCAAGAAGCACATGAGGGCTTGAGCGATATTGTTTCTCGCACCATGCAGGAAAACATACAACAAGTTAATGCATCCTTTGAAGACCAAAAAGATGTAGCGCAAATTTCGAGCAATGCCACGGAAAAAATTCGGCAAGATGTCATCGAAGAAGCCGGCATTGACGCTAATTTGCAAAAAGTACCAGACGCTTCGGTGCTGTCGAATGTTCAAAAAATTGGCGCCAACGGTTTTCAAATCAATCGCCAAGGCATAGATTTCTCTGGCTTTTCATCTGATGCGCCTATTTTGGTTTCTGATATTCGCGTTGATGATTTGCAAAAGAATATCGGGCAAGTGCACGATAAATTGGACCGTTTCAAACCCAAGGGTCTGGTGAAGTTTGTTTTAGCGCCATTGTTTACACCCAGCCATATCGAGTCGGCTGTAGCTAAAGTTGAAGTTGAAGCTGAAGTTCAAACCCCACCACATTCCCCCAACAGTTGGCCCGAGCTGAACTTCCAGCATGTTGAGGTGCCTAAATCCAATCGCCCGCCTCGTAAGCGACTGCCAGTTTCTAAAGACGCAAATACCTCAATCGAAGCCTTAGCAGAGCCTTCAGTTGAGGTATTTGTGCCTGCCGCAACCACAGCGCTAACTGCGCCAGGTGAAGCTTCGATGGAGGTATTTGCTCAGGCAGCAATGCTGGCGCCAACGACTGACATAGACGGCCTTGGTGCTGCGGGTGCTGCGGGTGCTGCGGGTGCTGCGGGTGCTGATTCAGTTGTATCCAAAAGTGCATCAGCAGTTGCCAGACCACGAAATAAAAAATGGTTGAAGGTGTTTGGGGGCTCAACAGTTGCTTTGGTGCTGCCCTTGGGTGTTTACGCGTATGGTGCGCTTTACCCAACGCTCAGCTGTCAGGGCCAAGAGCAGCAGACGCGCCTTTGGACTACACAAGGGGACGCGGGTTCGACATCAGCGACCCAGGAAAACCGTGCAGCACAAACCCATCGAATAGAAATTCGGCGAGGCGAGATTTACTTGGATAACCACCGCTTCCCCTTATACAAAGAGTTGAACCGGGATAACCACTTCGCGGCTAGAACCCCTGCGGGTTTTCAGGGCAGTTACACCAGCCAGGCAGTTGAGAACATGGCTTATGCGTTCGATTTCAACACTGCAACGCAAGCGCTGAACATTTATACCCACTCTTCGGGCCTTCGCTTTATTGATGGCGAGATGGGACAAATGAAGTTGTCTGCTGTTTTTTCAGGCCAGTGTGAAAAACCTTGGTTCTGATGCGGTGAGAGCTCGGCCTAGTTTTCTTTGTTTGGCCTTGTGTTTTTTGCTGGCGTGCTCGCCACCTTCTGGCAAAGAGTTTTTTTGTGAAAGCTACTCGCAAGAAAGCTCAATCAACAGGTATAAACAGCAAATAGTGCGCCTCAGTGAGCAAGAAATATGTGTGGTTTGGCCCATAGACACCCTTCAGTGCGCTAAAGCAGGCGAGCCCAGCATAACCATGTGGCTGCAGGGCACAGACGCAAAAATGCAAATGCGTGCGCAGTTACAAGCCACTTTTTCTGCGCAGCAAGTCAGCTTAGACATATTTCCTTTTGTGCGCGAAATGGGCGATGTATCTGACGGCCTTGCGTCTCCTGCAGAACAGCTGCAGTTTATTTTTCGCCCAGCAGATGCAAGCTTGCAAATGTCCTCTGGTCAGTCTGAGCAAAAAACATTTAGTTTTATTTGCAAGCCCTGGGAGAAGCAAAAGTGGTGGTCTGTTTACTGAATACAATGAGCTTAAGGGCCTATAGCTCAGTTGGTTAGAGCAGAGGACTCATAATCCTTTGGTCCCTGGTTCGAGTCCAGGTGGGCCCACCACTTAGAAAGCCACTCTTTGAGTGGCTTTTTTCATGTCTGAGGTGCTGATAAATTCTTTCACATGCAGTTGCATCTATTTTTCTTTCAATTGCGCTTGCTAAATACCACCACATGCTGCCAGGGTAGCGTGCTTACGGTGCGCTCCCAAACAAGTGGAAAGACACTGGCTTCGCGTTTTATCTGCGCCTCACTCATCTTGTGCAGAGGTTTGATGGGTACACGAGGATCCTCGGCCTTGTATTCAACGAAAACAATACGGCCACCAGGCTTTAGGGCCTTTAGTATGCTGGCCATCACTTCGTAGGGATAGGCAAGCTCGTGATAAACATCAACCATGACTGCCAGGTCTACAGAGGAAGCAGGTAGCTTGACGTCGTCAACCGCGCTCAGCCTCGCCTCAATCTGCGGCAGCCCGCTACGCTTTGCCCCAGCCTTTAACAGGCTAATCATTTCAGGCTGAACATCTACGGCCCAAACCTTACCCCCCGGCATCACCGCTGGCGCCATGCGCCGCGATAGGTAACCAGTACCGGCCCCGATATCGGCAACCACCATACCGGGCTTGAGCATCAGAGCCTCTAGCAACAAGTCGGTGCGCTCTTCGCGATCACGTTCTTGGCGCTCGAGCCATTCTGCACCCTGCCAGCCCATTACCGCCGAGATTTCTCGTCCCATAAAGCCTTTTCCAATGCCGTCGGCGCTGCTCGGTAAAGGACTGTAGCGTTCAGTGTTTGGACTTGGCTGTGCAAAAACGGCGCTGCATGTCAGCGTCAGTGCCAAGCATAGGCCGCTAAACCAAACGGAAGAGTTCATTTAATTTCCAGCCAAATTTCGTTTCGACGCATGAAAAACGGTGTCATGGGACCGTTGTAACGCGCAAAAACCGGCAACCCCTGAGTGGCCACGCCAGCTTCAGCCAAGGCGGTTTGAAGCCTGAGCAGATTTTCATCGTAATTTGCCTTCGACCAGGTGCCAGAGTAGCGTATAGCCGCCCACTGACTAGCTGGAACCAGACGCAGATTTACCCGCGAATCCAGCGGCTCAGGGGCAAATTCGAGGGAAACGCTTGCGGGCAGCAAGAACTGCACCTGAGTACCGCTTTGCACTGCAGACTGCGTGACCGGTGCAGTCATGGCAAATTTCTTCTCACCCTTGTTCTTGCCGAAAATGTACCCAGCGAGGATAGGAAAAGCCCGTTTGCCTGCATCTTCGGCAGGTGCGTCTATCACCACTTCTGCCACAACGAAGGGATCGTACTGGCGCAATTCAACCGAGCCGATTTTCCTAATGATTTGGAAATTGGGTTCTTCAATGGCGTGGCTGAAAAGGGGCATTGCAATAAATATGAGCAAAAAAAGCGAGCGATTCATGGTCAAGGAATATGAACCGCAACTAACCCACGTTCATCACGCCAGCGGTTGTTGCTGAATGAAGGATTACTTGGAATCTGTGTAATTGTTGAAAGCCAATTGGTTACCGCAGGCATTGCTTGCAATATTCAAATCATGGTCAATAACAGGCTTGTAAAAAGACAATGACTGAGTTTTAGGTGCTACATGACCTAAAGGTGCGAAGTCATAGCCCACCAAAACTTGAAATCCTGACAGAGCCATTGTTTGGTTGTTGCAATTGACAACGTAATCGATTTGCTGGACACCGCTTTTGCCCATGTCGTGAAACTCACGAACATTAGCCAAGCCATTTGGGGTGTAAGCAGCATAAGACCAAGTTTTGTCGTTACTGGCCAGCAAAATATCAGGGTCTTTGTCAAAAGATGATGCGTTGTTTGTTGCAGCAGATGTAACGCTTGAAACTACCAAGCAGGCGAGCAGTGTGATTAATTTGTTCATTTAGGGTCCTTAGGTTGTAAATCGAATCTTCAATAGGCAAATATTAGCACATGAACAGGTTTTGTAAAGAATAAACTTAGACAAAACATGAATTTATTTATGAAATTATCAATTAAATGGAAAATATCTATTCAAAACATGAACAAAAACCACAATTCAAATTTTTGAGTAATTATTTTGAATACATCGCGATTGACATTGGTTTTGTGCTCAGACCTCCGTCCTGTTGCGCCCTGAGACTTGTTGGACCCAGTACATGCTGGCCACTGTCTTGCCTTTGAACGTGTAATATGCGAAAAATCTGGCGTAATTTGAAGGGTGAATTCACTCAGATACTTTCGCTATTCGCTGTTCTATTTTTTAAAAAACATGAAACTAATTTCCATCTATTTAATGACATCCTTGGTTAGTGTTTCTTATGCACAAGTCAGCTTGGATGAGGCGCGCTCATTGGTTGGCAATAGCAGCGTGACTGTTTTAGATATCCGTGAGCCGGATGAGCATGCGACGGGAGTAGCCAAAGGGATGAAATTGATTCCAATGAGCACTCTAGAGTCTCGACTTACCGAATTACCCAGAAATCCTAACTCTAGGGTGCTTTTAATTTGCAACACTCAAAATCGTTCAAGTGCTGTTGCAAAAGAACTTCGCTCGCGCGGATTCACCAACGTGGAGTATGTTGTAGGCGGTATGAGCGAATGGGCTAAACGAGGTTGGACTTTGCAATCACCTGCAAAACCTTAACGGCCATCAACGTGGTCTCAGTGGTCAGCAGGGGGCTTTCCTAAAAAACACAAGGGTATTTGGTTAATTTGCCGATGTAATGGGGGTATGTTGAAAAAGTAAAACTGGCAAAATAATTTGGGGTGGTGTGCATGCTTTTTAATAATTTCCGTTTGCTGATAGCGGCAGCATTAGGCCTATCAGTATTTACCTTTTCTCATGCACAGTCTGAACCCGATGTCGAAGGCGTTCAAAAGCCATTGTGGGAAGCAGGCTTGGCCGGGTTTGCTCTCAACGGCCCTGCATATCCGGGTGCAGATGATGATATAGGCCGAGGACTGGTGCTTCCATGGTTTATTTATCGAGGGCCCGTATGGCGTGCCGCAGGTGGAACGGTAGGCGCCAGAATGGCCAAAACGGCATTTGCAGAATTTGACATTGGATTCAGCGGCGCGCTGCGTGCTTCCAGCGAAGACGTCAAAGTGCGAAGCGGTATGCCTGAATTAGGATTTTTGCTGGAGTTCGGGCCACGTGCCAAACTGAACTTGGCGCGCCCAAGCCCAGACTCCGTGGTGAGATTGGAATTGCCATTGCGCGGCGTATTTGAATTCAACAGTGGAGTGCACTACAGAGGCTTAACGTTCGAGCCCAAATTTACTTACGACAAACGCGATTTGGGCCGCGGTTGGGGATTTTCAGGAAGCTTAGGCTTGATTTATGGTGATCAGAAATTCAACCAATACCTTTATGGGGTTCCTTCGCAATACGCAACTTCATCTCGAAGTGCTTACACTTCCAAAGCGGGATTGATCACACCACGCGCGCAATTGACGCTGTCGCATAAACTCAATTCCGATGTTCGGATGTTTGCTTTTAGCCGAACAGACTTCTCCGGCAACGGCGTCAATAGCGATAGCCCTTTGCATCTGCAAGAAAGAGGAACTGCCTTAGGATTGGGGGTTATTTGGACAATGGGGCGGTCAAGCCAGCTGGTCAATGATTGAGAACGCTAACGCCCTATAAACCTTACTTCAACATTTGCTTCCACATCTTTGTAAACTAAATTCATGAACAAATCTATCGTTAGCCAAATCAAAAACAAAGCTGCCATTTACTACGCCGTTGGTATTTCGCTCTTTTCAGCCATTGCAGTGGTACTCATCACGCTGGTGATTCTTGTTGACCACAACAGCTAATTTTTCTATACCTAGGTAATTCACTGATGGATTACGCACTACCGGTTTGGGTTCTCGATTTGGTGATTGTGTTTTTTCTGTTGGAATGGGCCTGCCTTTATTTTTATTCCAAGCGGCACCCAAAAGGCTTGAATTTAGGAGATATGAGTTTTGCTTTGGCGCCCGGATTTTTTCTGGTCTTGGGTTTTCGTTTCACCGCTATAAATTCCATATCTGTTATTTCACTTGCCTTTTTATTTTTCGCAGGTGTATTGCACGCATTTGATTTGTATTGGCGTCATAAAAAAGCCAAATTCAAAGAGAGTCTCGATGTGAATGAAGGTTCATTGTGAACCTTGGGTCTTGCTTCGTACATGTTATGATCTGCCCCCAGTGCGGCTGTAGCTCAGTTGGATAGAGTACTTGGCTACGAACCAAGGGGTCGTGGGTTCGAATCCTGCCAGCCGCACCATTTATATATATGAGTAAAGCCTTTACCCGCAAATCCGACCAAGGCGATCAAGGCGATGAAGACGAAGACGCTTCTCCTGCTTTGCCCAGCGGCAGCAAAAACTACATTACCCCACTAGGCTACGCCCGAATGCGCGAAGAGTTGTTGAGCCTTATTGACGATGAGCGTCCCAAAGTGGTTGAAATCGTGCACTGGGCTGCCAGCAATGGCGACAGATCTGAAAACGGTGACTATATTTACGGCAAAAAACGTTTGCGAGAAATCGACAGGCGCATTCGGTTCTTAACCAAAAGGCTAGAGCTGGCTGTGGTGTCTGACCCCAGTTTGCACCATGGGCGCGATCAGGTTTTTTTTGGCGCGACTGTCAGCTATGAAGACCAAGAGGGCAGCGCTAACACCATCACTATCTTAGGTATCGATGAGGCTGACAGCTTGAATGCACAGGTCAGTTGGGTCTCACCCATTGCCCAAGCCTTGCTTAAATCGCATGTGGGTGATGTGGTCAAACTCCAAACACCCAAGGGGTGGTTGGAAATAGAAGTGATGAAAGTGGTTTATCCCGCACCCGCTTCACAACAGCCCTGATAGCCCAGTCGCCGTTTCAGGACTGCGCGCGTTGCGAAAAAGCTCGACTGGCTTTGCTGACAGAAGGTAAGCGTTGCAAACTGGAAAGTACCGATTGCAGGTGCGTGAAGTCTTGCACTGCAATCAAGAAACGTAAATCGGTGGCTTCCTTGCCGCTCACCTCATCAACCATGCTGACCAACTTAATGTCGGCTTCCGCCGAGGTGATGGCCGCAGCGACGTTTGCCAGCACACCTTTGCCGTTGAGCACGGTCACCACAATACTTGCTTCAAAACTGCGTACAGGTTCATCTGACCATTCAACCGCGAGGAAACGCTCGATGTCCTTGGTTTTAAGGCGTTGTGCAACTTGACAACTTTCTAAATGAACCACTAAGCCTTCGCCGTGACCCAAGTAACCCAAGATAGGGTCGCCCGGCAAGGGGTGGCAACACAAGGCGTACTGGACCGAGGCATTGTCGCTGCCGTCCACCACCACACTTCCTTGAGACAAGGTTTCGTGTGAGGTAAAGCGCTCCATACTCAGCATCAAGGGGTCGGGACGTTCGCCCAAATCGCCCAGCAACTTCACCAAGCGTTTGGCCACGATGGTGGCCACACGCTTACCCAAGCCAATGTCGGTCAGCAGCTCGTCTAAATTTTTGCTGCCGGTAAAGCGCAATAACTTTTCCCACAAAGTTTTATGCGCTTGATCGGTTGCAGGAAGTTGCGCGAATCCTTCTGCACGCAATCCTTGAAGCAATAATTTCTCACCCAAATCTTTGGACTCGGACTGAGCGCGGGTTTTGAAATAGTGGCGAATTTTGGAACGAGCCCTACCGGTTTTGACAAACCCCAGCCAAGCCGGATTGGGCGTGGTGTCTGTGGCGGTGATGATTTCAACCACATCCCCATTGCTGAGTTCGCTGCGCAAGGACACAGGCTGGCCATTCACATTGGCGCCCAAGGTGTGCTCACCCACATTGGTATGAACCGCATAGGCAAAGTCGACAACAGTTGCGCCTCTGGGCAAAGCCATGATGTGACTTTTCGGGGTGAAGACATACACCGCATCAGGGAACAAATCGACTTTGACGTGGTCCCAAAATTCAGCAGCATCCCGAGTTTCATCTTGAATATCGAGCAAGGACTGAAGCCATTGCGTGCCCAAACGCTCGGCACGTTCATGGCTGGGGTCGCCGCTTTTGTACATCCAGTGCGCAGCCACACCCGACTCGGCAACCACGTGCATGGCTTCGGTGCGCAGTTGGAATTCCACATTGATGCCTGCAGGGCCTACCAAAGTGGTGTGCAAGGACTGGTAGCCATTGACCTTGGCAATCGCGATATGGTCTTTGAACTTGCCAGGAACGGGCTTATAGAGCTGATGCAGTATGCCTAAGCCGGTGTAGCAGTCGACCAAGTTGGGCATCAAGATACGCATGCCGTAGATGTCTGTGACTTGCGCAAAGCTCAAATGCTTTTGGTCCATTTTTTGGTAGATGGAAAACAATGTTTTTTCTCGACCAAAGATATGGATATTTAACTTGGCATTTTTGAAAGCACCTTCGACATCACGTTGCAGTTTTTGCAGCAAATCACGGCGGCGACTCCGGGCTTTCATCACCGCTTTTTCCAACACTTGGTAGCGCCATGGGCGCAGATGGCGAAACGATAAATCTTGTAATTCGCGGTAGGTTTGGTTCAGGCCTAAGCGATGGGCAATCGGCGCATAAATTTCCAAAGTCTCGCTGCTGATGGCCTTCCAGCGCGAACGCGGCATGGCTTCCATGGTTCGCATATTGTGGGTGCGATCGGCGAGTTTGACCAAAATCACCCGCACATCTCGCGCCATGGCGAGCAACATTTTGCGAAACGACTCAACTTGACCTTCCTCTTGGGTTTCAAAGCTGAGCTTGTCTAGCTTGGTCAAGCCGTCGACCAGTTCGGCAACATTGGCGCCAAACTTTTCAACCAAATCGGCTTTGGTCACACCGCAGTCTTCCATCACATCATGCAAAAGCGCCGCCATCAAGGCTTGGCTATCGAGCTTCCATTCTGTGCATTGCAATGCCACCGCAATCGGGTGGGTGATGTAGGGCTCACCGCTTCTGCGGGTGACGCCAAGGTGAGCCTCATCGGCAAAGCGGTAGGCGCGTTTAACTTGCTCTATGCCTTCGGAGCCTATGTAATCAAGTTTGGCCTGCAGCAATGCAAAGCTTGCGGCTGCGGCATTGCTGGCCTGCGTTGGTGCGTTGAGAAGTTTTTCGGCGGAAACCATAGGCTTCTACTGTAGCGTTTTGTAGAGCCGGTGGCCTAGGGCTGAAAAAAAAGCACTGCCTCAGCAGTGCTTTTGCGGGAAGAGACCAAGCTCCCAGAGTGCGAGGAACTTAACCGGGTACTTTTTTAAGCATTTCAATGCCGATTTTGCCGGCGGCAATTTCACGCAAGGCGGTGACGCCAGGTTTGTTTTTGCTCTCGATTTTGGGCGTGTGGCCTTGGGCCAGCATGCGGGCGCGGTAGGTGGCGGCCAAAACCAGTTGGAAGCGGTTGGGGATTTTTTCGAGACAGTCTTCAACAGTGATGCGTGCCATGGTGTTGCTCCGGTGTTCAGTTGAGTTTCAAGGCTTGGAAGATATCGCTTCTAAGGGTGCGTTGCGATGCGTATTTGAGGCGCTGCGCATGAACGATAGCTTTAAGATCGAATAAAGCTTTATCAAAAAGTTGATTGATTATAACGAAGTCAAATTCGTGGGCCTGCGCCATCTCGCTGGCGGCGTTGGCCAAGCGGGTTTCAATCACTTCAGGTGTGTCTTCACCGCGGCGATGCAAGCGCGAGCGCAACTCTTCCCAACTGGGTGGCAAGATGAAAATCAGTACCGCGTTGGCAAACAAGCGTTTGATTTGAACAGCGCCTTGGAAGTCGATTTCTAAGACAACATCCATGCCTTGTGAAATGCGTTCTTGGATGGTGGCGCTGCTGGTGCCGTAGCGGTTGCCGTGCACATAGGCCCATTCTAAAAAAGCATTGCTTGCAACCATCTCATCAAATTGAGCATCATCAATGAAGAAATACTCGCGTCCATGAAACTCTTGACCGCGTGGCGCACGGGTGGTGTGCGATACCGAGGGTTGCACACCCGCGTCGAGTTCCATCAGGGCTTTGACCAAGCTCGACTTGCCGGCACCACTGGGAGCGGCGACCACAAAAAGGTTTCCTGGGTAAGTCGTCTTCATTCAAGGTTTTGAACTTGTTCGCGCATTTGCTCGATCAGCACCTTCATATCTAGCGAGATGCGCGTCATCTCGATGGCGCTGGATTTGGAGCCAAGTGTATTGGCTTCTCGGTGCAATTCTTGAATCAAAAAGTCAAGTCGCTTGCCCACACCTTCTTTGTGCATCGATAGTTGTAGCAATCGGGCAATTTCATCTAAATGTGTTTTCAAACGGGTGACTTCTTCGGCCACATCAGCGCGCACCGCAAAGCTGGCGGCTTCTGCCAAGGCGCGTTCATGAACGGATTCGGGGAGGGCTTGGGCATCCACCAATGCCATCGCTTCGCGCCAACGTTCTAAAAACCGCTGGCGCTGGGTTTCAACGGTTTTGGGCACCAAGGGCAGGGCCAAGTCTGCCAAAACTTGTAATTGCTGTCCACGCTCAAGCAAATCTTGCGCAAGACGCATTCCTTCACGCTGCCTGGCCTCACACAGCTGCGACACCACTTGCGTTCCCAAGGCCATGACGGTGCTTGTCCAGTCTTGGCTGGGCATCACAGGCGCATGGCTGAGCCGTATGACATCAGCCACAGAAAGCAGCGATGCATCATGCATGGTGCTGCGAACCAGTTGTTGTATTTCCAAGAGGTTTTGCAACAGGGCTTTGTCGGGCCTTGCCACGGTACTGGCTTGAGCGGCTTCCAAGTGGGCACGCAGTTCCACTTTGCCGCGCTTGATGTGTTGGCCAATCAGTTCGCGCAAAGCGGGTTCGTGTGGGCGCAATTCATCGGGCAGGCGAAAACTCACGTCTAAAAATCGGCTGTTGACCGATCGAATTTCCAAGCCCAAACGCGCACCTTGGGAGGCGCCCCCAAGTTCCAGCGTGGTCTGAGCACTGGCGTAACCGGTCATGCTTTGCAAGGACATAGGTAGCTTTTCGTTAAAGCGCCATTATCTCTGTCAAGCATGGTGGGCTTGAAGGACAATAGGCGTCATTCAAACACCAAGGTTGACTTACCCGCTATGAGCTCCATTCCTTCCCGTCTTCAGCGTGCCAACGACGCATTGCGTTCTGTGCGTATCACCCGTCACTTCACCATGCATGCCGAAGGCTCAGTTCTGATTGCGTTTGGCAACACCCAAGTTTTGTGCACCGCATCGGTAGAAGAAAAAGTGCCACCACACAAACGTGGCAGTGGCGAAGGCTGGGTGACGGCCGAGTACGGCATGTTGCCGCGCGCCACCCACACCCGCAGTGACCGCGAAGCTGCCAAGGGCAAGCAAAGTGGTCGCACCCAAGAAATTCAGCGCCTCATTGGAAGGTCGATGCGGGCGGTATTTGATTTGAAAAAATTAGGCGAACGAACGATACAACTC
>Ga0187844_10000305_pt1 | contig 38208 bp, 33 predicted proteins | sample SpaLakP09_SKY_50_FD_134517 | JGI IMG/M metagenome (GOLD analysis project Ga0187844, IMG submission 134517) | Oligotrophic lake water microbial communities from Sparkling Lake, Wisconsin, USA - SP09_SKY_50 | ecosystem: Environmental > Aquatic > Freshwater > Lake | place: USA: Sparkling Lake... | reverse complement strand
CGCGAGCACCGCGCTGTCGCAGGCCGCCGTCTACCTGCAGGCCGGACTGGGCGAGGTGGTGCTCGCGGTCGGCTGCGAAAAGATGTGCGTCGACGACAAGCAGAAGATCTTCGCGTTGTTCGAAGGCTGCTGGGACGTCGCGAACGCACAGAAGACACTCGCAGGTCTGAAGCACGTGGCCGAGGAGCTGGTGCCGCCCGAGATCGCCGAGATCGAAGCGCGATCGGCGCGCTCGGTGTTCATGGACATCTACGCGGGACTGGCGCGCGATCACATGAAGCGCTTCGGCACGACGCAGCGGCAGATCGCGCATGTGGCGGCGAAGAATCACTTTCACTCGACGCTCAACCCGCTGTCGCAGTACCGGCAGGACATGAGCGTCGACGAGGTCATGGCCGGCAGGCCGGTCGCCTGGCCGCTGACCCTGCCGATGTGTTCGCCGGTGAGCGACGGTGCGGCTGCTGCGGTGCTGTGCACGAAGAGCGCGCTCAAGCGATTCGACGCAAGTCGCGCCGTGAAGATCATGGCCAGCGTCGTGGCGTCGGGCCGCCCGCGTTCTCTCGACCAGTTCGCGGACCATGTCTGCCACAAGGCCGCGAAGCGCGCGTACGACATGGCGGGCATCGGGCCTCAGGATATTTCGGTGGCCGAGGTGCACGACGCTTCGGCGTTCGCAGAAGTGCTGCAGACCGAGAACCTGATGTTCTGCGAACTCGGCGCGGGCGGTCCGCTCGCCGCGTCGGGTGCGACGAAGCTCGGAGGGCGGCTGCCGGTGAATCCCTCCGGCGGACTGGAATCGAAGGGGCATCCGATCGGCGCGACCGGCCTGGCGCAGATTCATGAACTGGTGACGCAGTTGCGGCACGAGGCGGGACCACGGCAAGTCGCAAATGCGCGGTTCGCGATCGCGGAGAACGGCGGCGGGTTTCTCGGCGTCGAAGAAGCGGCGGCCTGCATCACGGTCCTGGGAAGAAACGCGTAGACGCGTAGTTGTTGCGGTCCGCGCCACGCGATCTACTTCGTTGGCCGAGATCGCTCGCTGCTGGTCTTCCTCTCCCCGCGACAGCGGGGAGAGGCGGTTTTGAATCTGGAGTGACATTGAGTCACTCCAGATTCAAAACCGGGGTGAGGGGCTCTCCCAGAACGGAGCCGGACTTGAATGCGAGGAGCGCGTCTCGGAATCACCCATCGGTCGCGAGCGCTCCGACAGGCGCCGACCGATACTGAGCGTCTGCTCTGGCGTCATTTGCGAGATCGACAACTCGCCGGCAACAAGTTCAAGCACCAGTTTCCGGTCGGAGGCTACTTTGCGGATTTCGCTTGCGCCGAGAAACGGCTGATCGTCGATCTGGACGGTGGTCAGCATGTCGAGCAAGCCGTTTACGACGGCGAGCGCACGGCCTTTCTCGAATCACTGGGCTATCGCGTTCTGCGCTTCTGGAATGATCAGGTCCTGAAGGAGACCTCCAGCGTCTTGGAGGAAATTCTCCGCGTGCTGAGCGAGCGCTGATCCAGGAAGCATGCCCCTCACCCCAGCCCTCTCCCCATCGATGAAGCCGATGGGGAGAGGGAGACAATCCAAGCTCCCTCTCCCCGTGCGGCTTCTTGCACGGGGAGAGGGCCGGGGTGAGGGGCCTGCCGCCCTCAGCCAGGAGCCAGCTCGACAATGGGCGCCGATCACAGGACTATCGCGTGCTGCGTTTCTGGAACGATCAGGTGTTGAAGGAGACCTCCGCCGTGCTGGAGGAAGTACTGAGGATGTTGAGCAGCGCTGAGACCAGCGGCCTGCCCCTCACCCCAGCCCTCTCCCCATCGATGAAGCCGATGGGGGGAGAGGGAGACAATCCAAGCTCCCTCTCCCCGTGCGGCTTCTTGCACGGGGAGAGGGCCGGGGTGAGGGGCCTGCCGCCCTCAGCCAGGAGCCAGCTCGACAATGGGCGCCGATAAACCTCAGCGCATCAGCGCCACCGACATCCCTCATCTTCAACTGCACCACCGGCGACTTCGCCATCCTCGTCAGCGGCGCCACCTGGTCCAGTTCCGGCGACGACATCAGCGGGTACGCGGCAGGTCGAGAACGCAAGGTTCGCGACCGCGGAGAACGGCGGAGGATTCCTGGGAGTGGAGGAAGCGGCCGCGTGCATCACGGCGCTCGGCGGCAATCTGGCGTCGAGGCTTCAACTATCCGGTCGTGACCGGGTAGCGGGTCAGGTCCTCGGTGTGGATCACAGCCGACCGAGAAGTTCGCTCTTCTTGGCGTTGAACTCGTCGACGGTCAGCGCGCCGGCGTCGCGCAGCCGGGCGAGCTTCTCGATCGTGCCGATGATGTCGTCGGCGGACGCCCCGCCCAGGTTCGGCATCGGGGCCGGCTGCGGGCGGAAGGGCTCGCTGGGCGCCGGTGTCCACGCAGGGACGTTGTCGTGCTGCGGTGCGGGTGCGGGCTCCGCGAAATTGGTTCGTGGCGCCACGGGCAGACCCGGACCGGAAATCATCGGAAGGCTGCTGACGGAGACCGTGCCGAACTGGCTGCTGAACGTCAGCGACAGGTCGCCGCCCTGTTGCTGGCTGACGCCGCCGATGTTGTGGTTGAGAGTGTCGTAGACGGTGACCTGTCCGTTCAACTCCACCGCCAGGCGCTGCGGAAAGATGGCGTAGCGGATGTTGTTCTGCGCGCCGCTGCTGAACGGAGAACCCAGGTCGCCCGGCCACCACTGTCCGCCGCCCCGTGTACCGGCGGGAAGTGGCGCGAAGACCTGGAAGTTCGCCAGCCCGTTCGCCAACTCGTTGCAGAGATTGTCGACCGTCATCTTCAGGCCGTGGTTGAACATGTCGCCGACCATGGTCATGCCGCCACGCATCCATTGCCCGCCGCCGCCCAGCTCCGGGCAATTGAACTGCGCCATGGAGCCCGCGCCATTGTTGACCGCGATCAACATGTGCATCAGGGCATCGGGACTGAGTCCGTAGCGTCGCGACAGGTCGGCGACGAGGTTTTGTCCTGCGGGAGTGAGGCCTTGCATGGGAGGTCGCCGACGATCGAAGGGGGGAGCCCCGGCGCGCTTCGATGAATACCCGGCAGAACAGTGTAGGGGTTTCGTCGACCTCGAGTCGCCTCGGACAGGTCATCGGGCCTCAGCGAGGGCGCCATTCTGCTGCGCGGGCAAGGGGTGCCCCGCTGTCATCAGCGCGACAACTCCACCGACATCCCCTCCATCTTCGGCTGTACGACCGGCGACCTCGGGTCCGCGTCGCTGCCGTTCTGATCGCCGCTGAAGGCGGTGCTCGCGCCGTCGCTCGCGAATGGGCGTGATCATCCACGGTTGGAACGTGTGCACGCCGACACTCGAAAATGTGCACGGACTGCAAAGTCAGCATTGACGCCGGCAATTACCCTTTCGGCCTTGGCCGCGACGCGTCTTCGCGTCATGAGGCGGATGACACCGGCTCTGCCGCTGATCCTGTCTGCATCGCGCTGGCGATCGAAGAGAGGGTCGACGCAATCTTCAAGAAGCCGATGCCGGTGCGCTGCTGCTTCGATGAAGAGAACTCGAAGGGGAGAAGCATGAAAATCGGCTTGATGGCGCCACTGGGCGGAGTCCTGGCGGCGGCAGCAATCGGCTGGGCGGGTGTGGCGAGCGCGGGCGGCGGGCAGTTCGTCTTGGGCTACGGTCCTACCGCGCATCAGTCGGCCGGCACCTCGGCGGCAGTGGGCTTCGATGGGTTCGCGGGCTCCAGCAATCCCGGCAAGCTTTCGTTCGTCGACGATCGCGTCGATGTCGACCTGCTGGTCTTCATGCCGTACCGCGAGATCGAGCGGAGCGATTCCGGCACACCGTTCGACTTCAAGACCAAGAGCCGCAACAGCATCTTCTTTCTGCCCGAGTTCGGCTACGCGCACCGGCTCGATCCGCAGTGGAGCTGGGGTGTCGCGGTCTACGGCAACGGCGGCCTTAATACGGAATACCACGGTGACACCGGCGTGCCCGACACCAACGCCAACCCGGCGAAGTGCGGCAACCGGCCGGGCAACTTCTTCGCGGGTTGCGGCAAAATCGGATTCGACCTCGCGCAGCTGATCGTCGCGCCCACGCTGTCCTGGCAGTTCCATCCCGGCCAGAGCGTGGGCATCGCGCCGCTGGTCGCCTACCAGCGCTTCAAGGCCTACGGATTCCAGGCCTTCGAGGGTCTCTCGCAGAGCCCCGACAACGTGACCAACCGCGGCTACGACGATGCATTCGGTGGCGGCGTGCGCGTGGGCTGGTTCGGCCGCCTGCTGCCCTGGCTCGATGCCGGGGCTGCGTATTCCTCGCGGATCTACCTGCAGAAGATGGACAAGTACAAGGGTCTGATCGCGGAGCAGGGTTCGCTCGACGTACCGGCCAATCTCAGCGTGGGCGTCGGTATTCGTCCTTCGAAAGACTGGACCATCGGGTTCGACGTGGCGCGCCTCTTCTTCCGCAGCGTGCATGCTTACGGCAACGGCGTGCAGAACTCGATCAACGATCCTGCGGGCAGTCCGTTCGGCTCGAAGAACGGCACCGGTTTCCACTGGGACAACAACACGATCTATCGCGGTGCGGTGGCCTGGAATGCCACGCCGCGGCTTACGACACGCGTCGGGTTCGCCTACGCACGACGGCCGTATGACGACGGCGATGCCAACACGTCGAGCCTGAACCTCTTCGCGCCCAATCCGCACTACCAGTGGACGGCCGGTTTCACGTATGCGGTCGGTGCCAAGGACGAGCTGCACCTGGCCTACGGCAAGTACGTCAATTCCACGTTCTCGGGCGATTCGGCGACGGAACCGCTCGGCATCGGCGGCACGGAGACGGGGCGGCCCAACGTCGACACCCTGATGCTCGGGTGGAGCCGGCGTCTCTAGCGAGCGCGCGTCCGCGTCGTCAGCGCGACAACTCCACCGACATCCCCTCCATCTTCAGCTGCACGACCGGTGATTTCGCCATCTTCATCAGGCGCGCCACCTGGTCCAGTTCCGGCGACGACAGCATCGGGAAGCTGGTCTTGATCGGGCCCGCGGCACGCATCTTCTCGATGTCCGCCTGCGGTACGAGCGCGCGCAGGATCAGCTCGTCATCGTTGTCTGTGCCGTACTGCTTGCGCAGTTCCTCGATCGTCGGCTGCTGCGGCGGGCTCGCCAGGATCTGCTTGGCGCTTGGCGCCGACATGATCTTGTCGAGCACGTTCGGATCGATCGGCGCGACGGTCTGGCCGTAGTAGCCGGCGGCGTACTGGATCACCTCGTCGGGAACGGTTCCGTAACGCTTGCCCGTGACGATGTTGAGCACCGCCTGGATGCCGACCAGCTGCGAGAACGGCGTCGCCATGCCCGGGTAGCCCAGTTCCTTGCGCACCACGGCGGTTTCGCGGAACACCTCCTCGAGGCGATGGCTCATGCCGTGCTTCTCGAGCTGCGCCTTCAACGTGCCGGTCATGCCGCCCGGCACCTGGTGATGGATCGCGAGGATGTCGTACTCGTTGCTCTGGTTGACGAGATAGCCCGCCGCCTTGCCGACCTTCTCGAAGTGATCGGCCACCGGCTTGAACAGACTCTTGTCGAGCGAGTGCGTGTGCCCGAGCAGTTCGATGTTGTGGACCATGATCTCGGTCGACGGCACCGAGGGACCGTTGGCCATCGGGCGGCTCGCGGTGTGCAGGATGCTCACGCCGAGCTCGATGGCATCGAGGTAGGCCTTGGCCGACTGCCCGAGGATGTTGTTCGAGTGGAACTCGATCGGCTTGCCGCGGCATTTCTCCTTGATCGCTGGGATCAGGGTCTTCATGCGCTCCTTCTCGAGCACGCCGCCGGTGTCATACAACAGGATCGTGTCGATGTCCGGCGAGGCGCTGAGCTTGTCCGCCTTGTCCGCGTAGTACGCATCGGTGTGAACCGGCGAGAGCGCGAACATGATGCTGCCCGCGACTTCGGATCCGAATTCCTTGGCGACCTTGGCGAGCCGGTGCATCTTGTCGATGTTGAACAGCACGTCGTAGATCCAGAAGCTGCGGCAGCCATGGCGGTTGAGCTGGCGCATCCACGCGTCCATCAGCGCATCGGGTGTCACCTGGAACGTCACGCTCGCGTTGCTGCGCATGCCCCCGCGGATCTTGGTGCGCGGCATCGCCTGCGTCAGCAGGTCCAGCCCCGCCCAGGGATCTTCGCGGCAGGTCCGGATCATCACTTCGAACATCGAAGACCCGGTGAGATCGATCACGCGAAACCCGGTGCGGTCGATCAGCGGCGCCACCGGCAGGGCCATGCCGGCCTGCATGCGCATGCCCCACAGGGCCTGCTGCCCGTCGCGCATGGTTTCGTCTAGGAATTCGATATGGGCCATCTGGTAGCTCCGTATTGCAAGTTCGTTTACCGCAAAGGCGCAAAGGGAAAAGAGAGGGCGCAAAGAAAGAAAAGCATGGGATGGGATCAAGCTTCCGGATGGTGCGCGCCATCCTCAATCCTTTGCGTCCTTTCTTTTCCCTTTGCGCCTTTGCGGTGAAATTCCTTCAGTTCGCGGATCGCTGCGCATAGCTCGGCAGCAACACCTGCTCCAGCCACCGCGTCGAGATTCGGTTCTCCACGAAATCGGCATGCGCAGCAATGTGGCGCAGCAGCGGCACGTTGGTCGCGATGCCTTCGATGATGAAGTCGCGCAGCGCCCCCTGCAGCCGCTGCACCGCCTGTGCGCGATCGGCGCCGTGCACGATCAGCTTGGCGATCATGCTGTCGTAGTACGGCGGCACCATCGCGCCCTCGTGCATCGCGGTGTCCAGGCGCACGCCGTCGCCGGTCGGGGCCTGCCAGCGGCGGATGCGACCGGGCGACGGCGCAAAATTGCGATCCGGATCTTCGGCGATCACGCGCACCTCGATGGCGTGACCGCGCCGCTGGATGTCCTTCTGCTCGAGCGCCAGCGGCTCGCCGCTCGCGACCTTCAACTGCATCTGGATCAGGTCGACGCCGCAGATCGCTTCCGACACCGGATGCTCGACCTGGATGCGCGCGTTGACCTCGATGAAATAGAACTCGCGGCGTTCGACGTCGTACAGGAACTCCACGGTGCCGGCATTGCGGTACTTGATCGAGGACAGCAAGCGCACCGCGGACTCGTGCAGCCGCGTTCGCACCTCGGGCGGCAGGATCGCGCCGGGCGCTTCCTCGACCATCTTCTGGTAGCGGCGCTGCGCCGAGCAGTCACGCTCGCCGAAGTGCAGCACCTTGCCGTGGCCGTCGCCCATGACCTGCACTTCGATGTGGCGCGCGGTCTGCACGAAGCGTTCGAGAAACAGCGTCCCGTCGCCGAACGCTTCCTTGGCCTCGTGCGATGCGCGCTCGAAGCCATCCTTCAATTCTTCCGCTGTATGCGCCACCACCATGCCGCGACCGCCGCCGCCGGCCGAGGCCTTCGTGACGACCGGGAAGCCCACCGTGTTCGCGAAGGCGAGCGCCTCTTCGGCGTTCGCCAGCGCGCCGCTGCCGGACACCAGCGGCACGCCGGCGCCGTGGGCGAGCTCGCGCGCGGCGATCTTGCCGCCGACCTGCTCCATCGACGCGGCCGTGGGCCCGACGAACGCGATGCCGTTCTCCTCGCACAAGGTCACCAGCGAGGTGCGCTCGGACAAGAAGCCGTAACCCGGATGCAGCGCATCGCAGCCCGTCGCCTTGGCGGCATGCACCACCAGGCGCGGATCCAGATACGACAGCGAGGCTTTCGCGGGTCCGAGGATGACCGTGCGATCCGCTTCCTTCGCGGCCAGGCTCTCGCGGTCCGCGGCCGACGCCGCCAGGACCGACTCGATGCCCAGCGCACGCGCCGCGCGCACGATGCGCAGCGCGATCTCGCCGCGGTTTGCGATCAACAGGCGCTTCATTCCTTGCTCCGCATCGGCGCGTTACCGCAAAGGCCAACGCAAAGGACGCAAAGAAAAGCGCAAAGGCGCGAAGAAAAATTCAGAAAAAACCTTTGCGTCCTTTCTGTATTCCTTTGCGCCTTTGCGTTGGCCTTTTTTAGGATCATGTTCCTCGCACCGGCTCGATGTAGAGCAACACCTGCTCGTGTTCGACCATCTCGCCGTCCTGCACCGCAAGTCGGCGCACGACGCCGGCGACACCGGCGCGCACCGAGGTGAACAGCTTCATCACCTCGATCAGGCAGAGCTCGGTGTCGGCCGCCACCGTCTGGCCGATCTCGACGTAGGGCGCGGCGCCGGGCTTGGGCGCTCGATAGAACGTGCCGAGGTTCGGCGCTTTCACTGCGACCCAGTTGGCCGGGATCGCCGCGGCAGCGGTCACCGGGGCGCTGGCGACCGGCGCGGAGGCGGGTGTGCCGAAGACGGCTCCCGGTGCGCTCAGGATCGGCGCCGGGCCCGCAGTCGGTCCGTGCGAACGGCGCAGGGCCGGGTCCTTCGACAGGTACAGCTCGAAGCCCTCCATGCGCAGGTCGAGTTCCTTCCAGTCCGATTTCTCGAACAGGTCCATCAGTGCCTCGAGATCGCGGGCCGTCGGTTTGGTCATGGGGTTCCCTTGCGTTCTTCTAGTTCGTCGGCGGCCCGCTTCCATTGCATGAACTGCGCAAGGCGCGGGTCGCTGTTCTCATCCGGCTTGATCACCGGCAACGCGCCCTCGTGGACGCGGCCTTCCTTCCCGCAGACCGTCACGATGCGGCCCTTGAGTGCAGTCAACGAGTTTTCGCCGCAGCCGACCACGCAGGGCCGTCCGAGCGAGCGGCTGACCACCGCTGCGTGCGAAGTGCTGCCGCCCTGTTCGGTGATGATGGCCTTGGCGGCGATCATCCCGTGCAGGTCTTCGGGGCTCGTCGTCGGACGCGCGAGCACCACGTCCTCGCCCGCGGCGGCGCGCCGTTCGGCCTCGTCGGAATCCGTCACCACGATGCCGATGCCGACACCGGGACAAGCAGCTTCGCCGGAAGCCAGCGGCGGCTTGCCGCCGTTGTCGGAGTCGGCCAAGCGCGGGTTCATCAGCGCGGCGAGCTGCTCGCCGGTGACGCGGCTCAGCGCCGTGGCGATGTCGATGCGCTTCTCGTCCACCAGATCCACCGCGATGCGCAGTGCCGCCGGTGCGGCGCGCTTGGCCGCGCGCGATTGCAGCAGCCACAGCTTCGACTGCTGCACCGTGAACTCGATGTCCTGCACGTCGCCGTGTTCGGCCTCGAGCACGCGGGCGGCCGCGAGCAGGCCGGCCAGCGCGTCGGGCACGGTCTTGTTCATCTCGTCTAGCGGCTTGGGCGTGAACTTGCCCGAGACCACGTCTTCGCCCTGCGCGCGCGGCAGGTATTCACCGTAGGGCGCGGGCGATCCGTCGAGCGGGTTGCGCGTGAACAGCACGCCGGTGCCGGAGTTCGCGTCGAGATTTCCGAACACCATCGCCTGCACCGTCACCGCGGTGCCGATGTCGTCGGGGATGTTGTTGTGCTGGCGGTAACGCTTGGCGCGACGCGAATTCCAGGATTCGAACACCGCGCGCACCGCGGCCTGCAGCTGCTCGACGGCGGTGACGGGGATCATGGCGCCGGCGGCGGTCGCGATCTGCTCTCGCCATTGCGCGGGGGTCGCGGCGCGATCCAGTTCGGGCGCGGTGCCGCGCAGCACGATGGTGGCGTACAGCTCGAGAAAGCGGCGATGCGTGTCCTTGGCGAACGCCGGATCGCCGCACTCGGCCGCCAGCGCGGCTTCGGTGCTGTCGTCGATGCCCAGATTCAGCACCGTGTCCATCATGCCGGGCATCGAGATCGCGGCGCCCGAGCGCACCGACACCAGCAGGGGCTGCGAGCCACCGCCGAACGTGCGGCCTGTCTGAGTTTCGAGCCACGCGATACCGGCGGCGAGTTCGGCGGCGAGCTCCGCGGGTTCGGCGCCCTGCCGCAGGTATTCGGTGCAGGCGCGCGTCGTGACGACGAAAGCCGGCGGCACCTGCAGGCCGAGCTCACGCATGCGCGCGAGCGACCAGGCCTTGCCGCCGATCAGCGATTTTTCGGCCGACGCGCTGCCGTCGAGCGCGAGCGTCCAGGTTCCGAGCGAACGGGCCATAGGCGTATTTGTCCTTCGTTCTATTCGGTGCGGGTGCGGCCCATCAGGCGCAGCAGCTCTTCGTGCAGTTCGAACCAGACCGTGTGGTAGCTGTCGATGCGCGCGTCGCTGATCCACTCGATGGCGCCGTCCTCCGCCTTCTCCAGCGCCGCGAGCAGGTGGTCGCGATAGATCTGCAGGCGCGGAAGGCCGGCGGCCAGCCGTGCGAACAGCTTGTCGGCACGCTCGTGCATCTCGCCGAGGCGATCGATGACGCGCTGGTCGTGCGCCTCGTTGGAGTGATCGTTGGGCACGCGCTTGCCGGCGACGTCCATCGTCTGCCAGTCGGTGATCAGCGTCTTGAGCTCGACGTTGACGCGCTCGAAGCCTTCGTAGGCGGCGACGAAGTCGGCGTTGGCACGCAGGTCCGAGTAGTACTTGGAGTACTCGCCGTCCAGCGACATGCGCGCCATCGGCGCGAGGATGTAGCGGCCCTGGGCTTCTGCGGCGCGTCCGCGTTTCACGGCATCCGCCAGCGCAGTCTTCACGCGATCCACGGGCAGTCCGATCAGTTTGGAGACGGCCTCGGCATCCGCGTGCTTCTTGATCGCGAGGCCGTGCAGGACCAGATGCATGTCGGGTGTCGCCATTCACTGCTCCTCGTTATTTGAATGATTAACCGCAAAGGCGCAAAGATAAAAGAAAGAACGCAAAGGAAAGAAAGATAAAAAAGATAAGAACGACGTCCGACAGGAAAACTTTGCGCCCTCTCTTTTACCTTTGCGCCTTTGCGGTGAAAACGTCTTGTATCAACCGCCCCGGGCCCGTTCCGCAACCACCCGGTCACGCACCGCGCGCCGCAGGATCTTGTTGGCGCCGGACTTGGGCAGCTCGGGCCAGATCTCCATCGAGCGCGGCATCTTGTAGCCGGCGAGTTTCGTCTTCGCGAACGCGAGCACGTCCTCGACGGTGACGCCGGGACGCGCCGTGATCACGGCGTGCAGGCGATCGCCCCACTTCTCGTCGGGCAGGCCGACGACCGCGGTTTCGATGACACCCGGGAATTCCTGCAGGACCTCTTCGACTTCGCGCGGGTACACGTTGAAGCCGCCCGAGATCAGCATGTCGTTCTTGCGATCGAGGATGTAGTAGAAGCCGTCCTCGTCCATGCGACCGACGTCGCCCGTGTGCAGCCAGCCGTTGCGGAAGGCCTTCTCCGTGGCCTCGGGCCGGTTCCAGTAGTGCGACATGAGCTGCGGACCGCGGCAGACGATCTCGCCGACGCCGCCCGCGGGCAGGAAGCGGTCGTCGTCGTCGACGATGCCGACCTCGACGAACGAATAGGGGCGGCCGCAGGAGCCGACGCGGTCGTGATCCTTGGGTCCGAGGTACGTGATCACCATCGGGCTCTCGGCCTGCCCGTAGGTCTGCGAGAAGATGCGGCCGAAGCGCTGTTCGCCGCGCGTCAGCACGTTCGGCGAGATCGGCGACGCGCCGTAATAGATGCCACGCAGCTCGAGCTTCGAATCGTGCGTGTCGGGCTGCTCGAGGATCATCGCGAGCATGGTCGGCACCAGGAACGTGTGCGTCGCCTTTTCTCGCGCGGCCAGCTCCAGGAATTCGGCCGGCTCGAACTTGGTCATCACCAGGTGCCGGATGCCCCGCGCCAGGCCCGGCAGGAAGAACGCGCCGGAGGCGTGCGAGATCGGCGACGCGTGCAGGAAGGTCTCGCCTTGCGTCAGGTCGGGAATGAAGTCGGCAAGGAACGCCGCCAGCTCGGCCAGTTCACCGCGCGTGGTCAGGGTCACCGCCTTGGCGTTGCCGGTGGTGCCGCCGGTGAAACCCAGGCGATACGGTGCGTCGAGCGCGCGGTCCACGGCACAGACCTTGTTCTCGCCGTTCTGGATCAGGTCCTGCAGCCGCGCCAGCGGGATATCGAACTCGTGGCCCAGGCTCTGGTCGAGACCGTGGATCAGGCCACGCGCCGACACCTCGCCGAGCTTGTACTTGTGGTTGTCCATCGTCTCGCGGATGTTCAGGCCCACGCGGACCAGGCCGTTCTTCGCGAGCGCGTAGTACGCGATCAGGCAGTCGATGCCATTGGGCAGCAGCACCCCGACGCGGTCGCCCGGTTTCAGGCCCAGGGCCAGCAGCGCGTTGCCGAGCTGGTCCGTCAGGCGATCGAAGTCACGAAAGCTGAGGGTCCGAGCGCCCTCCGTGAGGCAGGGTGCGTCGCCGAAATGGAGGGCTGCGCGACGAATCAGGGCGCCGATCTGCATGGCGGTAGGGCCTCCTTGTGGCCCGGAGCGTTCTGGTGAGCGCAGGATTGTGGGCCCGGATTGTCCTACAAAATATCGAAATCAGCCATGCGTATCGAGATCGACGGGCCCGCGGAAGCGGGTTCTCGCCGATTGGGGGCGACATTTTTCCTGCGAACCAAGAGCTTGGCTATCGGGATCCGAACCAGGGAGGGATCGCACCTGGGATGGTCTGCGCGAGGCTTCGGGCGGCGCGGTCGGGGCAGAGCCCCTCCAACAGGACGTTGTAGGAGGGGCTCTGCCCCGACAAAACCCTATGTAGAGGAGCCTGCTTTTCGACGTGCAGGGCCCGGGCGGACCTTTCAGGCCGGCACTGCCGACGCCCCTCGCTGCGACGTCTTCAGACGCTGCGCCGCGTGGTCCACCGCCGCCTCGGAGAATTCGCCCGCCATGAACCCGCGCGCGGTGGCCAGCGTCGCCTCGTCCGCGAGTTCGGGGCGACCGGTGCCGTAGGGCGGCTCCGGTGCGTACTCGACGATCAGTTCGATCAGTCGACCCGATGCCTCCCCGCCCCATTTGCCCACCATGTGCAGGGCAAAATCCATCCCTGCCGTCACGCCGCCGCCCGTCGCACGATTGCGGTCGATGACGACGCGGTCATCCGACGGTGTCGCGCCGAACTTCGCCAGCCATTCTCGCGGGTACCAGTGGCAAGCCGCGCGGTAGCCCTTCAAGAGTCCGGCGGCGCCCAGCAGCAGCGATCCGGTGCAGACGCTCGTCACCCACGCGGCCTTCTCTCCGCGGTGCGCGATGCTCTCGAGCAGCGCAGGGTCTGCGAGCGCGTCGAACGTGGGCTTCGCGCCGCCCGGGACGAACACCACGTCCGGCGCGGGCGATGCATCGGCGTACGAGTGCGTGGCGTTGAACGACAGGCCCGTGTCCGTGGGGACCGCGCCCTTCTGTGCAGCGATGAACTCGAACTGCACGCCGGGTACGAACTGCCAGACCGTGATGGGATTGATCAGGTCGGCCGAGGTGAAGTTCGGGTAGAGGAAGCAGGCGATTTTCATGGGCATCTCCAGGGTGGGGACTGGAGTCTGGAGCGGGGGTCTGGAGGCGGATGGACGAAGTTCCGTCGATTCAGGACGCCTTCCACACGTCTGGATTCGGCTTCTGTAGGCTCGACGAATCGCCTTTCCAGGATCGTCCATGACGCACAGCACTCCGTTGACGGTCGGCTTCTTCATCACGCCCGAGTTCGTGCTGCTGGATCTGAGCGGGGCGCTCGAGCCGTTTCACTTGGCCAATTGGCTCGGCGGCCAGCGCTACCGGATTCGTGTGCTCTCCGCGTCCGGCGGGCTGGTGAGGAGTTCCGAAGGAGTCATGGTCGGTAGCGAGCCGGCCGAGATCGCCGGGCTCGACACCTTGTTCGTCATCGGCGGCGAGCGCTCGGCCCTGGAGGCCGTTCCGACCGAACAGACCGACATCGTCCGGGCCGCGTACGACGGAGGTGTGCGGCGCGTGGCGAGCGTTTGCGTAGGCGCCTTCATCCTCGCGGAGGCGGGATTGCTGGATGGGCGGCGCGCGACGACGCACTGGATGTACGCGCCCGAACTGCAGCGGCGCCATCCGAAGGTGCAGGTGGACGGCGACCGCATCTTCACGCGCGACGATCGCATCTGGACCTCGGCCGGCATCACCGCCGGGATCGATCTGGCCCTGAGCCTGATCGAGGAAGACCTGGGCAAGACCGTTGCGCGGACGGTGGCGCGCCAGCTCGTCGTCTATCACCGCCGCGCCGGCGGCCAGATGCAGTTCTCCTCGTTGTTGCGGCTCGATCCGGACTCGGACCGCATCCGCCGCGTGATGTCGTTCATGCGCGAGAACCTCGAGCACTCCCTGCCGCTCGAACGTCTTGCCGACATCGCCAACCTCAGCGTCCGGCAGTTCGGGCGCTCGTTCTTCAAGGCCACGGGCACGACGCCGGCCAAGCTGGTCGAACGCCTCCGCGTCGAAGCGGCGAAGCCGCGGATCGAGGAAGGTCGCGAGTCGCTCGATGCGATCGCGCGCACTGTCGGGTTCGCCGACACGGATCGCATGCGGCATGCATTCCTGCGCGTCCTCGGCCAGACGCCGCGGGTGCTGCGCAAGGAAGGATCGAGCGGCAAGCCCGATGGCGCAGTTGTTTCGCGTTCGAAGCCTGCTGTAGGCGCGGGCAATTCCGCCCCGTCCGGGCCACGCCTGAACTGAAGGTCGTCGCAGTTGCCGTAGCAACGGGCGACGGCGACGTGACCAACGCGCGACGGATTCGGCGAGGCTAGCTCTTCAGTGCTGCGACGCTTCGTATCTCGATCTTGAGGTCCGGCAGTGCGAGCGCCTGGATGCCGATGATGGTCCACGTCGGAAAGGGTCGCTGGAAGTAGCGCTCCTTGGCCGGCATGAAGGCGGGAAGATGCTTCTCGAGATCGACGTGGTAGCTGACGACCTCGACGAGATCGGCCATCGTCAATCCTTCCAGGCGCAGCAGCTCCTGCGTGCGCTGCAAGGCGAGCTCCGCCTGTTCCGCAACGGATTCCGGGATGCTGCCATCGGGTCGAAACCCGACGACGCCGGCGATGAAGAGCAGCCCGCCGGCACGCACGGCCGGCGAATAGCCGTAGGTCTCGAAAGCGTGGTGATCCGATTTCCAGAGCGGATTGTCCTTGGGAATCTCGACGACGGACTTGGTCATGGCTGCTTGTCCTTTGCGTTCGGTGAAGGGGTGAAGCCACCGGATCGAAAGGACGCGAGCACCGTTTCGATCCGACGTGGCGTCGAGAAGCGTCAGAGCTGCGAGATACCGCCGTCGACCACCAGTTCGGCGCCGACGATGTACCTGGATTCGTCGCCTGCGAGAAAGAGCACCGCCGCTGCGATCTCCTCGGGATCTCCCATGCGACCGACGGGAACGAGCGAGGCGGCCGCCGTCTGTTGCTGCTTCACTTCGTCCGGGCCGAGGCCCATCCTGGCCATGATCGGCGTGCGGATGAAGCCCGGCGACACCGCGTTGACGCGGATGCGACGGGGCAGCAGTTCCTGCGACCAGGTCCGCGCCAATGAGCGCACTGCGGCCTTCGACGCCGCCGTGAGCGACAGCCCGATCCTGCCGGTCCGGTTGAGGAAACTGGTGTTCAGAATCACCGAGCCGCCTTCCCGCAGCAGCGGCGAGACGGCCTGCATCGAAAAGAACACGCCTTTGACGTTGGTATCCATCAGCTCGTCGTAGAGCGCCTCGTCCGTGGACTCCAGCGGCGACGGCAACGCGCGACCCGCGTTCGCGAAAAAGATGTCGAGCGCACCGAAACGGTCCCGCACGAGCCGACTCATCGTCTGCATGTCGTCGGCAGAACGGACTTCGGCCTTGATGATCAATGCGTCCGGGCCCAACGCCGTCCTGATCTCATCGAACCTGGAGGCATCGCGGCCGGTCACCGCAACACGCGCGCCTTCTCGAGCGAACAAGCTTGCCGTTGCCAGGCCGATACCGCTGGTGCCGCCCGTGATCAGGGCGGTCTTGCCTGCGAGTCTCATCGTGTCTCCGGGATCGTGATCGGAAATATTCGATCGTCGTGCGTCGGCGGTGATCGATGAGCCGGCTCGTCGCCGGGTTCTTCGATGCTGCCTCGTCGCGATTCGATGCGAAGAATTCTGAGCTCGCGATCTGCGGAGCAAGGGACAAATCAACGACGAAAAGCGTCGTTGCACATCGCGGGTTGAGCCGAAGGACGGCTATCGGGCCGCGGATCCCGGCCGACCCGCGACGGCTATTCGTCCCGAGCGGGACGTGACGCCTTTGCAGGAGTTTCCGACGCCGTCAGTTCCGGCTTCGGATTGACGTTCAACGGCGATGTCTGGCTTCGGTCGCTGGCGGGCGGAGTGAACAGATGATCGGGCGCCCTGCCGGTGAAGATGGAGATCGCCAGAAGAATCACGACGAAGACGAGGGCGATCGACAGCAGCGGTCCGCTGTACCAGCGCGAACCTTCGTGCCTCTCATCCGAATCGACGGGTGCGGTTTGTTCGCCCGAATCGGTCGCGTCGGGCTGCTCGTCCGAATCGGTCGATGCGCGTCGCGACGACGGGAGCCGGGCGACGAGTCGTGTGGCAATTCCGGCGGCGTCGCGTGGGGTCGCGGATGAATCGGGAAGGGATGCGATCAATCCCGTCAGGCGCGCGACCGCCGCGTCGGTGGGCAGCGCGGCGAGTTCAGCCGCTTCGCTCCACGGATCCAGGTCGAGTCTCGCGAGTGCCGACATGACGCTGAACAGCCGTTCCTTGCGATCTTCGTCGACCGATGCCTGGAGGAAGGGATCGAACGCGCGATCGACGTTTGGGGTCGACGGGGTCCTGCGCTTGCTGGAACGCGTCATTCTGCTCCTGGAAATCGGTTGCTGAAGCGGACGACAGGCGTCAATTGCGCGTCGTGGCGACCCGCATGCGGGCGGTGATGTCCATCCCTACACCACGATAGCCGCTGTATCGCCCCAGCGGATCGAACATCGGTTCGCCACTGACCTGGAAATACTGCGTCGCACCACGCGTATCGACACGGCTGTAGACGAAATCGAGGAAGGGGCGCCGCGCCGCGATGTGGCCGTCCAGCACGCTGCGCTCGGACTCGTTCCAGCCCATGTCGCCGTCGGCGCGGACGCCGAGCATCTCCAGCGCCGGGCCGGAGACCTGCGTGAAGACGCCGCTCGCGTCCTGCTCCCAGTACCAGTCGGACGACAGCTCGGTCAGTCGCTGGAAACGCTCTTCGCTGGCGCGCAGTTCGGCGGTTCGCGCCAGAACGGTCTGCTCGAGCCGCCGATTGTGGTCCGCCAGCGCGCGGTGCAGCAGCCGCACTTCCAGCAGGTTGTGGATTCGCGTCTTGATCTGCAGCAGCTCGAAAGGCTTGGAGACGAAATCCCGCGCACCGGCCTGCAGGGCGCGCAGTTCGTGACCCGGCTGCGCGGTGATGGCGAGCACCGGCAGATAGCTGCCGGCTTCGAGCAGCTTCAGGGCATCGAGCACCTCGAAGCCGTCCATGCCCGGCATCTGCAGGTCGAGCAGGATCAGGTCGTAGCGGTGCTCGCGATGCAGCGCGGTGACCTGGGTCGGATCCATCGTCGAACTGACCGACGAGTATCCGGCTCCCGCCAGCATCTGCTCGAGCAGACGAATATTCGCGATCTTGTCGTCCACGATCAGGATGCGGGCCCGCAGGATGTCGGCGGCGAGGATCATCAGCGGGGTCTCCTCACGCCGGCGCTACCAAGGCCGCTTTCGGCGTATTCGATGGCGGCGTCCAGCACGGCCATGAAGGTGTCGACCCTGATCGGCTTGGTCAGGTAGCGGAAGAACCCCGCTTCGAGACCCTTGCGGATGTCGTAGGGCATCGCGTTGGCGCTGACCGCGACCACCGGGATGTGCTGCGTGACCGGATCCTCCCGCAGGATGCGCAGGGCGTTGATGCCACTGATGCCCGGGAGGTTGATGTCCATCAGGATCACGGCGGGTAGCCGCTCGCGCGCGATGCGGATGCCGATGATGGCGTCCGGGGCGCTGAGCAGGTGCAGGCTCGGTCGACGGGCGATGAGCTGCTCGACCAAGCTCAGGTTGGCCGGGTTGTCCTCGACATACAGCAGCGTGTGCTGCGCGGCACCGTCGGATGGCGATGCCGGAGCTTGGGCGGCGAACTCCTCGATGGCGGGCGCCAGATCCGGTTCGACGGCACGAACCCAGTCGATCCAGAACACGCTGCCCTGGCCGACCGTGCTCTCGACGCCAAGAACGCCACCCATCAGTTCGACCAGCCGCTTGGTCATCACCAGGCCGATGCCGGTGCCTTCTTCCGCGCTCGATTCCTGACCCAGCCGGTTGAAGGGCTGGAACAGCTGCGCGAGCTTCTCCGGTGACAGGCCCAGGCCGGTATCGGTGACGCTGATGCGGATGCGTGAAGGGGAGGATTGATCGCAGGTCACGCGGACGCTGCCGCCTTCGCGGTTGTACTTGATGGCGTTCGACAGCAGGTTGAGCAGAACCTGCTTGACGCGGGTGTGATCGGCCTGGATGTAGCAGGGCTCCTCGAAGCGACAGACGTCCATCGCGATGTGGTGGCTGCGCGCCTGCGGTTCGATCATCGAGTGGCAGTCGAGCAGCACGAGGTCCAGTGCCGTCGGCTCCTGGGAGAGCTGCATCTTTCCGGACTCGATCATCGCCAGGTCGAGGATCTCGTTGATCAGGTCCAGCAGGTACCAGCCCGCCTTGAGGATGTGACCGGTGTTGCTCTTCTGATCACGTGTCAACTGCGTCTTGTCCGAATCCATCAGCTGCGCGAAGCCGAGGATCGCATTGAGCGGCGAACGCAGTTCGTGGCTCATGCTGGAAAGGAAATCCGACTTCGCGAAGTTCGCCTTCTCCGCGGCGGCCTTGGCCTGCAGCAGTTCCGCCTCGACCTGCTTGCGCACGGAGTTGTCGGTGCCGATCAGCAGGTAGCCGATGATCGCCTCGTCGTCGTCGCGCAGTGCGGTGATCGAGATCAGCGCGGGGAAACGCCCGCCGTTCTTGGTGATGTAGGTCAGCTCGTAGCTGTCCTCGATGCCGCGCGAGGCCTTGAAGGCCAGCGACCCGAAGCCGGCGGAAATGGGAGTCGAGAATTCCTTGCTCAGGGCCTCCGCACGCGCCATGACCTCGGCTTGATCGTGGATATCGCTCGGACTGATGCGGTTCACGACTTCCTCGGCCTTGTAGCCGAGCATGCGTTCGGCGCCGACGTTGAACAGCTGGATGATGCCCTTCTCGTCCGTGGCGATGATCGAGAACGTGGCGCTGTTGAGAATGGCATTGCCCAATGCCTGCGTTTTCAGCAGGACTTCCTGAGCACGTGACCCGGCGATGGCCATGGGATGGAACATTTCCTTTGTGGCGATATGCATCACTTCACTTCCGAAACAGGATCCTGTCGGTGCTGTACGTCGCTCAACAGGCGTGCGAACTCTTTCTTGACCACTTCGTAGCACTCGCAGACCTGCGTGTTCAGCAGTTCGCGATCGAGCACGGTGATGTGGCCGCGGCGATAGCTGATGGCGCCGAGATCGCGCAATCGTCCGGCGGCTTCGGTCACGCCCTCGCGGCGTACCCCCAGCATTCCCGCGATCAGTTCCTGGGTCATGACCAGGTCGTTGGTGGGCATGCGGTCCAGCGTGGTCAGCAACCAGCGGCACAACTGCTGCAGCAGCGAGTGGTGTCGCGTGCAGGTGCCAGTCAGCGACATCTGCGCCATCAGGGCCTGCGTGTAGCGCAGCATCAGCCGCATCAGGCGTCCGGTGCGATCGAACTCGAGGATCAGCGCTTGCGCGCGCAGGCGATAACCATGACCGGCGGTCTGCACGATGGCGCGGCTCGGCGTGGTCTTGCCGCCCATGAACAGCGATACGCCGACCATGCCTTCGTGACCCACGCCGGCGATCTCGGAGGCATCGCCGCTCTCGAGCACGTAGTGCAGCGACACGATGGCGCTGGTGGGAAACCAGGCATGGCGCGAGGTCTCGCCGGATTCGGTCAGCAGATCGCCGAGCCGCATCTCCACCAGCTCGAGATCGGGCAGCAGGCGTTCGAACTCCTCGGTAGGCAACGCCGCGAGAAGCTGGTTCTGATTGGGGCTGTGGGACAAGGTCATGATCGAGCGGGTGATCTGACCTGGAAGCGCCGGAGCGCGAGCGGCATCTTACGCTCCGCAACGACGGTGCACGCCCTGGCAGCGCGAGGGAATGGCCGGAATCGGACGCAGTGGAAGGGCTGCAGGTTCATTTCAGAGCCAGTAGGCGCCGATGCGCGCCGTCCGCTCCTGCAGACGCAGCAGCCAGGATCGGTGACGCCACTGCGACAATTCGATGGCATCGGATTGCGCCAGATCGGCTGCGAACATCGCATTCATCTGCCCCGCAAAGCCGCGGCCCAGGATCACGGCGTTGATCTCGTCGTTGTGCAGGAAGCTGCGCCAGTCGAGGTTGGTCGAGCCGATGGTCGACCACACGCCGTCGATGCAGGCGGTCTTGGCGTGCATCACCGCGCCGCGACGCTCGTGGATCGTGACGCCGCCCTTCAGCAGCGTGCTGTAGTACGAGCGGCCGAGCTGGAAGATGGCCCAGGAATCCGAATGGCTCGGCAGCACGAGACGGACCTCGACGCCGCGCTTCGCCGCGTCCTTCAAGGCCTTGAGCAGCTGCGGGTCGGGCGCGAAGTACGCGATGGTCAGGTGCACGCTGCGCTCCGCGTGCGTGATGGCCGAGAGCAGCGTGAGATAGATCAGGCTCTGCGGATCGTCCGGCGTACTGCCGATGGCGCGCACGATCTAGTCGCCCTGCGGCTTGAGATCGGGGAAATACGCGCGCACGGGCAGCGGGTCGCCCTTCTGACGTTTCCAGGTATCCAGGAAGAGCTTCTGGAACTCCGCGACGGCGGGACCTTCGATGCGGATGTGGGTGTCGCGCCAGCCCAGCGGCAGCGCAGGGTCGCCCTCGCGCACCCGGCGTCGCCCTGATCTCGAGGGGCCGCTCGAGTAGGTGTCGCTGATGTTGATGCCGCCGGTGAAGGCGATTCGACCGTCGATCACCAGGAGCTTGCGGTGGTCACGATTGTTGAGCGCCCATTCCGACTTGTTTCCAGCGAGCGGATTCACCGGATTGAACTGGAGCACCCGGACTCCGGCCTGGCGAAGTCGATCGAAGAACGCGGCCGGTGTCGCCAGACTGCCGACGCTGTCGTAGATCACGTTCACCTGCACACCGGCGCCCTGGCGTTCCAGCAGCAGGTCCGAAAAACTCTGGCCGGACTCACCGTCATCGAAGATGAAGGTCTCGAGGTTGATGTGATCCTTGGCCTCGCGGATCGCGGCGAACATCGCCGCATAGGTATCCGGCCCGTTCTGCAGCAGGCTCAGCCGGTTGCCCAGCACGAGAGGGCTGGCGGCGTTCACGGCCTGTTCGTAGGCCAGATGCGTTGCCAGCACGTCGGATTCGCCGTGCGACCCTTCGAGCTTCTTGATGATGGCGTCGCTGCGCACGTCCGAGACCGGCCCGCGTGCGCCTTCGAAATCCACTTGGGCCGCGTGCGGCTGATTGCGGTCGAGCCGGGCATCCGGCAGCGTCGCGCAGGCCTGAAGCCCGATGACAGCGAGGCACAACACGGTGAACGGCCCGATGCGCGATCGCGTCCCGCCACGGGCTGCGCGGTGCGCATCCTGGGGTGACGCAAGAGTGCCTGCTGCGGACGACACGAGAACGATGGTGCTTCGCTCGGTCGGTGTCGGGCGCCGGCTCATGCTCAGCTCGCTCCACCGATGTTGGCGCGGGGCACGGCGGCATCGTTTTCGCGCGGCTCCGGATCAGGACCGTTGACGGGCGGATCGATTGCGTCGGAAACGATGGGCGGCGCGTGCAAATGGATGGTGTCGCCCTGATCTGCCTGATCTTCTTCGCCAGGCGATGGATCGGGAGAGTGGGGCAGGGTCGCCCACGCGAGCAGCACCAGCAGACCCATGCCGACGATGCAGGCCAGTCCGGTCACATCCCGTTTCGACGCGAGCAGCCTTCGCTTCATGCCTGAGTTGCCTTGGAACGCACTCGCCGGGGACCGGGATACCCGTGGCGCACGGTTCTCCACGGAAGAAAGATCGATCGGATCAGCGGCAGACCTTAGGCGTGCGGGACTACGACGTCGGTTCGTTACCGCACCGAGTGCGGGCGCAGGAATCGCGCGGCATGACGCACACGCGAAACGCCGCGCATTCCGATGGGACGGAATGCGCGGCGGATACAGCTACCCGCTTGTCAGACGGGTATTAGACCTTGAGGCCCTTCGACTGCACGCTCTTCACGCCGCGCACGTTCTTGGCGAGTTCGATGGCCAGGGCGCGTTCCGCACCGCTGTCGACACGGCCGCTCAGGGTGACGACACCGTTCTTGGTGTCGACCTTGATGTCGGAGCCGTCGACGTTGCTGGAGTACAGCAAGGTCGACTTCACCTTGGTGGAGATCCAGCCGTCGGCGACGTCGTGGCCGGCTTCCGTGGTGGCGGTCTTGGTCTTGTCGACGATCGTGGCCTTCGGCGCGACGATCACGAGCTGGTTGTCCACCGAGGCGACACCGCGCGTGTTCATCGTCAGCTGGCTGGCGAGGCTCTTGGCCGCTTCGCTGTCGGCGGTGCCGGTCAGCTTCACGTTGCCGCGATTCGTGTCGACGTCGGTCGTCAGGCCATTGGTGTACTTGCTCCACACCAGCTTGGACTTCACCGAGGAGGTGATCGTCGCATCGTCGATGACTTCACCGTAACGGCGCTCGGTCGAAGGCGGGGCGACGTACTCGGGCTTCACCACGATCTGGTTGTCCACCGAGGTGACGCCGCTGACGCCGAGCGCGATCTGGCGGGCCAGGTCCTTGTTGACGCCTTCCTCGACGGCTCCGGTGAGCGTGGCCTTGCCGTTGTCGACCGAGACCTTGAGATCGTTGGCGCGCAGGTAGGGGCTCAGCGCGAAGGTCGTCCAGATCTGGCTTTCCTGGCGGGCTTCGATCAGGTCCTGGGCGACGGTGTCGGCGGCGAATGCGGCGTTGCCGATGCCCAGCGCCATGACCGCGATACTCGAGGCGATCAGGGTTTTACGGAATGAGGTGTTCATGGGTTCTCTCCATTGAGAATGCAGCGGGAAGCCTCTCGGGAGCGGTCGGACGACGGCTCCCCGAAGCATCCGGCGAGGTGATTCAGTCAGCCTTGTGCTGGGCGAAGAAGGCCTTGATCTGCGTGGTCGCTTCGTCGCGCGTGATGGCGTAGCGTTCCTGCACGAGCCCCGCCAGCTTCTGCATGTGGCCTTCGGTCTGCAGCAACTCGTCGTCGGTGAGCTTGCCCCAGGTGATCTTCGCGGCGCCGACACGCTGCTTCCACACGCCCTTGGCCTCGGTGATGCTGGTCGGCATCGACTGCTGCTGTTGCTGGCTCATCGGGTCCTGGTGACCCATGGCGGCGAGCTTTCGCTGCTGGATCTCGTGATGGACTTCCTGCGCGGTGTCCTTCGGATCTGCCTTGAAGGAGGCGAGGGGTTCCACGGAGCCGGAATCGAGTGTCGGGGTGATCTTCATATGACCTCTTGGATGCCCGTGATCGCGAAGGTGCGAGGCGACGGGATCACTTTCTGGAGCGGACTCTGCGGGTTCGGAAGGTGGCGGTCGGTACGTTCCCGCGCATAGCCTTTTCGGCCACACGACCGGTGCTTCCTGCGCGGCCAGCACCCGCCGATACACCGGGAGTGTTCGCCCCTATCGGGGTCCGGCGGCGCGGCGGGATAGGCTCGGGTCCTGCTTCCCGGAGGAGATCCCAAGATGACCACGCACAAGGCCAGCTGTTTCTGCGGCGCCGTCGAGTTCACCGTCACCGGTGCCCCGGTGGCGATGGGTTATTGCCACTGCGAGTCCTGCCGGCACTGGTCCGCGGGGCCGGTGAACGCCTTCAGCCTGTGGCAGCCGGACGCGGTGAAGGTGACCAAGGGCGCCGACAACATCGGCACCTACAACAAGACGCCGGTCAGCTTCCGCAAATGGTGCAAGTCCTGCGGCGGTCACCTGTATGCCGACCACCCGCCGCTCAATCTCACCGATGTTTTCGCCGCGATGCTGCCCAGCCTGAAGTTCGAGCCGGCGGTGCACGTGAACTACCAGGAGACGGTGCTGCACATCAAGGACGGTCTGCCGAAGATGAAGGACTTCCCGGCCGAGATGGGCGGATCCGGAGAAGCCCTGCCGGAGTGATCCGGCTCTGATCGTAGCCCGGGAGGGTCTCTCGATATTCGAGATTCGAGCGGCAATCCCGGGCTTCGCCCGGGCTACGGTGCTACGCAGCCGTGGACGCCGGCCTGGGCGGGGCGGATCCCGGCCGGCTGCCGCTACAATCCGCGGCTCTTCGATTCGATGTGCACGGCGACGACCGTAGCCGTGGATACCTCATGAACCTCGCGCCGCTGGATCCGCCGATCGCATCGACCGACACGCCGACCTTTCTGCGTCTCGAGCGCGGACACCTGCGTCAGAAGCTCGCCGAGGCCACGAACTACGCACAATGGGTCGACGCCGCGCAGGCCTTCGACGCCGTCACCGGCCGCGAACGCTGGAAGCAGCGCCGCCGCAGCGGGCTCTACGACCACGCGATGATCGGCGAGAAGCTGGATCGCCTGCGGGGACTGCTGCAGCAGGGCGACAGCCGCGGCCTGATGTTCGAGATCGAGGAGGGCGTGCACGGCAATCTCGGCGGCATGGGCAAGCCGATCCTGCACAACAAGGCGCAGTTCGGAACCAAGCAGCTGATCAGCGATTACGTCGCGGCCGTCGCCGACACGCTGACGCATCTCGAAGCCGTGGACGACCCGATGATCCCGGTCGCGACCAAGGTGGACCTGTTCCGTCGCGCGAGTCACTGCTACGGCCGCACGGCATTGATGATGAGCAGCGGCGGCATGCTGATGTTCTTCCACTTCGGCGTGGCCAAGAGCCTGTTCGAACAAGGCGTGCTGCCCAACGTCATTTCCGGTTCGAGCGCGGGCGCCATCGTGGCCGCGGTGCTCGGCACGCGCACGGACGCCGAGCTCGACGGCTTCTTCAAGCCCGAGAACCTGTACTTCGGCGAAGCCTGGAGTCCGAACCGGCTGGAGCAGTTCACCGGACTGCGCCGGATCTTCGGCACCGAATCCTTCGAGCGCACGTTCGACCGGCTGATTCCGGATCTCACGTTCCGCGAGGCCTTCGAGCGCAGCGGACGCAACATCAGCATCTCGGTGAGTCCCTGCGAGCGCCACCAGACGCCGCGCCTGCTCAATGCCGTGACGTCGCCGCACGTGCTGATCCGTTCGGCTGTGCGTGCGTCCTGTGCGGTGCCCGGCCTGTTCGAGCCGGTGCAGCTGCTGGCGCGCGACCAGAACGGACAGACCGTGCCGTTCCTGAAATCGCGATGGATCGACGGCGTGTTCGCGGCCGATCTTCCGGCCAAGCAGCTGGCGCGCCTGTATGGCACCAACCATTACGTCGTCAGCTACGTGAACCCGGTTCTGCTGCTGACCTTCCGCGATCACAAGACGCAGGGTTACGGACTCAAGCCGATCGTGGATCTGATGAAGGGCACCGCGCGCAGCCTGCTCAAGGCCGCGGATCCGCTGATCGGCAAGTACGTGCCGGCGTCTTCGGTCGGCGTCGTGCACAAGGTCGCGCACGACATCCTGTCGCAGGACTACGTCGGCGACATCAACATCACGCCGCGTCGCCGCCTGTTCTCGCCGCTGCGCCTGGTATCGCCGTACACGCACAAGGAAATCGGGGAGCTGATGCTCGAAGGCGAGCGCCAGACCTGGCCCCGCCTCGAGATGATCCGCATCTCGTCGCAGATCAGTCGCACGCTGGATGGAATCCTGGCGCGCATCGGTCGATCCTGCCCGTAGCCCGGACGAAGTCCGGGATTTGCGCTCGATATGCGAGAAAAGCCCCGGACTTCGTCCGGGCTACGGGGGAATCAGGCCGCCTTCTTCATCCCGGCTTTCGCCGGCGACGAATACTCCATCGCGCCGTCATCCATCGATCCGCGTCCGAGACTCAGCCGCTCCAGCACGTAGTTCTGCTTGAGATTCCAAGGCTGCTTCGAGCCCTGCTTGGGGAACATCGCCGCGGCACGCTGCACGTAGCCCGAGGTCAGATCCAGCAGCGGCAGTTCGGCCATCGAATCGTCCTTCACCCGCGGCGTCGCCTGCTGCGCGCCGCGACGATCCATGTGATTGATCAGGCGCGCCACCCAGCGTGCGATCAGATCCGCACGCAAGGTCCACGACGCATTCGTGTAGCCGATGCACGCCGCCATGTTGGGCACGCCGCTGAGCATCACGCCCTTGTAGCTGAAGCAGTCGGAAGGATTGACGGCCTTGCCGTCGACGCTCAGCGACACGCCGCCGTTGGCGAGCAGTTCGAGACCGGTCGCGCTGACGACGATGTCGGCTTCCAGTTTCTGCCCCGACTTCAGGCGGATGCCGTCGGCCTCGAAGCTTTCGATCTGGTCGGTGACGACCGATGCACGATTCTTCCGGATCGCCTTGAACAGGTCGTTGTTGGGGACCAGGCACATGCGCTGTTCCCAGGGGTTGTAGCGCGGGTTGAAGTGCGTATCCACGTCGAAGCCCTTGGGCAGCTGCGCCAGCGCACCCTTGCGCAGCATCTTCCGGGAGAACGCCGGATACCGTTTGCAGACCTGGTACAGCACCATGCTGAGCATCACGTTCTTCCAGCGCGACACGCTGTGCGCCATCTTCTCGGGCAGCAGCTTGCGCAGGCCGTTGGCGATCGGATCTTCGGCGGGCAGCGACAGCACGTAGCTGGGCGAGCGCTGCAGCATCGTGACGTGCGCAGCCTTGTCGCTCATCGCCGGCACCAGCGTCACCGCGGTGGCGCCGCTGCCAATGATCACCACGCGCTTGCCGCTGTAGTCGAGATGTTCCGGCCATTGCTGCGGATGGATCATCTGGCCCTTGAACTGCTCCTGTCCCGGGAAGGCCGGCATGTAGCCCTGGTCATAGCGGTAATAGCCGCTGCACAGGAAGAAGAAGTTGCAGCTGTAGCGCACGGCTTCCTTCTGCGGGCCGCGCTCCACGTCCACCGTCCACTGCGCGTCCTCAGTGGACCACGACGCGCGCAGCACCTTGTGCTGGTAGCGGATGTGCCGATCGATGCCGTAGGTCTGCGCGGTCTGCTTCAGGTAACGAAGGATCGCGGGGCCGTCGGCGATCGCCTTGGCTTCTCTCCACGGATGGAACGAGAAGCCGAGCGTGAACATGTCGGAGTCCGAGCTGATGCCCGGATAGCGGAACAGGTCCCAGGTGCCGCCCATCGAATCGCGGCCTTCGAGAATCGCGTAGCGCTTGGTCGGACACTGCGTCTGCAGGTGGTACGCGGCGCCGATGCCGGAGATGCCGGCGCCGACGATCAGGACATCGACGTGTTCGGTCGACATGGGGCAAATCTCCAGGGCGGGTTACGCGTGCGGTGAGGGCCACACCGAAGGGGCGGGGCCGCAGCGATCAAAGTAGCGTTAACAGGCCTTAGCCTACTCCGCCGGATGTGCGGGAAATTGGCCGGTGCGCCGCGGTCCTGGGCACGAAGCGCCGTCGGTATTCGCCGGGCGACAGGCCGACGATGCGCTGGAAGATTTTCCGGAATGCGCTCGGGTCCTCGTAACCCACGGCCCATGCCACATGGTCGATCGCCTGTGGCGAGGATTCCAGTAATTCCCGTGCGCGGGACACGCGCAGTTGCTGCACGTAGGCCGTCGGCGTCTGGCCGGTGGCGGACTGGAAGCGGCGCAGGAAGGTACGTTCGCCCAGACCTGCCTGCTCGCACATCGCCGCCATCGTCAGCTTCTCGCCGTGACGCGCCTTGATCCAGTGCTGCACGCGCAGGATCGACGCATCGCCATGCGCCACGCGCGGCGCCGGATCGGAGTAATGACGCTGTTCGCGGCCGGCCGGGTCCACCAGGAACATGCGCGCCGTCGCGATCATCACGGCCGGCGTCGTCAGCTGCTCGATCAGCCGCAGTCCGAGATCGATCCAGGCCATCACGCCGCCGGCGGTGAGCAGGTCGCCGTCGTCGATCAGCAGCTTGGCGATGTCGAGCTGCACGTTCGGAAAGCGCTGCACGAAGGCTTCAGCGAGCGCCCAGTGCGTCGTCGCCGGTCGCTCGTCGAGCAGCCCGGTGTGCGCGAGCACGAAGGCGCCGGCACACACCGACGACAGGCGCGTGCCGCGGCGATGCTGCTCGACCAGCCAGGGCGCGAACGGCGCGGCCTCACGCGGCGAGGGGATTCCGACGAGGCAGGGCGGCAGGATCACGGCGGCCAGCGGAGACGACGGCGAGCGGCGGCAGTCCTTGTGCGACAGGTGCTGCACCTCGATGCGCCGCGACTTCGCACCACGCGCGAGGTCCAGTCGTGCCGCGGTCTCGAACAGGTCGGCGAGCCCGTGGATCGCGGCGCGCTGCGCGTGGGGGTAATCGAGGATGCCGATCAGGGCAGGGGGTGGCGCGTGTCTGGGCATGTGTCGGAATCAACCCGCTCGCTGTCGGTTTTGCCTATGGGACCGAGGATGGGCCGCCACTAGGCTGCTGGTCAACGGATCGCCGTGACCAAAAGCTTCCAACGCAGAGGCGCGAAGGTCGCAAGGAAGACGGCAGGTATCTCCAGTCTTGCGCCCCTTCGCGCCTTCGCGCTGGAGATTCTTGCTTACCCCGGCAGTCCTCGAATTTGAAGCTGAGTCACTACCTCATCACCGGGACGACGGAGAGAACATGAGCGGAAAATTGCTGCAGATCGGCCTCTGGGCCTGCGTCGCCTACTTCTGCGCGATGAGCGCGGCGCATTTCGCCGGCTTCAAAGTGCCGCTGCTGTTCATCTACTGGAACGTGCCGTCGAATCACTACCAGGACATGATCATTTCGTTCTGCGCCTTCACGTACGCGGTGCTGTTCTTCACCGCCGCGCGTCATCGCGCCGCGGTGCCGGGTGCGCTGGTGGCGCTGGCCGGAACGGTGGCGGGTCTGTCGGCGGTGAATGCCTCGTCGCATCTCGCGGCGATGATTCCCGGGGCTCCGACGACGGCCTACTGGGCGCAGACGGGAATGATCGCGGGACTGCTGGTCACGCTGGTGGTGTTGTACCGCGCATCGCGCAGCGTCTGACGTAGCCCGGGTGAAACCCGGGATCCCAACTCGGTACTCGAAGAAAAGCCCCGGGTTTCACCCGGGCTACGGATGGCCCCGAACCGGGTAAGCGCACTTACGGGCTGCGCGCGGCACACTTCACGTCCTCTTCGTTTCATTTTCTTCCGGAAGGACGTTCCGCATGAACCTGCCCCCCGATCGCATCCCGGTCATCGTCGGTGTCGGCGAAATCGTCGATCGCACGCGCAATCCTGCCGAAGGCCGCGAGCCGCTGACCTTGATGGTCGAGGCGTTGCGCGCCGCGCAGGACGACGCGGGCGCCGCGCTGCTCTCGCAACTCGATTCGCTCGACGTGATCTGCGAGTACTCGTGGCCGTACGTCGATGCGCCTGGACTGGTGGCGCGTGAACTCGGCGTGAGTCCGCGCCACGCACGCTACGGCGACGTCGGCGGTGAATCTCCGGTGCGTTATCTGCACGAGGCAGCGCTGCGCATCCAGCGCGGCGAATCCACGGTCGCCGCCGTCGTCGGCGCCGAGGCGCAGTACACCGTCGCCGGCGCGATCAAGGCGAATCTGAACCTGGCCTGGGAAGAGCGCGACAAGAAAGCCGTGATCCTCACGGGCCGCGAGTTCTCCGCGCCGGTCGCGGTCGATCACGGTGTCTGCATTCCCACCAACGTCTATCCGTTGTACGAGAACGCGAGCAGCGCGCATTGGGGCCAGACGCAGCGCGAGGCGCTGCAGGAATCGGGCGAAACCTGGGCTGCGCTGTCGCGCGCCGCGGCGAAGAATCCGGCGTCGTGGTTGCAGGAGCCGTACACGCCCGAAGCGATCACCACGCCGGGCGAGAAGAACCGGCTCATCGCGTGGCCGTACACCAAGCACATGGTCGCGAACCCGCTGGTCAACCAGGGCGGCGCGGTGCTGTTGACCAGCGTGGCGAACGCCCGCGCACTCGGCATTCCCGAATCGCGCTGGGTGCGCATTCTCGGCGGCGCGGCTGCCAACGAGCCGCGCGATTACCTGGAGCGCGACCAGTTCTGGCAGTCGCACGCGCAGAACGCGGTGCTCGAGCGATGCGTCGAGATCGCGGGCGGCGATGCCTCGCGCTTCGCCGCGATGGAGTTGTACAGCTGCTTCCCCTGTGTACCGAAGATGGCGCGCCGCACCTTGGGCGTTCCGGCCTCGGCGCCGCTGAGCGTCACCGGCGGCCTGAGTTTCTTCGGTGCGCCGCTGAACGACTACATGACGCACGCGGCCTGCGCGATCGTGCGCACGCTGCGTCAGACACCGGCTGGTGTCGGGCTGCTCTACGGTCAGGGCGAGTTCGTCACCAAGCATCACGCGCTGGTGATGGCGCCGGGCGCCGGCGATACGCAGACGACGCTGCCGGAGGACTACAAGGTGCAGGCACAGGCCGACGCACGCCGCGGGCCGGTGCCGGCGTTCCTCGCGGACTATGCGGGCGCGGCGACGATCGAGACCTTCACGGTGATCTACCAGCGCGATGGACGACCCGAGTACGGCTGCGTGATTGCGCGCACGCCGGACGGCGCCCGGCTGATGGCGCGCGTGCCGGCATCCGATACCGCGACGCTGGCGGTGCTGACCGACCTGGATTCCCAGCCGGTGGGACGCAGCGGAACGGTGAGCCGGCTGGATCCGAAGCGGCTGGGATGGGCAATCCCGTAGCCCGGACGAAGTCCGGGGCTGTTCCTATTCGTCGGGAAAAACCCCGGACTGCGTCCGGGCTACGGGCGTCGCCGTTGTCGAGGGCCCCACGCGATGTCATTCCAACGCGTCCGGCCCCACCCGCTGCCGATAATCCCCCGGCCGCACCCCCGTCCAGGTCTTGAACGCGCGGTGAAACGCGCTGGGCTCGGCAAACCCGAGCTCCACCGCGATCTGCGCGACGCTCACCGTCGAATGCGTCAGCCGGTCGATCGCAAGATCGCGTCGCAGGCTGTCCTTGATGTCGCGAAAGATCACGCCTTCCTGGTCGAGTTTGCGATGCAAGGTCGACAGGCCCACGCCCAGTTCCTCGGCGATCTGTGCAAGGTCCGGCCAGTCCGCTGGCGCGCAGGTGCGTAGCCGGCGTCGCACATGCGCGCTCCAGCTGTTGCGGTCCTTGAACTTGACGATGAAGTTGTGCGGCGCCTCGCGCAGGAACTCGCGTACCGCGGACTCGTCGGGCACCACCACGTTCGCAGCCAGGACGCGTGCGTCGAATGCCAGGGCGGTGCGCTCGGCATCGAAGCGCAGATCGTTGGCGTACATCGAGTGGTATTCGAGCCACCACGCCGGCCGCGGGTAGGCGAAGCTCGCGCGATCCAGCGTGATGCGCCGCCCGACCAGCCAGCACATCAGCCCGTGCAGCATGATCAGCAAGGTCTCGTGTGCGAACACCATGAACGGCGCGGGTCGGGTGCCGGGTTGCAGTTCCTCCACTTCGAGCGCGGCGCTGTCGCCGTCCTCGACGAGGGTCACGCGGGCATCGTCCATCGTGACGTTGAAGAACTGCACGGCGAGCCGCAGTGCGCCGCGCAGGTCGCCGGCCTGGGCGCAGGCGCGCGAGAGCATCGCGAAGCTGCCCACCTTCATGCGGCGCCGGTCCAGCCCGAACAGCTCGTCGTCCAGTGCGGCCGCAATCCCCAGCCATAGCGCGCCGAAGCGCTCGGCGGCGACGCGGGAGTGGTCGGAGGCGAGCAGGGATTCGGGGATGCCGGCGCCCTCGAGCAGCGGCGCGCGGTCGACGCCGCGCGGCGCCAGACCCGACAGGGCGGCCCGGACGAACCAGATCGAGACGCTGTCCTTGGATTCGGTGGCGTCGGTCATGGGCGACAGCTGCCTTTCCCCCTCTCCCCATGCGGCTTCATGCATGGGGAGAGGGCCGGGGTGAGGGGCAGGCTTTTTGGCGTGGACTCGGACCTCTGATCGCTGCTTCTGACGTCACGCCCCTCACCCCGGCCCTCTCCCCGCTGGCGCGGGGAGAGGGGGAAAGGCGGAATGGCGCGGGACGTGCCTCGGAGCATGTCGAATTCTGTCACGCCCACCGCAAGAATCCGGCATCGCGCCCGGGCGGCTCGCGCAGTAGATTGCGGTCCCCTGCAACAGTCCCGGACCCGGCCATGAACGACCTTTCGATCCCCGCGAAGCTGACGCCCTACAAGACCGCCCACAAGGTGCGTTTCGTCACGGCCACCAGCCTGTTCGACGGACATGACGCGTCGATCAACATCATGCGCCGCATCATCCAGGGCTCCGGCGCCGAGGTGATCCATCTCGGGCACAACCGCTCGGCCGGCGAGATTGTGAATGCCGCGCTGCAGGAAGACGCCCACGGCATCTGCATCACGTCCTACCAGGGCGGGCACATCGAATTCTTCAAGTACATCGTCGATCTGCTGCGGGCGCAGGGCGGCGAGAACATCAAGGTCTTCGGGGGTGGCGGCGGCGTGATCGTGCCCGCCGAGATCCGCGAACTCATGGCCTATGGCGTGACGCGCATCTACTCGCCGGAGGACGGCGCCTCGATGGGCCTGCAGGGCATGATCAACGACCTGCTCTCGTCGAGCGACGCGGACCTGACGGCCGTGGCGCCGAAGTCCGAGAAGGTCGCGGCGATCCTGAAGTCCGGCGACCGTCGCGAGCTGGCGCGCATCATCACGGCGCTCGAAGGCGGCACCTACGGCGACAAGCTCAAGGCCGAGCTGATCGAGCAGTCCAAGGACCTGAAGATCCCGGTGCTCGGCATCACCGGTACCGGCGGCGCCGGCAAGTCCTCGCTGACCGACGAGCTGATCCTGCGTCTGCGTCTGGACCAGGAAGACAAGGTCAAGGTCGCCGTGATCTCGATCGACCCTTCGCGCAAGCGCACCGGCGGCGCGCTGCTGGGCGACCGCATCCGCATGAACGCGATCGAGTCCGAGAACATCTACATGCGCTCGCTCGCCACGCGCGATACCGGCATGGAGATCTCGGCCGCACTTCCGGAAGTGATCGCGGCCTGCAAGCTGTCGGGCTTCGACCTGGTGATCGTCGAGACCTCGGGCATCGGCCAGGGCGACGCGGCCATCGTGCCGTTCGTGGATCTTTCGCTGTACGTGATGACGCCGGAATTCGGCGCCGCCTCGCAGCTGGAGAAGATCGACATGCTCGACTTCGCGGACTTCGTGGCCATCAACAAGTTCGACCGCAAGGGCGCGGAAGATGCGCTCCGTGATGTCCGCAAGCAGTACCAGCGCAATCGCGAGCTGTTCATGAAGTCGCCGGACACGATGCCGGTGTACGGCACGATGGCGGCGCGCTTCAACGACGACGGCGTGACCTCGCTGTACCAGGCGATCCTGCCGCGTCTCAGCGAGAAGGGGCTGAAGGCCGCGCCGGGCAAGCTGCCGGCGGTCACGGTCAAGAGCAGCAGCGGCGGCCGCGCGATCGTGCCGCCGGAGCGCGCGCGTTATCTCGCCGACATCGCGGACAGCGTGCGCGGCTATCACAAGGAAGTGGCGGCGCAGGCGCGCGTGGCGCGCGAGCGCCAGTCGCTTAAGACCGTCAAGGAACTGATGGAGCGCGCCGGCAAGCCGGTGACCGGCTTCGACGAGATGATCTCGTCCAAGGACGGCGAGCTGATGCCGGCGGCGCGCAAGCTGCTGAAGGAATGGCCGACGATGCAGGCGCAGTACGCGGCGGACGAGTTCGTCAGCAAGGTGCGCGACAAGGAAATCCGCACCCAGCAGACCAGCGCCTCGCTGTCGGGCACCAAGATCCGCAAGGTCTCGCTGCCGCGCTACGAGGACGAGGGCGAGACCCTGCGCTTCCTGATGAAGGAGAACGTGCCGGGCTCGTTCCCGTTCACGGCCGGCGTGTTCCCGTTCAAGCGTGAAGGCGAAGATCCGACGCGCATGTTCGCCGGTGAAGGCGACGCCTTCCGCACCAACCGCCGCTTCAAGCGCGTGTCCGAAGGCATGCCGGCGCATCGCCTGTCGACCGCGTTCGACTCTGTCACGCTGTACGGCTGGGATCCGGATCTGCGCCCGGACATCTACGGCAAGATCGGCAACTCGGGCGTGTCGATCTGCTCGCTCGACGACATGAAGGTGCTCTACGGCGGCTTCGACCTGTGCGCGCCGACCACGTCGGTGTCGATGACGATCAACGGACCCGCGCCGATGATCCTCGCGATGTTCATGAACACCGCGCTCGAGCAGCAGGTGGACAAGTTCAAGGCCAAGGAGAGCCGTGAACCCAGCGCCGACGAACTCGCCAAGATCAAGGCCTGGACGCTGTCGAACGTGCGCGGCACGGTGCAGGCGGACATCCTCAAGGAAGACCAGGGCCAGAACACCTGCATCTTCTCGACCGAGTTCGCGCTGAAGATGATGGGCGACATCCAGGAATACTTCGTCAAGAACAAGGTGCAGAACTTCTACTCGGTGTCGATCTCCGGGTACCACATCGCCGAGGCCGGAGCCAACCCGATCTCGCAGCTCGCGTTCACGCTCTCCAACGGCTTCACGTACGTGGAGTCGTACCTGGCGCGCGGCATGAACATCGACGACTTCGCGCCCAACCTGTCGTTCTTCTTCTCCAACGGCATGGATCCGGAATACACGGTGATCGGCCGCGTGGCGCGCCGCATCTGGGCGGTGGCGATGAAGAACCGCTACGGCGCCAACGAGCGCAGCCAGAAGCTCAAGTACCACGTGCAGACCTCGGGTCGTTCGCTGCACGCGCAGGAGATGAACTTCAACGACATCCGCACCACGCTGCAGGCGCTGATCGCGATCAACGACAACTGCAACTCGCTGCACACCAACGCCTACGACGAGGCGATCACGACGCCTACGGAAGAGTCGGTGCGCCGTGCGATGGCGATCCAGCTGATCATCAACCGCGAATTCGGCCTGGCCAAGAACGAGAATTCGCTGCAGGGCAGCTTCATCGTCGACGAGCTGACCGACCTGGTCGAAGAGGCCGTGCTGCGCGAGTTCGAGGCCATCGCGGGTCGCGGCGGCGTGCTCGGTGCGATGGAGACCGGCTACCAGCGCGGCAAGATCCAGGAAGAGTCGATGCTGTACGAGCACAAGAAGCACGATGGCTCGCTGCCGCTGATCGGCGTCAACACCTTCCGCAACCCGAACGGCGATCCCGCGCTGGAGATGGTGGAACTGCAGCGTTCGACCGACGACGAGAAGCAGAACCAGCTCACGCGTCTCAAGAACTTCCAGGACAGCAATGCCGAGGAAGGCAAGAAGGTGTTGCAGCGCCTGCGCCAGGTGGTGATCGAGAACGGCAACACGTTCGAGGTGCTGATGGACGCGGTGCGTTACTGCTCACTGGGTCAGATCACGCAGACGCTGTTCGAAGTAGGCGGGCGGTACCGCCGGAACATGTAAACGGTTTGAGATACGAAAAAGGCCCGGCAGATGCCGGGCCTTTTTCGTGGACGCGTAAAGAGGTGAGATTCGCGACCAGCGTAGCCCGGACGAAGTCCGGGATTGTCGCTATGGAGGCGAGAGAAGCCCCGGACTTCGTCCGGGCTACGGGTGGCGATCCCGCTCGTCGGTTACGCCTTCTCAGCTCGCGAGCAAGCGACGCGCCGCCTTCAGATGCGGAATGTCGTACATCTTCCCGTCGATCTGCACCGCGCCCGCGCCGGACTTGAACGCATCGATGATCTTCTGCGCCGTTGCGCGCTCGGCGTCGGTCGGCGTGAACGCCTCGTTGATGCCGGCGACCTGGTCGGGATGGATCGCGATGCGACCCGTGAAGCCGTCGTAACGCGACTGCAGGCAGGCCTTCTTCAGGCCCTCGGGATCCTTGAAGTTCACGTAGACGGTGTCGAGCACCTCCACGCCCATCGCGTGGCCGACGAGCAGGCACTGGTTGCGGGCGTACTCGTACATCGGGCGCCACGCGCCTTCCGGAGTGCGCGGATCGCCGGCGCCCATCGCCGAGCTCAGGTCCTCGCCGCCCCAGGCGACGTGGCTGATGCGCGGGTGCGCCTGCCTGGCGATCTCGCCCATGCGCAGCATCGCCTCCGGCGTCTCGGTGATGATCGCGCAGACGCGGATCTGGCCCTGCGTGAGGCCGTGCTCGGCCTCGAGCGCATCGAGGTAGTGGCCCAGGACGGCGATGTCCTCGGGGCCTTTGACCTTCGGAAACAGGATGCCGGCGGGACGTGCCGGCACCACCTTGGCGAGATCGCGAAGGATCTCGCCGGATGTCATGTCGTTGACGCGCACCCACATTCGGCTGCGGTCGGTCAGCGAGCCCAGGTACTGCTGCATCATCTCGCGAGCCTGTGGCTTGCGATCGGGCAGCACGGCGTCTTCGAGATCGAGCACGAGCGCATCGGCGCCACAGCTTGCCGCCTTGGCCAGCTTTTTCTCGCTGTCCGCAGGGACGAACAGGATCGAACGCATCACGGGAAACTCCTTCCAGACGTCTGGGACGTCAAGCCTCAGATCGAAGTAGCCCGGACGAAGTCCGGGGCCTTTGCCTGCGAATCCAGGAGGCCCCGGACTTCGTCCGGGCTACGGTGATTCCTTTCTTCGAGCGGATTCCACAGACGCGGCGGCCTGCGGAATCCGTCGGGTTCTTCAGCGAAGGAACGGGCGTGAAAGCCCTCGTTCCTTCAGCTCGGGCAGCAGATCAGAGTGCCGCGTCCTTCAGCTTCTTCAGCGGACGCACCTTGACCTTGACGGTTGCCGGCTTGGCGGCGAACCACTGTTCTTCCTTCGTGAACGGGTTGATGCCCTTGCGCTTCGGCTTGGCGGGCACGCTCACCGAGGTGATCTTCAGCAGGCCCGGCAGCACGAAGGCGCCAGCGCCCTTCTTGCTGATCGAACCGGCGACGGCGCCTTCGAGGGCGGCGAGTACGGCGCGCACGTCCTTGGCAGCAACTTCAGCGGTTTCGGCGAGGTGGGCGACGAGGCCCGACTTGCTCAGTGCGTCCTTGATGGGCTTGGGTGCAGCGGTCGTCTTCTTGCTCTTGGCCATTCTTTGATTTCCAGTAGTTGAACGGGAGTTCCGCGGGGTTCGGTGCGGTGCCCGGCGCGATATTTCGCGGGCAGGCGGAATGTAGTGCATGTCTGCGCTCACGCCAACGCCTATTTTCAGGCTTTTTTTGCGTTACGAAGGTTGCAATCTGCTTCGGCTTGGGTTCACGGGCGGTCGACTCGAAAGAGGGCCTCGGGAAAAAGTCCCGAAGCACCGCGCAAGCATTGCGTCGCCGCGCGCCGCATTCCCTAATCGCTCGCGTCGCGGCAGCAGTCGCGACGCCCATCGATCGGAGTTGCGCACTGGCGCGCAAGCCGGCACCAGACCGGAAGGGAAGAACATGAAACTGCACCTGGGAACGGCGTCTCTGCCGATGCTCGCTTTGCTCGCGCTGATCGTGGCGGAGCCTGTAAAAGCCCAGAAAATAGACACGATCGAGGTTTTCGCCGATGCGCCGATAGGCCCTGCGCACGGCGATGCGCAACGCGCCGTCGGCAACGCGCAGTCGCTCGATTCGGACGACATGACGCGTGCGGGACATCGCGCCATCGGCGATGCGCTGCAGGATCTGGGTAGCGTCTTCAGCACCGATGCGACCGGCAATCCGTTCCAGCCGGACCTTTTCTACCGCGGATACTCGATCTCGCCGCTGCTCGGTCTGCCGCAGGGTCTGGCCGTCTATCAGGATGGCGTGCGGGTCAACGAAGCCTTCGGCGACACCGTGAATTTCGACCTGATCCCGCTGATCGCGCTGTCGCGCGCGGATCTGATACCGGGTTCGAATCCGGTGTGCGGCCGCAACACGCTGGCCGGCGCGCTCGCATTGACGACCAAGACGGGCTTCGACGCGCCCGGCCTGGGTGCCGTGATCAGCGGCGGCGAGTTCGGTCGTCGCAGCCTGAGCGCCGAATACGGCGTGGCCTCGAAGGACCTCGCGCTGTACGTGTCGGGCGAGACGTTCAGGGAAGACGGCTGGCGCGACCACTCCAACAGCCGCGCCACGCGACTGTTCGCCCGCGGCACCTGGTTGCCGGACAGCGCCACGCAGCTCGACCTGAGCGTGAACAGCGCCGACAACCGCCTGCGCGGCAACGGGGCTGCACCGATGGAACTGCTCGACGAGGAAGGGCGTGACGCAGTGTTGACGTAT
>Ga0187844_10000304_pt1 | contig 38309 bp, 22 predicted proteins | sample SpaLakP09_SKY_50_FD_134517 | JGI IMG/M metagenome (GOLD analysis project Ga0187844, IMG submission 134517) | Oligotrophic lake water microbial communities from Sparkling Lake, Wisconsin, USA - SP09_SKY_50 | ecosystem: Environmental > Aquatic > Freshwater > Lake | place: USA: Sparkling Lake... | reverse complement strand
CCGGCCGACATCGCGGCACTCGACGCCATCGTGCGGCCGTTCGTGTTCCGGCGCTATCTCGACTTCGGCGTCATCGACGCCATCCGCACCATGCACGCCCAGATCCGCGCCGAGGTCAACCGCCAGGAGCGCCTGCATCCGGAGCGCAACCAGAACGTCAAGCTGGGCCGCGGCGGCATCCGCGAGATCGAGTTTCTGGCGCAAGTGTTCCAGCTGATCCGCGGCGGCCGCGACCCGGCGCTGCGCGAGCGCTCCACGCGCAAGACGTTGCGCCTGCTGGCCGAGCGTGAACTGCTGGCGGCAGACACCGTCGAGCAATTGATTGAAGCTTATACATTCCTGCGCAACCTGGAGCACCGCCTGCAATACCTGGAAGATGCGCAGACGCACACGATGCCCGTCGCGCCCGAGGACCGGAACACGGTCGCGCGCATGATGGGCATGGCGGACGAGGCCGAACTGCTGGTCCGGCTGGACGCGTGGCGCGTGTTCGTCGCCGGCCAGTTCGACGCGATCTTCGCAGACAAGGCGGCCGGTGCCGAACCGGTCGACCCGGATGCGCTGCTGACCGATCCGGACAACCGCGACGCCATCGCCGACCGCCTCGCGAGCCTCGGCTTCGACGATCCGCAGGCCGGCGCGAACCGCCTCGTCGCCACGTGGCAGGCGCCCCGGCTGCAGACGTTGCCGGAAGCGAGCCGCCACCGCCTCGTCGCCCTCGTCAACACGGCGCTCACGCAGATCCCGGACGTCGTCGCGCAAGCGGGTGCCGGCAGCCACGCGGCCACGCTAGGCCGCCTGCTCGATTTCTTCGAAGCCATCGCGCGCCGCTCCGCATACCTGTCGCTGCTGACGGAATATCCGCACACGCTGGAGCGGGTGCTGCGCATGATCAACGCGTCCGGGTGGGCCGCGACCTTCCTCACCCAGCACCCGATCCTGCTGGACGAGCTGCTGGACGACCGCGGCAATGCCGCCGAGGATTTACCGTCGCTGGCGGCGGGTCTCGCGGCCCAGCTCGACGAAGCGACGGGCGACACGGAGCGCCAGCTCGACATCCTGCGCGAAGCCCACCACGCCCAGATGTTCCGCCTGCTGGCGCTGGACCTGGCAGGCGAGCTGTCCGTCGAACGCCTGGCCGACCACCTGTCCGCGCTGGCCGACCTGATCGTATGCGAGGTCGTGCGCCGCGCCTGGCGCACGATCGCGTCGCGTCACGTGGAGGTGCCGCGCTTCGCCGTCATCGCCTACGGCAAGCTGGGCGGCAAGGAGCTGGGCTATGTATCCGACCTGGACGTGATCTTCCTGTTCGACGACGACGACGACATGGCGCCGTCCAACTACGCCAAGCTGGCCCAGCGTTTCATCACGTGGATGACGACGCATACGCCGGCCGGCATCCTGTTCGACATCGACACGGCGCTGCGGCCGGACGGCGCGTCCGGCATGCTCGTGTCGTCCGTGGCCGCATTCGAACGCTACCAGCAATCGTCCGCGTGGCTGTGGGAGCACCAGGCCCTCACGCGCGCCCGCTTCTGCGCGGGCGATGCCGGCATCGGCGCCCGCTTCGAGGCGATCCGCGAACAGGTGCTGCGCCAGGACCGGTCGAACCGCGAGACCGAGCTGCGCGAGGAAGTCGTCAAGATGCGCCAGCGCATGCGCGACGCGCACCCGCCCCGCGACGAGCGCTTCGACCTGAAACACGACGAAGGCGGCATGATCGACATCGAATTCATCGTCCAGTACCTCGTGCTGCGCCATGCGGCCGCGTACCCGCAGCTGACGGCAAACGTCGGCAACATCGCCCTGCTGAAACTGTGCGGCACGCTGGGCCTGATCGACATGGGCTTGGCCGATGGCGCCGCCGCCGCGTACCGGGCCATGCGCAAGCTGCAGCACCAGGTCCGCCTGCAGGGCCAGGAAAATGCCCGCGTGGAACGCAGCCTCGTCGCCAAGCATGCGGATATTGTCATGCGGCTGTGGCACGATTGCTTCAAAGGCTAAATATTTTTTTCGCGGAAAGCATTTACGAATTGATTTTCGTCAATACGTGAGACTCCGGTAGCGCCAACGTAGTGATCTACGTCAAAGCCTTTTACCGGAGACTTCATGCGCCAACGTACAAGAATCGCATTAGCCGTGGCATTTGCCATGTATTCAATGTCGGCCCTTGCACAAGAAGCACTGCAGCGCGTCGAAGTGACGGGCTCGCGCATTCGCCAGGTCGACCTGGAAACGGCGCAACCGATCCAGGTGCTGACCCAGGACCAGATCCAGAAGACGGGGCTCGTCACCGTCGGCGACATCATCAACAACCTGTCCGCCGCCGGCACCCCGGCCTTTTCGAAGGGGCAGACGTTGACGTCGAACCGCGAACAGGGCGGCCAGTACATCAACATGCGCAACCTGGGCGCGAACCGGCTGCTGGTGCTCGTGAACGGCAAGCGCTGGACGCAGACGGTCGCCGGCTACACCGACATGTCGACCATTCCGGCCGCCCTGATCGAGCGCATCGACATCCTGAAGGACGGTGCCTCGTCGATCTACGGCTCGGACGCGATCGCGGGCGTCGTCAACATCATCCTCAAGCAGCGCCTGCAGGGAGGCCAGGCCAGCGTCTACGACGGCCGCAACGACAAAGGCGACGGTCACAAGAAGGACTACACGCTGTCCTACGGCGCGGGCGACGACAAGGCCGACCTGATGTTCGGCCTGACGTACACGGAGGACGGCGTCGTGTGGGCGAAGGACCGCGAGGTCACCGCCAGCAGCTACGGGCCGAACCACCTGAACGCCGGCTTCGGCACGAGCCCGTGGGGCCGCATCCGCCAGGTGAACGCCGGCGGCGCCGCGAGCGGCTTCAACAAGATCCTGAACCATACCGGTTCGTACCTGGGCGACGGCACGGGTTCGAGCGCGCGCGATCCGAACAACTACCACAACTACACCGGCGCGGATGCCGACACGTACAACTCGTCGGACCAGATGATGTACCTGTCGCCGACGCGGCTGACGTCCATCTTCACCAAGGGCAGCATCGCCCTGCCGCACGCCATGCGCCTCACGATCACCGCGATGTTCGCGGATCGCGCATCGTCGCGCCAGAACGCCGGCTACCCGCTGAACTCGCTCACGCAGAGCAAGTACCCCGTCTACATCGACAAGGGAAATTACTTCAACCCCTACCCGGGCCAGGACCTTTTCTTTTACCGCCGCACGATCGAAGTGCCGCGCGTGACGAACAACGAGAACCGCACCCGCCACATCGACGCGAGCCTGGAAGGCACCGTCGATGTGCTCGGCAAGACGTGGAGCTGGAACGTCGGCTACAACCACAGCGCCATCACGGGCTCCGTCCTGTCGAAGGGCAACCTGAACCTGCTGAACCTGAAGAAGGCGCTGGGCCCGTCGTTCCGGAACGCGGCGGGCGTCGTGCAGTGCGGCACGGCCGCCAGCCCCATTCCACTGGCCGAGTGCGTGCCGTTCGACGTCGTGGGCGGCCCGTCGGCGTCGACGCCGGAAGCGCTGGCCTATGTGATGTCGGCCGGCCAGGCCACGTACGGCTCGACCGTCAACAGCGCCACCGCCGACGTCACGGGCGAACTGTTCGACCTGCCGGCCGGCGCCGCCGGCATCGCGGCCGGGCTCGAGCACCGTTCCGTCCGCGGCTACGACCGTCCGGGCCAGTTCGAGCAGTCGGGCTACTCGACCGACCTGGCCGGCAACGCCACCGTCGGCAAGTACACCGTGCGCGAGGCCTATGTGGAATTCAACGTCCCGCTGCTGAAGAACAAGCCGTTCGCGCAACTGCTGAGCGTCGATATCGCGTCGCGCTATTCCGACTACAGCAACTTCGGCAACACCACGAACAGCAAGGCCAGCGTGATGTGGAAGCCGGTGCGCGACCTGCTCGTGCGCGGCACGTACGCCCAGGGCTTCCGCGCGCCGACCCTGAACGACACGTTCGGCGGGGGCCAGCAGGCCTACGATGCCTACCTCGACGCCTGCGACAGCAAGTATGGCGAAGCGGCGAAGAATCCCGCCGTGGCAGCCCGCTGCGCGGCGGCCGGCGTCCCGGCCGGGTTCCGCCAGCTCAACCAGGCCGGCTCGCCCGTCCCCGCCGGCGGCGCCCAGACTCCGTTCCCGTTCAACGCGGGCGCCGGCAACGGCGCGGTGCAGCCGGAGACGGCGACGACGAAGACCGCCGGCCTCGTGTTCAGCCCAGGCTGGCTGAACGGCGTCTCGATCGCGCTGGACTGGTTCGACATCGCCGTCAGGAACCGCATCACGAGCGTGACCGCGACCTACGAGATCAACCAGTGCTACGTCAGCGGCGTGCAGGCGTTCTGCGACAGGATTAAGCGCGATCCGGTCACCGGCATGATCGCGACCCTGGCGCGCGGCAACGCCAACCTGGGCGAACTGCGGACGCGGGGCGTCGACCTGACCCTCGCCTGGCGCCTGCCGCGCACCGCATTCGGCCAGTTCAACGTACGTTCCGAATCGACGTACACCGACACGTTCCGCATCAAGAGCACCTCGACCTCAAGCTGGGAAAACGACGCCGGCGAGTTTACGTACAACCGCGTGAAATCGAACCTGGCGCTGGACTGGAACCTCGGCAACTGGAGCGCCACCCTGGCATCGCGTTATTACAGCGGCGTGAAGGTGCACTGCTGGAGCGCGGCCAATAGCGAGGAATGCAGCAATCCGAACGCCCCCGCCAGCTGGGGCACGGGCTATACGACCTTCGGCGCGATGGTCTACAGCGACCTGTCGGTGGGCTATGCCCTGCCCTGGAAAGCGAAGCTGCTGGTCGGCGCCAACAACGTCTTCGACCGCAAGCCGCGTATCGTCTACGACGCCAGCACGTCGTTCGTGAACGGCACGTCGGCGTCGTCGGCGGTCGATCCGCAGATGCCGATCGACCGCCTGTTCTACGTGCGTTACAACCAGTCCTTCTGACACCTGCCCGGCGCCGCTGCCGGGCATGTCGTTTCTCATCAAGAAACTTTGCCTGTTGTACAAATGTAACACTCTACAAAACAGACTATCCCCCTTCGCACCAATTCAGTGCATTCCTGACGTAAAAGAAAGTTGCATCCATTCAGCGATCTGTAGGGGGTTCTACAGCCAAACCAATGTTTTCGGCATAGATTCATGTCGCTGCGCAACTATTGTTTCCGTAAATACGAGCAACTTCTGCGATCTGCACATAATTACGCAAGCCCGCAACATCCACAAATAACCATCCATGAACATTGACAGGCTGCCACGGTGGATGCTTCCATTGCCAGCTTGAAAAAAAATGTTAACCACATTCCTTTCAAGATAGTCGCTTCGCAGCGACGGCATCACACGGCTGCTGCTACCCAGTTCGCCGTGCCCTAACCTAGGAGTTTTGTAACCATGATGGAAAAAGTCTTGTCCCGCTCGGTCCGCCTGATCTGCCTCGGCGGCGTCGCGTTCGGGATGCATGCGGCTTACGCCCAGGAGACTTCGGCGCCGCTGCAGCGCGTGGAAGTGACGGGCTCGCGTATCCGCCAGGTCGACCTGGAAACGGCACAACCGATCCAGGTGATGACCCAGGAACAGATTCAAAAGACGGGTCTCGTGACCGTCGGCGACATCCTGAACCAGCTGTCGTCCGCCGGTACGCCCGACTTCGACCGCGGCGGCTCGCTGACGTCGAACCGCGAAAACGGCGGCCAGTACATCAGCCTGCGCAACCTGGGCTCGAACCGCCTGCTGGTCCTGGTGGACGGCAAGCGCTGGACCCAGACCGTCGACGGCTACACCGACATGTCGACGATCCCGTCGGCCATGATCGAGCGCATCGAAGTCCTGAAGGACGGCGCCTCGTCGATCTACGGCTCGGACGCGATCTCGGGCGTGGTCAACATCATCCTGAAGAAGCGCATGGACGGCGGGCAGCTGAGCGTCTACGCCGGCGCCAACGACAAGGCCGACGGCCGCAACAAGGATTTCTCGCTGACGTACGGCGCGAGCAGCGACAAGGCGTCGCTGATGGTCGGCCTGTCGCACACCGAGCAGGGCACCGTGTGGGCCCGCGACCGCAATATCACCAAATACCCGAAGGGCCCGGCTCACCCGACGTCCGGCCTGGGCGCAGGTCCGTGGGCTGAAGTCCTGCCGGCCAACGGCGACGCGTTCGACTACGTGCTGAACCACACCGGCGGCGCCGGCGGCAACGGCGTGGGCACGGGCTCGGATCCGCGCAACACGGCCAACTACCACGACTGGAAGAGCAGCATCGTCGAGGACAAGTTCAACAGCGCCTCGCAGATGATGTTCGAAATGCCGAACCGCCTGGACACGCTGTTCACCAAGGGCACGCTGGAACTGCCGTACAACATGCAGTTCTCGACGACCGCGATGTACTCGCAGCGTTCGTCGTCCGCGCAGGTCGCCGGCTACCCGCTGCGCAGCGATGCCCAGCCGAGCTACCCGGTCTACATCGACAAGAACAACTACTACAACCCGTTCGGTGAAGACCTGTACTTCATCCGCCGCACCGTCGAAGTGCCGCGCGTGACGGAAAACAACAACAACACGTTCCACGTCGACGCAACCTTGTCGGGCGCGTTCGACTGGAAAGGCAAGGCCTGGAACTGGGACGTGGGCTACAACCACAGCGCCGTCCGCGGCACGACCATGGGCACCGGCAACGTCAACCTGCTGAACCTGAAAAAGGCACTGGGTCCGTCGTTCCTGAACGCCAACGGCGTCGTCCAGTGCGGCACCGCGGCCTCGCCGATCCCGCTGGCGGAATGCAAGCCGTTCAACATCATCGCCGGTCCGGGCGCCACCAACAAGGAAACCCTGGACTACGTCATGTCGACCGGCCAGGCAACCTACGGCTCGACCATCAACAGCGCGACCGCCAACATCAGCGGCGAGCTGCTGCAGCTGCCGGCAGGCATGCTGGGCGTGGCAGGCGGCGTCGAACACCGCGAAGTGCGCGGCTACGACATCCCGGGCCAGTTCGAACAATCGGGCTTCTCGACCGACCTGGCCGGCAACTCGACCATCGGCAAGTACTCGGTGCGTGAAGCCTACCTCGAAACGAACATCCCGATCCTGAAGGGTGTGCGCTTCGCGGAACTGCTGAGCGTCGACCTGGCGACCCGCTACTCGGACTACAGCAACTTCGGCAACACCCACAACAGCAAAGCCAGCTTCATGTGGAAGCCGATCAAGGACCTGCTGGTCCGCGGCACGTGGGCCCAGGGCTTCCGCGCTCCGACCGTGGGCGACACGTTCGGCGGCGGCCAGCAGACGTACGACACGTACATGGACCCGTGCGACAGCGCCTACGGCCAGCGCGGCACGCCGGGCGTGGATGCACGCTGCACGGCGGCGGGCGCTCGTCCGGGCTTCCGCCAGACCGACCAGACCAACACCCCGGTCACCGACGCGGGCGGCGCACAGAGCGCCAACCCGTTCATGTCGGGTGCCGGCAATGCGTCGCTGCAGCCGGAACGCGCCAAGACGAAGACCTTCGGCTTCGTCTACAGCCCGGCCTTCCTGCCGGGTCTGTCGGGCTCGCTGGACTGGTACAACATCCGTGTCGACAACAAGATCACGGGCATTTCGGCCACCCAGGTTGCCGAATACTGCTACGTGCAGGGCGTGACGTCGTTCTGCAACGCGATCAAGCGTGACCCGATCACGGGCCAGATCGTCAACCTGGCTCGCGGCAACGCCAACCTGGGCGCGCTGGAAACCGAAGGCTACGACCTGTCGCTGGCCTACCGCTTCCCGCGTACCGCCTACGGCGCGTTCGGCATCCGTTCGGACTCGACCTTCGTGACCAAGTACCGCACCAAGGCCGACAACACGGCCGACTGGGAAAGCTCGCTGGGCGAATACGACGGCAGCGGCGGCACGGCGTACTACCGCATCAAGTCGAACGTCGCCCTCGACTGGAGCCTGGGCAACTGGAGCGCCACCTGGACGGCACGTTACTTCGGCGGTATCCGCGACAAGTGCTTCAGCAGCACCGTGGAATGCTCGACCCCGAAAGGTCTCGCCAACTGGGGTACCGGCTACAACCAGAAGGGTGCGATGGTCTACAACGACGTGAGCGTCGCGTACAAGACCTCGTGGAAAGGCCAGTTCATGGTCGGCGCCAACAACGTGTTCGACAAGGCACCGCGCACCACCATCCTGGGTGCGTCGTCCTCGTCGGCCGTGGACGCCAACCTGCCGATCGACCGCTTCATCTACGTACGCTACAACCAGTCGTTCTGATCGTCGTTTGAACGCCTGAACAATGCCCGCCAGGTTCGCCTGGCGGGCATTTTTTCATCCAAGCGGCTATCATGAACGATCGATGAAAACGTAACGAATCATGCCTATCAAACTCAAGACCGAAAAAGATATCGCCAAGATGCGCGTCTCCGGCCGCCTGGCGGCCGAGGTGCTGGAAATGATCGCGGAATACGTCGTCCCCGGCGTCTCCACGGAAGAACTCGACCGGCGCTGCAACGAATATATCCGCAAGGTGCAGAAGGCCACGCCCGCCAACGTCGGCTACCACGGCTTTCCGAAGACCCTGTGCACGTCCGTGAACGGCGTCGTCTGCCACGGCATCCCCTCCCCCGCCGAGATCCTGCAGGACGGCGACATCGTCAACATCGACGTCACCGTGATCAAGGACGGCTGGCATGGCGACACGAGCCGCATGTACTTCGTCGGCACGCCGAGTCCGGAAGCGAAGAAGCTCGTCGAGACGACGTACGACGCGATGATGGCCGGCATCCGCGCCGTGCGCCCGGGCGCGCGCCTGGGCGACGTGGGCCATGCGATCCAGAAGCTGGCGGAAGCCCAGGGCTATTCAGTCGTGCGCGAATACTGCGGCCACGGCATCGGCAAGGTCTACCACGAAGACCCGCAGGTGCTGCACTACGGCCGTCCGAACACGGGCATGCTCATCAAGGAAGGCATGACCTTCACGGTCGAACCGATGATCAACCTGGGCGACGCCGACGTCGAACAGCTCGACGACGGCTGGACCGTCGTGACGCGCGACCGGTCGTTGTCCGCGCAGTGGGAACACATGATCGCGGTGACGAAGAACGGGTTCGAGATTCTGACCCCGTGGCCAAAGAAGTAAGGTGGGCTCCCCGAGCGCACGCGTAACGCCAACAAACCGCATACGTCGAGCGTGGGCACAGGGTGCCCACCCTACCGTAATCCGCACAAATGAAAAACGCTCCCGTAGGAGCGTTTTTCGTTGGGCGGTGCGGATTACTTGGCGTTCATCAGCGCCACGGTGGTGTCCAGCATGCGGTTGCTGAAGCCCCACTCGTTGTCGTACCACGACGAGACCTTCACCAGGCGGCCCGACACCTTGGTCAGGGTCGCGTCGAAGTTCGACGATGCCGGGTTGTGGTTGAAGTCGACCGACACCAGCGGCTCGGTGTTGTACGTCAGGATGCCTTTCAGCGCGCCTTCCGATGCGTCCTTCATCAGCTTGTTGATCTCTTCGACCGTCGTGTCGCGCTTGGCGATGAACGACAGGTCGACGATCGACACGTTAATGGTCGGCACGCGGATCGCGTAACCGTCCAGCTTGCCGTTCAGTTCCGGCAGCACGAGGCCGACGGCGGCAGCGGCGCCGGTCTTGGTCGGGATCATCGACTGCGTGGCCGAACGGGCACGGCGCAGGTCTTCGTGCATCACGTCGGTCAGCACCTGGTCGTTGGTGTACGCGTGCACGGTGGTCATCAGGCCGTTTTCCAGGCCGATGGCGTCGTTCAGCGGCTTGACCAGCGGGGCCAGGCAGTTGGTGGTGCACGATGCGTTCGAGATCACGGTGTCCGTCGACTTCAGTACGTCCTGGTTCACGCCGAACACGATGGTGGCGTCGACGTCCTTGCCGCCCGGTGCCGAGATGATGACCTTCTTGGCGCCGCCTTTCAGGTGGGCCGAGGCTTTTTCCTTGGTGGTGAAGAAGCCGGTGCACTCCAGCACGACGTCCACGCCCAGTTCGCCCCACGGCAGCTCGGCCGGGTTGCGCTGCGCGTACACGCGGATGCGGTCGCCGTTGACGATCATGTAGTCGCCGTCCACTTCGACGGTGCCCGGGAACTTGCCGTGGGTCGTGTCGTAACGGGTCAGATGGGCGTTGTGCTCGACGTTGCCGAGATCGTTCAGCGCCACGATCTGGATGTCCTGCTTCTTGCCGCCTTCGTAGAAAGCGCGCAGCACGTTGCGGCCGATACGGCCATAACCGTTGATTGCTACCTTGATCGTCATTTATTCACTCCTGATTAAAAAAATCCTAACACCGAAGCATAGCTTGAAACCCGCCGTACGCACAGTCCGGCGGGTGCAATCCCTCAAGCCGGGAGGACAGATTTCACTTTGGCGACGACATTCTCGACCGTGAAGCCGAAATGCTTGAACAGCACCGGCGCCGGCGCCGATTCGCCGAAGGTATCGATGCCCACCACGGCACCTTCCAGGCCGACGTACTTGTACCAGAAGTCCGTCACACCGGCCTCGACGGCCACGCGCGGGATGCCGCGGCCCAGGACGGCAGCCTTGTAGGCCGCGTCCTGGCGCTCGAACACGTCGGTCGACGGCATCGACACCACACGCACCTGGAGTCCCTGGCCAGCCAGGGTTTCGGCGGCTTTCACCGCCAGTTCCACTTCCGAACCCGTCGCGATCAGGACCGCGGCCGGATTCGCCACATCGCGCAGCACGTAGCCGCCCTTGGCGATGTTCGCGACAGTCGCCGCGTCACGCTCCATGAACGGCAGGTTCTGGCGCGAGAAGATCAGCGTCGACGGACCGTCCTTGCGCTTGACCGCTGCGCCCCAGGCGACGGTCGATTCCGTCGTGTCGCACGGACGCCAGTTGTCCAGGTTCGGGATCAGGCGCAGCGACGAGACGTGTTCCACCGACTGGTGCGTCGGGCCGTCTTCGCCCAGGCCGATCGAGTCGTGCGTGAACACGAACAACGAGCGGATCTTCATCAGCGCGGCCATGCGCAGGGCGTTGCGGCTGTAGTCCGAGAACGTCAGGAACGTGGCGCCGAACGGGATGAAGCCGCCGTGCAGGGCGACGCCGTTCATCATCGCGGCCATGCCGAATTCGCGCACGCCGTAGTTGATGTGGTTGCCCGGGGTGCCCGAACGGACGGCGACCGATTCCTTCCAGTTGGTCAGGTTCGAGCCGGTCAGGTCGGCCGAGCCGCCCAGGAATTCCGGAAGCACCGGCGCCAGCGCCTGGATCGCGTTCTGGCTCGCCTTGCGGGTGGCGATGGTTTCCTTCTTGTCGATGGTCTGCGCGATGGCGGCGGCCAGCGTCTCTTCGAACTTGCCCGGCAGGTCACCCTTCATGCGGCGCTCGAATTCGGCGGCCAGTTCCGGGTATTGCGCGCGGTAGCCGGCGAACAGTGCGTTCCACTCGCCTTCGACGGCGGCGCCCTTCTGCTTCTGGTCCCAGGCTTCGTAGATCGGGGCCGGGATGTCGAACGGGACCGCGTCCCAGATCAGGTGCTCGCGCACCGCCGCGACTTCCTTCTCGCCCAGCGCGGCGCCGTGCACCTTGTCGCCGCCCTGCAGGTTCGGCGAGCCCTTGCCGATGATCGTCTTGCAGCAGATCAAGGTCGGACGGTCCGACTGCTTGGCCTGTGCGATGGCCGCGTCCACGGCGGCGACGTCATGGCCGTCCACGCCCGGGATCACGTTCCAGCCGTAGGATTCGAAACGCTTCGGCGTGTCGTCCGTGAACCAGCCTTCCACCTTGCCGTCGATCGAGATGCCGTTGTCGTCGTACAGCCAGATCAGCTTGTTCAGGCGCAGCGTGCCGGCCAGCGATGCGACTTCGTGCGAGATGCCTTCCATCAGGCAGCCGTCACCCAGGAACGCGTACGTGTGGTGGTCGACGATGTCGAAGCCCGGACGGTTGAATTCCTTGGCCAGCAGCCACTCGGCCAGCGCCATGCCGACGGCGTTGGCGATGCCCTGGCCCAGCGGGCCGGTGGTCGTTTCCACGCCCGGGGTGATGCCGACTTCCGGGTGGCCCGGGGTCTTGGAATGCATCTGGCGGAAGTCGCGGATGTCGTCCATCGACAGGTCGTAGCCCGACAGGTGCAGCAGCGCATAGTGCAGCATCGAACCGTGGCCGTTCGACAACAGGAAACGGTCGCGGTTCATCCAGCCCGGATTGGCCGGGTTGTGGCGATAGTGGCCGTCCCACAGCGCGACGGCGATCTCGGCCATGCCCATCGGCATGCCAGGGTGGCCGGAATTCGCCTTCTGGACGGCGTCCATCGCCAGCGCACGAATTGCGTTGGCCATCAGGGTGGTGGTTTGCAGAGATTTCATGGATGTGTGGGTCTGAGGATAGGGAAGCGGTGGCGGTCTGGCCTTAACCGGGTATTTTACCAGAGCATGACAACCTCGCTTTAAAATGCCGGCTCGTTAACGGTTCCGATTGCCATCCATGCCACGTTTTTACTGTCCCCAGCCGCTCTTTCCCGGCAGCGTCGTCGACCTGCCGGAAGCCGTCGCCCACCACCTGCACGTCGTGCGCCAGCAGAGCGGCGACGAGCTCGTGCTGTTCAATGGCGAGGGCGGCCAGGCGCGCGCACGCCTCGTCGAGATCGGCAAGCGCCGCGCCAGCGCCGAGGTCGTCGCGATCGACGCCGTCGACGTGGAACTCTCCTTCCACATCACCCTGGCCCAGGGTTTGCCGGAGGGCAGCAAGATGGACTGGATCGTCGAAAAGGCCGTCGAACTGGGTGCGGCCGGCATCGTGCCGCTGGCGGCGCAGCGCTCGGTCGTGCGATTGAGCGGCGACCGTGCCGACAAGCGGCTTGCACACTGGCAGGCCGTCGTCGTCAGCGCGTCCGAACAGTGCGGGCGCAACCGGCTGGCCGACGTCGCCCCCGTGCAGGACGTCAACCGCTGGCTGTCGACGCCAGTGACCGGCACGCGCATCCTGCTCTCCCCGCGCGCGGACGCGTCGCTCGCGCAGTGGGTGCGCGCGACGCCGGCGCAGGACGTCACCCTGCTCGTCGGGCCGGAAGGCGGATTCACGGACCAGGAAGAAGACGCGGCGCGGGCGGCGGGCGCCCTGGCCCTGTCGATGGGGCCGCGCGTGCTGCGCACGGAGACGGCGGGGCTGGCCGCGCTGGCGATCCTTGCGGCCGGCTGGGGCGGCATGTGAACGTCATGCGTGGGCACGGGGTGCCCACCCTACAGGGTTGAATCATCGTAGGGTGGGCTCCCCGAGCCCACCAAACAAAAAACCCCGCCGCAGCGAACTGCGGGCGGGGTTGTGCGAAGCGCTGTCGCTTGGAACTTAGAACGTGTAGGCCAGGCCCAGGCTGAAGAAGCGGCCGATGGCGCCTGCCTGGTGCAGCGAGGCGTTGTACGACGTCTGGGCGCCAGAGTTGCCGTAGGTTGCCACGTCAGCCGGCGGCTGGCGGTCGAACAGGTTCAGGATCGAACCCTTCAGCGTCAGGTTCTGGCTCAGCTTGTACTGCAGGTTCAGGTTGACCGTGGTGAACGATGCAACGTGGCAGTAGTACCCAGGCTGCGGCAGGTTGCGGAAGTACGCGCGGCCACCCACGTTAAAGCTCGTACCGCCAGGACCCGAGCAGTCGTTCACGCCCAGCGACGGGTCGATGGTCGAGAAGTCGCTGGTGTAGTTCACCGTCGTGTTCACGTCCACCGGGCCACGGCTCCAGGCCAGCGAGAACTGTGCACGGTCCTTCGGGCTGCCGGTCGCGCCGGACACTGCCGACGGGCCTTGCGTGCCGGCCAGCTGGTAGCTCACGCCACCGGCGGCTTCCGTCAGGTAGCTGAAGGTGTGCGCCGCGCTCAGGCTGGCCTTCAGGGTGCCCAGGTCGCTCGGCAGGCGCCAGCGGTAGTTGACGTCCGCTTCGATACCGCTCGTCTTGGTACCGCCCAGGTTCACGTACGGCGAGGTCGCGTAGATGATCGGGCCGAGCGCCGGGGTGCCGACGGTGGTGGTGCCGTCGCCGTTGGCGATGTCCAGCGGGGTGACCGGGCCACGTACGAATGCCGGCACGTAGGTCGGATCGTTACCGGCGGCCGACACGATCTGGTTGGTGACCTTGATGTTGTAGTAGTCGAGGGTGGCGTTCAGGCCACGCACCGGCTCCATGATCACGCCCAGGGTGTAGGACGTCGACTTCTCAGGCGACAGCGACGGCGTGGTCAGCTGGACGTACGGCGGGTTCAGGCCGCAGGCGGTCGGTACGTTGCCCTTGGTTTGCGGGTTGCCGTTCGCGCACAGGACCGGGTCGTCGATACCGTTGAAGGTGAAGAACGAACCGGCATTGCCCACCTCGGCCGGGTTCGGTGCACGGAAGCCCTTGGCATACGTACCGCGCACGCCGAACTGGCTCATCGGCGCCCACTTGAAGCTCGCCGCCGGCGTGAACTTGTTGAAGTTCTTGTAGTGGTCGTAACGGCCCGACGCGTGCAGCTCCAGGTTCTTGATCGGGGTTGCCTGCAGTTCGGCGAAGGCCGCGGTGTTCGTCTCGTCGCCGATCACGAATGCCGTGGTCTGTGCCACCTGGCCGGTCCTCGTCAGGCTGGCGGCCGGCGAGTTCTGGGTGCGCTTGTGGTAGTGCACGCCGGCTGCCAGGGCCAGCGGACCGGCGCCCAGTTGCATCAGCTCGCGCGAACCGACCGCGTCGAAGTAGTTCAGCTTCGACTCGAGAGTGTTCGAGAAGTGCGGCGACACGGTTTCCAGCAGCGCCGGCGAGTTGCCGCCGACCGGGTTCCAGGTGCCGTTGAAGATCGCGCCGTACAGGGCGGCGCGGTCGATGTAGCCGCTATAGTCGATGTCGGTCTTGACCTTGGTGATACCGCCGGCGACGTTGACGTCCCAGCCGTACGCGCTGCCGTGCAGGTCGAGTGCAAAGCGGGTCGTGGTCGCGGTGTTGTCCTGGGTCGCGAACGGATCGGTGCCCGGGATGTAGCCGTACAGGCGGGCCGGGGCACCCAGCTGGTTGAACGACGCGGTGGCCGGGATCAGGGTGCTCGGCACACGGCCGTTGCCGCCGACGACGACGCCATTGTTCAGCGAGTTGTTGCCGCCGAACGTGGTCGGCGAGTAGGCCGACTGGTAGCTGCCGCGGTTGTTGATGCTGTTACGCTGGAACATCGAGCCCTTGAACGCCAGTTCCCAGTCCGCGTTCAGCTTCTTGGTCATGCCGACCAGCAGGTTGATGTTCTCGGTCTGCGGCTGGATGTTCGTCTTGTAGTCGCGGATCGCGCAACCGCCGCTCATGTACAGGTTGTAGTTGCACTTGGTCGGGTCCAGGAACTGGAAGTTCGCCGGGTTGCTGGCGCCGCCGGTGCCGGCCGGGTTGTACAGGAACGGGCTGTTGGTCGCGACCAGGCGCGAGTTCAGGCTGTTGGGCACGCCCAGGCGGATATTGTTGCCGCCGCGCGAACGCCAGTCGGCATTGGCCCAGTCGAACTGGTCGCGGTCCGCCACCTTGATCGAACCCTGGCGGCGCCACTCGGCGGTGACGAAGGCGTTGTAGCCGTCGTTGTCCAGGTCGCCGATACCGGTGCTGATCGACGCGCGGTGCGTCTTGCCGCCGCCGTGCTGGGTGTTGCCGGATTCGGCCGCCAGACGGGTACCGTTCAGGTTTTTCTTCAGCTTGATGTTGACGACGCCGGCGATGGCGTCGGAGCCGTACAGCGACGAAGCGCCGCTTTTCAGGACTTCGATGCTGTCGATGGCATCGAACGTAATCGAGGAGACGTCGACGAAGGCGCGCTGGGCGTCGTCGGACAGCGGATACGGGGCGAGGCGGTGGCCGTCGACCAGCACCAGGGTCGCGCCGACCGTCAGGCCGCGCAGCGAAATGCCGGAAGCGCCGTTTGCGAATGCGCCGGAGAAGCCGGTACCGAGCGTGCCCTGGCCGTTGGCGGCGAGGTCGTTCAGCAGTTCGGCGACGGAGGTCTTACCGCTTTTCTGGATATCTGCGGCCGTCAACACCTGCACGGGGGTGGGGGTTTCGGTGTCGGTACGGCTGATCAGCGAACCGGTGACGACCACGCGGGCCGGAGCCTGGGCGCTGACTGCATCCTGCGTCTGAGCCATGGCAGGTGCTGCCAGCAGTGCGCCGCTGGCAAGAACGCACGAAATCGCCAATGGCATCGACTTCAATTTAAACGTCATGAAAACTTCTCCTTCTCGAATCTCTCAAAGTGGTTTTTTACGTTCACCACATGCAGGCACGGCGCTTATGCGCGGGGGCGGCCAAGCTGCGCCGCCCCCGTTTGCTCGGCCGTTGCCTGCAAAGGCTTTTGGCCTGGTGCGTTTAAACTACTGGTGACTACACATTAAATTGCTGTGTTTTTTCATCATTCGTCCTGTAGGACGAACCCTCTCAATTAACGTTTCATCGATATCAAACGTTACTGATTCGTCGATAAAACCATAGCAAAAGGGAAAGTGTCAATCAAACACAATTGCAGAAATGTGTAGAAACAACACATTTACAATGCATAAAAAAATTTGCTTTTCATTGGTGCAATGCAGCACCACAAAGGGTTTTCTTTTGAATAAATATTGCACTATTACAGTGAGTCGCCAGAACTTCCATGCATATAGCGCGCGTTTTCTAATGAACGCATTCGATGCACCGCAGCAGGAAAATTCTTCACGATACTTTTTCCACTGCGAATAGCACGCCGGGTGCATGATGTTCGCGTTACCACCATGCATGGGGGAAACCAACGTCGGTTGCTTGCCTACAACACAAACCGGGCGGTGTAGTGCCGTCTACCCTGCGGTCATACAACGGCTTTGCTGCCGGCCCGGACGGCCGATGCCTTATACTGGCGCCTGTACCGATCTGCCGCCGCCGGCACGGCGCCCGTCCGGCGCCGCCGCGCGCCGGCCTACCACTCATCATGCTGCGAATTAACGAACTCAAACTGCCCCTGAATCACCCCGACCAGGCCCTGCGCGACGCCATTGTCGGCCGGCTTGGCATTGCCAGCGACGACCTGATCGACTTCACGGTCTACAAGCGCAGCTACGACGCGCGCAAGAAAACCGCCATCGTCCTGATCTACGCCCTCGACGTGGAAGTGCGCGACGAGGCGGCCGTGCTGGCCCGGCTGGCGCGCGATCCGCACATCGTCCCGGCGCCCGACACCGGCTACAAGTTCGTGACGAAGGCCCTGCCCGCACCGGGCACGCCGCGTCCCGTGGTCGTGGGCATGGGCCCGTGCGGGCTGTTCGTCGCGCTGATCCTGGCCCAGATGGGCTTCAAGCCGCTCGTGCTGGAACGCGGCAAGATCGTCCGCGAACGCACCGTCGACACGTTCGGCTTCTGGCGCAAGCGCAAGCTGAACACCGAATCGAACGTGCAGTTCGGCGAAGGCGGCGCCGGCACCTTCTCGGACGGCAAGCTGTACAGCCAGGTCAAGGATCCGAAGCACTACGGCCGCAAGGTCTTGAACGAGTTCGTGAAGTCCGGTGCACCGGAAGAAATCCTGTACGTCAGCAAACCGCACATCGGCACGTTCCGTCTGGTGAAAATGGTGGAACAGATGCGCGCCGAGATCCTCGCGCTGGGCGGCGAAATCCGCTTCCAGACGCGCGTGGACGACGTCCTGATCGAGGGCGAAGGGAATGCCCGCCAGGTCGTCGGAGTGAAACTGCACACGGGCGAGACGATCCCGACCCGCCACCTCGTGATGGCCGTCGGCCACAGCGCGCGCGACACGTTCCAGGTGCTGTACGACCGCGGCGTGTACGTCGAAGCCAAACCGTTCTCGATCGGCTTCCGCGTCGAGCATCCGCAATCGCTGATCGACGTCTGCCGCTTCGGCCCGAACGCCGGCAACAAGATCCTCGGCGCGGCCGACTACAAGATCGTCCACCACGCGTCCAACGGCCGCAGCGTGTACAGCTTCTGCATGTGCCCGGGCGGTACCGTCGTGGCCGCCTCGTCCGAGGAAGGCCGCGTCGTCACGAACGGCATGAGCCAGTATTCGCGCGCCGAACGCAACGCCAACAGCGCGATCGTCGTCGGCATCACCCCGGCCGATTATCCGGGCCACCCGCTGGCCGGCATCGCGTTCCAGCGCGAACTGGAATCGCGCGCCTTCGTCCTCGGCGGCAGCAATTACGATGCACCGGGTCAGTTGATGGGCGACTTCGTGCGTGGCGTGGCGTCGACGGAATTCGGCAGCGTCGTGCCGTCGTTCAAGCCGGCGGTGCACCTGACCGACCTCGCCCCGGCCCTGCCCGACTACGCCACCGTGGCGCTGCGCGAAGCGTTCGTCGCATTCGACAAGCAGATCAAGGGCTACTACAAGGAAGACGCCGTGCTGACCGGCGTCGAGACCCGCACGTCGGCGCCGATCCGCATCAAGCGCCACGACGACAACCTGCAGAGCCTGAACACGGCAGGCCTGTACCCGGCCGGCGAAGGTGCCGGGTACGCGGGCGGCATCATGTCGGCCGCGATCGACGGCATCCGCGTCGCGGAAGCCGTCGCACTGTCGATGGTCGGCTGATTTTCCACGCCCTCATCCGGCGCCGGCCCGATGGCCGGCGCCGCGCCTGCATGGCTGAAGCAGCCTGGTTCCGCTTGTCGAGATATATGTACAAATTCATGTCGTACATACATTCTTGATTTCACAAAGAAATATTGTTTCAAATTCTTACAAGCGCTAATGTAAATCTGTCTGTTTTTGACGTAATTACACCACAAATTTGCGTGAATTTTAGTTTCTGTGGTGTATGTTTACTGTTCTTGAAATATTGGCTATCCGCTATTTCAAACTTGTAACCTACAAAAACAGGACCAAGATGCTCACAGAAAAAACCATGGCGCGGACCCTGCGCCTCATATTCTCCGGCACCACGCTGGCAGCCGGCTTCGGTTTTGCCGGCACCGCCCTGGCACAAACCCAGGACGTGCAGCAGGCGCCGATCGCGCGCGTGGAAATCACCGGCTCGGCGATCAAGCGTATCGACGCTGAAACGGCCGTGCCCGTCACCGTGCTCCGCGTGGAAGACCTGAAGAAGGAAGGTCTCACCACGATCGAACAGGTGATGTCGAACCTGAGCGTTTCGCAGGCCCAGCAAGGCACCAGCCAGTCGGTCGGTTCCAGCACGGGCGGCGCGTCGTTCGCCAACCTGCGCGGCATCGGCCAGAACAAGACCCTGGTGCTGCTGAACGGCCGTCGCCTGGCGAACAACGCCTACGACAGCTCGGCCCCCGACCTTAACATGATCCCGTTTGCCGCGCTCGAGCGCGTCGAAGTGCTGCGCGACGGCGCATCGTCGCTGTACGGCTCCGACGCCGTGGGCGGCGTGATCAACTTCATCACGAAGAAGAATTACCAGGGCGGCAGCGCCACCTTCGGCGAAGACGTCCCGTCGCATGGCGGCGGCCGTTCGATCAACGCGAACGTCGCGCTGGGCTGGGGCGACCTCGACAGCCAGGGCTGGAACATCTCGGCCGTGATCGACCACCAGGAACAGTATCCGCTGACCGGTACCGACCGTAACTACAACACCCGCTATCCGGGTGGCCTGTCGACCTCGACCTTCCCGGCCAACTACTACCAGGGCGGCGACAGCATCAACCCGGCCGGCCCGGGCTGCACCACCGGCGTGCACCTGATCCCGGACGGCGGCACCGGCTGCCTGATGACGACCTCGTCGTTCGTCGACTACATCCCGCGCAACATCCGCGACTCCGGCCTGATCCGCGGCACCCTGAAGCTGGGCCAGCACGAACTGGGCGTCGAGTACCTGACGAGCCAGAGCGTCGTCGGCACCACCATCGCCCCGGTCCCGTACGGCGGCCTGTACATGAACCGCCTGCGTCCGGACGGCACGGCCAACCCGTACTACCCGGCCGGCCTGGATCCGACCTACACCGAAGCCTTCATGCCGGCGGGCGTGCAGCCGGGCTTCACGCACGTGAAATGGCGCGACATGCCGAACGGCGTGCGCCAGGACAAGAACACGAACCGCCAGCAGCGCCTGGTCATCTCGCTGAACGGCAACGTCGCGGGCTGGGATTACGACGGTGCCGTCAGCTGGAACGAAAACCGCGTGCAGGAGCAGCTGTTCGGCTACAGCGACGGCGGCATCATCACCCAGGGCGTGCTGAACGGCATCATCAACCCGTTCGGCGACCAGACCGCCGCCGGCACCGCGCTGCTGAACTCGGCCGCTCTGTCGGGCACCATCCAGACCGCGCGCGGCCAGACCACGGGCCTCGACTTCCACGCCAGCCGCGAGCTGGGCGACTGGCTGAACGCCGGCCGCGGTGCCGCCCTGGCACTCGGTGCGCAAACGACGTACGACAAGTTCACGAGCGCCGCCAACACCGAGTTCGCCGAGCGCGTCGTCGCTTCGACCGGTATCGACCCGAACACGTTCAACTCGGGCTCGCGTCACACGTACGCCGTCTACGGCGAACTGAACGTCCCGATCCTGAAGACCCTGGACATCACGGGCTCGGTCCGCTACGACAAGTACAGCGACTTCGGCAACACGACGAACCCGAAAGTGTCGGTCCGCTGGCAGCCGGCGCAGTCCGTGCTGGTGCGCGCTTCGTACTCGACCGGCTTCCGCGCCCCGTCGCTGTACGACATCCACTCGGCCCAGACCTATACCAACACGGCCGGCACGTATGACGACCCGGTCACCTGCCCGGGCGGCAACCCGCTGCCGGGTCACTCGCGCGCCGCGAACTGCAGCCAGCAGTTCCAGGTGCTGGGTGGCGGCAACCCGGATCTGCAGCCCGAGAAGTCGAAGAACGCCACGTTCGGCGTCGTGCTCGAGCCGCTGAAGAACCTGAGCGTCGGCATCGACGTCTGGGCCCTGAAGCTGGACCACCAGATCAGCGTGCTGAGCCTGGACGACATCTTCGCCGACCCGACCCGCTACGCTTCCCGTTACCACCGCAACCCGGCCGGCGAACTGTCGGTGGACGGCTCGCAGTGCCCGAACCCGGCAACCTGCGGCTACATCTCGCGCCTGAACGAGAACCTGGGCGGCATCATCACCAACGGTATCGACCTGTCGGCCAACTACCGCTGGCGCTCGGCCGGCTACGGCACGTTCTCGTTCGCGTCGAACACCACCTACGTCCACAAGTACGAGTACCAGAACACGGAAGGCGGCGAGTGGAACAAGAACGTGAACATCTACTCGGGCGTGAACCCGGTGTTCCGCTGGCAGTCGACCACCAACCTGGTGTGGAACCGCGATGCGTGGTCGGCCGGCCTGACCGGCCGCTACAAGAGCGGCTACGTGGACCAGGATCCGACCAACCACGTCGCTTCCTACACGACGTTCGACCTGTACGGCGCATGGCAGCAGAAGAAGGGCCTGGGCCTGACCGTGGGCGTGCGCAACCTGTTCGACAAGGCGCCGCCGCTGTCCTACCAGGATTACACGTTCCAGGCCGGCTACGATCCGCGTTACACGGATCCGTTGGGCCGCACCTTCTACGCGCGTGTGAACTACACGTTCTAAGCTGATACGCAGCTGGAAAAGCAAACGCCCGGTGTTCGCACCGGGCGTTTTTCGTTTTGGTGGGCTCGGGGAGCCCACCCTACAGTTCAGCATGCCGTAGGGTGGGCACCCTGTGCCCACCACACCTACAACCAGCCGGCTTTCTTGAAGAGCCGATAAAGATAGGCGCACACGCCGGTCATGATGGCGAGCGCCATCGGATAGCCCCACTTCCATTCCAGCTCGGGCATGTACTTGAAATTCATGCCCCACACGCCGGCGAACGCCGTGAACACGGCAAAGATCGCGGCCCACGCGGCCAGGCGTTTATTGACTTCGCTCTCGTCGATCGAGACCATCGACAGGTTCACCTGGATCGCGGTGCTGATCGTGTCGCGGATCGCGTCGAGGCGGCCGCCGATGCGGATCAGGTGGTCGTGCACGTCGCGGAAATAATCCTGCGTGCCGACGATGAGCGGCGGCACGCGGCCGCCGTGCAGCCGGCCGATCGCTTCCAGCAGCGGGAACACGGCGTGGCGCAGCACGAGGCCCTTGCGCTTTAATTGATACAGGCGCTCGACGTTCTCGCGCTGGGCGCCGTGCGTGAAGATGCGGTCTTCGACGGTCTCGAGTTCGGATTCGAGCATGTCGACGATGGGGAAATAGCGGTCGACGACGGCGTCCATCAGCGCGTACATGACGAAGGCCGAGCCCATTTTCAGCAGATGCGGCTCGCGCTCGGCGCGCGCGCGCACGCCGAGAAAACCCTTGGCGGAATCGCGGCGGACGGACAGCACGTAGTTCTTGCCGGCGAAGATCGCCAGCTCGCCGGTGGCGAGGCGCTCGCCCTCGACGAGATCGACGGTGTGCACGACGGTGAACAGGCAGTCGCCGTATTCCTCGATCTTGGGACGCTGGTGGCCGCGCGCCGCATCTTCGACGGCCAGTTCGTGCAGGTCGAACTCGTCCTTCATCTGCGCCATCTCGGCGTCGGTGGCGTCGCGCAGCGCAACCCAGACGAAGCAGCCGGGTTTGTCCAGGTAATCGCTGATGGCCTCGACGGAGATGTCGGACAGCTTCTTGCCTTCCTGGTAGGCGACACAGTTGATCAGCATGTCATCGGGTGTTGTTGCTAGGATGACAGAGCTTACACCAAACTGCCGCGTGGGCTCGGGGGGCCCACCCTACGTAGAACCGGTAGGGTGGGCACCACGTGCCCACGCGTTCAACCAGCGTATGCGTTATTCGTCTTTTGCCCCGTCGATACCGAGTTCGGCAATCTTGCGCGTGATGGTATTGCGCCCGATCCCGAGCCGGATCGCCGCGTCGTTCTTGCGGCCGTGCGTGTGCTTCAGCGCCGTGCGGATCAGTGCGGATTCGAACTGGCGGCCCAGCACGTCCATCACCTCGACCTGCCCATCCGACAGCATGCGCGCGGCCTGCAGTTCCAGCAGGCCGATCCAGCCGTCGGCGCCGTTCGGCAGCGCGCCCGGTTCGGCGTGGTGCACCATGCCGGGCGACGGCGCCGCCAGCGAGACCGTGCCGACGCCCGAGCTGATGCCGACGGCGAAGCCGTTGCCGCCGGCCGGCACGGGCTGGGCCTGGGTCAGGTCGCGCGGCAGGTCTTTCACTTCGACGGTCTGGCCCGGCGCCATCACCGTGATCCAGTTGCACAGGTTTTCCAGCTGGCGCACGTTGCCGGGGAGTTCCAGGCCGGTGAGGAAGCGCAGCGCGTCGTCGCTCATGCGCTTGGTCTCGACGCCCAATTGGCGTGCACTCTGCACCAGGAAGTGGCGCACCAGAATGGGGATATCTTCGCGCCGCTCGCGCAGGCTGGGCAGGCGCAGGCGGATCACGTTCAGGCGGTGATACAAGTCTTCGCGGAACAGGCCGTCGCGCACGCGCTGCTCCAGGTTCTGGTGCGTGGCCGCGATCACGCGCACGTTCGCCTTCACGGGCTGGTGTCCGCCCACGCGATAAAAATGGCCGTCGGACAGCACACGGAGCAAACGGGTCTGCAGGTCGAACGGCATGTCGCCGATCTCGTCCAGGAACAGCGTGCCGTTCTCGGCCTGCTCGAAGCGGCCGCGCCGCATCGCCTGCGCGCCCGTGAAGGCACCACGCTCGTGACCGAACAGTTCGGATTCCAGCAGGTCTTTCGGGATCGCGGCCGTGTTCAGCGCGATGAACGGCTGCTGCGCGCGTGGGCTGTGCTTGTGCAGGGCGCGCGCGACGAGCTCCTTGCCGGTGCCCGATTCGCCCGTGATCAGCACGGTCACGTTCGACTGCGACAGGCGGCCGATGGCGCGGAACACTTCCTGCATCGCGGGCGCCTGGCCCAGGATCTCGGGGGTTTCGCTCGGCGCGATGTCGACGCTGGCCTCGCGCAGGCTCTCCTCGAGCGCGCGGCGGATCAGGGCGACGGCCTTGTCGATGTCGAACGGCTTGGCCAGGTATTCGAAGGCACCGCCCTGGAACGAAGCGACGGCGGAGTCGAGGTCGGAAAAAGCGGTGATGACGATGACGGGCAGGCCGGGATGGCTGTCCTTGACGGCCGCCAGCAGATCCAGGCCCGACTCGCCGGGCATGCGGATGTCGGACACGAGCACCTGCGGCGTGTCCGTTTCGAATGCCGCCAGCGCTTCGCGGCCGCTGGCAAAACTCCGGGTGGCGAGGTTTTCGCGCGCCAGGGCCTTTTCCAGCACCCAGCGGATCGATGCATCGTCGTCGACAATCCAGATTGGTTTCATGTAGTTCTACTTCCCGCGAAGGTTCAAGGGGGACTGTCGGCATCGCCCCTCTCATCCGCTGCTTATGGCAGGGGAATCAGGATGCGGAAATCCGTCAATCCAGGCCGGCTTTCGCACTCGATCAGCCCCATGTGCTGTTGCACGAAGGTCTGCGCCAAGGTCAGCCCGAGGCCGCTGCCGCCTTCGCGCCCGGAGACGAGCGGATAGAAGATGCGGTCGCGGATGTCGGGGGCGATGCCCGGTCCGTTGTCGATGATATGCAAGTCTAATGCCAGCCCGTAACGAACCTTCGCCAGCGTGACCTGGCGCGCCACGCGGGTGCGCAGGACGATCTCGGCGTCGCCCGCCGCGATGCGTGAGCGCAGGGCCTGGGCGGCGTTGTGGACGATGTTCAGGACGGTCTGGATCAGCTGTTCCTTGTCGCCGCGGAATTCGGGAATCGACGCGTCGTAGTCGCGCCGGATCGCGAGACCCGACGGGAATTCCGCCAGCACGAGGCTGCGCACCCGCTCGCACACTTCGTGGATGTTGACGTCGCCCACGATGTGCGGACGGCGGTGAGGCGCCAGCAGGCGATCGACGAGCGTCTGCAGCCGGTCGGCCTCCTTGATGATCACCTGCGTGTATTCGCGCAGCGAACTCAGGTGCACGTCCGGCAGTTCCAGCTCCAGCAACTGGGCCGCGCCGCGGATGCCGCCCAGCGGGTTCTTGATCTCGTGGGCGAGATTGCGGATGAGTTCCTTGTTGGCCTGGCTCTGGTCGAGCAGGCGCTCCTCGCGGTCGAGTTTCAGCTGCTGGACGTTCTCGCGCAGCTCGACGACGACCTCGGCCTCGCCGGCCGCGCTGACGATGCTGTGCACGTGCAGCGGGTCGCGCGCCGGGCGGAACAAGGTCAGGTCCTGGCGCAGGTCGGCGTACTTGTGGGCGATCGCTTGTTGGAGCAAAGCGCCCAGTTCGTCGCCGTTGGTGAACAGGCCGACCAGCTTCTGGCGCGACAGCGACTTGGCGGACATGTCGAGCAGGTGCTCGGCGGCCGGGTTGGCATAGCGGACGAGCCCATCGGCATCCGCCACCAGCACGGCGGAGGCGAGCATGTCGAGGCCTGCGAAACGGTCGTGCTGGAGAAGGTCGGACAAGGTCCCGTTCATGTCATTTGATGTTGGCGATCTCGCGCTTGAGCGCTTCCACGTTCTTTTCGCTGCGGCCGATGTTGTCGCGCATCTGGGCCACGCGTTCCTGGTACTTCGCGTAATTCTTTTCGTTGCCCTGGCGTTCCGGCTCGCCGTTGTTAAAGTCGCGCTTCAGGTCCGCCAGCTTCCGCTCCTCGGCGCGCAATTCGTCCTCGAGGATCGTGCGGCGGTCGTCGTCGCGTGCCTTCTGCGTGGCCGTGTCCACCCGCGGGAATCCGGACGGATTCGGGCTCGCGGCTGGCGGCCGCCCTGCTCCCTGGCGCATCGTCACCGCGGGTGCGGCGCGCGGCGCCGGTGCCGGGGTCGACGCGACATAGCCCGGCAGGTCGAGCACCTTGCAGCCTGGCTTATTGATGTCGGTAAATTCCACCCGACCATCTTGGGCGACGCATTTGTAAATGGTGGAATCGGCCCGCGCTTCGTGCGCGGCAAGTCCTGCAAGCAATACAAGACGCAGGAGAAAGCAGCTTGTCATTCGCGTCAGGGCGGTCTGGATGCATGGTTGGGAAGCTTCCGACTATACCCCATCCAGTAAAAAACGCGAGGCAGCCGACTGGCTTTCCCCGCGTTTTCGTTACCGTGTGGATACACTCCAGTGCCATTCGTTTCCGTTCTGGCACTGGGTGATGCCAACGAATTACGACGAGTAGTACATGTCGAATTCGGCCGGGTGCGGGGTCATGCGCAGACGCTGGACTTCCTGCATCTTCAGGTCGATGTAGGCGTCGAGCATGGAATCGCTGAACACGCCGCCGCGGGTCAGGAACTCGCGGTCCTTGTTCAGGGCGTCCAGCGCTTCTTCCAGCGACGAGCAGACCGTCGGGATCAGCTTGTCTTCTTCCGGCGGCAGGTGGTACAGGTCCTTCGTCGCGGCTTCGCCCGGGTGGATCTTGTTCTGGATGCCGTCCAGGCCGGCCATCAGCAGGGCTGCGAAGCACAGGTAGACGTTGGCCAGCGGGTCCGGGAAGCGGGTCTCGATGCGGCGGCCTTTCGGGTTCGCCACGTGCGGGATACGGATCGATGCCGAACGGTTCTTGGCCGAGTAAGCCAGCTTGACCGGTGCTTCGTAGCCGGGCACCAGGCGCTTGTACGAGTTCGTGCCCGGGTTGGTGATGGCGTTCAGGGCCTTGGCGTGCTTGATGATGCCGCCGATGTAGAACAGGGCCGTTTCCGACAGGCCGGCATAGCCGTCGCCGGCGAACAGGTTCTTGCCGTCTTTCCAGATCGACTGGTGGACGTGCATGCCCGAGCCGTTGTCGCCGTTCATCGGCTTCGGCATGAAGGTGGCGGTCTTGCCGTAGCTGTGAGCCACGTTCCAGATCACGTACTTCAGGTTCTGGGTCCAGTCGGCGCGCTCGACCAGGGTCGAGAACTTGGTGCCCAGCTCCATCTGGCCGGCGCCCGCCACTTCATGGTGGTGCACTTCGACCGGGATGCCCATCGATTCGAGGATCAGCGAGATTTCCGAACGCATGTCCTGGAAGCTGTCGACCGGCGGAACCGGGAAGTAGCCGCCCTTGACGGTCGGACGGTGGCCGCTGTTGCCGCCTTCGAATTCCTTGTCGGTCGACCACGATGCTTCTTCCGAATCGATCTTGACGAAGGAACCCGACATGTCGATCTTCCAGCGGACCGAATCAAAGATGAAGAATTCCGGCTCCGGGCCGAAGTAGGCGGTGTCGCCGATGCCCGACGATTTCAGGTACGCTTCGGCGCGCTTGGCGATCGAACGCGGGTCGCGGTCATAGCCCTTGCCGTCCGACGGTTCGATCACGTCGCACTGCATGAACACGGTGGTCTCTTCGAAGAACGGGTCGATGTTCGCGGTGTTCGGGTCAGGGATCAGCAGCATGTCCGATGCTTCGATGCCTTTCCAGCCGGCGATCGACGAGCCGTCGAATGCGTGGCCGGATTCGAACTTGTCTTCGTCGAAGTGCGAGATGGGAACGGTCACGTGCTGTTCTTTGCCGCGGGTATCGGCGAAACGCAAATCAACGAACTTGACTTCGTTGTCCTTCAGCATCTGGATTACATCTGCGGCGGTCCTTGCCATTCCAATATCTCCTAAGTCAAAAAGGGGTGTCGATGCCAACCAAGCATGCGACAGGCGCATAACCTTCTAAGCAGAAATTATGCCAGCATTTTTCCATGAACAAATAAATAATGATTACTTTGAGGCCGCTCAATTTGCCCCTTAAAATCAATGACACCTTAAACGTGCACGATATTGGAGCAAACTCGTCCATACGCACCAAACAAGTGCAATTTGTCGAGTATGCACCAAACTGATGCGCGCTGCACCAAAAGTGCGAGGCCCAGCTTAACAACGACCCGCCACGGTGCGCAACCAGCCTACAGGGAATCCATGACATGACCAAGACCGACGAGATCCTCGACAACGCCCGGGCCCGCGCGCCCGGCCAGCCGTACGCGGGCGCCGTCACGCCCGGGGAAGCGTTCGAACTCCTGCAATCGGACCCCAGGGTGAAACTGGTCGACGTGCGCACGAATGCGGAGCGCGACTGGGTCGGCCGCCCCGCCATCCCGGAGGCCCAGCACGGCGCCGTGCAATGGACGCTGTATCCCGGCGGTGCGCCGAACCCGGATTTCGCGACCCAGCTGCAGAACGTGGCCACCCCGGACGATGTCGTGCTGTTCCTGTGCCGCTCCGGCGTGCGCTCGCGCCACGCGGCGCGCACCGCCACGGAACTGGGCTACGGGAACGCATTCGACATCCTGGAAGGCTTCGAAGGCGACCGCGATCCGGAAGGCCACCGCAAGACGGTCGGCGGCTGGTGCAAGGCCGGCCTGCCCTGGATCGGCGCCTGACTCCACGTCGTCTCCCGGCCGCACCGTGAGAATCGCAGAGATTCCGCGCGGTGCGCGCGTGCTAGCATGCCGGCTCACTGCTGACCTGGAGATGAAGCCATGACGACCGAATCCGCTGTCCCTGCCCGTTTGCGAGTGCGCCTCTTGTGCGCGGGCATCGCGGCGCTGCTGTGCGCGTGCGGACCCGGCGGTCCGAAGCGCGAGACGGACGATGGCAAGGGCGGCGATTCCGGCCCCAGCACGGGCATCAGCCTGCTGGCCGGCGACGCCACCACCGGCGGCAGCGTCGAAGGCAAGGGCGCGGCGGCCCGGTTCAATACGCCGCGCGGCATCGCGATCGACACGAACGGCAACCTGTACGTGGCGGACCAGCTGAACTACGCGATCCGCAAGATCGCACCGGACGGTACGGTGTCGACGTTCGCCGGCAAGCGCGGCGCCAGCGGCACGAAGGACGGCAAGGGCAGCAATGCCTTGTTCAGCCAGCCCACGGCCATCACGATTGACGGCAGCGGCAACCTGTTCGTCACGGACGGCGTCGCCATCCGCAAGATCACGCCGGACGGCGACGTCAGCACCCCCATCACGCTCCCTGCCGGCGACTTCGGCGGCGACAACCGGCGCTTCCCGGGCGGTATCGCAGCCGACGGCAACGGCCACCTGATCGTGACGACGGGGAACGACACACGGCGCATCGAGATCGCGAATCCGCGCAACTGGACGCGGCTGGAATCGGGCACCGCCGAGATCCTGCCGGGCGTCACGGCCCCGGTCACGCGCGGCGTCGCCGTGAATGCGGACGACACGGCCTACGTGGCCGACCTGCAGCGCAGGATCGGCCGCGCCACGTCGAGCGCATCGAGCCTCACGCCATTCGCCGCCACGTCGGGCCAGGCGGGCAAGGCCGACGGCAATGCGTCGCAAGCCACCTTCCAGCAGGTCGTCGGGCTGTGCGTCGACAAGAACGGCAACCTGTATGCCGCCGACGCCGTCAACAACACGATCCGCAAGATCACGACGGACGCGGTCGTGTCGACAGCGGCGGGCACGGCCGGCGCGACGACGCTGAAGACAGGCAAGCTGCTCGGCAGCTTCGCGACGCTGCGCGGCATCGCGATCGCGCCGGACGGCACGCTGTACGCGACGTCCGGCAATGCCGTCGTGAAGATTGTATTGCCGTAATTACGCGGGGTTCTTCGGCGCGAGCGTGACCCGCACGCGCTGGCGCACGAAGTTGATGTGGCTGCGCAGGCCATATAACGCATCCGCGTACGCCAGCGGGATCGAGATGTGGTTGACGCGCTGCTCGATGTCGTCGAGGCGGCGCAGCAGTTCCTCGCGCGCCTCGTCGCGGTGTTCGTCCTTCGCGTTCTCCAGCGCCTGCTCGACGGCGCGCAACTGGCCGTACCAGCGGTACACGCGCGAGCGGATGCGCCACACGTACAGCGGCGGCACGATTTTCGACAGCGGAATGATCAGCGCCGCCAGCGCCACCACGACGACCCACAGCCGGTCGAACAGGTTCGCCAGCCAGAACGACAGGTAGCGCTGCAGGAACGGCGGACCGTCGCGGTAGTATTTCGCCGCCTCCCGCGCCACCGGGATCTCCGTGTAGCGCGGCGACGGGAACTGTCCCTGCTGCTGGAACCAGCCGGTGCCGCCGTGGATTTCCGTGGCCGCCTTGACGAACAGGTCGATCAGCGCGGGATGCAGGTCGTCGCGCGCGACCAGCGTGGCCGTGGGCGCGATCAAATGAAACTCCTGGGCCGGGATGTCGCGTCCGAGATCGACGATCCCGCGCGGCAGCACGACGTGCGTGAGGAACGGCAGGCGGCGCGTGTACGCCTCGGCCTGGCGGAAGTTGAACAGGCGGATGCCCGGCGTCTGCAACAGCATCTGGATCAGCGGTGCTTCCGGTGCGGAGCTGAACACGAGGCCGTCGATGTGCCCCGCCAGCAGTTCCACCGTGGCGGGCGTGTTCTCGAGCGCGGAGATGGTCAGTTGGCGCGGTTCCACGCCGTTCACGGCGAGGATCTGGCGGAACAGCTTCGGTACGCCCGTCCCTTCCGGCCCCAGGTTGATGCGCAAACCTTTCAGCTGCACGATGCTTTCCATGTCGCGCTTGCGGCCATGCGCATCGCGCTCGCGCAGGAACAGCCAGACGGGTTCCGTGAACAGGCTGCCCAGCGACATCAGGCCGCGGCGCTCGGCCTGCGCCTCGCTCGTCGACCCGCTCTGCACGAACGCGATGTCGGCCTTGCCGTCGATGAGCCGTTGCAGGTTGTCTTCCGAGCCGAGGGACCGCTGCGGATCGACCTTGATGCCGTCGCGGGCGAGGATGCCGGCGTACTTGCGGCCGAATTCCTCGTACGCGCTATTCTCCTGCCCCGTCGCGAGGATCACGTGGCGCGGCGGCGCCGGGTCGACGACGATGTACGCGACGATGCACGCCGCCAGCACGAGCACGGCCGTCGGCGCGACCGCCACCAGCAGGTCGCGCAACGAGACGAGACTGAATTTACGCAGCGGGAGCCGCTTCATGCGGCCCGGCTCACTGCAGCACTTCTTCCACGGCGGCCGGCTTGGTGGGTGCCGCCTGCGGACGTGCGGGCTTCGGCGGCGGCGCGTCGGGATCGGCATCGCGCTTCGCGGCCGGTTTGTGCGGCGCCGGCTTCGGCACGACGTCGGCGTCGGCCTTGCGGACGCTCACGGCCTTCGGATGATCTTCCGCGGCGGGCTTCTTCACCGCGGGCTTGTCGGCTGGCTTCTCGGCGGCCTTGACCGCCGGCTTCTCGGCCGGCTTCTCCACCGCCTTGACGGCCGGCTTCGCAGCCGGTTCCGCGACGGGCGGGGCCTCCAAGGGCGGCGCGGCATCGGCCGGCACGGGCTGCTCGGTGTCGCGCGCGACGGCGTCGAGCGGACCCGCCGGCGCCGGCGCGGCGCGCTCGACGTGCAGGCCCGGGACGGTGACCGTGTCCTGGTGTTCGATCATCGGCATCAGGCTCGGCGCCAGCTTCATCAGCAGCTGCACGGGCAGCGCGCTGGTGAAGTCGTAGTGCGCGGAATCCGGACCGTGGACGTACGCCGTCATGCTGCCGAAGAAGCGCTCGCCGATGTTGAACACGAACGTCGCCGAACGGTTCACGTAGCGCGATTCGATCAGGCGGTGGCCGGCGCCGTAGACGTCGAAGCGCTGGTCGCCGGTACCCGTCTTGCCGCCCAGCGCGATCACGCTGCCGTCCGGCTTGACGAACGCCGTCTTGGCGCGCTTCGCCGTGCCTTCCTGCACGACGCCGCGGATGGCGTTGACGACGGCACGTGCCACGTCGGGATTCAGCACCTGCTCGCCCTTCTCCGCGGTACCGCGCTTGACGAGGGTCTCATACGGCGTGTCCTTGGCGAAGTGCAGCGAGTCGATGCGCTGCGTGGGCTTGCGCACGCCGCCGTTGACGAGGATGCCCATCAGTTCGGCCAGTGCGATCGGACGGTCGGCCGACGCACCCAGGGTCGTCGCATACGACGGCACGAGCGAATCGAACGGATAGCCCATCTTCTTCCACTGCGCGTGGATCTTGAGGAAGGCCTCCACTTCGATCAGGCCGGCAATGCGCTTGTCCTGGGCATGCTTGCGGTGCGTCTTGAACAGCCACGAATAGACTTCCTGGCGTTCCTTCGTCGACGCGCCGACGACTTCGTCCCAGCCTGCCTTCGGATGCGCGCGCAGGTAGCCCACGAGCCACAGTTCGAGCGGGTGCACGGAGGCGACATAGCCGCGGTCGGCCAGCGACATGTTGGCCACCGAGTACTGGTCGTACATCTTGGCGATCCGCTCGTCGTCGACCTCGGCGTCGGCCGGCAGGTACGTGTGGAGGAACTTGGCGAATTCGGCCTGCGAAGCGTCCGGATAGATCGTGCGGTGCACGGCTGCGATCTTCGAGGCCTTGACGCGCACGCCCTGCATCAGCGCCGGCTCGATCTCGTCCCAGTTCTTGCCGCGGTACTTGTTCCAGAAGCGGGCCAGGAAGTCCTTGCCTTCGCGGTCGGCGAAGCGCGACAGGTATTCGGCGCGGCGGGGATCGTCGGCGTCGGCCAGCAGCTGCGCGGACGAACCGGGCAGCTGGAACATGTAGTAGCGCACGACGTCGCGCATGATGCGCACGAACGCGAGGTTCGTCGAATTCTGCAGCGACTGCTGCACGGTGAGGATGCGGCTGTCGTCGAGCTTGCTGAAGTTGCCGAACACGTGCACACCGCCGCCCGTGAAGAACGCTTCGCCGGGATTACCCGAGTACTTGCGCTCCATCGCCGCGCCCAGCATCGGCACGAGGCCGCGGTCGGCGCCTTCCGGCAAGGCCTGGAAGTAGTCGACGGCCCACTGGCTCAGCCGGTCTTTCGGATCGATCTTGACCTTCGCGAGTTCCGCTTTCGACATCGGCTCGTAGCGCTGGTGCAGCTGGTCGACGATGTCGAGGTAGGTCGTCAGGGTGCGCAGCTTCGCGGTCGAACCGAGGTCCAGCTTGGCGCCTTCGTTGATGTCGAGCGGCTGGTCGTAGTTGTCGGTCTGCACACGCAGGTAGTTGACCTTGTCGCCCCGCTCCATCAGGGTAAAGCTGTACACGACCTTGGACGGGTCGCCGTTGCCCAGCATGCCCTTGCCCGTGAGGCCCGCTTCGGCGGCCGCTTCATTGTCCGTCAGCTTGCGCAGGGTGGCCGTCACGGCCTTCTGCGCTTCCGAATTCAAGGTCGTCACCACCGACAGGTCGAGGCGGTCGAGGTTGTACAGGCGCGAGTCACCCAGCAGGTTCGCGAGGTGGTTGCGCACGGCGTTGGCGGCCTTGCGCGTCACGAACGTGTTCGCGGGCGGCGGCGCGACGCCGGAACCCAGTGCCGGATGCAGCACGGTGGCGATGGCCGCGTCGCGCAGCGCGGGCGAGATGACGCCGGCCTGCGCCAGCACGCGCAGGTGCGAGTTGGTGAGGATTTCGAGGTCCTTCTCGCCGGCGCCCAGGTAGTACGCGGGGCGCCGCTGCGCGATCATCAGCGACAAAGCTTCCTTGTAAACGAGTGCAAACTCGGGCGTGACACTCTTGCTCGACAGGATGCGGTTCACTTCCGCGAAGTCGCGGCCATACCATACCCACATGCCGTCGCCGATGCCATTCACCTCGCCGTAGCCGAGCTTGGCCGACAGCGGCACGGTGTTCAGGTATTCGAGCACGATGCGGCGCCGGGTCGGGCCGGTGTTTTCGCCGTCCAGGTAGGAGCGCAAGGTGGCCGACGCCATCTGGCGCAGCTTGTCGCCCAGCGAGGCCGTGCGGCCTTCCGGCGAGTGGCGGTATTTTTCGATCTGCGTGGCGAGCGTGCTGCCGCCGGCGACGCGGCCGCCGCTGCCCAGGCCCACGGCGTGGACGGTCTTGTCGAACACGGCTTTCGAGAAGCGGTCCCATTCGACGGCCGGGTTACGTTTCGGGTACGTCGTGTCGAGCAGTTCGCGGTTCTCGATGAACAGCAGGCTCTTCACCAGCAGCTGCGGCGCGGCGTCGAACTTGTCGTACAGGCGCTCCGGGAAGCGGGCGGAGAACAGCGGCTCGCCACTGTAGTCGAGGATGTCGAGGCCGGCGCGCGTCTTTTCGCGGTACGTGGCAAACAGGCCCATGTCGGCCAGTTCCAGCATCTTGGGCGACATGCGCGCCTGCTCGACGACGACGTAGTCGCGCGTCTTGAGCTTGGCCAGGTAGTTCGGCAGGTTCGAGTAGCCGAGGCGCTCGTCGTACGGGCTCGCCTGCGGGAAGCGGATCGCGTGGCTGGGGCCCTTGTCCATGCGGTACGTGAGTTTCTTCGTCAGGCCGGCGAAGAAGCGCGCTTCCAGCGCTGACGTGCGGCTTTCGTAGACGGCCAGGCCGGCCGCGCCCGCGACGGCGAGCAGCAGCACGACGAGGAACGTGCGCTTGACCATGCGCCAGCGGCGCTTGGGCGGCGCCGGCGGCGGCTCGGGCGGCGCGGCAGGCCCCGCACCGCCGGGTTCGACGGCGGGCTCGAGGCTGGAATCCAGACTGGGCTCCGCGCGCGGCGGGATATTGCGGACAGGAAGATCCTGCTCGGCTGCCACGGCGGGAATGCCGGCCAGAGCGGGCTGACCCGGCGCAGCCTGGCCAAGAATGCGGCGCAGTGCGCGGGAGAAGAAACGGGGCCGTCGTTGACGGCGAATACTATCCATGATGGCTCAACCGGTTTGAAACACGCCTGCAAATCCCGTCAACCTGCTCTCCATCCTGCTGCTGGTCGGTTCGAGTGATCCAGGTCGTAAAAGTTCACAAAGCTACGGCGACCTCACTCCGGATCGCCCCTGCTCACAGTCATCATTCCACCACATCAATGTGAAATGCAGGAACCACTCACGCAGTTTTTTGACGTCGTCCTGACATTTTCGCAAAAAAACAACGGCTCAGTTCGAACGGCTGTCCACGGCCCGCAACGGTTGGCTCAGTGGCTGTATTTCGGCGCCCATTTTTTCGAGCGCCGCGCACATGTCGGACCAGGCCGTTTCGACCTGGCCGGGCTCGCCTTTCACCCCCAGTTCGATATGGCGCCGCGTCTGCGCATCGCCCACGCTGGGCAGGCTGAACACGCGCACGCCGGGGTAGCGCGCTTCCAGTGTTTCCATCAACGGCGTGAGCGCGGCTTCCGCCTGCTCGTACACCAACAATGCTTTTTCGGCATGCGCCTCGCGATGGAACCTGTCCGCGTACAGCGTATCGAGCACCCACGCGATCATCGGCCACGCCATGACGGGAAAACCGGGCACGAAGTGGTGCTGCGCCACCGTGAAGCCGGGGATGCGGTTGTACGGATTCGGGATCAGGCTCGCGCCCGCGGGGAATTCGGCCATCCTGAAGCGCTGCCGGTTCTCCGGCGCGTGCAGGTCGGCGTCGGGACCGGCCGTCTCGCGGATGCGCTCCTCGATCAGCGCACGTCCTTGCGGATGCAGTTCGAGCGGCACGCCGAGCGCCGCCGCCGCGCACTGGCGCGTGTGGTCGTCCGGCGTGGCGCCGATGCCGCCGCAGGAAAACACGATGTTGCCACTTGCGAACGTGCGCCGCAGCAGGGCCGTGATGCGTTCCGGCTCGTCGCCGACGATCTCGGCCCAGGCCAGGCGCAATCCGCGCTGGCCAAGGATCTCGATCACCTTGGGCAGGTGCTGGTCGCGGCGCTTTCCGGACAGGATCTCGTCGCCGATGATGATGAGGCCGAATGACATGCAGTTCTCCTTGCGTCCAGTGTGCCACAGTGCGCCCGAGACTGCCGCGCCATGGCCGCGTACCGTGTGTGACATTTGCGGACAAACTCGTGACAAAGGCCCGCAAGACGCCACACAAGGCCCCTCCTAGAATCGGCGGCCGAACAGGAGTAACGATGATCCCACCAGGACCCGGTTTCGCCGGCGCGTGCGCGCTGGCCCTTTTGCTCGCCGGTCGTGGCGGTTCAAGCGATCCCGCGCCGCCACCCGTGCAGCACGCGCGGGCCGACGTGCTGGCGACAGCGGCCGGCGGCATCGACAGCATCGCGTTCGACGGCGGCATCGCGCCGGGCGAATGCGGCCTCGCGCGCGAGGACGGCGGCGCGTGGCCCCTGCGAGCACCATCGCTGCGCATGCCGGGTTCCAGCCCTGGTACGACAAGGGTCCGGACGCGCGTCCCGAACACGCGCTGTGCGCCCTGAGCGCGGACCGCAGCACGTGCACGACGTTGTCGATGGCCGAACTGAAAGGACTCAAACGTCCTTGACGACCTGGCCGGCCCGCAAGTCGGCCAGCGCCTGCAGGCAGAAGTACTGGAACCACAAGCCCGTAAAAATGAAGATCACGAGGTAGAGCCAGATCGACAACACGGCCAGGAACGGGAACAGCACGACGGAGAACAGCGCGCCGCCGATCCACGCGACACCCGGCAGCGCGCCCAGCAGGCCGGACACGGTACCGATCAGCAGCAACGAGCGCTTGTGCGTGCGCACGATCGTGCGGCGTTCGTCCAGGCTCGCGTGGATGGCGAGCGCGTCGTAGCCCATCACGCGCGCCGTCAGCCAGCCCCACAGCACTGCCTGCACGACGATGGCCACCGGCGCCAGCGCGTACAGCGGCAACGTGACGAGCCACAGCAGCGCGAACACGACGATGCCCGACAGGTTGATGCCGAGACTGCCGAGGAAGCTGCCGCCCTCCTTCCGTTCCAGCGTCGGAAACTGCACGCGGCTGACGTGGCGCGCAATGGCCGGCATCGCGCCGACGCCGATGAACAGCAGCGACGTGACGATCATCAGCGGCAGCAGCACGAGCATCGCCACGAGCGGGATCACGAGCGTTTTCAGGAAACCGAGGCCCAGGGTGGCGAGGACGCTGCTGCTCGTCTCGAACAGGCCGTAGTCGGTGAACAGCGCCTGCAGCCAGTCCACCAGCGGCTGCATGCCCGCGTACAGCAGGCCGCCCCACAGCGCCAGCGACAGCAATAAAGGCACGATCGACAGCAGCAGCATGCGCCCGGAGAACTGGGAGCGCAGCGCGCGGCCGTAGGCGATGGCGACGGGGCGCATCATGCGGCGTTGCGCCGGCTGCCGGCTTCCACGAGGCGCACAAGCCCCAGCCACTGCTGGCGCCAGAAGCCGCGGCCGTAGTCGCGCGCCGGACGCACGGTGCCGTCGGGATTGGTACGCGCGAACTGGTCGCGCACGCCCGTGCCATGCCAGCCCGGCGCGAAGTTGGCGGTGCCGAAGAGCTGGTCCCAGACGGGCAGCAGCACGCCGAAATTGCAGCCGCCCAGCTCGCGCCCCTGCGACTCGTGGCCGATGCCGACGGCGTGGTGCGTGCGGTGGAAGCGCGGCGACACGAGCAGGCGCTCGCCCAGGCGGCCGAAGTGGATGCGCACGTTCGCGTGCTGCAGGCTTTGCAGCGCGCGCGACACGGAAACGAGCAGCACGTACTGGCCCGGCGCCACGCCGATCGCCAGCGCGAGGATCGCCATGTAGGCGTCGCGCAGCAGATCGTCCAGCAGGTGGTTGCGGTCGTCGCTCCACAGGTTCATGTTCTGCTGGCTGTGGTGCAGGCTGTGCAGCGCCCACCACCAGCGGAACCGGTGCTGGCCGCGGTGAAACCAGTAATCGAAGAAGTCCAGCACGACGAGGTACAGGAGGAAGCTGGCGAGCGGGTGGAAGCCCGTCATCAGGTTCTCCAGGTTGAACGGGTGGACGCCTTCCATGCGCAGCGCCGCGGCGACGCTGTCCATGACCGGGTCGAGCGTGAAGAACACGGCCATGCTGAAGAAGCCGAGGCGGTGGATCAGCGTGTAGACGAAATCGTTAAAGCGCGCGCGGCGGTCCGTCATCTTCTGCGCCGGGATGACGGCTTCCAGCGGCCGCAGCACGAGGTACAGGGCCGCCACTTCGCACAGGCCGGCGAGGAACCATTCGACGCCCTCGAAGGCGTCTTCGATGTATTCGCCGAGGCCCAAGGCGAACATCGCGGGTTCCACCGCGTTCTCGAACAGCCATCCCTGCAGGAAGGCGAAACCATCGAGGATATGCTGGATCATGTCGTTAGCTGAACCTTGTCGTTATCGGTAGTCCGGATGCTCTTTCAGTGTAGCGAAACAGAAGCCTTTGCGCTCGAGACCGGCGATCAGCGGCTCGAGGTTCGCGGGCATCCACGGGGCCTTGCGCGACCAGATGCCCATGTGGGCCATGAAGATGTCGCCGTCCTTCAGGCCATCCAGCGCGCGCTTCAGCAGCACCGCATTCGGAAACTTGTCGCTGGACGTCTCGTCGCCCGAGAAGCCGGCCGGCGCCCAGCCCGCGTGCCTGTACCCGCAGCTTTTGGCCGCCGCGAGGATGTTGGGCGAGCTGTGGCCGCCCGGCGTGCGGAAGATCGGGTCGAGCCGGCGGCCCGTCAGCTGTTCGAACCGCGTGTCGACGCGGCGCAGTTCGTCGCAGTACTGCTGCTGCGTCCAGGTGAGCTTTTGGCCCGCAT